>MRWG01001004.1_pt1 | contig 21349 bp, 19 predicted proteins | sample 1013341 | NCBI WGS metagenome assembly MRWG01 (sample SAMN06117577, study PRJNA244670) | biofilm metagenome | biome: Water; feature: Cathode Biofilm; material: Biofilm; isolation source: microbial consortium enriched at the cathode of a solar microbial fuel cell | place: USA: District of Columbia ... | reverse complement strand
ACTCCGTCTGTTCAGCGAGTTGCTTGAACGCGCCGTGCGCCATGGGGCCGCGCCAGATCAGTGGCTTGTCGCGCATCATCGCCGTCGGCGCGGGCAAGGGCGGCGTTGGAAAGTCCACCATCGCGGTAAACCTCGCGGTTGGACTGGCGCGAAAAGGCCACGCCGTCGGGTTGATGGATGGCGATATCTACGGCCCGAGCCTGCCGACCATGATGGGGCTTGATGCGCTGGAGCCTGTGGTGCTCGGCAATCGCATTCAGCCCTTCTTCGTGCATGGCGTGAAGTGCATGACGATCGGCAAACTGGTGGAGCGCGACAAGCCACTGATCTGGCGCGGCCCCATGGCGCACGGCGCGTTCAAGCAACTCGCTGAACAGACGGAGTGGGGCGAGCTGGATTACCTGATCATCGACCTGCCGCCGGGCACTGGCGATGTGTCGCTCACGATGTCGCAGATTCTGCACCTTGATGGGGCGGTGATTGTTTGCACGCCGCAGAAAGGGGCGCAGGATGACGCGGTGCGAGCCGCCAAGATGTTCGAGCAGCTTGGCATCGGCGTGCTGGGCGTTGTCGAGAACATGAGCTACTTCATCGGCGACGACGGCAAGGAGTACGACCTCTTCGGTCGCGGCGGCGCCGAGCGCATGGCCCAGCGACTGGGGACGCCATACCTGGGCGCCGCGCCGATCAACATGGCGCTGCGAGCCAATGGCGACTCCGGCGAGCCATCAAAGAACTTCGATGACGACGACCAGCTCGCGAAAGAGTTGATGGCGATTGTGGATCAGTTTGAGAATCAAATCGCGCTGTCATCGATGAAGCGTTCGGGGCAGGGGCCGACGTTATCGTTGCATTGACCGCGCCCATGAATGTGTGAGTCTGAATTTTTGAATTGCACGACGCATGCATCGGTGCGCACAGAAAAACGCCCCAGCGTTTGACGCCGGGGCGTTGGGTTTAAACCTGCATGCTTCGATTCAGACCGAAGCCTGAGTCAATCAGTTGCGAGCCAGCACTTCCAGCGTGAAGTCGCCGATGTTCGCGGCGCCCCAGTTGGCGAGCATGGTCGCGAGGTCCTGGCCGTCAACGATGTTGTCGTCATTGAAGTCGCCGCCGCTGCCCCCGTTGGAGCCCCACACGGCGAGCAGGCCCGCGAGGTCCGTGCCGTCCACGACGGTGTCGCTGTTGAGGTCAGCCACGTTCGGGCCGCTGACGCGAACGCTGATCGTGCCCGCGGGAAGATTGTTGACCTGAAGGGCCTCTTCCACGCCCGCGCCGCCGCGATCGGACTCAGCAAGCAGATTGCCGTTCTGAAGAACTTCGAGCTTCAGATCGACCGCAGCGCTGCCTGTCACGATCGCCGAGATAAAGGCGCCGGAGCCGGAGACGTTCTCGATGTGGAACGTGTTGCCGCTCGCGCCCTCAGCGCCGGTTGACTGCACCACCGTCGCGTCGCCATTGAAGACGCCGGGGACCACGCCGCCAACGAGCGTTGACGCGTCGAATGTCGGGGCCGGCTCCTGCTCGAAGAGGTGGTCGTCATTGAACGCGCCGAGGAAGATGTCGAGGTCGCCGTCGCCATTGGTGTCAGCGGATTCGCAGTGCCAGCCTTCGTGAGTCGAGCCGTTGGGGAAGGCGCTGGCTTCGGTCCAGTCCACGAATGAGATCTGACCATTGACCGTCGTATTGCGAAGGATGGTCGGTCGTGTGTTGCCGGAGTCTTCCTTCATCACGATGGCGTCGATGCGGCCGTCGTCGTTCAAATCATCAACGGTGATCTTGCGGCTCGCGACGGTCGTCACGGACGGCGGGAGCGTTGACACGGCGAGCGTTGAGAACTGCGCCTTGTTGCTGCCGTCGTTGCCGGTGTTGCGGCGGATCTGGTCAATGTCGCCGCTTCCGTTGCCCCAGTAGAAATCCATCAGGCCGTCGTTATTGAAATCGGCGGGCTCAATGGCGTTCTCGGAGAAGTTGGTCGGGAAGCTCTGCGTGCTGCCGGTGTAGCGGAAGTCGCCCATGCCGGAGCCGGCGTCATTGAGGTTGTTGTAATAGATGTAGGACGGGTCGCCCATGTTGGCGACGAGCACGTCCAGACGGCCATCGCCATTCATGTCGGCGGAGGAGATGTCGAGCGTGTAGTCGAAGTCGCTGGGGACCATCGTGCTGGTGACGAGCGTGAAGTTGGCGGTTCCGCCATTCAGCAGCATCTGGTCCTGTGAGGTGTTCGGGTAGTTGCCGCAGAAGACATCGATGTCGCCATCGGCGTCAAGGTCTTCGGCGATGCCGCCGCAGGCCGCGCCGGTGTTGCCGCTGTTCGGGAGCGTGAAGACTTCGGTGAATCCGGTGACGACGCCCCCCGGGTGCTGATTGATGAACAGACGGTCCACGTGGGAGTTCTGATCGTTGATGGTGTAGATGTCCAGCCAGCCATCACCATCAAAGTCGCGCAGGAAGGCGACGCGGGTGACGCGCGCGTTCAGAAATCCGGGGATCAGCTCGGTGGTGACTTCGGTGAAGACGCCGTTGTCATTGCGATAGAGCTTGTTGCGCTTGGCGCCGAAATCTGAGAGGGCCACGCCGATAACGACGTCGAGATCGCCGTCATTGTCGAAATCGCCGAAATCAATGGCTTTCTCGTTATTGGGCTCTTCGGCCACGGTCTGAACAATGCGTGACGCCGTCACATCGACAAAGTGAAGGGGATTGGCGCTCGTGGCGGCCCCTGCGGCCAGCACGAGACACGTCGCAAACGTCGTGGTTGTGGTCATGTGAAATCTCTCCGTTGTGGAAGGTGGTGCGCGGCAAACGCGCTTGTGGGGTGTATTCAGGCCGGTTTGGTCGCCACCCACCACAGAAGCGTTGAATCCGGCCGCGTGTTCCACGACTATAACGATGCCGACTCGACGACTAAATACGCACGTGCCGAATTGGTGACGGCGTTTCAAGGTGAGCAAGATCTGCAGCGCCGCCCGCTCAGGAGATGGATTTGATCCGAGCACAAACCACCCTTCGTTCGATCCGTGGGCTGTCTTTCGGGGTGTTCCTCGGTGGCGCCATGTTCGCGTGTCTGGCAGACGCTGAATCGCCCAGCTTTACTTTTCACGAGTCTGCGGGGGCCCGAGGCGTCAGTGGCTACGTGATGATGAACGGCTTCGGCGGCGGCGTCGCCGCGTGCGATTTTGACGACGACGGCGATGTGGACTTCTTCCTGCCGACGAGCGCCGGGGCGCGGCATCTCCTGTTTCGCAATCTCGGCAACGGTGAGTTTGAAGAAGTCGGCCAGGCGCTTGGCGTGGGCATTATCGAGCACGCCAGAACATCGTTGTGGTTCGACGCCAATGGCGATGGGCGGCAGGACCTGCTCATCGCCGGTGATTGCTTCCAGATGCCGATCGAAACGTGCGCCATCCCCAAGCTGCGGCTCTTCGAGCAGCAGGAGGATGGGACATTCAACGATGTGTCAGATCGAGCCGGTTTGCTTGATCTGCCCGCGATGAACCCAGGCCAGCATCGGGGCGGCGTCTGCGCCGGCGATGTGAATGGCGATGGCTGGCTCGATCTCGTCGTCAGCGCGTGGGGCGGCGATGGGGCGAGACTGCTCATCAACAACAATGGCGTGACGTTTGAGGATCAGACCGCCGCGTCCGGCATCGTGGGCGGCGGCATCGATCACTGGCAGTGCGTGCTCGTTGATATCGACAATGACGGCGATCTCGACCTGTACAGCGCGATCGACTACGGCCCGAATAATCTCTGGCTGAATGATGGCGCCGGGCAGTTCACCGATGTGGCGCAGTCAGCCGGCATTGACACCGCGTGGAATGACATGGGCATCGCCGTCGGCGATGCAGACAACGACGGCAAGCTCGATTTCTATATCACGGAGATCAACGAAGTCGGGCGGCACAACGTGCTGCACCGGCAAGTGGCGCCGACGCCTGCGATGTTTGAAGAGATCGCGCACGAAGCTTCGGTCGCTGAAGTCGGCTTTGCGTGGGGATGCGCATGGATGGACGCAGACCACGACGGCGATCTGGATCTTGCGGTGACAAATGGCTGGTTCAACGGCATTGGGTTTGATGACCACAGCGCGTTCTTCCTGAATTCAGGCGAGACACCATTGTCGTTTGGCGATGTTGGGCCGGATGTGAGCTTCAATGACGATGACTGGGGAAGCTCACTCAGTGCGGCAGATATCGATCGCGATGGCGATCTCGACCTCTTGCAGACTGTCAATCGCGGTCCGATGCGTGTGCTGGAGAACGTCCCTGCGATTGAGGGTGTAGAAGGCAACTGGCTGGTGATCACGCCTCGGATGGAAGGTCCGAATTCGCGCGCAATCGGCGCGATCTTGCGCGTGCAGATCGGCGACATGACGATGATGCGCCCGATCATGGCCGGACAGGGGTTCCTCGCGCAGGAGCCTGCCGAGGCGCACTTCGGCGTTGGCGACGCGACGATCGTTGACCAGGTTGAGATCACCTGGCCCACCGGTGAGGTCACAACATTGCACGCCGTGCCGGTGAATCAGAACCTGCGAATTGAGCAGGGCGTCTGCTGCAACGCGGGCGACCTTGATTTCAACGGTGTGATTGATGCGCGCGATCTCGGTTCGCTTCTGGAGCGATGGGGCCCGTGCAACGGCGCATGTGCAGGCGATCTTGACTTCGACGGCGATGTCGATGGCGTTGATCTCGCGCGACTGCTGGCAGCTTGGGGCTAAGCCGCGATGACGAGAACATCACACGCGAGCCACATCCGCCGTGTAATTCGGTGATTCTTTCGTTATGCGAATGTCGTGCGGATGGCTTTCGACGACGCCGGCGCTGGTGACCTGGCAGAAGCGGGCGTTGGTGCGAAGTTCATCCATCGTTCGGCAGCCGGTGTAGCCCATCGCGCTCTTGACGCCGCCGACGAGTTGGTAGACGAATTCGGCGAGATGCCCTCGGTAGGGGACGAGCCCTTCAACGCCTTCGGGGACGAACTTCACGACTTTGCCGTCGCTTTGTTCTTCGAGTTTGTCGCTTTGGCGGTAGCGATCCGCGCTGCCGGCGAACATGGCGCCTTCGCTGCCCATGCCGCGATAGCTCTTGTAGCGCCGGCCGTGTGAGATCACGAGTTCGCCGGGCGATTCATCAAGCCCGGCGAAGAGCGAGCCAAGCATGACGCTCGAAGCGCCCGCGACGAGCGCTTTGGCGATGTCGCCCGACATGCGCACGCCGCCATCGGCGATGACGGGCACGTCCGCAGGAATCGCGGCTTCCAACGCGTTCAGCACCGCCGTGATCTGCGGCACGCCGACCCCCGTCACCACGCGCGTCGTGCATATGGAGCCGGGGCCGATGCCGACTTTCACAGCGTCCACGCCAGCGTCGATCAACGCCTTGGCGCCGGACGCCGTCGCAATGTTTCCAGCGATGACGTCGATCGAAAAACGCTTCTTGATCTCGCGCACCGTGTCGATGATGTTGTCGCTGTGCCCGTGCGCTGAATCGACAACAAGGAAATCAACATCGGCGCCGATGAGCGCCTCGATGCGCTCGTATTGGTGTACGCCCACAGCGCCGCCGCACCGAAGGCGACCACGGTCATCCGTGCATGCGTTGGGGAACTGGCTCATGCGGTCGATGTCTCGCCGCGTGATCAGACCCGCGAGATTGAAGTTGTCATCAACGAGCAGGAGTTTCTCGACTTTGTTTCGGTTGAGGATGCGCGTCGCTTCCTCGAGCTTGGCGCCGCCGGGCGCGGTGACGAGGTTGTCCTTGGTCATCACATCGCGAACGGGCGTCGATTCGTCCTCCGTGAACGACAGATCACGGCGGGTGAGGATGCCAAGCACCTTGCCGCCGGCGCGGGCGCCTCGGCCGCCGCCTTCAACGACGGGAAATCCTGAGACGTTGTACTGGTGCATCGCGCGGCGGGCGTCGCCGACGGTTTGATCAGGCCCGAGCGTGACCGGGTCAAGAATGACGCCGCTGGCTGAGCGTTTGACCTTCTGAATCTCGCGCGCCTGCGTTTCGACCGAGAGGTTCTTGTGCACCACGCCGACGCCGCCCTCCTGGGCGAGCGCAATGGCGAGGGCCGCCTCCGTGACAGTGTCCATGGGCGCGGAGATCAGGGGGATCCGCAGGCTGATCGTGCGGGTGAGCCTCGTCGTCGTGTCCGCATCGCCGGGCAGAACCGCGCTGGCGGCGGGCAGAATGAGCACGTCGTCGAAGGTGATGCCGGTCTGAATGATTTTTTCGGGGAGTGTCTGGGCCATGAAACAATTTACCAGATCGCGGACTGCCGTTCAAAAACGCCTTGAATCGATCCTGATACGACGCGGTACAAGTCGTTGAATCAGGGAGGCCGCATCATGAGAATTTTGGCACTTTCGATTGGAGGGCGAGACCGACAGCCGATCGAATTCAACGGCCGGACATTCTGGTTGGTTCCCGTGTCTTGATGAACAATCGGCGTTCGCCAGCGCGGCGGCCGGAAGTGTTTATCTTCCGTGAATGACCAACCTCTTCCGTGAAGCCCGTCGCGGCCCGCTGGTCGCGCCGTCGATTCTCTCCGCTGATTTCGCCTCAATGGGCGATGATTGCCGCGCTGTGCTCAACACGGCCAGCGGCGGGACGGGCGGCGACACCGGCGCCGAATTACTGCACCTCGATGTGATGGACGGCCACTTCGTGCCGAATCTCACGATGGGCCCGGACATGTGCAAGGGGCTGCGCAAGGCATTCCCGAATGCGATGCTCGACGTGCATCTGATGGTCACGGACCCGATGCAGTACGTGGATTCTTTCGCGGCTGCGGGCGCCGATCATTTCACTTTCCATGTAGAGCCCGCCATCGGGATCTACCGGAGCAAAGGCAAAGTCGAGGGGCCTTCTCGGTACGACCCGGCGGAGGTCATCGCCGCAATCCATGAAAAGGGAATGACGGCGGGTCTGGCCATCAACCCGCCGACGGAGCCGGATTCGCTTTCGCCGTGGCTCGACCAGGTGGAAATGGTGCTCGTGATGAGCGTGAACCCGGGGTATTCGGGCCAGAAGTTCATCGAGATGTCGCTGGATACGACGCGCGCCGTCCGCCGCTTTTTGAGGGATGACCAGTTCATTCAGATGGATGGCGGTATCGGACCTGCGAACGCCTCAGCCGTGAAGGAAGCGGGCTGCGATGTGCTGGTCGCGGCTTCAGCGATCTTCGGGAAACCCGAATCAGAGCGGATTGGGGCCATCAACTCAATACGTGACGCCTGAGGCGAACTGATCGAGCCGCGGGTGAATGCTTGGTTGGGTCATGCGGCGGTGCTATGCTCCGCCTTCGATCGCCCGACCTCGGGCGGAGCACGTATGACCAAGAGCGCGGATATCCAGGTGACCCTCGTTCCCAGCGCGGGAAGCTCCTGGGATCAGGACGGCCGCCTGCAAGGCAAGGCCGACCTCCCGGCGACGGATGAGTCGCTGTCGAACACCAGGCTCTCGCTGGATGAGGCCGGCGGCGCCGAAGTCATCTTTGTCGCGCCGGACGAAGCCAGTAAACAAACCGCAGCACTCATCGCGGAGCGATTTCCGTGCAAGACGCGGAAGGTCAACGCGCTGGCGGATCTGAGTCTCGGCCTGTGGGAAGGCCTTGAGGAGACCGCTGCGGAAGATCGGTATCCAACCGCCTTCAAGCAGTGGCGCCAGGACCCCGCGAGTGTGATCCCGCCGGAAGGCGAGTCGTTTGAGGACGGTGTGACGCGCATTGTGCAGGGCTTCGCCAAAGCGGCGGACAAAGCGAGCAAGCCGGCCGTGGCCGTGGTGGCTCGCCCTGATGTGGCGCTCATTCTGCTTCGCTGGTTGCGCGGCGAACCGATCGCCGAAGGGTGGAACCAAACGGCATTTGAATCGCCGACCACGTTGACGATTCCGCGCGAGCGTCTGAAGTCAGAGCCGATTCTGAAAGCGCCCGCCGCGGCGGAGTGATGATCGAGCATTTGGATACGTATTCATGACCCAGGTGACTGCCAAAGACACGCTTGATGTAAAAGCCGGGAAGAAGACGTCCATCCCAGAAGGGCTGTGGCTGCGCTGCCCCGGTTGCGACAAAATGCTCTTCCGCAAGGCGATGGAGGCCAACCTCCACGTGTGCCCGGAGTGCGGCCATCCCTACCGCATTTCAGCGACGGAGCGCATCAAGCAGTTGTGCGATCCGAAGTCATTCGAGCCGCGCAAGTGGAAGCTCGAAGGCGCCGATCCGCTGGGGTTCATCGATCTGAAACCCTATCCCGAGCGGCTCGAGAAAGAACAGAAGAAGACCGGCCAGCCGGAAGGCGTCCAGGCCGGGCGCGCGTTCATCAAGGGTCGCCCTGTCGCGCTGTGCTGCCTTGATCTCACCTTCATGATGGGCTCGATGGGCAGCGTCGTGGGCGAGGCGATTACGCGAAGCATCGAATACGCGACGGATCGCGACCTGCCGCTGATCATCGTGAGCTGCTCCGGCGGCGCCCGCATGCAGGAGGGCGCGCTGTCCCTCATGCAGATGGCCAAGACAAGCGCCGCGCTGGCGCGCTTCGATGACGCCGGCGGCTTGTTCATCTCCCTGCTGACGGACCCAACCACCGGCGGCGTGACGGCGAGCTTTGCGATGCTCGGCGACGTCATCATTGCTGAGCCGGGCGCCCTCATCGGTTTCGCCGGCCCCCGCGTGATCAAGCAGACGATTCGTCAGGACCTGCCCGAAGGCTTCCAGCGGGCCGAACAGTTGCTGGACGTGGGCATGGTGGACCGCGTGGTCGCGCGGCATGACCTCCGCAAAGAGATCGCGCGAATCATTGATTACGCCGGGAAGTGACGCAAACTCCTGTTGTCACTCTAAATCGCACGTGAATCGGTAGAAATACGTAATAGAAAATATTCGATTATTGATTGACAAAATGCTCTTTTCTATACGAAACTAATCAATAGCAATTAGGTCCATAAATAGATCAAGTCGTGTTCAAAGGGGATCGCGATGAATCGAACTGTACTGCGGATGAGTCGAAAGCGAGCCAGTTATTGGATCGCGCTTTCTTCACTCTTGCTGATTCCATCTGTAATGCAGGGCGGACTAGGTGGAGGTGGTCCAAGTACAGGATGTGTGGATCCGGTTCCAAGTGCGGGGCCTGGTTGCAACAAACTCCCAACCAGTCTTCCGTGTCTTGGTGAGAGTTGCACACAACCTATCTGTTTCGAAGGCGATAGCCTCTCGAATTGCGGATTTAAACGCACCTGGATTTTCATAGTCGTCCCATGCGGTCCTCCAATCGCGACTGCAGCTTGTCCTTGACAGAATCGGCGGTCGAGATTGCGCGGCCAGCTCAGAATTGAGTGGTCAGTGGCAATTGTGCAAACAGCTTTCATCTCAATTGCGAGTCAAATCCTCATGATGCATAAACAAAATCTCTTGGTAGCCATGGTCGCGATCGTTCCCGCAAGTCTTGCTGTTAGCGTGGAGGCAAGTGACGGGACAGTCGCTGCCGTGCTTGCAGGCCAGTCTGCAATTGTCTCACAGTTCGGTGAGACTGACGCAATTGCGTTCGATGCTGAGGTTACTGTGACATTTCATGAGTCAATTGCAGGGAGCTCCATTGCAATTGGAATTCCAATCTCAGGTGAATTGCGATACAGAGCCGTGGGCGAGAAGTGGGTCCGCATTTCAACGCTTGACAGTGAGTTGTTCCCAGGAATGAATACGAGGACGTCGTTTGACGGTACTTGTTATGCGTACGAAATGGTCGATGAGGGCGTACGTTCGGTGTCGTTCAAAGGCGACGAGCGTTCAACCGGAATGATGTTGCCAAATCCAGTTTTGGAGATTGGGAGATTCATTGCGCCAACAGAGGACTTGAATTCTGAATTGCTTTTTCGAAAGATCCGAGAAGAGGCACAGAATTTTGTGCCGGCAGAAAAAATTGCGTCGACGGATCAATCGACATTTGCGATCGAATATCAAGCAGAGGAAGTGTTTGGTGCTCCGTCGCGGCTTCGTTATTTGTTCAACGAGAATGGTAAACTTGTAGAAATTGAACGCGTACTTTCGGACGGGCGCTTGGCCGCGACTCTGAAATGCGATGAGTACAGAAATTTTACAACCGATAGTGGGGCTGTCATGGCGTGGCCGACTCGTTTTCAGATCATTGAGTTCAATACGAGGGCGAGTCGGATAGCCGCATCGATGGAGATTCAGTTGTTTCGTTTGACCGTGAGCCGAAGCGAGATTGAGAATGAGGATTTTCATCCAACCTGGAATGGAGGGTCTCAAACATGGCTGGACGATTTCGGCGTATTTCTACGATGAGGGTCTTTGTAAATTCTTGCGTGATTGCTGCACTGCCGATTTTCGTAGGGTGTAGCAGTTCGGATCACGCACAGTCATCTCGAACGTTAGACGACATTCTGACCAGTGTAACTGCGAGTCAGGCCTCTACGGCGCCCGTCCCGGAATCTGACGTTGAGAGTCTCGTCAAGCTTTCGAATTCGCCGGATTGGCGGGTGTCGCTTTCAGCTTTTCCGATGACGGAGTCGGAATACGCCAGTCTGCCTTCGCAAGAGAGGGAACGACTTCTGGAGCAATATCTGGGAGAAGCTGGCGCGCTCAAGGGGCTCGCTGAGGCCGCGATGAACGAGGCCGACGAGGCGAGGCTTGAAGGGAATGACGCCCGAGCGGAACTGATCGAAATGTCAGTGTTGCGGCTCGCCCAGGCGAATCAGGGCGAGGACAGGCTCAAGTTGGCCAACCTGATTGGGGATTCGATTGTGCGACAGTTGGTGGACTCACGCACACCCTGACGGTTTCGACGACCGCGGCAATGCATTGAGCGATCGGCGCTGAGTGCCGCTTCGCGCGAGCCATATACTGGCGCGCGTGAATGCGAATGCATGGAAACAACCTGGTTTGTGGGGCCTCGCTTTCGCGCACGCAGTGCTCTTCCTGATCGCGTTCCCGCCGTTCAATATCTGGCCGGCGGCGTTTGTGGCGATCATGCCGTTGGTCGCGATCGCGTTGCGGTCAGCGCGGCCGGTGCGCAGCGGATTCATCGTGTGGGTGGTGTGCAGCGCGATGTGGCTGTTCATGCAGCGCTGGCTGATCGGCGTGACGGTCGTGGGCTGGCCGCTGCTGGCGATGTATCTCGCGCTGTATCCCGCCGCGTTCGTCTGGATCGGGGCCCGCATGGCGAAGCGATGGCCGGCATCGCACTGGCGACTGGCGGTTGTGCTGGCGGTGCTGTGGGCCGCGCTCGAAACATTGCGCGGCGAACTCATGCTGACGGGGTATGCGTGGTTCCTGATTGCGCATCCGCTGATTGAGACGCCGATCGCACAAAACGCCGACGTTGCCGGTGTGTACGGAATCAGCCTTGTGCTCACGTTTGCGCAGGCCATCGTCGTGCTTGCGGTTCTTCGTGAGAAATGCCGGATCAGGCGTCTGGTTCAACTCGCATGCGGCGGCCTTTCAATTGGATTGCTCGCGATCAATGGTGTGTTTGTAGAGACCAGTGTCGAGGTTGATCGGGCGCTCGCTGCAAAGAATGAAACCGTTCCGGACATTGAGATCGCCGTCGTTCAAACGAACGTTCCCCAAAGCAACAAAGTCGGCTGGCCGGTCGAGCAGCGACTCGCTGATTTCGAACGCATGCGCAACTTGACGCTGGAGGCGGCGAAACCCAACCGAACCGCGACCGTGAGGGAGCGGCTTCCGGAATCCGAGTCTGATCTTGAGACACACGGGCGGGACGCCGGTGCCACCGATTTCTCTCCAGATCTCATCATCTGGCCTGAAACCATGTTTCCCGGTGAATCGCTCTCTGCACAAGCCGTTGACATATTGCGCGAATCGCAACTCTCGTACCAGGGCGGGATGCCGATCACGTATTTCTTCGATGCGCTTGTTGATCTGCAGGAACAGGTCGATACGCCACTCCTCGTCGGCGCCATTGGCTACGACGACTTCACCATCGGCGAGTTGCCCAATGGCGGCATCGAGTTCAATCACGAAGCCAAATTCAACAGCGCGTTCCTCGTTGAAGAGGGCGCCGTCGCCGACACGCGTTACGACAAGCTGCTGCTGACGCCCTTCGGCGAAGTCATGCCCGGCATCAGTCAGATTGACTGGCTGGAGCGCATGCTGCTGTCGATCGGCGCCGGCGGCATGGCGTTCGACCTCGACGCCGGCGCCGCACCTGTGGTGTTTGATGTGCCAATCAAAGCCCCGAGCGCAAGCGAGGGGTCGAAGAAGCTTGAGTCAACACACTCAGCGAACGACACACCTCCCGCCGTCGTCCGAATCGCCACACCGATCTGTTTCGAGGCCGCAACGCCTCGCGTCTGCCGACGACTCGTTTTCGCTGATGGCGAGCGTCAGGCCGATCTCATGGTCAACCTCACCAATGACGGCTGGTTCGGCGACAGCCCGGGCGGGCGGGAGCAGCACCTGCTGGTCGCCCGCTGGCGATGCATCGAATTGCGGACGCCGATGGTCCGAGCAGCGAACACGGGCGTCTCCGCGTCCATAGATACCCTCGGGCGGGTTCAAGACCGCGGCCCCGATAACCGAGAGAATGACTGGAACGTGGACGGCGTCCTGCGCACTCACGTGTGGCTGCCGGGCGGACCGCCCACGTTCTACGCCCGATTTGGCGATGTCGTCGGATGGACGTGCGTGATTCTGGCGGCCATTGCCTCCCTGCTCACGATTCAGAAATCGCGCCTCGACGGCGAGATCAACACGGATGAGGAACGATCGAATGAAGAAGTCGCGTAAGACACGGATGTCGCAGATGCATGGGGCTTCGATCGCGCTAAGCGTTGCTGCGATGGCGACGCTGGCCGGGTGCGCACAGACGGCGGCGACGTCCTCGACGTCTTCCAGCCGCGCGGAGAGCGCGAATGCGGCGCCGGCGCGATTCACCAGCCCGGTGATGACCGCGATGCTTCGCACGAAGGCAATCGATGAACTCACGGAATCCGCGTTCGACTCAGAGCCTTTGCTTCGCGCCAACGCGATCGAGGGATTGCAGGAAGCGCCGGAAGTGGTCGAGCCGATCGCGCGGGCCGGGCTTCACGATTCCAATCTTGGCGTTCGATTCGTCGCGGCAATGGTGATTGGCAAGCTCAAACTGCGGGATTCCGTGGTGTTTGTCGAGCCGCTTTTGAATGATTCATCGACCGTGGTGCGAGCCGCAGCGATCTTCGCGCTTCGCGAAAATGGGCAGAATGCCAACCCGACGTTGCTGGCGACGATGCTCGAAAGCCGCGACACCACGGAGCGCGCGCAGGCGGCGTTAATCCTTGGATTGCTCGGTGATCCGAGCGCGATCGGCATGTTGCGATCGGCGGCGCGGCGCAGTTCGCCGCTGACGTCGATGATCGAAGACCGCATCGCGCGGCTTCAGATTGCTGAGGCGCTCGTGAAGCTCGGCGATGTCGAATCCATCGAAACGATTCGCGCCGCGCTGTATCCGAGCCGCCCGGAGGATCTGGAAGCAACCGCGCTGGCGGTGCAGATCATTGGCAACGTGAATGACCGCCGCTCGATTGACCAGTTGGTGTATCTGACGGCGCGCGAAGGGCAGGACAAACTGCCGGCTGAAGTTCGCCTCGGCGCGGCCATGTCGCTGGCGAAACTGGGCAATCGGCGGGGCGGCTTCATCGCGGAGGAGTACTGGCAGGACGCGAATCCGGCGATTCGGGCCCAGGCGGCCTTCGTCTTCGGGGCGACGACCTCGCCGGATAATCTGGAGAAGCTCGATCTGCTCATGGATGACGAAATCGGCTTCGTCCGAATCGCGGCTGCTTCAGCGACGCTGGACGCCTTGGACCGCCTCCCCCAGACCGCCTCTGTTGACACTCAACGCTGATCCGGATACCTGTTTGAGTCCGGCCGTCGGCCGTTTCGTCCGAATTCTCGGGATCCGTCAGGGGGGTGATGCGTACATCATTCCCGCGGCGGCCTGCGGCGTTTGGCGCGGTGGTCGCATTTCCAATTCCTTGGGCTCCAGCAGACAGGGGTACCGACGTTGCACGCTGTCACCAAGATTCTGGTCGTCTTCGCTGTCGTCCTCAGCCTGCTGCTGTCAGCGCTGACTGTGGCGTATAGCGCCAACGCTGAACGCATCAAGAGCCAGTACACCGCGATTCAGGCTCGCGCCAACAGCTATCAGGCTGAACTCCAGCGTGAGCAAAGCAAACAAAGCGAAGATCGCGCGAGACTGCAGTCCGAGATTGACGCCGTCAATCAGCAGTTGAACGAGGCGCTGTCGGAGAAGGCGTCGCTCCAGCAGGAGTCCACACGCCTTCTCGCCGACCTCAAGACGGCGCAAGTCGGTCTTCAGGGCGTGCAGGCGCGGATCGATCAGCTCGCCGCGATGAGTCAGACGCAGGCGATGCTCATCACCAATTATCGGGATGAGCTCTCCGGTCTTCGCGAGCAGGAGCTCAAATCCAAGCAGCGCGAAATTCAGCTTGCGGATCAGATCAACGATCTCTCCGGCCAGCTTGAAGTCGCCATTGAGACGAATCGAGCATTGCAGGAGCAGCTCGCTGAGCTCCAGGTCGCCGCGGGCGGCACGGCGCTGGCCTCAGGCAACGGCAGCCGACCGGGCATCGGTCAGCCCATTCGCGCCCGTGTGACGAACGTGAGCCAGGCGCCCAATGGCAAATTGATGGCGCAGATCGACGCAGGCTCCAATGATCGTCTGGGTCCGGACATGGAAATGACGATCGTGCAGAACGGCGAATTCGCCGGAAAGCTGATCCTGCGGACGGTTGAGCTGAACGAGTCGCTCGGCGAGGTCAGCCTCAACAATCGCCCGATTCAGGCGGGCGCTGTCGTCACCACCATCCGCTAACCCTTGTTTGATCTGGAGCGGCGTTCGCCATGAGTCAGCTTGGAATGAATCTGCCCGGGTCGCAGCGGAAGCGCGGCGCCGCCATGAACATCTACACCGGTCTGCTCTTCCTGGCCGTGGTTTCGCTTGGAGCCGCGACGGCGATGGTGTGGATGGCAGGGACGGAATTGGCGCCGGAAGAAGGTCCGATCGGGGCCTTCAAGGTGCAGAATGAGGCCGACATTCAGTTGCCCAACTGAGATTCGAAGGGGCGGCGGCTCGACCTCGGCGCCTCATCGCCGCCCGCCGGACGGAAAAAGCCGATAATCTTTCAGTCAGAACGCCTTACGGACCGATTCGAGGCCGAGGCGGTGTCCATATGCGCCCGCCCTGACCGTGCCCTTCACGTCTCGGCCGGAGAGAAGCCCACGTGCTCGATCGTCTGCGTAGCTGGTTCAGTGTCGACATGGGGATCGACCTCGGCACCTGCAACACGCTTGTTGCTGTTCGAGGCGAGGGCATCGTTCTGAATGAGCCCAGCGTGGTGGCCGTCAAGAAAGGCTCCAACGAAGTTCTCAACAACGGCAACGCCGTCGGCTGGATGGCCAAGGAGATGCTCGGCAAAACGCCGGGCTCGATCACCGCGGTGCGTCCGCTGAAAGACGGCGTGATCAGCGACTTCGAAATCACCGAGGCGATGCTCTCGTACTTCATCCGCAAGGTGAATGGAAAAAGCATTCGTTTTCTTGGGCCGCGCGTGGTGATTTCGATTCCGTCGGGCATCACCGAAGTCGAGAAGCGCGCCGTGCTGGATAGCGCCGAGCGCGCCGGCGCCTCGCGGATTTATCTGCTTGAGGAACCAGTCGCCGCTGCGATTGGCGCCGGACTCCCATTCGTCGAGCCGACGGCTTCGATGATCGTGGACATCGGCGGCGGCACCACGGAAGTCGCCATCATGTCGCTCGCCGACATTGCCGTGTGCGAATCCGTCCGCGTCGCGGGTGATGATCTCGATGAAGCGATCATCAGCCACATGAAGAAGACCTACAACATGATGATCGGCGAGCAGTCCGCCGAGCGCATCAAGATCGAAATCGGCTCCGCGGCGCCCGTCGGCGAAGAGACCACCATGGAAGTTCGGGGCCGCGACATGGTCTCCGGCCTGCCCCGCAAGATGGTGCTGTCGAGCGAAGAAGTTCGCGAAGCGTTGCAGGAGCCGGTGACGGCGATTGTTGAAGCGGTCACACGCACGCTCGAACGCGCTGAGCCTGAACTCGCCGCCGACCTTGTCGAGAACGGCATTACCCTCGCCGGCGGCGGCGCGCTCCTTCGCGGCATCGATACGGTGCTCTCCAGCGCCACCGGGCTGGACGTCGTCATCGCTGAAGACCCGCTCACCTGCGTCGCCCGCGGGACGGCAATCTTCCTCGAGAACATCGAGAAACTGAAAGACAACCTGCAGAGCGACATGGATGTCTGACGTGCGCACGTTGACCCGCCGCGCCGTACCATCGCGCCCATGACCACGCATCGCGACTCTGGCGGACGAGCGCTCCCGGTCGCGCTGCTGCTGTGCGCGATTGTGGCCTTGCTGCCGGCTCGATTCACGAGATGGTCCGCGTGGGTGGCGGACCCGGTCGTCTTCATCGTGCAACCGATCGCTGATCCGATCACGCGCATCACCGGCTGGCTTCGCCCGTCGACGCACGCTGCGGTCGTCGATAGCCCGGCGATGCAGGAAATACAACGACTCTTCGATGAGCAATCGCTCGCCTTGCGACAGGCTGAGTTGCGCGTCCAGCAACTCGAACGACAGGTGCGCGATCTTCAGGCCGGCGTGCCGGTGGCGCCCGAAGCGCGCGTGCGTCAATTGTGGGCGCCGGTCACATCGCGATCCAGCAATCTTGGCGACGGGACGATTCGCATCGGTGTTGGCGAAACGTCAAACGTCGAGCCCAAGGTGTCCATCGCAACGGCCCGGGGCGTGCATCTGGTCGGCCGCGTGGTGGATGTTCGAACGCGCACATCCTGGGTGCTGCCATTCAATCATCCGAGCGCAGGTCACATCGAAGGCGTCGTGCTGACCGGCTCGACCCTTGAGCAGAGCTTCGGGTGCCAGTTGCTCGGTCGATCAGACGGATTGCTCGCGGGCGATCTCGTCGCCGAGGCCGTCGGCATCGAGCCGGGACAAATCGTGCGGCTGCGTGATGAAACCTGGCCCGCCGCTGCGCAGATGCTCATCCTCGGGCGCGTGACCGAAGTGGACACCAAAGAGAACGGCCGCATTGTGATCATCGTGGAGCCGCAGATTCCGCCCGGGCGCGTCAGCGAAGTGGTGCTGCGCATTCCCGAATCGCAGGAGGCGCCATCATGAATTGGCTGGTGTTCTCAGTCGGCTTGTGGGTTGTGATGGGGCTGGAGCTTGGCCTGCGCGATGCGCTGGCGCTGGGGCCAACCGGCGGCGCCCCAAGTTTCGCCATGATCTATCTCGTGTTCATCGCACTCTCAGCGCCGCGTCGCACGGCGATCTGGGCCGGTCTGGTGATTGGGTTGGTGCTGGATCTGACGCGAGCCATGCCCGCCGCGGACGGCGTGACGATCGTGAAATCACTGGGGCCGATGGGCCTTGGCGGCGCGCTGGCGGCGTACACCGCGACGACCGTTCGCGCATCGCTGTATCACCGAAACCCGATCGCGGCGCCCATTGTCGTCGGGCTTGCGACGTTCCTCGCCTACCTCGTCGCGATTGCCGTGTTCGCAGCGCGCACCTGGTATGACCCGCTTGTCGAGATCAGCGCGACGCGCGAAGTCGTACGCGCACTGCTGACCGCGGGTTTCACCTTAGTCGTCGCATTTGTGTTGGGGATCGTGTTGCGGCCGATCCTGCCCGCGCTCGCCGCGGTGTTCATGTTTGATCCGACATCCTCCGCCTGGCGATGGGGGCCCGCGCGGCGGCATCCCGGGATGCGGTCATCGCATTGACGCGGTTCAGCCGTGTGACCACGTCTCGCCGGGCTGCATCACCTTGACCTCGACGCCGCTGGGCGACAGTTGTTTCGGGTCCTGCTCGATGGGGGGCCAGGTGTTGTAATGGATCGGGATGGCGACCTTGGGTTTGATGAACTCCGCCGCTTTGGTCGCGAGCTCCGGACCCATCGTGAATCGATCCCCGATCGGAATCATCGCGATGTCCGGCTTGTAGATCTCACCAATGAGCTTCATGTCGCTGAAGAGTCCGGTGTCACCGCAGTGGTAGATCGTCACGCCGCCGATGTTGAGGATCACGCCGCAGGGCATGCCCATGTAGCGATCCTCAAAGCTCGATGAATGAAACGCCTGCGTCAGCGCGACGTAGCCGAAGGCCGCCTGCACCTTGCCGCCGGGATTCATCGGCTGGACGCTCTCGATGCCGTGCTCGCCGAGGTAGTTGCAGATCTCAAACGCGGCAAAGACTTGCGCATTGTTCGACTTGGCAATGGCGACGGTGTCGCCGAGATGGTCGGCGTGACCGTGTGTGAGGGCGATATGCCTGCACTTCACATCGTCCGGGCTCATGGTCGCGACCGGGTTGCCGGTGAGGAACGGATCGATGGCGACGGCGTGGCCGTCAGCGGAAATGAGAAAGCCTGAATGGCCGAGGAAGGTGATGTCGATGGGCATTGCGAACGTCCTCTGCGGGTCAAATCAGAAACTTGGCGTCAACGTGCGCCGGCGAATCGCCGTGGCAATCGTGACTTCATGGGCGGGCGCATCGACGGCGGCGTGATGGATGAGCCGCGCTACCGACTGGCCCCAACTGGACCAGTTCAGCGTGCGTTCTGCTCTGTCAAGCGCCGCCTGGCTCATCGCTCGGTATCGATCCGGCGAATCAACGAGTGATTCGATGGCGTCTGCGTAGTCATTCGCTGAAGCGTCAATCGGCAGGACCAGTCCGGTGCGATCGTGCTGGACGACTTCCGCCAGTCCGCCAGCGGCGGAAACAACTGAAGGCGTCTCGAATGCTGCGGCTTCGCACGGCGCGATGCCGAACGCTTCAGCCAGCGAGGGTTGCAGAGCCAGATGCGCGCGTTGCAAGGCGGCGGCGTGGGCGGCTCGATCGGTCGGTTTGGCCAGACTCAGCCGCCCGGCGTGCGTGACGAATGACGCGCCCTTGGAGTGCGGTGTGCCGGCGCCGATGATCGTCAGATGCGCCTTGATCGAACGTTGGCGAAGCGCGGCGGTAATGTCCACGCACAAGCCGGTCTGCTTTCGCTCAGCGTCCGCGGCGGTGACGACCATTTCCAGATTGTCACGACTCGGCAATGGGGGCGCCGCAGCCGGTCCGTCGAGATCTGTAGGCGTGATGTGCGCGCCCATCGGAGCGACATGGACGCGAGCGGGGTCGCATTCATAGAGGTCAATCGCGGACCGCCGCGCAATCTCGGTCGCGAAACAGGTGACGTCGGCGCGGTCCAGCGCCGTCTGCTCGAGCTTGTCGCAAGCTCGCTTGTAGGCGGCGCTGCGGCGGATGTATGCGGGGTACGTCGTGGTGATGAGTCGTGCGGTGGTGTCGCTGAAGTACACAATCGGACGCGTTGCATTGATGGCGCTGATCGCTCGAGAGACGCAACAGCCAAAGATGACATCTGCACCTGACTTCTGGATCGCGTGATTCATCTCCGAGACGCCTTCGCGAGCCTCAAGAAGATGGCGGCGGACCGCGGCGTCGGGGGTCGCTTCATCGCGCATCCGGGTCACGCGTCGTCGAATGGTCTTGGCCCTGCGCCGAATCGCGCCTCGGCCGAGGACGACTTCAACGGCGCCGCGAGGAAGCAACGTGTCACGCTTGGGCCCAAGGACCGGGACCACATCCAGCCCAGCGTCACGAAGCGCGTGCTCCATCGCCCACGGCATCCCTGACAATTCGGTCGGTGTGCGCTCGCCAAATGGCCACAGGAACGCAACACGGACAGCGCGTGTGCGTGGATGAGTTTCAGGTTGGTCCGCCCGCGCCGCCACAGGGGCATCCTACCGGATGGCCTTCACGATTCACGCCAGACGAGCGCAAAGACTCGGTGCGACGTGTCGCGGGCCGGTCAGGCCGAGGCGCCGGCCGGTTGATTCAGCAGCATTTCCGCGTAGTCGTTCATCGCATCGCGAAGCTGCTCGAAATCCTCGAGGACATACAGAATCGGCTGGTAATGGTCGATCTCGAAGTCCGTGTTGCAGACCGTCTCCATATCAAACGGGCGGCGTTCGACGTCGTCGCTCTCGAGTGCGTGGTGGCCTTCGCCCTCGCTGGAGATCAGCCCCGAGCCATACAGCTTGACGCGGCCGTCTTCGCGAATGAGGCCGAATTCGACCGTGAACCAGAAGAGCCGCGCGAGACGCTCGGTGTGATATTCATCATCCGTGTGCAGCGCAGCTTTGCCGTACGTCTGCAGGAAGTCCGCAAAGGTCGGGTCCGCATGCAGCGGCACATGGCCGAAGACATCGTGAATGATGTCCGGCTCGGGCAGGTAGTCCATGTTCTCTTTGGAGCGCACGGCGATCGTCGTCGGGAAGTGGCGCTGCGCGAGGAACGCGAAGAAGGATTTCGCGGGGAGGTACCCCGGCACGCCGCGGGACTGCCAGCCAGTCATGCGGGCAAGATTGGCGTTGACCTCTTTGAGGTCCGGCACGCGATCCGGTCGAAGGTTGATGGCCTTGAGGCCTGACAGGAAGACGTTCGAAGCGTCCGTCTCCAACTGCTTCATCCGCTTCTGATAGAGGATGCGCCAGACTTCGTGATCCTCGTCGGTGTAGCGATCCCAGTGCTGTGTGATCACCATGGACTCGATGTCGATCTTGCTCGCGGGCAGACCGTCGCTGTCAGCCGCGGCCTTGAGGGCGCGCTGCGCTTCATCAGAGTCGATGACGGAATGTTCAATGCTGGACATGACGGGCCTCCGGGGGTGCGCGTCAACTGGTGGGAATGCGATTCAAAGGAAGTATAGGCGGCGGGAGGAAGGCATCAGGGACCTGTGACCAGGCGTCAGTAATTGAGAACGAAGATCAACATGCGGCGCGAATGATCGTCGTCATTATCTGGCTCGCGAATGCACCGCACTGATGCCCGGGGCCTGGCGCCTGAGGCCTGCTCAGTCATGTGGATCCATCACCGACTTCGCCGTCTGATCCGCGCGAAACTTCACCAGCTTCTCGCGCAGGTCGGCGTCTGACAGCGCGAGCATGGAAACCGCGCTGATCGCCGCGTTGATCGCGCCGGCGGAGCCGATGGCGAAGGTCGCGACGGGGATGCCCTTGGGCATCTGCGCCGTCGAGAGCAGTGAGTCCAGCCCATCCAGCGACCAGCCCTTCATTGGCACGCCGAGGACCGGCAGGTGCGTGTGGGCGGCGCAGACGCCCGCCAGGTGAGCGGCGCCGCCGGCCGCGGCGATGACGATCTTCATGCCGCGGGACTCAGCGTTCGTGCAGAAATCAACGACAGCCTCGGGCGAGCGGTGGGCGCTCATCACCTTGGCGACGTTG
>MRWG01001003.1_pt1 | contig 21356 bp, 17 predicted proteins | sample 1013341 | NCBI WGS metagenome assembly MRWG01 (sample SAMN06117577, study PRJNA244670) | biofilm metagenome | biome: Water; feature: Cathode Biofilm; material: Biofilm; isolation source: microbial consortium enriched at the cathode of a solar microbial fuel cell | place: USA: District of Columbia ... | reverse complement strand
GGGAGAGATTGATTGGGGAGATCTCCTCGCCAGCCGTCGGCGGGGCGCCAGGTGAGGATCTGGGCGGGGCGGGCGAGGCGGGGCGCCTGGTCGCCGGACCAGAGCGCGGCGAGGGGTTGGTGCGGGGCCCAGGAGGACAGCCCGACGGAGGGCGCGTCGGCGCCGGCGGGGATCGGAGGTGTTCCGGTGGGTGTCATCGAGGCGCCGGATCGTAGGGGGCGTCTGACTCGGCGCGTGTTGACGTCTAGAGTCCCGATGGAGAACCGGGCCGACGCTCGGAGCTTCTTCCCCCATGAGACAAGCTGAGATCGGCGCCCAGGCGGACCGACGGAGAGGGACCTGCTCGCGATGGCCAAGAAGACCACCCGCAAGAAGACGACCAGGAAGACCGCCAAGAAGACGTCGAAGAAGTCGGCCAAGGGGGTCAAGAAGAAGACCACCAAGAAGGCGGCGAAGAAGACCGCGAAGAAGACCGGGGCGCGGACGCACGCGGGGGGATCGCGCACGCGGAAGAAGATCTCGAAGAAGAAGACGCGTTCGGGCGCCAAGCGGGTGACCCCGGGCAAGATGGTGTACTACTTCGGGAAGACGCGCACCGAGGGCGGCGCGACGATGCGGGATCTGCTTGGGGGCAAGGGCGCCAACCTGGCGGACATGACCTCGATCGGGCTGCCGGTCCCGCCCGGGATGACCATCACCACCGAGACGTGCGGGAAGTACTCCGACGCGGGCGGGCGGATGCCCAAGGGCCTCATGAACGAGGTCGCCAAGAACATGGGCGTGCTCGAGCGTGAGCTGAAGAAGAAGTTCGGGGACAACAAGAACCCGCTGCTCGTCTCGGTCCGTTCGGGCGCGAAGATCTCGATGCCGGGGATGATGGACACGATCCTGAACCTGGGTCTGACCGACGCGAGCGTGGAGGCGTTGGCGGAGATGACAGGTGACCGTCGCTTCGCGTACGACGCGTACCGGCGGCTGATCAACATGTTCGGCGACGTGGTGATGGGGGTGGACCACCACAAGTTCGAGAGCGCGTTCGACGAGATCAAGAACAAGTACAAGGCGCAGACGGACAACGACGTGCCCGAGGAGGGGCTGGTCGAGCTGTGCGAGCGGTACAAGGAGGTCTACCGCTCGAGCGTGGGCGAGAGCTTCCCGCAGAACCCGCACAAGCAGCTCGAGCTGGCCATCGAGGCGGTCTTCAAGAGCTGGAACGCGGACAAGGCGATCAGCTACCGGCGCATCGAGGGCATCACCGGGCTCAAGGGCACGGCGGTGAACGTCCAGGCGATGGTCTTCGGGAACATGGGCGACGACTGCGGCACGGGCGTCGCCTTCACACGCAACCCCTCCACGGGTGAGAACAAGTTCTACGGGGAGTTCCTCGTCAATGCGCAGGGCGAGGACGTTGTCGCGGGCATCCGCACGCCCCGCCCCGTGAGCGAGCTGAAGAAGTGGAACAAGAAGATCCACGAGCAGCTCATGAAGATCAAGACCAAGCTCGAGAAGCACTACAAGGACGTGCAGGACATCGAGTTCACGATCGAGCGCGGCAAGCTGTACATGCTCCAGACGCGCAACGGCAAGCGCACCGGACAGGCCGCGGTGAAGATCGCCTGCGACATGGTCAAGGAGAAGCTGATCACGGAGAAGCAGGCGCTGCTCCGAATCCCGGCGAACGACCTGACGCAGCTGCTGCTCCCGAGCTTCGACGCGACCAAGAAGGGGCTCTCCACCGTGCTGGCCAAGGGCCTCCCCGCCTCGCCCGGCGCGGCGGTGGGCAAGCCCGCCTTCACCGCCGACGAGGCCGTCGAACGCTCACGCCACGAGTCGGTCATCCTCGTCCGCAAGGAGACGAGCCCGGAGGACGTGGACGGGATGCACCACGCGGCGGGCATCCTGACCTCGACGGGCGGCATGACCAGCCACGCGGCGGTGGTCGCCCGCGGGTGGGGCAAGTGCTGCGTCGCCGGCGCCGGCGAGATCCGCATCGACGAGGCCCGCGGGGTCTTCACGGTGGGGGGCAAGGAGTTCGGGCGCGACGACGTGATCTCGATCGACGGTTCGACGGGCGAGGTCATCGAGGGGTCCGTGCCTCGCGTCGAGCCCGAGCTGTCGGGTGACTTTGCCAAGATCATGCGCTGGGCCGACAAGTACCGGACGCTGGGCGTTCGCACGAACGCGGACACCCCGGCGGACGCGCAGCGGGCGCGGGACTTCGGCGCCGAGGGCATCGGCCTGACGCGGACCGAGCACATGTTCTTCGAGGGGCCGCGGATCACGGCGATGCGCGAGATGATCCTGGCAGAGAACGTGGAGGACCGCGAGGCGGCGTTGGCGAAGCTGCTGCCGTACCAGCGTGAGGACTTCATCGGGATTTTCGAGGCGATGAAGGGGCTGCCGGTGACGATCCGGCTGCTGGACCCCCCGCTGCACGAGTTCCTGCCGCACGATCAGAAGACGCAGGGCGAGCTGGCGACGTCGATGGGCGTGGCGGAGGAGAAGATCCGGTCGCGCGTGGCGATGCTGCACGAACTCAACCCGATGCTGGGGCACCGCGGGTGTCGCCTGGCGGTGACCTACCCGGAGATCCTGCGGATGCAGGTCCGGGCGATCACCGAGGCGGCGATCGACTGCCTGGGTCGCGGCGTCAAGGCGATGCCGGAGATCATGGTCCCCCTCGTGGGCACGCGCCAGGAGCTGGCGCTGCTCCGCGCCGAGGGCGAGAAGGTCATCGCCGAGGTCAAGAAGGAAAAGGATTGGAAGAAGAAGCTCGACATCAAGATCGGCACGATGATCGAGATCCCCCGCGCGGCGCTGACGGCCAACGAGGTCGCCGAGGTCGCCGACTTCTTCAGCTTCGGCACCAACGACCTGACCCAGCTCACCTACGGGTACTCCCGCGACGACGTGAACACCTTCCTGCCCGATTACATCGCCCAGGACATCCTCCCCGTGGACCCGTTCCAGTCCCTCGACCAGTCGGGCGTGGGGCAGCTCGTGGAGATGGGCCTGCAGCGGGGGCGTGAGACCAACAAGGGCCTGAAGGTCGGGATCTGCGGCGAGCACGGGGGCGACCCGGCCAGCGTCGGGTTCTGCCATCGCGTGGGCCTGGACTACGTCAGCTGCTCCCCCTTCCGGGTGCCCATCGCCCGCCTGGCGGCGGCGCAGGCGGCGCTCTCCGACTAAGAAGCGGGGTCGGGCTCAACATTCTGTCATCCCAAGCTCTTGACCGGCATAGCATTGCGGCCATGCCCATCCCTCGCGTCGCCATCGTCGGTCGCCCCAACGTGGGCAAGAGTTCGCTCCTGAACCTCATCGCGAGGAACAAGGTGGCGATCGTTGACCCCACGCCCGGGGTGACGCGCGATCGCGTCTCGGCGATCGTGGACCTCGAGTCGCCGGATCAGCTGGGGCCGCTCAAGCCCATCGAGCTGACCGACACGGGCGGGTTCGGCGTCTACGTGGCGGAGGGGAAGCGGTACGACGAGATCGGCGCGGACCTCTCCACGCTGACCAAGGACATCGAGCACCAGATCGCCGAGGCGGTCTCCCACTCGGACCTGATCCTGTTCGCGATCGACACGCAGGCGGGGCTCACCCCGCAGGACGAGGCGATCGCGAAGATGCTGCGGGAGCAGAAGCTCGGCTCGCGCACGCGTGAGGGGCGCGACCCCGTGCCGGTACGTGTGATCGCGACGAAGGTGGACGGCCCGAAGTGGGAGACGCACGCCTACGAGCTGAGCGCCCTGGGCTTCGGCGAGCCGCTGATGTGCTCGGCGCAGAGCAAGTACATGCGTCGGGACATGCTCGACAAGCTCTACGGGCTGATGCCCGAGCCGGACGACGAGCCCCGGCCCTACTCGGACCTGAGCATCGCGATCGTCGGCAAGCGCAACGCGGGCAAGAGCACGCTGGTCAATACCCTGGCGGGTGAGGAGCGGGTGATCGTGTCCGAGATCGCGGGCACGACGCGCGACGCCGTGGACGTGATGTTCGAGATGGACGGGCGGACGATCATGGCGATCGACACCGCCGGGCTGCGCCGGAAGAAGAGCTTCCAGGACCGGATCGAGTGGTACGCCTTCGACCGGGCCCAGCGTGCGATCGATCGGGCCGACGTCGTGCTGCTGCTCATCGACGCGACCGAGCGCATCAGCCAGGTGGACGAGCAGCTCGCCGCCCTGGTGGTCAAGAGCTTCAAGCCCGTCGTCATCGTGATCAACAAGTGGGACGAGGTCGAGGGCAAGGCCAACCCGAACGGGAAGCTGATCACCACCGAGGACTTCGACGAGTACGTCCGCAAGGAACTCAAGGGCCTCAGCTTCGCTCCCCTCGCCTTCATGAGCGCCAAGGAGGGGACGAACATCCGCGGCGTGATCGATCTGGCCAGCGACCTGCACGAGCAGGCGACCGGGCGCGTCTCCACCGGCAAGATCAACCGCCTGATCCGCTCCATCGTCGAGCGTCGAGGCCCGAGCAACAAGCTCGGGACCGAGGCGAAGGTGTACTACGCGACGCAGGTGACCACGGCGCCGCCCACGCTGGTGCTCGTGGTCAACCGACCGGAGCTGTTCACGCCCAACTACATGCGGTTCCTGATGAACCGCTTGCGCGAGGAGCTTCCCTTCGAGGAGGTGCCCATCCGGGTGCTGCTGCGCTCCCGGAAGCGCGTCGAGGCCCAGCAGCGCGGGAAGCGCGGCGGGCGGGACCTGCTCCACAAGACCGACCCGGAGACGGGGCAGTTCGTCGATGAGATGGGCGGCGTGGGTCTGGACCTCGACGAGATGCTCGCGTCCATGCCCGACGAGGGCGAGGCGTACTTCGAGGACTGATCGCCGGCTCGGGCCGGGCCGATCCTTGTGGCGCCGAGCGGAGAGCGGTAGGCTGCCGGGTGATTCGTGGTGAGGAGCCCGAGATGCTGCGCCGCCCGAGGTTGTCCGCGTTTACGCTGATCGAGCTGCTCGTGGTGATCGCGATCATCGCGGTGCTGATCGGGATTCTGCTCCCGGCGCTCGGGCGGGCGCGCGACACGGCCCGCGTGGCCAAGTGCCTCTCGGACGAGCGTCAGATGGCCCTGGCCTTCACGACCTACGCCAACGACCAGCGCGACTGGTACCCGATCATGCCCTTCAGCGCGGGGATGCGCCAGGCCTGGAACGACGGGTACCTGGCCAACCAGCAGATCTACGGGGGCGTCGCGGGGCTCTTCAGCCTCTTCCAGATCGGGGACGCCCAGCCCACGCTCCCTCCCTCGGGTGGCGACTTCGGGTACTTCGGCGTCCCGGGGTTCATCAGGGCGTACGCCGACGGGCAGACCACGCCGATCATGGAGAGCTACCTCTCGTCCTATGAGTCGCTGGTGTGCGCCTCGGACCGGGAGGACCGGTACTACGGGCATCAGCTCCAGCAGCGGGACTACGAGGACGCGCGCTCCAAGATCCCGACGGCGCCGGGGGGCGCGCAGGACGTGGTCAGCTACAACATCAGCTACCTCTACATCGTCGGCCTGCGCGCCGATGACCCGGTGATCATCAAGCCCGTGGCGATGTGGGGGGACGAGACCAACGGGCCGGACATCTCGACCGTCGCGTGGTGGGGCAACCCGAACGGGCGCTACCACGAGCAGATCGGGTACCGCGAGGACACGGGGTACGCCGAGGTGGACAACCACGGGGCGGGGGGCGCGAACTTCACCTTCTCTGACGGGCACGCCGAGTGGGTGAGTCAGAACATCCCGTACTGGCTCTTCGCCGGTGAGATCGACACGGACGGGGACACCGTGCCGGACCGGTCGAACGGGCAGGGGCTCAATGTGATCGACCCGACGCGCTCGAACCGGGTCTTCACGACGGACTGAGGGGGGCGGATCGCTCTCCTCGGCCGGGCGGAATCGGAACCCGTAGAATCCGAAGAACATCACGCCGGGCGGGTCTCGCCCGGAGATGGGGAGGCTGCGCATGTCATTCTGGAAGAAGCTCAAGGGCGAGCTGATCGATATCGTCGAGTGGACCGACGAGCACCCGTCGATCATGGTGCACCGGTTCGAGCGCCTGAACAACGAGATCAAGTACGGCGCCAAGCTGATCGTCCGCCCGGGGCAGGCCGCGGTCTTCGTCAACATGGGCAAGATCGCCGACGTGTTCATGCCCGGCATGTACACGCTGGACACGAAGAACCTGCCGATCCTCTCCACGATCATGGGGTGGAAGTACGGGTTCGAGAGCCCCTTCAAGGCCGAGTGTTACTTCGTCGCCACGCGCCAGTTCACGGATCTGAAGTGGGGGACGCAGAACCCGGTGATGATGCGCGACAAGGAGTTCGGCCCGGTGCGTCTGCGCGCCTTCGGCACGTACGCCGTCAAGTGCACCGAGCCGGGGAAGCTGATCGAGGAGATCGTCGGTTCCCACGGGCGCTTCAGCGTCGAGGGGATCGAGGACCAGCTGCGCAACTTCATCGTCTCCGGGTTCACGGACGTGCTGGGTGAGAGCCGCATCCCGATCCTGGACCTGGCGGCGAACTACGACGAGCTGGGCGAGTTCCTCGCCGAGCGCCTCGGCCCGGAGATCGGGGCATACGGGCTGGACCTGACGGCGATGCTCGTCGAGAACATCTCGCTGCCGCCCAACGTGGAGGAGGCGCTCGACAAGCGATCGAGCATGGGGATCATCGGGGACCTCAAGAGTTACATGCAGTACCAGACCGCCGAGGCGATCGGGGACGCGGCGGAAAACCCCGGGGGCGGGATGGGGGACGCGATGGGTCTGGGCGCCGGGTTTGCCATGGCGAATCAGATGGCGCAGTCGATGAACGCGGGGGGGAGCGCCACGCCCCCGCCGGTCCCGGGGGGCGTGCAGTACTGGGTCGCCCAGAACGGGCAGCAGACCGGGCCTTTCCCGATGGAGCAGATCGCACAGATGGCCCAGAGCGGGGCGATCAAGCCGGAGACGCTCGTCTGGAAGCAGGGGATGGCCGCGTGGGCCAAGGCGATCGAAACCCCCGAGCTGGCCTCCGTGGTGGGGCGCACGCCACCGCCCCTCCCGAACCAGACGCCTCCCCCCGTCCCCCCGGCTGAGGGGTCCTGATGGGGGATTCCGGAGTCTTCGAGGCTTCGGAACTGCTCCCGGAGGAGCCGGCGCCGCGGGCGACCGAGCCGGTGACCACCGGGGAGCGGCGGTTCCCGTGCGCGAGCTGCGGCGCCCAGCTGCGTTTCGCGCCCGGGACCCTGTCGATGCGCTGCGCCCATTGCGGCTCGCTCAACGAGATCGCCTCCGACGCCCAGCCCATCGAGGAGATCGACTACCTGCGCGTCCTCGCCGAGCTGGAGGCCGACGAGCCGAAGATCGACCAGATCGTCAGCGCGTGCGAGACGTGCGGCGCCCGGATCGAGCTGCCCCCGAACGTGACGAGCGGTCCCTGCCCCTTCTGCACGCGCACCGTGGTGGCAACCGGGCTGAGCCAGAAGCACATCAAGCCGCGCTCGCTGCTCCCCTTCGCGCTCGACCGGCACGCGGCGCGGGCAAGGTTCCGCGCGTGGATCGAGAAGCTCTGGTTCGCGCCGCGCGACCTCAGGAAGGCCGCCACGATCGATGGCGCTCTCACCGGCGTCTACCTGCCCTACTGGACGTACGACTCGGGCGCGGTCACGACCTACACCGGGCAGCGCGGCGAGCACTACTACGTCACCGAAACCTACACCACGATGGTCAACGGCAAGCCGCAGGTCCGCACCCGACAGGTGCAGAAAACCCGGTGGTACCCCGCTTCGGGGCGGGTGCGTGACTCGTTCGACGACCTGCTCGTGCCGGGGAGCGCCACGATCGAGCAGAGCCGCCTGGACAAGCTCACCCCCTGGGACCTGGACGCGCTTGTCCCCTACGCGGACGAGTATCTCGCGGGCTTCCGTTCGGAGAGCTACGCCATCGATCTGCCCGGCGGGTTCGAGCGGGCCAAGGCGATGATGCTCCCGCAGATCCGGGCCTCGATCCGGCGCGACATCGGGGGGGATGTGCAGCGCATCGCCACGATGCACAGCGAGTACCACGACATCACCTTCAAGCACCTCCTCCTCCCGATGTGGATCTGCGCGTACCGGTACAAGGGCCGCGTCTTCCAGATCCTGGTCAACGCGCGCACGGGCGAGGTCGTCGGCGACCGACCCTACTCGTGGGCGAAGATCACGCTCAGCGTGGTCATGGCGCTGCTCTGCATCGGCGCGATCGTGCTCTTCTTCGTGCTCGCCAGTCGCTAGGCGCACGCCGCGGCGAGTTCGCGCAGAGGCTCCTGCAGCGAGCGGCCCGCGCCCGAGGGGGCGTAGAGCGTGCGGACGGGGCGGTCGGTGACGACGCGCCGGGTGACCAGCGAGGCCGCCTCAAGGTGCGCCAGGGCGCCCGAGAGCGCCCGGTCGGTCACGCCCGGGAGGCGCGCCCGGACGTCGGTGTACCGCTCGGGCCCCTCGCCGATGGCGTGCAGCGCCGGCATGACCCACTTGCGCCGCCCGATCTCGGGGCGCCCGAGGCGCTCGGCGGCGCGTTCGAACGTGGAGGCGGGCCCGGTGAGGGCCTCGCCCGCGGGTGTGAGGATGTACTCGGGGCGCAACGGGTGCCCGTACCCCGGGTTGCGCACGACCAGCCCCATCCCGATCAGGGCGTCGAGCGTCGTGCGGCAGGCCCCCGGGCTGGCGCCCAGCGCCCGCGAGAGACGCACCAGCCGGGCGCCCCGCTCCCCGGCCAGGAGGGCGAGCGTGGGGACGCTCCAGCGGTGATGGAAGAGGTCTTCGAGGGCGGGCACGACGTGATCCTCAAGAGCCCGACCCGGGAAAGGGCGGGGTGGGGGGTTGACGCACAAAGTATAGTGACTATCTTCGGTGCCTCAATGCCCTGCGCCGCGGGGCTGCCGCGCTGGCCCATCTCGCCAAGGAGATCCGCATGCCCTCCCCGCTCAGGTTTGTCCCCGGGCTCACGCTTTCCGCGCAGGTCAGCGACCTCGATCGGTCCATGGCCTGGTACCGGGACGTGCTGGGGTTCGAGATCCTTTACAAGGTCGATGAGATGGGGTGGGGGGAGGTGAAGACGGAGGTGCCGGGGGTGAACATCGGGTTCGCTCAGGTCGAGTCGCCCCGCGTCGGCGCCGGGCCGGTCCCCACCTTCGGCGTCGAGAGCGTGGACGACGCCCGGGCGCAGCTCGAGGCCAAGGGCGTGCGATTCGACGGGGAGACGCGCGAGTATCCTGGGATGGTCCGGTTGGCGACGTTCTTTGATCCAGACGGCAACGCGCTCATGCTCTACCAGTCGCTGAGCGATGACGCCTGACCCCGACGCAGGCGAGAGGAGATCCACCATGCGACGACACGTCCCCATCAAACTGCTCGGCGCCGGAGTGGCGTTCACCGTGCTGCTCGGGCTCGGCGCCCAGCCGGAGATGAAGACGCCGGAGGGCGTCGTGACCCCGGCCGAGCGCGTCCCGACCATCGAGGACTTTGCGCCCATGGCGGGGCACTGGCGGACCGAGGCGCAGGGCCGGGTGTACGAGGAGATGTGGCTCCCGCCGGCGCACGGGCAGATGACCGGGGTGCTGCGGAGCTTCGACGCGGAGGGGGCGCCCCTGCTCTTCGAGCTGATCACCCTTCGGGAGATCGAGGGGGGCGTGGAGTACCGGCTGCGTCACTTCGACGGGGAGATGACGCCGTGGGAGAGTGAGGCGGACTCGCCCATGATCCTGCGGGCGCGACGTCACACGGCGGGGCGGACGCTGTTCGATGAGGTGGAGGGCGCCGACTCGCTCGAGGGAGCGATCATCGACCTGGGCACGCCGGGGCGGATGGCGTTCATCATGTCGTTCACCAAGGAGAAGGGCGGGCGTGGGTTCCGTCTGACCTTTGAGAAGGTCGAGCCGGAGCCGCGCGCCGACGGGTGAGGCTCTCGCCGGTCGCCGGGGCTTAGCCGTCACCCATGCGTGCGAGTTCATCGCGCACGAGCTGCTCGACGTGCTCGATCATTTCTTCCGGCGATTCGCCGCGGGCGGGGGACTCGGTGGCGACGATGCCGCCCTCGGCGTCGATGACAAAGACGGTCGGATAGATCCGCACGCGGAAGGCCCGGGCCATCGCGTCGGCATCGACGAGCAGACGCTGGCGGTACCCCTTCTCCCGGATGGCCTGCCGGGCCTTGCCCGGGTCGGAGCGGACAACCGGGGCGAGGATGTCCACGGGCTCTTCGGCGAACGTCTCGGCCAGGCCGGAGATCAGGGGCGAGTAGTTGCGGCAGGGCACGCACCACGTGCCCCAGAAGTAGATGACGCTGACCCGCCCCTTCTGCGTCTCGTTGGTCACCTCGGCGCCGCTCGCGTCCTTGACGCTGAAGGCGGGCGCCTTGGTCCGTGCCGGGGCGGGCTTGGCGACCTCCGCGTTCTCGGTGCGCATGACGTTGCTGGGGCGTGCGGTCCGGTTGACGACCGGGCTCGTCCGGGGCTCGACCTCGCGGTAACCCTCGGGGATCGCGACCTCGAGCTGCTCAGGCGTGATTTCCGGGTTGAGCGTCAGATCCTCCATGGTGAGGATGAGGCTGATGGCGATGATGTCCGCGTCGGTGGTGCGTTCGATGCGTCGGGGGAGGTGGTCGCTGGCGCCCAGGTACCAGGTGGCCTTGTTGGGCAGGGCCTTGCCGCGTGAGGGGGTGGGGGTGTCACCCTTCGGGTAGACGATGCGAACGACGTCGCACTCCACGCCCCCGATGGTCTCACGCTCGAGGAGTTCGTACTCGATCGCGTCCAGTTCGCGCGAGAGGGGCTCGGGGGAGAGCAGCTCATCCAGGTTCATGTGCTGGCGCATGGAGAGGCCGACGCCGCGCGCCCGGGCGATCGTGTTCGTGTTCACGCTCTTGGAGCGGTGCTCGACCCAGGTGATCGAGTCTCCGCGCGTGGCGACGTCGAAGGTGTACTCCTCGCCGTCTCCCTTGTCCTTCCCGGCGCCCTGCAGGCGCGTGGCCCAGACGAGTTCGCCCTCCTCGTTCTCGACCCGCTTGGCGCGGAAGACGCCCTCGCCGCTGGGCATGAACTGGAGGAAGCTCTTGCTCCCCCCCCCTTCCAGGGTCATCCGCACGCTCAGCGCGTCCACGTCCTCGATCGCCTGGGCGGCCTGGCGGAGCAGGGCCTGCCCATCGGTCCCCTGCGCCGACGCGACGGGCGCGGCCAGGCAGAGGGCGAGCAGGGCGGGGACCAGGCGGGCGATGCGAGAGACTCGTCGGGTCGGCACGGGTGATTCTCCAGAAATGGCTGTGCGGGGCTCCGGGCGTACGCCATCGCCCCGAGCATTGTTCCGCTCCGTCAGGCCGAACGCCCGAGGAGCCGCTCCAATGCCTCGCCCGGGTGTTCGGCACGCATCAGGTGCTCGCCGACGAGGACGATCTTGACCCCGGAGCGGCGCAGGCGGGTCAGATCCTCGGGGGTCCGGATGCCCGACTCGGAGACGAGCACGGAGGTGTCCTCGACCATGTCCACGAGGCGGACGGTGTGATTCAGGTCGGTGGTCATGGTGTGCAGATCGCGGTTGTTGATGCCCAGGAGCCCGTACCCGGGGTGGGGGAAACCCACGTGGGGGCGGACGCGCAGGAGGTTCTCCATCGAGTGGACCTCGAGCAGGGCGGTCATCTGGAGCTGCTGGGAGAGAATCAGCAGGTCCACGATCTGGCTCTCGGTGAGGCACTCGGCGATGAGCAGAACCGCGTCGGCGCCCGCGGCACGGGCCTCCCAGAGCTGCCACGGGTCGATGATGAAATCCTTGCGCAGCACCGGCAGGGGCACCACGTCCTTGATCCGCTGGATGAACTCGAGCCGTCCCCCGAAGAATCTTTCGTCCGTCAGGCAAGAGATGGCCGATGCCCCGCCGTTGAGGTAGGCGCGCGCAATGACTTCAGGCGAGAAATCATCAGACTCGTACTCGGGGCGGATCCAGCCGGCGGACGGGCTGCGCCGCTTGATCTCGGCGATCACCGCCGTAAGCCCGGCGTCGCTCATCCGACGCAGGGCCCCGAAGAAGTTGCGCGGCGGGTCGGCCTGGGCCACCCGGGCCTCCAGCTCACGCATCGAGATCGCGGCCTTGCCCCGCTCCACTTCCTCACGCTTGTGGTCCACGATCGCGGCGAGCGTCGCGGGCATGCTCCGGCGGGGGGGCTGGCTCTCGGGGTCCTGGGGCATAGGGCTCATTGTTGCGCTCGTCCTGATGACATTCGCCCCGGAGGTCCTCGCCCAGGGCGACGCGACCGAGCGGACCGTTGGCGAGGTCATGGAGGACATCGACAAGTGGAAGATCCCCCTGCTGGCGATCGGGACGCTCCTGGTCCTGGCGATCCTCGTCGCGGGGGGGCTGCTCCGTCCCGGGGGGTTTGAGAAGGCGGGGCTGCGGGATATCGGGCCCCTGGCCTGGCCTGTCTGGCTCTTTGCCGCCCTGATCGTCCTGCTCGCCCAGTCCTCGGCCCAGAGCATCCTGGTGAGCACCGGGCTGCTCGACAAGTTCGGTGGGGAGCAGGGCCTGAGCGCCGAGCAGGCCTCCATCGTGATCCGCCTGGCGGGGTTCACCTTCGGCGCCATCGCGGGCTTCGGGATGCTCTACATCCTGCACAAGTCCGCCCCGGAGGGAGGGCTGCGGGTCTCCCCGGTCGATCTCCCCCTCGGGCTGGGGTGCTTCGTGCTCGCCTACCCCCTCGTGCAGCTCGCCGCCATCGGCGCCGTCGCGATCTACAAGTCCTTCCAGGACGGCCAGACCCCCGACCCGATCGCGCACGACGTGCTCCAGCGCATCCACGAGCAGTTCGCGACCAACACGCAGGACGTGTGGACGTGGCTGACGATCGCCGCGGCGGTCATCGGCGCCCCGATCGTCGAGGAGCTTGTCTACCGCGTCTTCATCCAGTCCGCGCTGCTCAAGATGCTCAAGAGCCCCTGGGTCTCGATCATCGCCACGAGCCTGATCTTCACGATGATGCACCGGGCGGTCTCGAAGGACGGCGTCCCCGTCCCGTGGCACGCGCTGATCCCTCTGCTGGCGCTGGGGATCACGATGGGCGTGGCGTACGAGCGCTCCCGGCGCGTGGGCGTGCCCATCGCGATGCACATGTGCTTCAACGCGTTGATGGTGACCCTGACGATCCTCGGCTCCGGCGAGCCGCGGACCACCGAGTCGGCGCCGCAGCGCGAGGGCGCCCGCCAGACCGAGCGGATCCCCGAGCCCCGCCCCGACGCCGAGGACCCGGACCCGAAGTACATGGAACGGGTTCCCTAGAGAGGGTCGGGGAGGGGGCCGGGCCCTAGCATTCGCCCCATGACGCCCCCAAAGCCACGAATTCTGACCGGCGACACGCCGACCGGACGCCTCCACCTCGGTCACTGGGTCGGCTCGGTCGAGAACCGCGTCGCCCTTCAGGACGACTACGAGTGCTTCTTCCTGATCGCGAACATGCACGCGTTCACCACCCGCGCCGACAAGCCGGGGGAGATCCGCGAGTCCACGCTCGAGATCGTCAAGGACTGGCTCGCCTGCGGCATCGACCCGGAACGCGCGACCATCGTCCTCCAGAGCGAGATCCCCGCGATCGTCGAACTCTCCTGGTACTTCGCCATGCTCATCCCCTTCAACCGGGTGATGCGCAACCCGACGCTCAAGACCGAGATCGACGCCAAGGGCCTGGGCGATCACTACAGCTTCGGCTTCCCCCTCTACGCCGTTGGACAGTGCGCCGACATCCTCGTCTTCCGTCCCGAGCTGGTGCCCGTGGGGGAGGATCAGATCGCGCACATCGAGATGACCCGCGAGGTGGCCCGCAAGTTCAACCAGGTGTACTGCGGCGTGGACCCGCAGACCGAGGACGCGGACTACGTCAAGGCGGGGGGGCTCTTCCCCATCCCGGCGGCCAAGGTCGGACGCATCGCGCGCCTCGCCGGGACCGACGGCAAGCACAAGATGTCCAAGAGCCTGGACAACGCCATCTTTCTCACCGACACGCCCAAGCAGGTCAAGAAGAAGCTCGGGCAGCTCTACACCGGGCGCCAGTCCATGGACGAGCCGGGGGACATCAACAACTCCCTCTTCCAGTTCGTCCGCGCGTTCATCAAGGACGAGCAGCGCGTCAAGGAGTTGGAGGAGGCGTACAGCACCGGCGCCAACATCGGGGACGGGCACATCAAGGCCGAGGTCGCTGAGGCGATCAGCGAGCTGCTCGCCCCCATCCAGGAGCGACGAGCCAGGTACGAGGGGCCCGGCGGAGACGACCTGGTCATCGACGTCATCCGAGAGGGGATCCGGAAGGCGACCCCCGCGGCGGAGGAGACGCTGGCGCTGGCCAAGCAGGCCATGAAGCTCGACTTCACCTCCCGCGCCGTCAGCTTCTCGGAGGACGGACGATGAACTGGGTTTTCTGGCTGATCCTGTCGGTGATCCTCGCCCTCGGCGCCGGGTTCGGGACGCTCATCTGGTGGAAGGTCGGCGACCAGTGGGCCGACGCCGAGCACAAGAAGTTCGGCCCCCGATCCACCCAGACCCGCGCCGAAGCGCCCCGGGTCATCCACGGCTTCGAAGACGAAGAGCCGCCCACGAGCTGACCCGTGCCCCGATACAAGCTCACGGTCGCGTACGACGGAACGGACTTCCACGGCTGGCAGAAGCAGGAGCCGGTGGCGCCCGATCCGACCAACCCCGCCGCCCCCAAGCTGCCCGCGGCCCATGAATCGCTCGAGCACCGCCCCGGGCGCGTCGCCCTGCGCACCGTGCAGCACGTGCTCGAGCAGGCCGTGCGCGAGACCATCCGCGAGCCGATCATCCTCACCGGCGCCTCACGCACCGACTCGGGCGTGCACGCGATGGGGCAGGTCGCCGCGTTCACCTCCACGCCCGATCCCGACAAGGGGGTGGGCTGGCCCGAGGAGCGCGGGTGCGCCTCCCTCGTGCGCGCACTCAACGCGCGCCTCCCCGAAGACCTGCTCGTGCGCGCGGCCGAGGTGGTGGGCGATGACTTCAACCCCATCGGCGACTGCGTGAGCAAGGGATACAGCTACACGCTCCACATCTCCCCCCAGCGTCCGCTCTGGGATCGGCGAACGGTGTTCCACACCTGGCACGAGCTGGACCTGCAGCGCATGCGGGACGCCGCCAAGCATCTGGTGGGTGAGCACGACTTCGCGGCCCTCGCCGCGGCCAACCACGGGCGCCAGACCACCATCCGCACGATCTTCGACTGCACGGTGACCGACATCTCCTCCCCCGACCCGGCGGTGGAGGTCGCGGCGCCGATCACCGAGGGGACGTTTCCCGCCCGGCGCCTCCGCATCGATGTCTCGGGCAACGGCTTCCTCTACAACATGGTCCGCATCCTCGCGGGCACCCTGCAGGAAGTCGGGCGCGGCAAGATCGATCCGAGCCAGATCCCCGCGATCCTCGAGTCAAAGGACAGATCCAGGGCCGGCCCCACGCTCCCGCCGGAGGGGCTGCGCCTCGAGTGGATCCGCTACGACGCCACCTCACCCGGGCCGCGAGCCTGATGGTGGCGATCGCTCGCCCTGAATCTTGAGTTCTCGCTCGCACGGCGGGCCAACTTCCGCGAGACTCAGGTGATCAGGGAGGGCCCGCATGCGCCGAACCATCAAGGGCCGCACCTTCAAGGGTCGCACCCTCGCCACACCCGTGCTCCTCATGGGCACGCTCGCGTCGGCCTCTCCCGTGCTCGTTGAGGACATCCGCGACATCTCCGTCTTCGCTCAGGCGAGCGACTCCTCCGGGGAGGGCCCCCCCGTCGGGCCGGTCATCATCTCGCGGAGCGCCCCGGGCGCGTTCTTCGCCGAGCAGCGGGCCGTCTCGGCGAACTCTCCGGCGTTCGGGGTCAGCGCCATCGCCGGAGGCGTTCAGTTCAGCCGCTTTCACGCCGGGTCGGGGGTCCACTTCGAGGCCGACGGCGCCGCGGAGGTGCAGGTGGACCTGCTCGATCTCGACGGGACGGGGCAGGCCGAGTCTCTGGTCAGTGTCTGCCTTGTTTTCGAGCTCAGCGAGGACACGCCGTACACGCTCGCGGGCGAGCTGACGACCTTTGCCATCGGGGGCGTGGCGTCGGACGCGCGCGTCACGCTCCGCGCCATGAGCGGGGTGTCTCCCTGGTTCGAGCGGACGATGGCGGGCGCCTTTGAGTCGTCCGGGGTGCTGGAAGAGGGAACGTGGGTGCTCGAGCTTCTGGCCGATGCGCACAGCGCCCCCCTCCCCGACGCCTTCGAGTCGTCGAACGCCGTCGCGTCCTTTCGGGGTGTCCACTTCGTCCTGGTCCCGGCGCCCGGATCGGTCGTGTTGCTCGGGGGCGCGGGGGTGCTGACGCTCCGACGCCGGCGCTGCGTCCCCGCCGTATGCTCGAAGACGTGCGCCTGCGAATCCTCCACATCTCGACGCGTCTGATCCTGGGCGGATCGCAGGAGAACACCGTGCTCTCCTGCGAGGGGCAGGCCCGTCTGGGGCACGAGGTCCACCTCGCCTACGGCCCGATCTACGGCCCCGAGGGCTCGATGCTCCCCCGCATCGAGGCCTTCAACGCCGGCGCGCCGGCGGAGGGGGTCACGCCGATCCGGCTGCACGAGTTGCCGCACATGGTCCGCCAGATCAGCCCGGTGAAGGACCATTTCTGCTTCCACCACGACCTCAAGCGGCTCATGCGCTCGGTCCGCCCCGACGTGGTCCACACCCACTCCTCCAAGGCGGGCATCCTGGGGCGATGGGCCGCGTGGAGCGCACGCCCGCGTCCGGCGGTCATCCACACCATCCACGGCCCGCCCTTCATGCCGATCGAGGGGAGCGCACTCTCCCGGACCCGGATCCGCCTCAAGAACCGCGTGTACACCCTCGCCGAGCGGTTCGCGGCGCGCCGCTGCCACACCATCGTCAGCGTCGCCGACGCGATGACCGAACAGTTCCTCGCCCGGGGCATCGGGAGCCCTGAGCAATACGTCACCGTCCGGTCGGGGATGGAGACCGAGGCGTTTCTCACCCCCCGGGAGGGGGAGTCACGCGAGCAGGTCCGCGCGGAGCTGGGGATCGGCCAAGGGGACTTCGTGGTGGGCACCGTTGCCCGTCTTGCGCAGCACAAGGGACACGACGATGTTCTCGACGCCATCGGTAACGACCTGCGCGCGCACGAGGACTGGAAGTTGCTCTGGGTGGGGGACGGGTGGTGGCGGGACCGGCTCTCGGCCCGGGTCCGGGCGATGGGGCTCGAAGACCGGGTGATCGGCGTCGGGCTGGTCCCCCCCGAGCGGGTGCCGGCGATGATGCGGGCGATGGACGTGCTGGCGCACCCGAGCGCCCGGGAGGGCCTGCCCCGGACCGTCCCGCAGGCGCTGCTTTGTGGCGTATGCCCCGTCGCGTACGATGTGGACGGCACGCGCGAGGCGTGCATCGACGGGCGCACGGGGCGCCTGATCCCTCCGGGCGACACCAGGGCGCTCGGGGACGCGATCCGAAAGCTGTGGGAGCGACCCGATGAGCGCGCACGTCTGGCGCAACAGGGGCTCGAGGAGTGCGCGGAGGCCTTCTCCGCCCAGGGGATGGTGCGCGCGCTCGAGGGCGTCTACCGCGCGGCGCTGGCTCGCGCTGATCGCCCTGTCGATGACGGGGGCGACGGCCCCCGCCCAGCTGCTGGATCTTGACGCCCCCGCCACCGACGCCCCCGGCGAACGCACCGGCGCCACGGCGCTGGGCGAGCTGCTCCGGGCTCAGGCCGAACAGATCCGGCGCGAGGGGGCGCCCAACGCGGAGGTGCGGGCCGAGCTGCGCCTGCTCGCCGGCGCTCTGCTCGACACGGGACGACCGATCCCCCTGCTGCTCGGACGCACCCTGGCGGGGGGGATGGGGGAGCTGGAACAGCTCGCGGCCGATCCACGCCTCGATGAGATCGACCGCTCCCTCCTCATCGGCGACCTGCGCCGGGCTCGGGGGGAGATCCCCGTCTCGACCGACCGGCTGGACCGGAGCCTGCGCGAGGCCCTGGCGCGCCTCGGGGACGTGGCGACGATCCAGGCCCCATGGAGCGCCTGGTCATCCCCGGCGCCCGTCGGGGGCGAAGCGCCGCCCACCGCGGAGCGCTCGCTTGAGCTGCTCGCCCGCCGCCTTGAGCCGGGGGCGATCGAGCCGGCCAGGCGGGTGGTCGAGCTGGCCCGGACGGCCAAGGCGCGCACGGTCTACGCCCCCGCGGGGGCGCGCCTGGAGGCCCGGCTCGGCCGGGCGTGCGCCTGGCTCGAGCGTCCGCCCGGGTGGGTGGATGACCCGGCGCAGGAGCAAGGCGCCGCGGGGATCGTCGCGGCGTGCGCCCAAGTGCTCGAGCCCTCCACCCGGCGCGTCGGGCTCGACGGGCTGGATCGGTACGCGGGGATCGCGGCGTTGATCGACCGGTGCGATCGGCTCGACTCGAGCAATGAGGTCAAGGCGCTGCGCGCTTCGCTCGTCGCCCGCCTTGCTTCACCGCCGGGGGTGGAGAACGCGGAGGCCGCCGGGCGCGCGCTCGACGCGGCGCTGATCGATCCGATCCTCGCGCTCGATGAGGATGCGCTGGTTCGCCAGCTCCGACCCGCCTGGCGGTGGGCGCAGCGGGAGGCGGCGGTCGGGGCGCGATCAGTTGTTCCCTGGGCCGGCGCGATGCTCGACGCGCCCTCGCCCCTGACCGATCCGGCGACGCTCAGCACGCTCGCGAGCGTCGAGACCCCGGGGCGTCTGGGACGCACGCTGGTTGAACTCTCCGCCCTGCTCGATCAACCCGTCCCCGGATCGGACGACCCGCCCGAGGCGCACGGCGCCCGGCGGGACGTGGCCGACCGGGTGCTCCGCATGACGCCCGAACTCAAGATCGACGAGCGTCGCCCGGAGATCCTCGCGACGCTGGAACAGATGACCAGCGATCTACGCCGCATCGAGGGGGTGGTGGGGGCGCACGACGGCGCGGACTCGACGGGGGTTCTGGTGCGCCGTGTGCGCGACGCCCTGCTCGGGGCGTGGGCGGAGGACCAGGGCGACGCGGGCACGATCCGGGCCGACGTTGAGCGGCTGGCCCGTCTGACGGACTGGCAGCGCGTCGCGGGGCTGCTCGATGCGCTCGAACGCGGAGAGGCGCCCGTGCTGCGCTGGGCGGGCGTGGAGCTGAGCCCGGGGAGCGTGCGGGTGCTCGGGGATGATCTGCGCCGCCTGGCCGGGCACGCGTCGGCGCACCTGAGCGATGCCCGGCGCCTGGACCGGGCGCTCGAGACGCTCGACGAGCGGTTCACGCCCGTGCGGGTGCTGGCGCTGCTCAACGATCAACTGGTCGAACGCTTCGGGCCGGCGGAGGGATCGAGCGTGCTCGCCCAGATCGCGTTCGGCCCGCCACCGGAGGACGCGTGGATGGTCGGCCAGCGTGAGACGCTCGCGCGGTTCTGCGCGTTGAGCGAGGAACTCGCCTCGGCGGTGATCCGTGAGGACAACCCCGGCGCGAGCGAGATCCGCGAGGCCCTGCACGCCACGTCGGAACGCCTGCTGCGGGTGATCGAGGGGCGTTAGAGCTCCACCACCTGCATGTCCGGCTCGCGCTGCTTCGGGGCGGGGGGGACGCGAACGTCGGTGGTGAACAGACGCAGCGCCTCGCTCGCCCGGGCCATCTCCTCACGGATGGTGGCGGCGTCGAAGGCTCGGGCGCGGGGGAGGGTGACGCCCCCGTCGCCGGCGGGCACCTGGCCCGGGCCCTCGTCGATGATGAAGTCGTTGACGGTGTAGGCCGGGCGGTCGAGTTCTCCGCCCCGGGCCAGCTCGCGCAGGTCCTCGGCGATCTGCCCCTCGGTCTTGGCCGACTGCACGACGGGGACGGCGGCGTGGAAGGCCTGCAGGCGCCCGCGGGCGTTCTCGAAGGTGCCCCCCTTCTCGGCGAAGGTGGCGCCGGGGAGGACCACGTCGGCGACGTCGCTGAGGCGACCGGCGTGGGAGTCGATCATGACCACGTAGGGATCGGAGAGCGCGTCGAGGAGGGTGTCGGTGACCCAGGGGGTGGGGTAGGAGCCGGTGACGATGACGCTGGAGAACTCGGCGCGCAGCGCCCGGTTCACAAAGTCGTCGTACCCCGGGACGGAGGAGGGAGAGCCCATGTTCGCCACCGCCTCGAGGGCGCGGCGCACGCCGCGGGCGTTGGGGGCCTTCTCCGCGTACACCTTGAACGCGCGCGGGTCATCCTCGCTGACGCCCCGCGGGTAGACGCGGTCCTCGCCCTCGAAGGGGACGGGGCCGACGGCGAGCACGGCGTCGGGGTCAAGCTCGCGGGCGAGCATGGCGAGGCTGAAGGCCTCTTCGCAGGTGAGCATCGGGCTCACGAGCAGGGCGAGGCGCCCGCCGTGGTCGCGCGACTCGCGGATCGCGTCGAGGGCCTGGCGGTAGGCCTTGACGAAATCGGACTCGACGAGGGTGCCGAACTGGCGTCGCCAGGGGCGGGTGAGGCGGTTGTCGCTGTGGACGAACTTCCACCCGTGGCGGACCTCGTCGGTGATCCACCAGTTGTTGACCTCGGTGTTCTCGCGCGGGCGGACGCGGTAGACCCGACCCTCGTTGTGGTCGATCCAGATGTTGTCGCCGCTGGCGGTGAGGGGGTCGATGGCGGGGGTGGACTTGAGGAGCCAGACGCGCTGGGCGAAGAGGAAGTCCTTGTCGAGGAGGGCGCCGACGGGGCAGAGGTCCACGACGTTGCCGGAGAGTTCGTTGTCGAGGGGGACGCCGGGGAAGACGTCGATCTGGCTCTTGTTGCCGCGCCCGTCGATGGTCAGCTCGCCCGTGCCGGGGATCTCCTGGGCGAAGCGGACGCATCGCGTGCAGAGGATGCAGCGGTCGGAGTAGATGTAGATGTTGGGGCCGAGGTCCTTCTTGGGCTGCTTGACCTTGGTCTCCTGGAAGCGGGAGGTCCCGCGTCCGTACTTGTAGCTGAAGTCCTGGAGGGAGCACTCGCCGGCCTGATCGCAGACGGGGCAGTCGAGGGGGTGGTTGATCAGGAGGTACTCCATGACCGCCTTCTGGTTGGCGACGGACTTGGGGGAGTCCGTGTAGACGACCATGCCGTCGGAGGCGTCGGTGGAGCAGGTGGGCAGGAGCTTGCCCCCCATCATGGGCTCGAGCTTGTTGTCGTTGCGGGGATTGGGCGCCCAGATCTCGCCGAGGCAGATGCGGCACTGGGCGGGGATGGAGAGCCCCGGGTGGTAGCAGTACTGTGGGATCTCGACGCCGCACCGGTTGGCGATCGCGATGATCTTCTCGCCGGGGGTGAACTCGCACTCGGTCCCGTTGATGGTGATGGTGGGCATGGGGGGGAGCGGGCTCGAAAGGGTCACGG
>MRWG01001001.1_pt1 | contig 21384 bp, 18 predicted proteins | sample 1013341 | NCBI WGS metagenome assembly MRWG01 (sample SAMN06117577, study PRJNA244670) | biofilm metagenome | biome: Water; feature: Cathode Biofilm; material: Biofilm; isolation source: microbial consortium enriched at the cathode of a solar microbial fuel cell | place: USA: District of Columbia ... | reverse complement strand
CCAACCGCTGTCCCGATATCAGTGCCATTGACCCATGCCGGATCTTTCCAAACGCCGTGACAAGTTAAGCTTCATCGCCGGCGACGGCGAGATGGCCCGGCGCATCCGCGCCTTCGACTGGTCGCAGCATCCCTTCGGCCCCCCCGACCAGTGGCCGCAGTCGCTGCGCTCGGCGCTCAGCATCTGCCTGCACTCGGCTTTCCCGACGGCGATCTACTGGGGGCCGGAACTGCGCCTCCTCTACAACGATGCCTGGGCGCCGATCCCCGGCCCGCGCCACCCGGCAGCTCTCGGCAAACCCGGCAAGGAGGTCTGGTCCGACATCTGGGACATCATATGGCCCCAGTTCCGGGGCCTGCTGGAAACCGGCGATGGGTTCTATGTCGAGAACCAGATGCTGCCCATGCGGCGCTACGGTTTCGAGGAAGAAACCTACTGGAGCTACAGCTTTACCGCCATCCGCGGCGAAGACGGGCGCATCGCCGGCATTTTCAACTCCGGCTTCGAGACCACCGAGGTCGTGCTCGCCCAGCGCCGGCTCGAGTTCATGCTGAATTTCAGCGAGAAACTGCACGACAAGGATCGCGTCGAAGAGGCCATTGAGACGGCCACCGCCCTGCTCGGCAAGCACCTGGAGGCGGCCCACGTCGGTTACTGCGAGGCGGATACGGCTGAGCACGAGCCCCGGTTGCTCTACGACTGGGCCGCGCCAGACGTGCCCCCGGCCCTCGCCGACCTCCGCATCGACCGCTTCGGCAAGGCGCTTGCAGAGAAACTCTCCCGCGGCCAGGCCGTGCGCATCGACGATGTCGCGAGCTATTGCGCCGGCACCGACGAGGATGTGACGGCGGCCTTTGCGGGCATGAATGCACGCAGCGGCCTTTTTGTACCGTGGCTGCACGGCGGCCATCTTATGGGTTTGCTGTGCGTGCTTAGCGACGAGCCGCGGCGCTGGAGCGACGGCGAGGTAGCGACCCTGCAGGAGGCCATGGAGACCGCGCGTGATACCATCTCCATCCTGCGCAACGAGGAGCGGCAGGAACTGCTGATGCGAGAGGTCGACCACCGCGCCAAGAATGCACTGGCCGTGGTGCAGGCCGTGGTGCATCTGAGCCAGGCCGACGACATGGACAACTTCCGCCAGGTCGTGGAGGGGCGCATCGCCTCACTGGCGCGCGCCCACGACCTGCTGGCCGAGAGCCGCTGGAAGGGGCTGGAGTTGCGCAATCTCATCGAGGAGGAACTGCGCGCCTTCGGCGACGTCCGCAGCGGCCGGCTCAAAATCGCGGGGCCGAGCGTACGCCTGCCTCCGGAGCTGGCGCAGAGCGTTGCGCTGGCACTGCACGAACTGGCTACCAACGCAGCCAAGTACGGCGCCCTGAAGGGCAGCGGCGGGACGCTCGACGTGACTTGGCGGAACGCCGAAGACAGCCGGCTGGTGCTCAACTGGCACGAGACTACTGCAGAACCGATCTCACCGCCGGCCCGGCAGACCGGCTTCGGCTCGGAATTGCTCAACAAGTCGATTCGCAGTCAGCTGGGCGGTGAAATCACCTTCGACTGGGATCCGGCAGGTCTCAAATGCCGGCTGGTGATACCGCTGAAAGCCGGCGCCGCACGCGCGCCCCGCAGGGAGGCCGCGCCAGCGGCCACGAAGCCGCGGGATGCCCGGCCGCGATCCGGGCCGCCGCGCCTGCTGCTGGCCGAAGACGAACCGCTGGTCGCGATGGATCTCGAGGCGCGCCTGGAGGGATTCGGTTACTGCGTCACCGCCACGGTGGACAGTGTCGCTGCAGCGCTCGAAGCGCTCGACAGCGAGCAGCCCGACCTTGCCCTGCTGGATGCCAACCTGCACGGCGAAAGTTCGCTGCCCGCCGCCCTGGAGCTGCACCGGCGCGGTGTGCCAATCATTTTCGTCACCGGCTACGACAAGATCGAGGGCCTGCCGGAGGAACTGGCCGGCGTGCCCAAGCTGTCCAAGCCGATCCTTGACGACATCCTGCGAAAGACCCTCGCCAGCCTGCTGTCCGCCGCTACCGCCGCCGACTGAGCCGGCCCCCCAAACATGACAGCGAGTTAATGCGGCTGTAGCCACGCGGTCAGCCGACGGTCCCTATCTGTTGGGTGAGCCGCGGGGGGATTCCCCCGTGCCCAGGACATATTCAACTAGGGAGTCAAACATGTCGCAGACCGCGATGCAGCAGGCGCGCCCCGCCCTGAGCCGCCGCCCCCTGACCGGCCCCACCCTGGCTGGCCGGGTCGGCGCCGGGTTGTTGGCCGCGTCCATGATGGTTTGGTCCGGCGTCGCCGCCGCGGCACCGGCACCGGAGAGCTTCTCGGGGCTCGCCAAGAAAGTCGCCCCGGCCGTGGTGAACATCGCCTCGACCCAGGAACTGTCGAGCACCGGACAGAATATCCCCGGCATCCCCTTCGACTTCCCCGAGGGCTCGCCCTTCGAGAAGTTCTTCAGACAGTTCCAGGACCAGTTCGGCCCGGGAATGCGTCCTGAGCCCGCACCACGCCGCGCAACCGGACTCGGCTCCGGCTTCATCATTGATCCCGAGGGCTATGTGGTGACCAACAACCACGTGGTCGACAGCGCCAGCGAAATCACCATTCGTCTCGATGACGACAGCGTCTATCCGGCCCGGATCGTCGGCACCGATCCGCAGACCGATCTGGCGCTGCTGAAGATCGAGGCGGAGCGGCCGCTGCCCGCCCTGCAGCTTGGCGACTCCGACGCAGCGGAGGTCGGTGACTGGGTGATGGCGGTCGGCAATCCCTTCGGCCTGGGCGGCACCGTGACCGCCGGCATCATCTCGGCGCGCGGCCGCAACATCCAGGCCGGCCCCTACGATGATTTCATCCAGGTCGACGCCTCGATCAACCGCGGCAACTCCGGTGGCCCGCTGTTCAATCTGGATGGCGACGTGATCGGCGTGAACACGGCGATCTTCTCACCCAACGGCGGCAGCGTCGGCATCGGCTTCGCCATTCCCTCCAACATGGTGAAATCGGTCGTCGCCCAGCTGCGCGAGCATGGCACGGTGGAGCGCGGCTGGCTGGGCGTACAGATCCAGAACCTGACACCGGATCTCGCCGAGGCCCTGGGGCTCGAGGAGACGCGCGGCGCTCTGGTCGCCAAGGTGACCCCCGGCAGCCCGGCCGAGGCCGCCGGGGTCGAGACCGGCGACGTCATCCTCGACTTCGCCGGCGAGGTGATCGACGACACCCGCGAACTGGCCCGCGTGGTCGCACAGCATCCGGCGGGAACTCATGCCGATCTCACGGTGTGGCGCGGCGGTCGCGAACAGACTCTGGCCACCACCACCGGCCAGATGCCGCAGCCTGAGCAGATGGCTGCCGTCTCCGACGGCCGTCAGCCGGACGGCAGCTACCATTCCTCTGCGCTGGATGCCCGGCTCGCCACCCTGACGCCGGAACTGCGTCAGCGCTACGGCCTAGATGAGGACGTCGACGGCGTGGTGGTGCTCGACATCAAGGAAGGCTCGGTCTTCGAGCAGAGCCTGCGCAGCGGCGACATCATCCGCGAGGTCGCGGGCGAGTCGGTCACCAAACCACAGCAGGTCGAAAAGCTCATCGAGCAGGCCAAATCCGAGTCGAGGAAGGCCGTGCTGATGCTGGTCAGCCGCAACGGCCAGGACCTCTTCCTGGGCGTGAAGCTCGGCGTGGCCTAGGTTCCCGTCCCCCCTGGGAACCGGGTCCGAAACGTCGGGCACGCAGGGCCGTCCGGCTGCCGCCGGGCGGCCCTGTCGCGCCCTCGAAGTAAAGCAGAGAGGGTTGCACCCATGTTACCGGAAGTCCCATATAGGAGCGGGCCAAACAAGATCGGACACGAACACCAGGGCGCCTGACGGCGCCTGAGCAGCGACGGACCCATGCGTATCCTGGTCATCGAAGACGACAAGAAGACCGCCGACTATGTGCTGAAGGGCCTCACCGAGTGTGGCTATACCGCCGACTGGGCGGCCGACGGTCACGAAGGCCTGCACCAGGCCACCAGCGGCAAGTATGACGCCCTGGTGGTTGACCGCATGCTGCCGGGGCTCGACGGCCTGGCCATCGTGAAGGCGCTGCGCGCGGCGGAGATCTCCGTGCCGGTCCTCATCCTCAGCGCGCTCGCCCACGTCGACGAGCGGGTCACCGGTCTGCGCGCCGGCGGCGACGACTACCTGTCAAAGCCCTTCGCCTTCTCGGAATTGCACGCGCGCCTCGAAGCGCTGCTGCGCCGGCCGCGCGCCATCGCGCAGCAGACCAGGCTGGAAGTCGAAGACCTTTCCATGGACCTGCTGACCCGCAAGGTGACGCGCGGCGGCCAGCCCATCGACCTGCGCCCGCAGGAGTTCAAGCTGCTGGAGTACCTCATGCGCCATGCCGGCGAAGTGGTCACCCGCACCATGCTGTTCGAGGGCGTGTGGGACTTCCACTTCGACCCGCAGACCAACGTGGTCGACGTGCACATCAGCCGCCTGCGCCAGAAGATCGACAAGGGCTTCGACAAGCCGCTGATCCACACCCACCGCGGCGGCGGCTACTGCATCTCCGCAGACGCCTAGTTCATGCGCAGGCTGCTGCAGACCTCGATCTTCCGGATCGCCCTGCTCTACCTGCTGCTGCTGGGCATGACTCTCGCCGTCCTGCTGGGGTTCATCTACTGGTCGACCGCCGGGCTCATCGAACGCCAGACCGACGAGACCGTGCAGGCGGAGATCCGCGGCCTCGCCGAGCAGTATCGCGACGAAGGCCTCGTGCGCCTGATGCAGGTGATCGCCCGGCGCAGCGGCCCGGAGGGCGCACCTGAGAACGTCTACCTGCTGACCGGGCCGGGGCTCCAGCCACTGGCCGGCAACCTGACCGGCTGGCCGCGCGATGCCGTCGCCGAGGACGGCTGGATGGAGGTCTCGCTCGGACGCCAGGACGACCCCTCGGGCAGGCCGCACATCATCCGCGGCCGTGCCTTCGAGCTGGCCGGCGGCTATCATCTCTTCGTCGGCCGCGACACCGTCGAACGCGGCGATTTCCGCAGCATCGTTGCGGGCGCGCTGGCCTGGTCGGTGCTGCCGGCGCTGCTGCTGGGACTCCTCGGCGGCGCCCTCATCGCGCGCTACAGCCTGTCGCGGGTCGATGCCGTGCGCGCGGCCAGCGAAGATATCGTGCGCGGCGATCTCTCGCGCCGCGTACCGCTGACCGGCAGCGGCGACGAGTTCGATCGCCTGGCTACCACCATCAACGCGATGCTGGAACGCATCGAGACCCTGATGGGCGGCATGCGCCTGGTCACCGACAGCCTGGCGCACGACCTGCGCAGCCCGCTCACCCGGGCCAGGAGCGCCATCGAAATGGCGCTGCGCCGGCCCAAGGAAAGCAATGGGGACGATGCGGAAAGCTATCGCCAGGCGCTGGAACAGACCGCCGCCGAACTGGAGACGATCCTGCGCACCTTTGAGGCGCTCATCAACATTGCCCAGGCGGAATCCGGACTGAACCGCCTGACCCTTGCGAAACTCGACCTCTCGGTCCTGACGAACGACCTGCTGGAAGTCTACCAGCCGATCGCCGAGGACGCGGGCCTTGAGTTGAACAGCGAGATCGCGGCAGACGTTACCATCCACGGCCACCGCCAACTGCTCGGCCAAGCGCTCGCCAACCTGCTGGAGAACGCCATCAAGTACAGCGCGCCGGGCGGCCGGATCGCTCTGACACTCGCCGCGTCGGCGAAGGGCGTGGTGCTGTGTGTCGCGGACAACGGCCCGGGCATTCCCCAGGAGCAGCGCGAGCGTGTGCTGCAACGCTTCGTGCGGCTCGACGACAGCCGCGGCACGCCGGGCAGCGGGCTCGGCCTCAGCCTCGTCGCCGCCGTCGCCAAGCTGCATGATGTGAAGCTCGAACTGGGCGACAACCGGCCGGGCCTGAAGGTGACGCTGACCTTCCCGCAGGCCTGACCCCGAGGATACCCCAAGAGTAAGCATAGGAACCTGCCGTCACGTCCGCAGTGCCCCGCCTCGATGGGGAGCCCGAATGGCTGCCGGGCAGCGACAATACCGCTCCGCACAAGCTGCCGATCGCCTTCGACAGCTGAAAAGGGCAGACTTCCGCCCTCCTCGCGGGCAATAAACACCGCGTGATCTGGTCAGAGCCTCGGATGACAGGCCGGGGGACGGCTTGTAGGCTCTCTATTCCTGCCACAACGGCAAGACCACCGGAGAGACCCAGGATGATCCGCCGCCGCCTGCCGCTTTTTTCCATGCTGCTCGCCGCCCTGGCCACCGCCATCGGCCTGTGCGGCGGCGCCAAGGGCGCGGAAACCCAGGCCACCCTGGACAGGAGCTGGCCCGAGATCGTCGCCGCGGCCAAGGGGCAGACCGTCTATTGGAACGCCTGGGGCGGCGACGAGCGCATCAACCGCTACATCTCCTGGGTCGGCGACCAGGTTCGCGAGGAATACGGCGTCAGCGTCGAGCAGGTGAAGCTTGCCGACACCGCCGATGCCGTCTCCCGGGTGCTGGCCGAGCGCGCCGCGGGCAAAAAAGCCGGCGGTTCCGTCGACCTCATCTGGATCAACGGCGAGAATTTCGCCGCCATGAAGGAGCAGAACCTGCTCTACGGCCCCTTCACCAAGGTGCTACCCAACTTCCGCCTCGTTGACTTCGAGGACAAGCCAAGCACCCTGGTCGACTTCACCGTGCCGACGGAGGGCTACGAAGCGCCCTGGGGCATGGCCAAGCTGAACTTCATCTATGATTCCGCGCGCGTCGGGCAGACGCCCGGCTCGATTTCCGAATTGCTGGACTGGTGCAAAGCCCACCCCGGCCGCTTCACCTATCCGACGCCGCCCGATTTCCTCGGCACCACATTCCTGAAGCAGGTGCTGATCGAACTGGCGCCGGACACCTCCTTCCTGCAGAAGCCGGTGGAGAACGACGCCCAGGTCGAACAGGTCGCGCGGCCGCTGTGGGAGTTCCTCGACGCCCTGCATCCGCTTCTGTGGCGTGGCGGCGAGACTTTTCCCGCCAGCGGCCCGGCGCAACGCCAGCTGCTCGATGACGGCGAGATCGATATCACTCTGTCGTTCTACCCCTCGGAAGCCTCATCGGCGATCGCCAACGGCCTGCTGCCGCAGACGGCGCGTACCTTCGTGCTGGACAAGGGCACCATCGGCAACACCCACTTCGTTGCCATTCCCTTCAACGCCAACGCCGCCGAGGGCGCCATGGTGGTCGCCAACTTCCTGATGAGCCCCAAGGCGCAGGCTGTGAAGCAGAATCCGGAAGCCTGGGGCGACGACACCGTGCTCGCCATGTCGAAACTGAATGAAGGTCAGCGCCACCTGTTTGCAAGCCTGCCGCGGGGCGTCGCCACGCTGCCGCCCGAGGACCTCGGCCCGACGCTGCTGGAGCCGCACCCCTCCTGGATGACGCGCATCGAGGCCGAGTGGCAGCGGCGCTACGCCCGCTGAAACAGAACGCATGCCCCGCCGCGGCCTGCTGAGCTACCTTCCCGCGCTGACCCTGGCGCTGTTCCTGGCGCCGGTGGTGGCCGGGCTGGTCGGCACCTGGCTGCCGGCCTTCGGCTACTTCCCGACACTCGGCGGCGAGCGCTTCTCCCTCACGCCCTGGGCCATGCTGCTCGCCCAGCCGGGTCTCGGCGAATCGCTGCGCCTCACGCTGCTCTCCGGATTTCTTTCGACCTTCCTTGCCTTCTCGCTCACCATCTTCTTCCTCGCCGCCTGCCACGACGGACGCCTCGTCCTCCTGCTGCGCGGCGCGATGGCACCGCTCATCGCCGTGCCGCACGCCGCCGTCGCCCTCGGCCTTGCCTTTCTCATCGCGCCGAGCGGCTGGCTCGTTCGCTTGGCCTCGCCCTGGGCGACCGGCTGGGAGCTGCCACCGGATATCGCCACCCTGCAGGATCCCAACGGTCTCGCCCTCACCCTCGGACTGGTCATCAAGGAGCTGCCCTTCCTGCTGCTGATGACCCTGGCCGCACTCGGCCAGGTGCGCGCCGAGGAGCGCCTCGCCGTCGCCCGCTCGCTGGGCTACGGCCCGGTCACCGCCTGGCTGAAAGCAGTGCTGCCGGCGGTCTACCGGCAGATTCGCCTGCCGGTCTACGCAGTGCTGGCCTATGCTCTCTCGGTGGTCGACATGGCCATTGTGCTGGCGCCGCTGACTCCGCCGCCGCTGGCCGTACAGGTGCTGCGCTGGTTCAATGACCCAGACCTCACCATGCGCTTCGTGGCCGCCGCCGGGGCGGCGCTGCAGTTGCTGGTAGTGGTCGCCGGCATCGCGGTCTGGCGCTGCGGCGAACTGGCCGCGGCCGCTATCGGCCGCGCCTGGATCGCCGGTGGCGCGCGCGGCGGCAGCGGGCGTCTGCTCCGCCCCTTCGCCTCCGGCCTGCTGGTCGCCCTGGTGATGCTGGCAGGCGCCGGGATGCTGGCGCTGGCCCTCTGGTCGGTGACACGGCGCTGGCGCTACCCCGATGCCTGGCCTGCCGAGCTGAGCCTGGAAACCTGGGCTCGCCAAGCCCCGGATGTGGTCTCCATCACCGGCACCACCCTGCTGCTCGGTCTCGCCGCTGCCGCCATCGCCCTGCTGCTGGTGCTCGGTTGCCTGGAGAACGAACAGCGGCGTGGCCTGACGCCTTCCAATCGCGCGCTATGGCTGCTCTACGCGCCGCTGCTGGTACCGCAGGTCGCCTTTCTCTTCGGCACCCAGGTACTCGCCATTCATGCCGGCCTCGACGCCAGCTGGGTTGCCCTGGTGTGGAGCCACCTGCTCTTCGTGTTGCCCTACGTTTTCCTTACCCTCGGCGACTCCTACCGCGCCCTCGACGAACGCTACACCCGCACCGCGCTCTGCCTCGGCGCGCGGCCCAACCGGGTGTTCTGGCAGGTCAAGCTGCCGATGCTTTTGCGGCCCGTGCTCTTCGCCCTGGCTGTCGGCTTTGCCGTCAGCGTGACACAATACCTGCCGACGCTCTTTGCCGGCGGCGGCCGGATCGTCACCCTTACCACGGAAGCCGTCGGCCTCTCGGCTGGAGGAGACCGCCGCGTGATCGGTGTCTATGCCTTCCTGCAGGCGCTTCTGCCGCTGCTCGCCTTCGCCGCGGCGCTGGCCCTGCCGCGCCCCATTGCACAGCGCCGCAAACTGCGGGCACAGCCGGCATGAGCCTGCGGCGATGAGCATCATTGATCTCAGCCAGGAGCACGGCCTGACGCTCAGCCAGGTGGAAATCTCGCTGGGCGCGAAGCGCCTGCTCGGTCCTGTCAACCTTGAGGTACCGCCCGGCGAGGTGGTCACCGTCATGGGGCCCAGCGGCTGCGGCAAGTCGAGTCTTCTGGCAGTGATCTGCGGCACCTTGGACCCGGCGCTCCGCGCGACGGGGCGCGTGCTGCTGAACGGGGAGGACATCTCGGCACGGCCGCCCGAGACGCGCCACATCGGCATCCTGTTCCAGGACGACCTGCTGTTCCCGCACCTCTCCGTCGCCGGCAACCTCGCCTTCGGGTTGCCGCCCAGGGTGCGCGGCCGACGCGCGAGACGAGAACGCATCGAGGCGGCACTCGCCGAAGCCGACATGCTGGCCTTCTACGAACGCGACCCGATGACCCTTTCCGGCGGCCAGCGCGCCCGCGTCGCCCTGCTGCGCACGCTGCTGTCGGAACCGCGTGCCTTGCTGCTCGACGAACCCTTCGCCAAGCTGGACGTCGCGCTGCGCGCAAGGTTCCGCAGTTTTGTCTTCGACCACGCCCGCGCCAAGGGCCTGCCCACCCTGCTGGTCACCCATGACCCGCAGGACGCCACCGACGCCGGCGGCCCGCGCCTGCAGATCGACGCCGACGGCCATATTCCCGGCGGCCGCCCGGCCGGCCGCGGCCACCGGCCCGGTGGTGTGAGCTAAACCCGCAAGTAGAAAACCCTCCGCCGACGAACCGGAATCGGCGCCAATTCCTGGGCGCCCGCCGCCTCTTTCTTGTCGCCGCCGCAGGGCGTAGACTGGCCGAAGGAAAGCGCTCCGCCGGCCCCCCGTGAAATTGCGTCTGGGCCGGCCGACAAAGGATTATTGCGGCCATGTACAGGGCGACGACGGACTCCATCTGCGTGACGGTGAAGCCGATCTACCTGGAAGAACAGTCCTCTCCCACGGAGAGCCACTACGTCTGGGCCTATCAGGTGCGGATCGAAAACAGCGGCCCGGAAACGGTCCAGTTGCTGAACCGGCACTGGCGCATCACCGATTCCATGGGCCGGGTGCAGGAAGTGCACGGCGCCGGCGTGGTCGGCGAGCAGCCGACGCTGGAGCCCGGCGAGACTTTCGAATACACCAGCGGCACGCCGCTCAGCACGCCCTCTGGCATCATGGTCGGCACCTACGAGATGGAGAGCACCAACGGGCGTCGGTTCGACGTGGAGATTCCGGCCTTTTCCCTGGACAGCCCTCACCAGCCCGTGCAACTGAACTAGCCCGAAGCGGCGACACCGGGTCGCGGTGGCGGAGCCCTGGGCGGGACCAGCGGCCATGCCCCAGCGGACCATCAGGAGGAGGCCGGCGCAGCGTGACCAGCAGCCCTAAAATTCAAACTCTGAAACCCGTCGACAAGCCGTCGCGCGAGCAGGCCCTGGACGCGGTCGAAACCCTCATCCGCTGGGCCGGCGACGACCCGACGCGCGAGGGTCTGGCGGGCACGCCGGAGCGTGTGGTGAGTTCTTTCGAAGAGTTTTTCGAGGGCTATACCGTCGACCCGCGCGAGATTCTGGAGCGCACCTTCGAAGAAGTCGAGGGCTACGACGAGATGGTGCTGCTGCGCGACATCCGCTTCGAGTCTCATTGCGAGCATCACATGGCGCCGATCATCGGCGTCGCCCATGTAGCCTACATGCCGGACAACCGCGTGGTCGGCATCTCCAAACTGGCGCGCCTCGTCGAAGCCTATGCGCGGCGCCTGCAGATCCAGGAAAAAATGACCGCACAGATCGCCAACACCATCGACGAAGTGCTGAACCCCAAGGGCGTTGCCGTGGTGATCGAGGCGACGCACCACTGCATGACCACGCGCGGCGTGCACAAGCCCGGCACCTCCATGGTAACCAGCCGCATGCTCGGCATGTTCCGCACCAACGCCTCGACCCGCCGGGAGTTTCTCTCCCTGGTCGGGACGCCTGCGAATCTGAGAGCCGACGGCGGCTGAGCCGCCGGCAGGCAGGGTTACCGGGGCAGCATGGATCGGGGGATCATGAGTCGGGAAGCTGAAGCACCGCAGGGCGCTGCCGAGGCGTCGAGATGATCGAGCTGCGCCCTGTCATCTTCGTGATCGGTATCCTGCTGTCGATCCTGGCGGTCGCCATGACCATCCCCGCCATCGTCGACATTGCTGTCGGCCACCCCGACTGGCAGGTCTTCTCCGTTGCCGCCTTCGTCACCCTCTTCGTCGGCGTCTCCATGGTGCTGACCACGCGCGCCAGCCTGCGCCGCTTCTCGGTGCGCCAGGCTTTCCTCATGACGAACCTCGCGTGGTTCGTGATCGCCGCCTTCGGCGCCCTGCCCTTTCAGTTCTCGGAGCTGGAGCTCAGCGCGGTCGATGCCTTCTTCGAATCGATGTCCGGCGTCACCACCACCGGCGCCACGGTCATCGTCGGGCTCGATTTCGCGCCGCCGGGCATTTTGCTGTGGCGCGCGATCCTGCAGTGGCTCGGTGGTATCGGCATCATCGTCATGGCGGTGGCCATTCTACCGATGCTGCAGATCGGCGGCATGCAGATGTTCCGGGTCGAGGCCTTCGATGCCGACAAGGTGCTGCCGCGCGCCGCGCAGATCGCCGGCGGCATCGCCATCGTCTACGTGTTCCTCACCGCCGTTGCGGTCCTGGTGCTGTGGTCGCTCGGCATGTCCGGCTTCGATGCCGTCGCCCATGCCATGACCTCCATAGCCACCGGCGGCTTTTCGACCTACGACGCTTCGGTCGGGCACTTCGACAATGCCGCCATCGACTGGGCCATGAGCACCATCATGATCCTCGGCTCGGTGCCCTTCGTGCTGTATCTGCGCGTGGTGCGCGGCGACCTGAAGCCGGTCTTCGCCGACACCCAGGTGCGCTGGTTTCTCGCCATCGTGGTGGCTTCCGTCCTGCTGGTCGCTCTTTGGCTCTACCAGGGCGAACTCATGGGGCCCGTCGACGCGCTGCGTTACAGCGCCTTCAACGTGATCTCGGTGATGACCGGCAGCGGCTTCGCCACCGCCGACTACGGGCGCTGGGGCAGCTTTGTCGTGGCCGTCATGTTCGTCCTGATGTTCGTCGGCGGCTGCGCCGGCTCCACCACCTGCGGCATCAAGATTTTCCGCCTGCAGGTGCTCTACGCCACCGCGCAGGCACAGATTCACCGGCTGATGCAGCCCAACGGCGTGTTCTTTCCCTACTACAACAAGAAGCCGATCCCGGATTCCGTCGCCACCTCGGTGATGAGCTTCTTCTTCCTCTTCGCGACCTGCTTTGCGCTGCTCGCCGTCGGCCTCGGGCTCACCGGCCTCGACTTCATCACCGCGGTCTCCGGTGCCGCCTCCGCCATCGCCAACGTCGGCCCCGGCCTCGGCGACATCATCGGGCCGGCCGGGACCTTCGCGACCCTGCCCGACAGCTCCAAGCTGCTGCTCAGCCTCGGCATGCTGCTCGGCCGTCTGGAGCTCTTCACGGTCCTCATCCTCCTGGCACCGGCCTTCTGGCGCGGCTAGAAAGAGCCATGGCAAGCAGCATCCGTCCGCAGACCCGCGAGATGATCGAGCGCCTCATCGGCTTCGACACCACCTCGGCGAAGTCCAACCTGGCGCTCATCGACTTCGCGCAGGACTATCTGGAAAGCCACGGCGCGCGCTGCCGGCGTGTGCTCAACGAGGACGCCAGCAAGGCGAACCTCTTCGCCAGCCTCGGGCCGGAGGGGCCGGGCGGCGTGGTGCTCTCCGGCCACAGCGACGTGGTGCCGGTCGATGGCCAGCCCTGGGACAGCGATCCTTTCACGGTGATCGAGCGCGATGGGCGCCTCTATGGCCGCGGCACCTGCGACATGAAGACCTTCCTCGCCACCGCCCTGGCGCTGGTGCCGGAGTTCCAGGCGCAGCCGCTGAAGCAGCCCCTGCACATCGCCATGTCCTACGACGAGGAGGTGGGCTGTACCGGCGTCGGCGGCATGATCCGCGACATCGCCGAGAACCTGCCGCGCCCGGAGATGGTCATCGTCGGCGAGCCGACCGACATGAAGATCGTGAACGGCCACAAGGGCTGCTACATCTTCGAGTCCCGCGTGCGCGGCGAGGCGGCGCATTCCAGCCAGCCGCACCGCGGCGGCAACGCCATCCTCGCCGCCGGCCGGCTGATCGCCTACCTCGCCGACCTCGCCGCCGGCAAGCGCCGCGACGCACCGCCCGACAGTCCCTTCGACCCGCCCTACACCACCTTGAACGTCGGCCAGATCGAAGGCGGCAAGGCGATCAACATCGTCGCCCAGGACTGTCGCTTCGTCTGGGAGTTCCGGCCGATTCCCGGCGAGGACACCGAAGCAATCGCAAGGGATTTCGAGTCCTTCGCCCAGCAGGAGGTGCTGCCGGCCCTGGCCGAGTTCGCGCCCGGTGCCGCCATCGAGACCGCGCGCCTCGCCACCGTCCTGCCCCTCGCCCCGGAGGACGACGGCGCCGCCGAGACCCTGGTGCGGCGGCTGTCCGGCGTGAACGCCACCGGGGTGGTCTCCTTCGGCACCGAGGGCGGCCTGTTCCAGGAGGCCGGCATGTCGACCGTAGTGTTCGGCCCCGGCTCCATCGACCAGGCCCACAAGCCCAACGAGTTCATCGCCCTGGAGCAGGTCGCCGCCTGCGAGGCCTTCCTCCTGAAGCTGCGCGACTGGGCCGCGGCTTAGCCACCATCACGCCTTCTCGAAACGCACCTCGGCGCCGAAAAAGCGGCTGGCGAAGGCGGAGACGCGCGCCGGGTCGCCGGTGGTGAGGAAGCGGCGGCGCCCGGCCTCTTCGCGCGGGCAGGCAAAGCGCTCGTGGCGGGTCAGGTAGTCGGCCAGGCTGTCGGCGACGATGCTCGGCTGGTCGAGCAGCAGCACCGAGGGCGGCAGCGCGGCGGCGAAGAGCGGCGCCACGAGCGGATAGTGCGTGCAGCCCAAGACCGCCGCATCGGGCACACGGCCCTCGGTCTGCGCCATCATTTCGGCCACGTAGCCCTCGACGAGCCGGCGCAGCACCGCCTCCGGCTCGTCGGCCTCTATGGCGGCGACCAGGTTGGGGCAGGCCTGGCTCACCACCCGCATGTGCGGCGCGCGCAGGCCGACCTCGAAGGGATAGGCGCCGGAGTGGATGGTGCGCTGGGTGGCGAAGACCGCCACCATGCCGTCGGGGGCGACCTTGCCGGGCAGGTGCGTGCCGTCGCGCCAGGAAACCCCCGCCAACACCTCGACCATGGGCACGAAGACGCCGAGCACGCGGCGCTCGGGCGCCGCCACCGGCAGCCAGTCCTGCTGCAGCCGCCTGAGCGCGACGGCGGAAGCGGTGTTGCAGGCAAGAAGGACGAGCAGGCAGCCCTCGGCGAAGAGTCGCTCCACCGCCGCCTGGGTGAGGGCGTAGATCTCCTCCTCCGGCCGCGGTCCGTAGGGCGCCTTGCCGTGGTCGCCGAGATAGGTGAAGGACTCCCCGGGCAGCCGCGCGGTCAGGGCATGCAGCACCGTGAGCCCGCCGTGGCCGGAATCGAAGACCCCAATCATGCCGAGACCTCGCCCCCCTTCGCGATGTCCTGGAAATCCCGCCTTAAAGCACGGCGGGCCTTAAGGAATCCCTTAAGTCTCTGTTAGAGCACGATATAAGGGAAGAAGGCGCTGCGGATGGTTTCCTCGAGCTGCTTGTCGAGGTCCTTCATGGTGTCCTCGGTCAGCCGGTACCAGGTGCGCTCGCGTTCGGCCAGGCTGATGCCCTCCTCCACCGTCGTGGAGCGCCGCGCCTCGGCCTTGGCGGTGCCCTGGACCAGGTGGCCGTCGAGCACCTGCATCTCGACCTCGATATGGGTCTCGTAGCGCGCCGCCTGGTCGGTGGTGAGCAGGCCCTTCACGCCCTTGGTGGTTTCCAGCTCCGACTCCACCGCCGAGGCCTGGCGCACGATGTAGCGGAAGGTCAGGCGGTCGCCGCGCGCGACCAGGCGGTCCTGCGCCCACTGCACGGCGGCGTTCTTCGGCTGCACCGGAAAGAGGTGGTCGACGTTCGGCCGTTGGCCCGGCGTGACATAGGCCTGCTCGACCTGGATGTCGCCGACATCGAGGTTGATGTCCGGCAGGTGCTGGAAGGAGAGCGGCGGGAAGCGGTTGCCCGGATCCTCCATGGCACAGCCGGCCAGCAGGCCGGCGAGGAGCAGCGGGATGGCGGTGAGGCGGAGGACAGCACGCATGGTTGGCTTCCTATGCAATAGGCTAAGGCAGGGGCGGCCTTTATGGAACGCAACCTATGAATAAGTTGGGAATCGGGCAGGATCAAGGCACCCTGTTTGGCGGGCGCGGCTGTGTCAATCCGGTGAGAACGCGCAAGGGCCGAATTGGTTCACGCCGGCTGTCGGCCGCCGCTCAGGCCTTGTAGATGCGGTCCAGGTCGTCGTCGTCGAAGCGGTAAAGCGTGGTGCAGAACTCGCAGGTCACCTCGACGGCGCCTTCGTTCTTCAAATCCTCGATCTCGCTGCGCGGCATGCTGCGCAGTACGTTTTCCAGCTTCTCACGCGAGCAGCGGCAGCCCTCGCGCAACAGGCGCGGCTCGAAGACCCGCACCCCTTCCTCGTGGAACAGGCGGTAGAGCAGGTCGTGGAAGGCGAGGCCGTCGTCGAGCAGTTCGTCCTCGCTGCAGCTCGCCTGCAGAACCATGGCGCGGCGCCAGTCGTCCTCGTCCTCGATGGCGTGCACCGCCTCCTCGGGCAGGCGCTGCAGCACCAAGGCGGCGGACACCCAGTGCGCGCCGCGTCGCCCGGCCGCCAGCACGATGCCGCTCTGCAGCTGTTCGGACTGCATGAAGTAATGCTGCAGGCAGTCGGCCAGGGTCTCGCCGTTCAGCGCCACGATCCCCTGGTAGCGCTCGCTGTAGCTGCCCTGGTCGACGGTGAAGGCGAGGTGGCCCTTGCCGAAGAGCTGCGACACGCTCGGCTGTTCGCCCTGCTCGGCCATCAGCGCCGCCAGGCGGTCGCGGTCGAACCCGGCGTAGCCGCGCATCTCGCCCTCGGAGGTCACGTCGACCACCATCATCCGCAGCGGACCGTCGCCGCTGGCCTGCAGGGTGAAGATGCCGTCGTACTTGATGAGGCTGGCGAGGCCGCCGCACAGCGCCAGCATCTCGGCCAGCAGGCGGGCGACCGGCGCGGGGTAGTCGTGACGCCCGAGGATCCGATCGCAGACCCCCTCCAGGCGCAGCAGGCGCCCGCGAATCCCGGAGGATTCGATGAGAAAGGGCTGCACCTGGTCGGCTTGCAGGCGACCCGGTCCGATTCTGCCTTCTGGCATCACGTCTTCCCGCAGGTTTTGAACGGCATGAAGGTCAGGCGAGGCACCAGGCGAGGATGCCCTTCTGGGCATGCAGGCGGTTCTCCGCCTCGTCCCAGACCACCGACTGGGGGCCGTCGATGACCGACCCGGTCACCTCGTCGCCGCGGTGCGCGGGCAGGCAGTGCATGAAGATCGCCTGCGGCTTGGCCAGCGCCATGAGCCGGTCGTCGACCTGGTAGGAGCGCAGCAGGTTGTGCCGCGTCTCGCCATCGTCGTCGCCCATAGAGACCCAGGTATCGGTGACCACCGCGTCGGCGCCGGAAACCAGGGCGTCGACATCGCTGGAGACGACGATCTTGCCGCCCTGGGACGCCGCCCAGTCCAGCACCTTCTGCGGCGGGCGCAGCATTTCGGGACAGGCCAGGCGCAGCTCGAACTTGAAGCGCACGGCAGCGTGAATCCAAGAGGTTGCCATGTTGTTGCCGTCGCCCGACCAGGTCACCACCTTGCCCTCGATGGGACCGAGGTGCTCTTCGAAGGTCATCACGTCGGCCATCAGCTGACAGGGATGGGTGACGTCGGTCAGGCCGTTGATCACCGGCACCGTGGCATGTTCCGCCAGTTCCAGGAGGATCGACTGCTTGGTGGTACGAATCATGATGGCGTCGACGTAGCGCGACAGCACGCGCGCGGTGTCGGCCACGGTCTCACCGCGGCCGAGCTGCGTGCCGCTCGGCTCCAGCACCACCGCGTGGCCGCCCAACTGGCTCGCCGCCACCTCGAAGGAAACGCGGGTACGCGTCGAGGGCTTCTCGAAGATCATGGCCAGGGTCTTGCCGGCCAGGGGCTTTGCTTCCCCGGCATGCGCCTCGCCGCGCTTCATGCGGCCGGCAGTATCCAGCATGACGCGCAGCTCGGCCGTGTCGAAACGGTCGAGATCGAGAAAATGGCGCGGCTGCACCGGCTTCAGTGGCGTCATGTCAGGCAGCCTTGGCAATGGCGCTGCAGGCACGCTCGAGGGACTGTACCGCCTCGTCGACCTGGCGCTCTTCGATGATCAGCGGCGGCAGCAGACGCACGACGTTCTCCGCCGCGCCCACTGTGAGCAGGCCCTCATCGCGCAGCTTGGCGACCAGGTCGGTGTTGGTCACAACGCACTTCAGGCCGATCATCAGACCGGCGCCGCGCACCTCGGCGATGACGTGCGGGAAACGCGCGGCCAGGTCTTCCAGGCGCTTGCGCAGCAGCTTGCCGATGCGCTCTACGTGGGGCAGGAAATCCGGCGCCAGCATGACGTCGAGCACGGCATTGGCGACCGCCATGGCCAGCGGGTTACCGCCGAAGGTGGTGCCGTGCACCCCCGGGGCGAGGCCGCTGGCCGCCTCGCGGGTTGCCAGGATGGCACCGATCGGAAAACCGCCGCCGAGACCCTTGGCCAGCGCCATGACGTCCGGCGTGATGCCGGCCCACTCGTAGGCGAACAATTTGCCGGTGCGGCCCATGCCGCACTGGATCTCGTCGAGCACCAGCAGCATGCCGTACTCGTCGCAGACCGCGCGCAGCGCGCGCAGGTAGTCGAGGTCGGCGGCGCGGACGCCGCCCTCGCCCTGGATCGGCTCGACCAGCACGGCGCCGGTCTCAGGCGTGATGGCGTTGCGCAGCTCGTTCATGTTGCCGAAAGGCACGATGTCGAAGCCTTCGGCCACCGGCCCGGCGCCTTCCAGGTACTTCGGATTGCCCGCCGCCGAAAGGGTGGTCAGGGTGCGGCCGTGGAACGAGCCCCGGCAGGAGAGCACCCGCATTTTCTCGGGCTGGCCGTGGGTATAGTGGTAGCGCCGCGCGATCTTCAGCGCCCCCTCGATGGCCTCGGCCCCGGAGTTGCAGAAGAACGCCTGGTCGGCGAAGGAATGCGCCACCAGCCGCTCGGCGAGGCGGCGGCCCTCGGGAATCTGGTAGAGGTTGGAGACGTGCCACAGCTTGGCGCCCTGCTCCTGCAGGGTCTTCACCAGGTGGGGATGGCTGTGCCCCAGCGCGTTCACCGCGATGCCCGCCGCGAAGTCGAGGAATCGTCGCCCGTCGGCCGTGAAGAGATAGGGGCCTTCGCCGCGCTCGAAAGCGAGGTCGGCGCGCGCATAGGTATGCATCAAGGCGTCGCTCACGGACCTAACTCCTAAACCTTGCCTCAATAGGGCAGCCGGGCCTGAACAGACCCAAACGAGCCTCATGAAGGGCGGGGATGGGGTTCTTCCAGGCCGGCCGGACCGGCATCCTGCCAGCTTACACGTCCATCTGCCGGGCCTGAAGGGGCGACACTATTGGCAGAATGCCCGTCGCTGTCAACCGGACCGCGGCTTTCCCCCGCCCGGCGGGCTACTGCAGCCGGGTCAGCGTGAAGCCTTCCTGCTCCAGCAGGCGGAGAACACCCTGCTCGCCCGGCAGGTGCAGGGCACCCACCGCGATGAATGTGGAGGCTGCCTCCAGCAGAGGCAGGGCGCGCTCGACCATCAGACGGTTGCGCCCGTCGAGATAGCGCTCGGAGAATCGCCGGGCGACCCCAGGCTCGAGCCTCTCGAGGGTCTCGAGCCAAATGCCGTAGAAGCGCGCCGTATCGCCGCTGAGATAGATGTCGGCGGCGGTCCGATAGTCGTACCCCTCGTCATAGTGGTTCAGGTGGGTCTTCAGCAGCGAGATCTGGTCTTCCATCGACATCTCGCTCATGACGGCCAACTGCTCTTCGAAGGTCTCCAGGCCCACCACGCGCTTGTGCTGGATCCGGGCGCGCTTCTCCAGCCAGTCGTCGAGAATGGTCCCCAGCGGATCGAGATGACGCGTCGTGGGGTCCGCCTTGCCGACGACCTCCATGACGAACCAGGGCTTGAACCTGCTGATGTGATAGGGCCCGAATGTCACCCTTCGCGGTTCCTCGAGGCGGGCGATGCGGAGGAGCTGAGCGTAGCTCGCCGGGTCGAGCAGGTCCGACAGCGCCTCGCCTTCCGGCAGCAGCGCGGCGGCAAGATAGCGCTCCTGCCGCTGGGTGCTGCGCCGCTCGTCCATCAGCACCTCGAAAGCCGCCTGGGACGCGCTCTTGAAGGCCGCCTCGAGCGGCGGCGAGAGGCGGACGATCGCCGGGTCCGATACGTGCATGGTGCCCAGCAGGTAGCTGGGTTCGAGGCCTTCGCGTTCGACTTTCCAGGCTATGCCCTGACCGAAGGGCACATCGGCCCGCGGCGGCAGCGGCTGCGGCAGTGGCGCCGGTGCTGCGGCGCAGCCCGCGAGCAACACCGCCAGCGCGCCGGCCAACGCCAGGCTCCCGGGCCGCAAGGCGCGCAGAACGTCCCGCCATGTCATCGTGATCCGCGCCCCCTCAATGGAGCCGTGTCACGGTGAAGCCCTGCCGCTCGAGCAGCCGCAGAATTCCGTCTTCCCCCGGCATGTGCATGGCGCCGACCGCCACGAAAGTCGACCCTCTGGCGAACACCGGCAGCAACCGTTCGGCCATGTACCTGTTGCGGCTGGGGCCGATGCGGTCGTTAAAGCGCTGGGCGACTTCGGGGTCGAGATGGCTGAGGAAGCGCTGCCACAGGGCGTAGCGCGTGGCCAGATCGCCATCCAGGTAGAGACGCAGCCGGTCGACCTTGGTCCCGGGGCGGTAATATTCGTCGATCGCGGAGACCAGCATGGAGACCTGATCCTCCATCGGCAGTCCGCCGAAGATCTGCAGCTGTTGCTCGGTCGTCTCCAGCGCAATGACCTCCTTGCCCTCGTCGATCGCCCGCTGCTGCAGCCAGTCGTCGAGAACGGGCTTGTCGGGGCTCTCCCTCAGCCCGAATTCGATGTCCCGGTCGGCGATGAGAAACCAAACGACCCAGGGCTGAACCCTGTCGAAGTCTCTCAGGGTGAAGTAACGGAAAGTCGGCAGGTGTTGCAGCCGGTTATAGCTCCAGAACCCGATCAGATCGCTCAGACTCTCACCCTCCGGCAGCCAGTAGTATTCCGGCCGCTTCGTCAGGTCGATCGTTTCGCGGCTGATTTCCACCTCGAAGGCGGCGATTTCGGCGCTCGCAAAGGCCGTCTCCACGGCCTCGGGCAGCTTCAGGACCCGCGGATCGCTGACGTGAATGGTGCCGAAGAGGTAGCTCGGTTCCAGCCCGGGCAGGTCGACCTGCCAGATGCGCCCCTCGCCGAAGGGGATATCCGGGCGTTCCGGCAGCGGCAGCGGCTGCGGCGTCGCGCAGGCGGCAAGCAGCGGCAGCAGCGTGACGGCAAGGAGCCGATGCAGGGGATGAAGCCGCATGGCGGGAGCCATGGCCCGTCAGTCCAGTCGGGTGAGGGTGAAACCCTCGGCCTCGAACAGCCGGAGAATACCCTGCTCGCCAGGCAGGTGCAGGGCGCCCACCGCGATGAAGGTGCCCGCCTTCTCCATCAGCGGCAGCGCGCGTTCGACCATGATGTGATTGCGCCCGTCGAGAAAGCGCTCGTTGAAGCGGTGAGCCAGTCCCAGTTCCAGCCCTTCCAGGTGCTGCAGCCAGATGGCGTAGAACATGGCGGTGTCGGCGCGGTGGTAGATGTCGGCGTAGGTCGCGTAGTTGTGCCAGTTGTTGTAGTTCGCCAGATTGGCCTTCAGCAGCGCCACCTGGTCGTCCATCGACATGCCGTTGGTGACGGCGATCTGCTCCTCGAAGGTTTCCAGACCGACGACTTTCTTGCCGGCCTTCTTGGCGCGGGCTTCCAGCAGGTCGTCGAGCACCGGGGCGGTGGGGTCCAGGTGACTGGTCGTGGAGTCGTTCTTGCCGATGACCTCCATGACGAACCAGGGCTTGAAGCGGCTGATGTGATAGGGGCCGATCATGATCGTGCGCGGGCGCTG
>MRWG01001000.1_pt1 | contig 21440 bp, 15 predicted proteins | sample 1013341 | NCBI WGS metagenome assembly MRWG01 (sample SAMN06117577, study PRJNA244670) | biofilm metagenome | biome: Water; feature: Cathode Biofilm; material: Biofilm; isolation source: microbial consortium enriched at the cathode of a solar microbial fuel cell | place: USA: District of Columbia ... | reverse complement strand
GCAACCGACGGCCCGCCGCTTCTCACCACACGCGCGCTCTCGGTGCGCTATGACAGCCCCGGTCTTCTGGCACGGCTCCGTGGTATCCCCCGCCCCCCGGCCACGGTCGAAGGCATAGACCTCACGCTCCGGCACGGCGAGACGCTCGGCCTCGTGGGCGAATCGGGTAGCGGAAAATCCACCATCCTGCGCGCGATCGCCGGGCTACTGCCGCCCGCCAGCGGGCGGATCGCGCTGGAGGACGGAACCGATCTGGCCACCTCGGCCGAACGCCGCCGTCCCGAAACCCTGCGCCGCATCCAGATGATATTCCAGAACCCCGATGAGAGCCTCAACCCGCGGCAGTCCGTGGGCGACATCCTCGCCCAGCCCCTGCGGCTCTATTTCGGGTTGCGCGGACAGCCCTGCCACGACCGCGCCGCCGAATTGCTCGAGACCGTGCGCCTCGGCGCGCATTACCTCGACCGCCTGCCGGGGCAGCTCTCGGGGGGCGAGAAACAGCGCGTGGCGGTGGCGCGCGCCTTTGCCGCCGGGCCCGAGGCCGTGCTGTGCGACGAGATCACCTCGGCGCTCGACGTCTCGGTGCAGGCCGCCGTGCTCGAATTGCTGGGCGATCTCAAGGCGCGCCACGGCACCGGCTTCATCTTCGTCAGCCACGATCTGACGGTTGTGCGCGCGCTATCGGACCGGGTCGCGGTGCTCTACCAGGGGCGCATCTGCGAGGCGGGGCCGACCGAGGCGGTCTTTGCCCCGCCCCATCACCCCTATACCGATGTCCTGCTCGGCGCGGTGCTCGCCCCCGATCCCGACCACGCACCGCGGCTTTTGGCCGAGGACGCCGTCGAGCTTGCGCCGCCCGCGCGGGGCTGCCCGTTCCAGCGGCGCTGCCCGGTGAAACGCGGCGCCATATGCGAGACAGACACGCCGCCCGCGCGGCAGACGGCGGACGGTCACGTCATCCATTGCCATATCCCGCTCGACGAACTGCACGCGCAGGGCGCGGCGCGGGCGAAATCCTGAAGGGATCCCGATCCGCTTTCCTTGAATGAGAGCAGGGCCCGAAACGCGAAAAGCCCGGCCAAACGGCCGGGCTTTCCTGTCTCGTCTGACCGAGGTGATCAGTCCTCGCGGCCCTCCGGCGTTTCCACGAAGTTGTCGAACACGTCATCGGGGCTCACATCGTCATCCACGACCGGCGCGGCCAGCGCGGCGGCGGCTTCGGCCTCCTCGCGGCGGGCCTCGATCACGACATTGTCGCGGCTCTGGGCGACGCGGCGTACCTCTGCCGTGGCCCGGCCCGTGCCCGCCGGGATCAGGCGCCCGACGATCACGTTCTCCTTGAGCCCCACGAGCCGGTCACGCTTGCCCTGCACCGAAGCCTCGGTCAGCACGCGCGTCGTCTCCTGGAACGACGCCGCCGAGATGAACGAGCGCGTCTGCAACGACGCCTTGGTGATGCCCAACAGGATCGGCGCGCCGGTGGCAGGACGTCCGCCACGGGCCTCGGCCTTGGCATTGGCCTCTTCGAACTCGACCTTGTCGAGATGCTCGCCCTTGAGCAGCGTCGTGTCGCCCGACTCGTCGATCTCCCATTTCTGGAGCATCTGGCGCACGATGACCTCGATGTGCTTGTCGTTGATCTTGACGCCCTGCAGACGATAGACCTCCTGCACCTCGTCGATCATGTAGTTGGCCAGCGCCTCGACGCCCAGGATCGCCAGGATATCATGCGGCGCCGGGTTGCCGTCCATGATATAGTCGCCCTTCTGGACATAATCCCCCTCCTGCACCGGGATGTGCTTGCCCTTGGGCACCATGTATTCCACCGGCTCGCGGCTGTCGTCGGAGGGCTGGATACTGATGCGGCGCTTGTTCTTGTAGTCCTTGCCAAAGCGCACATAACCGTCGATCTCGGCGATGATGGCGTGATCCTTGGGCCGGCGCGCCTCGAACAGTTCCGCCACCCGCGGCAGACCGCCGGTGATGTCCTTGGTCTTGCCGCCCTCGCGCGGGATGCGCGCCACCACGTCGCCCGCCTCGACGGTCTCGCCGTCCTCGACCGACAGGATCGCATCGACGGACATCGGGTAGATCACCGGGTTGCCCACGTCGTTGCGCACCGGCTCGCCATCCGCTCCGATGATGAAGATTTCGGGTTTGAGCTCGTTGCCGCGCGGTGCCGCACGCCAGTCGGTCACGATCTTCTGGGTCATGCCGGTGGCCTCGTCGGTGACATCGCGCACGGCGACGCCGGTGACGAGATCGACGAACTTGGCCTTGCCGGGCTTCTCGGCGAGGATCGGCAGGGTGTAGGGGTCCCACTCAAACAGCTTCTGGCCACGAGTGATGCGCTCGCCTTCCTCGACGAACAGCTTGGTGCCATAGCCCAGCTTGTGCCCGGCAAGCTCCACGCCGGCATCGGACATGATGCGCAGCTTCATGTTGCGGCCCATCACCAGTGTCTCGCCACGCGAATTGACCAGCGTTTGCGCGTTCTCGAACGCGATCACGCCCTCCTGGCTCGATTCCTGGAACGATTGCTGCCCGCCCTGCGCGACACCGCCGATGTGGAAGGTCCGCATGGTAAGCTGCGTGCCCGGCTCGCCGATCGACTGCGCGGCGATGATGCCCACGGCCTCGCCGATATTCACCAGCGTGCCGCGTGCCAGATCGCGCCCGTAGCACATGGCGCAGACACCGTCATCGACCTCGCAGGTCAGCGGCGAGCGCAGGCGCACGGTCTGCACCGCCGTTTCGTCGAGTATGTCGGCCATGCGCTCGTCGATGAGCTGACCGGCAGAGACCAGAACCCGGCCCGATATCGGATCGACGATGTCATCGGCGGCGACACGACCGAGGCTGCGCTCGGCGAGCGAGGCGATTACCTCGCCGTCATTGACCGCTGCCTCCACGGTGATCGCGCGTTCGGTTCCGCAATCGTGCTGGCGCACGATGCAGTCCTGCGACACGTCCACCAGACGACGGGTCAGGTAGCCCGAGTTCGCCGTCTTGAGCGCGGTATCGGACAGGCCCTTACGCGCGCCGTGGGTCGAGTTGAAGTATTCGAGAACGGTCAGGCCTTCCTTGAAGTTCGAGATGATCGGCGTCTCGATGATGTCGCCCGAGGGCTTGGCCATCAGGCCGCGCATGCCCCCCAGCTGCTTCATCTGCGTGACCGAACCACGGGCACCGGAGTGGGCCATCATATAGACGCTGTTGGGTTCCATCACGCCGCCGTCTTCGTCGCGCTTCTCGGCGGAAATGGCGTTCATCATCGCCTCGGTCACCTTGTCGTTGCACTTCGACCAGGCATCGACGACCTTGTTGTATTTCTCGCCCTGCGTGATGAGACCGTCCATGTACTGCTGCTCGAATCCCTTCACGAGCGTGCGGGTCTCCTCGACGATCGGCCATTTCTGCTCGGGGATCACCATGTCGTCCTTGCCAAAGGAAATCCCGGCCTTGAACGCCTCGCGGAAACCCATGGTCATGATCTGGTCGCAGAAGATGACCGATTCCTTCTGACCGCAGTAGCGGTAGACGGTGTCGATGATCTGCTGCACCTCCTTCTTGCGCAACAGCCGGTTCACCAGGCTGAACGGCGCCTTGGCGTTGGGCGGCAGCAGTGCGCCGAGCTTGGCGCGCCCCGGCGTGGTCTCGACGCGGGCAAAGGTCTCGTTGCCCTCCTCGTCGATCTGCGGGGCACGGACGGTCACGCGCGCGTGCAGGTGCACCTCGCCCGCGTCGAGCGCATGCTGCACCTCATCGAGCGACGAGAACACCATGCCCTCGCCCTTCATCCCCTCGCGCTCCAGCGTCACGTAGTAAAGCCCGAGGATCATGTCCTGCGACGGCACGATGATCGGCGCGCCGTTGGCGGGGCTGAGCACGTTGTTGGTGGACATCATCAACACCCGCGCCTCGAGCTGTGCCTCGAGGCTCAGCGGCACGTGCACGGCCATCTGGTCGCCGTCGAAATCGGCGTTGAACGCGGCGCAGACCAGCGGGTGAAGCTGGATCGCCTTGCCCTCGATGAGCATCGGCTCGAACGCCTGGATGCCCAGCCGGTGCAGCGTCGGTGCGCGGTTGAGCATCACCGGGTGTTCGCGGATCACCTCGTCGAGGATATCCCAGACCTCGGGGCGCTCTTTTTCCACGAGTTTCTTGGCCTGCTTCACCGTGCTGCTGAGGCCCTTTGCCTCGAGCCGCGAGTAGATGAACGGCTTGAACAGCTCCAGCGCCATCTTCTTGGGCAGGCCGCATTGATGCAGCTTGAGCTCCGGGCCGGTCACGATCACCGAACGACCCGAGAAATCGACCCGCTTGCCCAACAGGTTCTGGCGGAAACGGCCCTGCTTGCCCTTGAGCATGTCCGACAGCGACTTGAGCGGGCGCTTGTTGGCGCCGGTGATGACCCGGCCGCGGCGACCGTTGTCAAACAGCGCGTCCACCGCCTCCTGCAGCATCCGCTTTTCGTTGCGCACGATGATGTCGGGCGCGCGCAGCTCGATCAGCCGCTTGAGGCGGTTGTTGCGGTTGATGACCCGGCGATAGAGATCGTTGAGGTCCGAAGTGGCGAACCGGCCACCGTCGAGCGGCACAAGCGGGCGCAGTTCCGGCGGGATGACCGGCAGCACCGTCATGATCATCCATTCCGGGCGGTTGCCGGATTCGAGGAAGGATTCCACCACCTTGAGCCGCTTGATGATCTTCTTGGGCTTGAGCTCGCCGGTCGCTTCCTTGAGATCGGCGCGCAGCGTCTCGGCCTCGTTCTCGAGGTCGATATTGGCCAGCATCTCGCGGATCGCCTCGGCGCCGATATTGGCGGTGAAGGCGTCCATGCCATAGGCGTCCTGCGCGTCCATGAATTCTTCTTCCGACAGCATCTGGCCATAGGTCAGATCGGTCAGGCCGGGCTCGATCACCACGTAGTTCTCGAAATACAGCACCCGTTCCAGATCGCGCAGCGTCATGTCGAGCATCAGGCCGATGCGCGACGGCAGCGATTTCAGGAACCAGATATGCGCGCAGGGCGCGGCCAGCTCGATATGGCCCATGCGCTCACGCCGGACCTTTTGCAGCGTCACCTCGACACCGCATTTCTCGCACACGACGCCGCGGTACTTCATGCGCTTGTACTTGCCGCACAGGCATTCGTAATCCTTGATCGGGCCAAAGATGCGCGCACAGAACAGGCCGTCACGCTCGGGCTTGAACGTCCGGTAGTTGATGGTCTCGGGCTTCTTGATCTCGCCATAGGACCAGCTGAGGATACGCTCGGGGCTGGCAAGGCTGACCTTGATTTCGTCGAACACCTTGGCCGGGGCCGCGGGGTTGAACGGGTTATTCGTGAGTTCCTGGTTCATTTTAAAATCCTTAGAGGCTGGCGGTAGAGAGAGGAACAGCGCCGTCTTCTTGCAAAGAAAACGGGCCGGACCCTTTTCAAAGGGTCCGGCGCGCGGCGCTTACTCATCCTCCTCCGCATCCAGGAGTTCCATGTTGAGGCCGAGACCCCGCACCTCTTTCACGAGCACGTTGAACGATTCCGGCACGCCGGCCTCGAAATTGTCCTCGCCTTTCACGATGCTCTCGTAGACCTTGGTGCGGCCCGCCACGTCGTCGGACTTGACGGTGAGCATCTCCTGCAGCGTGTAGGCGGCGCCATAGGCTTCCAGCGCCCAGACCTCCATCTCGCCGAAGCGCTGGCCGCCGAACTGCGCCTTGCCGCCCAGCGGTTGCTGGGTCACCAGGCTGTACGGCCCGGTCGAGCGCGCATGGATCTTGTCGTCCACCAGGTGGTGCAGCTTGAGCAGGTACTTGACGCCCACGGTCACCGGTCGCGAGAATTGCTCGCCCGTGCGCCCATCGAAGAGCTGCGACTGGCCGCTCTCGTCAAAGCCCGCACGCTTGAGCGCGTCGTTGACATCGGGCTCCTTGGCGCCGTCAAAGACCGGCGTCGCGATCGGCACACCGCCAGTCACGTTGCTCGCCGCCTCGACAAGAGCACCCTCGTCCATGCCGGCGATGCCCTCCTCGTAGACCTCGTCGCCATAGGCGATACGCATCGCCTCGCGCACCGGGGTCAGATCGCCGCTGCGGCGATAGTCCTTGAGAGCCTCGTCGATCTGCAGCCCAAGGCCGCGCGCGGCCCAGCCCATATGCGTCTCGAGGATCTGGCCCACGTTCATCCGGCTGGGCACGCCCAGCGGGTTGAGGCAGACATCGACCGGCGTACCATCGGCGAGGAACGGCATGTCCTCCATCGGGATCACCTTGGAGATCACGCCCTTGTTGCCGTGGCGCCCGGCCATCTTGTCGCCGGGTTGCAGCTTGCGCTTGATGGCGATGAAGACCTTGACCATCTTCATCACGCCCGGTGGCAGGTCATCGCCGCGGCGCACCTTCTCGACCTTGTCTTCGAAGCGGGCCTCAAGCGTGCGCTTCTGCACCTCGAACTGCTCGTGCAGCGCCTCGACCACCTGCGCATCCGCCTCGTCCTTGAGCGCGAGCTGCCACCACTGGCCGCGGGTCAGCGTGCCGAGCAATTCCTCGGTGATCTCGGAATTGGCCTTGACGCCCTTGGGCCCCTTGACCGCCACCTTGCCGAGGATAAGCTGCTGAAGACGCGCGTAGATGTTGCGCTCGAGGATCGCCATCTCGTCATCGCGGTCACGCGCCAGACGCTCGACCTCCTCGCGCTCGATCTGCAGCGCGCGCTCGTCCTTTTCCACGCCGTGGCGGTTGAACACGCGCACCTCGACCACGGTGCCGAAATCGCCCGGCTTGACGCGCAGCGAGGTGTCGCGCACGTCGCTCGCCTTCTCGCCAAAGATCGCGCGCAGCAGTTTTTCCTCGGGCGTCATCGGGCTTTCGCCCTTGGGGGTGATCTTGCCCACCAGGATGTCGCCGGGCTGCACGTCGGCCCCGATATAGACGATCCCCGCCTCGTCGAGGTTGCGCAGCGCCTCCTCGCCCACGTTGGGAATGTCGCGGGTGATCTCTTCCGGTCCCAGCTTGGTGTCGCGGGCGGCAACTTCGAATTCCTCGATATGGACAGAGGTGAACACGTCGTCGCGCACGATCCGTTCCGAGATCAGGATCGAGTCCTCGTAGTTGTAGCCGTTCCACGGCATGAACGCGACGATCACGTTCTTGCCCAGCGCCAGCTCACCCATGTCGGTGCAGGGGCCGTCGGCGATGACCTCGTTCTTCTCAACCGTGTCACCCACCTTGACCAGCGGACGCTGGTTGATGCAGCTGTTCTGGTTCGAGCGCTGGAACTTGCGCAGCCGGTAGATATCGACACCGGGATCGCCGATCTCGAGATCCTCGGTGGCGCGCACCACGATGCGCTGCGCATCCACCTGGTCGATCACGCCCGCGCGCCGCGCCATGATGGCAGCGCCGGAATCCTCGGCCACCTTGCCCTCGATGCCGGTCCCCACGAGCGGCGCCTCCGAGCGCAGGGTCGGCACCGATTGCCGCTGCATGTTCGAGCCCATGAGCGCGCGGTTGGCGTCGTCATTTTCCAGGAACGGGATCAGCGAGGCAGCCACGGAGACGAGCTGCTTGGGGCTCACGTCGATCAGGTCCACGTGTTCCACGGGGGCGAGCATGTATTCGCCCGACCGCCGCGTGTTAACCATCTCGTTGACGAACCTGCCATCCTCATCGAGCGTCGCGTTGGCCTGCGCCACGGTGTGGCGCATCTCCTCGGTAGCGGACATGTAGACCACCTCGTCGGTGACCTGCCCGTTCTCGACGCGGCGATACGGGGTCTCGATAAAGCCGTACTTGTTGACCCGCGCGAATGTGGCGAGGCTGTTGATGAGGCCGATATTCGGCCCTTCCGGCGTCTCGATGGGGCACATGCGGCCGTAATGGGTCGGGTGCACGTCGCGTACCTCGAACCCCGCCCGCTCGCGCGTCAGACCCCCCGGCCCGAGCGCCGAGAGGCGCCGCTTGTGGGTAACCTCCGACAGCGGGTTGGTCTGGTCCATGAACTGCGACAGCTGCGAAGAGCCGAAGAATTCACGCACAGCCGCCGCCGCGGGCTTGGCGTTGATGAGATCCTGCGGCATCACGGTGTCGATCTCGACCGAGCTCATCCGCTCCTTGATCGCGCGCTCCATCCGCAGAAGACCCACGCGATACTGGTTCTCCATCAGCTCGCCCACCGAACGCACCCGGCGGTTGCCGAGGTGGTCGATATCATCGACGTCACCCTTGCCGTCGCGCAGCTCCACCAGCGCCTTGACACAGGCCACGATATCGTCGCGATCCAGCGTGCGCTGCGTGTCGGGCTTGTCGAGGTTGAGGCGCATGTTCATCTTGACGCGGCCCACCGCCGAAAGATCGTAGCGGTCGGAATCCGCGAACAGCGTGTCAAAGAGTGCCGTCGAGGCCTCCTCGGTGGGCGGCTCGCCGGGGCGCATCACGCGATAGATGTCCATCAGCGCGCTCTCGCGGCTCATGTTCTTGTCCACCGCCATCGTGTTGCGGATGTAGGGGCCCACGTTGATCCCGTCGATGTCGAGCACCGGGATATCGGTGATCCCGGCGTCGAGCAGCGCCTGAAGCGTGCCGCCGGTCACGGTGCCGTCCTTGTCGTACTCCAGCGTCAGCTCATCGCCCGCCTCGACATGGATCGCGCCGGTTTCCTCGTCGATGATGTCGCGCGCAACGAACTTGCCCACGATCTGGTCGAAGGGCACCAGCAGGTTGGCAACCTTGCCCTCGTCGATGAGCTGCTTGACGGCGCGCGGCGTGACCTTCTTGCCCGCTTCGCAGATGACCTCGCCGGTCTTGGCGTCCACCAGGTCATAGGTCGGGCGCGTGCCGCGTACCCGCTCGGGGAAGAACTTGGTGACCCAGCCCTTCTTCTTCTTCAGCTTGTAGTCGACGGTGTCGTAATAGGCATTCATGATGCCTTCCTGATCGAGACCGAGCGCATAGAGCAGCGTCGTCACCGGCAGCTTGCGGCGCCGGTCGATGCGGGCATACACGATGTCCTTGGCGTCGAACTCGAAATCGAGCCACGAGCCGCGGTAGGGGATGATGCGGCAGGTGAACAACAGCTTGCCCGAGCTGTGCGTCTTGCCCTTGTCATGGTCGAAGAACACGCCAGGGCTACGGTGCATCTGGCTGACGACCACGCGCTCGGTGCCGTTGACGATAAAGGTGCCGTTATGCGTCATGAGCGGCATGTCGCCCATGAACACGTCCTGCTCCTTGATATCCTTGACGGATTTCGCGCCGGTATCCTCGTCCACATCGAACACGATGAGCCGCAGCTTGACCTTGAGCGGCGCGGCATAGGTCATGTCGCGCTGCATGCACTCCTCGACGTCGTATTTCGGCTTCTCCAGCTCGTAGCTGACGAATTCGAGCACGCTGGTCTCGTTGAAATCCTTGATCGGAAAGGCCGATTGAAAGACGCCCTTGATCCCCTCGCCGTCCTGCGGCTCCGGCTGGTCGCCGGAATTAAGGAACAGGTCATACGAGGATTTCTGAACCTCGATGAGGTTCGGCATCTCCAGAACTTCACGAATCTTGCCGTAATACCTGCGCAAACGCTTCTGGCCGAGGTAGGTCTGAGCCATGATTGATCTCACCTTTCGTTTCTCACCGGCCGCCTACGCTGTCGGGCTACAGCGCCGCGGTCTTCCGAGAGGGCGGGGCGATCCATTCCCGGCCTCTGTCCCACCAGAGGCCTCCCGATCGCACGAACCTCGCCTGAAAGAACCCCCGGCACGTCCAGGGCCTCTCTGAGACAGGTTCGGCCGGGCCCGGATTTTCCGGGCCCAGCCTATGGTCATGCCACACGTTGTGCGGCGATCACTTGAGTTCGACCTCGGCGCCGGCTGCTTCCAGCTTGCCCTTGATCTCTTCGGCTTCGTCCTTGGAGACCTGCTCCTTGACGGCCTTGCCACCGGCCTCGACGAGGTCCTTGGCTTCCTTGAGACCAAGGCCCGTGATCGCGCGGACCTCCTTGATGACGTTGATCTTCGACGCACCGGCCGATTTCAGGATCACGTCGAATTCGGTCTGCTCCTCGGCGGCTTCGCCACCGGCGTCGCCTGCGGGGCCGGCCATCATGACCGCGCCGCCGGCGGCGGGCTCGATGCCGTACTCGTCCTTGAGGATGGTTTTCAGTTCTTGTGCTTCGAGAAGCGTCAGACCGACGATCTCTTCCGCGAGTTTTTTCAGATCAGCCATTGTTCAGCTCTTTCCGTATCTAGATGTGTTCCAACGTCGGGGCACCGCCCCACACGCGTTTGACAGTTTGCCTCAGGCCGCTTCGGCCCGTTCCTCGATCGTCGAGAGGATGCTCGCGATGTTCGAGGCAGGTGCGCCAATGGCCCCCGCGATGTTCGAGGCAGGTGCGCCGATCATGCCTGCAATCGTCGCGATGAGCTCATCGCGCGACGGCAGTTTCGACGTGGCCTCGACACCGGCACGGTCCAGAGCCGTGCTGCCCATTGCCCCGCCAAGGATCTCGAATTTCTTGTTATCCTTGGCGAAATCCTCGGCCACCTTGGCTGCTGCCACGGGGTCCTCGGAAAAGGTCAGCACGGTCATGCCCGAGAGGTAGTCAGCAATGCTTGCGCACGGCTTGCCCTCAAGGGCGATCTTGGCGAGCCTGTTCTTGGCGACGCGGACCGATGCCTCGGCCGCACGGGCACGGGCACGAAGATCCTGCATCTCGGCAACTGTCAGACCCGTGTAGTGTGCAACCACCACGACGCCAGAGCTTTCGAAGATCTGGCCGAGTTCATCGACCACTTTCTCTTTCTGGGCTCTATCCACAGTTTCACTCCAAATCTGGGGGTTTCCCCCCGGCTCAGTTGTGCCACCCTCCACGGGGCGGCGTTCGGGTCCAATGTCAGGGTCCCGAGGCCAAGATCACCCGAGAGCGAATGCCGCCGCCGGAAATCTCATCTCGTTCCCCATCTCGGGAAGGATTTATTCACCGCGGCTGCGATGAACCCTCCGTCTCGGACAGGACAGGGCCGGGATACGGCCCCGCCATTCGGCCCGGATCACCGATCCGGGCGCGAATTCTTACTCAACAGCGGCGCTGTTGATGTCGATCGACACGCCCGCGCCCATCGTGGACGACAGCGAGATCTTCTTCACGTAGGTGCCCTTGGCCCCCGTCGGCTTGGCCTTCTGCACGGCAGAGACAAAGGCGCGCACGTTCTCGGCCAGCTTCTCGGCGTCGAACGACGCCTTGCCGACGCCCGCGTGCACCACACCGGCCTTCTCGGCCTTGAACTGCACCTGTCCGCCCTTGGCGTCCTTGACGGCCTGCGCCACGTCCATCGTCACCGTGCCGACCTTGGGGTTCGGCATCAGGTTGCGCGGGCCCAGCACCTTGCCCAGACGGCCCACGACGGGCATCATGTCGGGCGTGGCGATGCAGCGGTCAAACTCGATCGTGCCGCCCTGGATGGTTTCCATCAGGTCCTCGGCACCCACGATGTCGGCGCCCGCGGCCTGTGCTTCCTCGGCCTTGGCCCCGCGGGCAAAGACCGCCACGCGCACCGTCTTGCCGGTGCCGTTGGGCAGGCCCACGACGCCGCGAACCATCTGGTCCGCGTGGCGCGGATCGACGCCCAGGTTCAGCGAGATTTCAACCGTTTCGTCAAATTTCGCGGTGGCGTTGCCCTTGATGAGCGCGACCGCGTCCTCGACGCTGAGATTATCCTTGCCAGCGGCAGCTTCGCGCAGCGCGCGGGTCCGTTTTCCAAGCTTTGCCATCACTTCACCTCGATGCCCATGGAGCGCGCGCTGCCCAGAATGATCTGCATGGCCGCCTCGACAGAATTTGCGTTGAGATCCTGCATCTTGGCCTCGGCGATCTCGCGCACCTGCTTGGTGCTCACGGTGCCCGCGGTGGCACGGCCCGGGGTCTTGCCGCCGGATTTCAGCTTCGCCGCCTGCTTGAGATAATGCGACGCCGGCGGCGTCTTGATCTCCATGTCGAACGACTTGTCCTGGTAATAGGAAATCACGGTCGGGCACGGCGCACCGGGCTCCATGTCCGCGGTACGCGCGTTGAACGCCTTGCAGAATTCCATGATATTGATGCCGCGCTGGCCCAGTGCCGGGCCGACGGGTGGGCTGGGATTGGCTTGCCCGGCTTTCACCTGCAGCTTGAGCTTCCCGATCAGTTTCTTGGCCATATGGCCTCTCCTTCGCTTCCAACACCGTCGGGGCGCGCCCCTCCGGCTCTTGCGTTGTGTGGTCCGGTCCGGCGGCCGCGGCCGCCTCGCCTCCCACGGCTCACATCGTCAGGTCTGCTTGGTGACCTGCGTGAATTCCAGTTCGACCGGCGTCTCCCGGCCAAAGATCGACACCGACACCTTCAGGCGCTGGTTGTCGTCGTCCACGGCCTCGACCATCCCGTCGAAATCCTCGAACGGGCCGTCGTTGACCTTGACCCTCTCGCCGATCTCGAAATGGATCAGCGTGCGCGGGCTCTCCTCGCCTTCCTGAACGCGGTTGAGGATCGCGTTCACCTCGGCATCGCGCATTGGCATCGGGCGCCCTTGCGGTCCCAGAAAGCCCGTAACCCGGTTGATCGAGTTGATCAGGTGATAGCCCCGGTCCGACATCTCCATGTGCACCAGCACGTAGCCGGGCATGAATCGCCGCTCGGCGGTGACCTTCTTGCCGCGGCGGATCTCGATCACTTCCTCTGTCGGTACCAGAACCTCGTCGATCTCGTCCTCGAGACCGGTATCGGCGACCGATTGCCTGATCTGCTCGGCGATCTTCTTCTCGAAATTCGAGAGAACGCTCACCGAGTACCACCGCTTTGCCATCGCCGATCCATGCCCTTGTATTCACCGGCTTCGCGCCGTGTTTCCTTGAACTTTCAAGCGGCTGCAGCCGCCATCCCCACAATGAAAAGCGGCGCGCAACACGAATCGCCGCGCGCCAACATCCGGAGTGTGGGGCGAACTATCCCCGTTTCGTGCTGATTTCAAGGCCTTTCTCGCCGCCGACACACCCCTCGCGACGATCGCTCACCCGAATATCCCCAGAATGCCCTGCAACCCGCCGCGGATTGCCAGATCGACCAGCGCGAAGAAAATCGCCGTCAGCGTCGCCATGATGAACACCATCACAGTGGTCAGAAGCACCTCGCGCCGGGTGGGCCAGACCACCTTGGCCACTTCCGAGCGGACCTGCTGAATGAACTGGAGCGGGTTGGTTTGAGCCATCTGCACGGTCTTTCCTGAAATCGTCATGGCGCGACATACGCGGGCCACGCGCCGAATTCAAGGGCAGAGCACCGCCTCAGCCGCGCAGGTCGTGCAGCCGGTCGAACGGATCGGGGCGCGCCTCGGGCATCTCTTCATCACCGGTGTCCCCGCGCGCGCCACGTACATCGTCGCGCCGCGCAAACATCCGCGCCGCGCGTTCACGCGACCGTTCGAGGATCTCGGGGCCCAACAGCGCCACGCAGGCCAGGCAGATCACGAACGCCGCGAACAGCGCGACAAGCACCCCCTGCGGCCACACGAGCACCGTCAGGAAGGCCGCGGCCCATGCCGCGTGCACGGGCCCGGGCCGCCATGCCCGCAGCCGCGCCAGCGTGTCGCTTACGCGCGCCGTCTTTCGAATTCCCGACCTGCGCCGCGCGTGCGCCTGCTGCTCAGCCGTGATCTCGTCGGGCAGCACGAGTTCGGGCAGCCCCGCACGCACGCGGCGCTTGCGGTCCTCGCGCATCAGCTTTTCGATGGTGTGCATGGCGTTGCGCACGGCGATCTCCGTGGTCGCCGCGTCCTCGGGCGTCCGGCCCTCGTATTCCTCGAGACCGGCAGCGAAATGGTCGGCAGGGGCGGTCCCTGATTCCATGCGATATGTCATGACGGCAGCACTCTTCATCCCGTTCCACGCCCCCACGCGGATCAGCATATAGCGCAAGGCCCATGCTGATTGGTGGCGTGGATGGGGCGCAAATGTGGCGCAAACGTGGCAAACATGGGTCAAAACTGTGGAGATTCGCATCTTCACCACAGTTTAGACGTATTCTCCACGATCGTGGGCCGGTCCGCGGCGGTCTCAGGCATAGGTCGCGCGCGCGAATTCCGGGCGCGTCAGCGGTTGGAAATACAGGTCCACCTGCCAGAACATCCGGTCGCCGGGCCGCCACAGCGGATCGGACATGTCGGCCACGCCGAAGCCGCGCTCGCGCATCAGCGCGACCATCTCGTGAAACAGCAGCGCCTCTGGCGCGATGCGAAAGCCGTAGGTCTCGATGATAACCAGCGCGGCCTCTTTCAGGCACCGCTCGGCCCCCTCGAGGATCGGCACCTCGTAGCCATGCGTGTCGAGCTTGATCGCGAACGGCCCGTCACCCGCGCTCACCACGTCGTCAAGCCGCACCGCCTCGACCTCGAGCGCCGCCTGCCCCTCGCCGGGTTCGGCCTTGCCGCCGAACGGGTCGTCGGCGTTGAAGCGCACCATGCCCGCCCGGTCGCTTGCCGCCGCCATAACAAAACGGGTGCGCGGATGGGTGGCGCAGAACGCCTCAAGCGCCGGGCGATGGTGCGGATTGGCCTCGACCAGCACGTAATCGCAGGGGGGCAGATACTCCATCGCCTGCGCCGACCAGCGCCCGTCCGAGGCCCCCACGTCGATCACCGTCCCGATGTCGAGCCCGCCGCGCCCCGCGATCCGCTTCATCGCCGCGCGCATGTGGGTGCGCTTGCCCTCGTGGACACGCCGCCGCAAAGAATGGGGAATGGCGCGCTTCAACAGTTGTTTCATGGGCGGCCCCGGGATGAGAATACGGGCCGTTTAGCCAATCGGCCCCACGCGCACAAGCCAGCGCAGCCGTAGCGCGGCGAAATGCGAGAGCGGGAGGAAATGGCAGGGGCAGCAGGGTTCGAACCCGCGACCTACGGTTTTGGAGACCGTCGCTCTACCAGCTGAGCTATACCCCTATCGTGGCGGCGGTGTTATTGTCTTTCGTCCGCTCCGTCAAGCGGGCGCGCGGCGGAAATCGGGGCGCGGCAGGCCTCGGTCAGACCGCCGAGAAACGCGCGGCAGACGGGGCTCGGGCTGCGCCCCTCTCTCAGCACCACGCCCACCTCGCGCTCGGCCGCCGGATCCGCCAGCGGCAGCGCCACCAGGTCCGGCGTCAGCGACACCGTGGCCAGCCGCGGCAAGAGCGTCACCCCCGCCCCCGCCCGCACCAGCGCCAGCAGCGAGATGACGTTGCGCGCCCGCAGCGTCGAGGCGGCAACCAGCGCCCGGTACTCCTCCGCCACGATCGCCGCCGCGGCGTTGTTGCCAATGATCCGCTCCCCCGCGAGATCGGTCCAGCCCAACGGGTGCGCCCGCGCCGCCAGCTTGTGACCCCGTCGGCAGACCAGCCGGAACGGATCGCGAAACAGCGGCGCAAAGCTCAGCCCCGCAGCGGGGGCCGCCACACCCGCGATGCCCAGCTCGACCGTGCCATCCGCGACCATCGCGTGCACGCTGCGGCTGTCGGTATCGACCAGTTCGATCGTCACCCCGGGCCGCGCATCGAGAAACTTTGCCAGGAGCCCCGGCAGCAGTTCGGCGGCAACCGAGGGCACCGACGCCAGTTGCAGCCGCCCCTGCCGTCCCGTTGCCACCGCCTCGACCCGCTCCAGCGCGCGGTCGTGCTCGCGCAGCATCTCCGCCGCGATCCCCCGCACCTCCGCGCCCAGCGAGGTCAGCCGATTCTTGCGGTCGCTCTCGAACAGCGGCGCGCCCAGGTCCTGCTCAAGGCTCTTGAGCGTCATCGAGACCGCCGAGGGCGTGCGATAGAGTCGCGCCGCCGCGTCGCGGATGTTGCCGCAATCCGCGACATGCACGAAAACGCGCAGGGAGGTGATGCCGATCATGCACCCATATTTCAGATTAACTGAAGTTCATTCAAGTTAAATTCGATTGACCTTATCTCTCCTCCTCCACACTCTCGGGTCGTTGCAAAGGGGGGCCCGCGTGACGGCACAGCATCTGGATCTCGACACCATCGAAACCCTGGCGCGCGACGCACTCCTGCGCGCGGGCGCCTCACCCGCGCAGGCGGCCCCGGTCGCGCGCTCCACCCGGCTCGCCGAACGCAACGGCATCCGCAGTCACGGTCTCATGTACGTGCCGGTCTATGCCGAGCATCTGCGCTGCGGCAAGGTTCTGGGCGACGCCGAGCCACAGCTCACACAGCCCCGCCCCGGCGCGGTGCGGGTCGATGCCGCGCACGGCTTTGCCCATGCCGCCATCGACGCGGGCTGGCCCGCCTTCACCGCTGCCGCCCGCGATCAGGGCATCGCGGCGATGTCCGTGCACCGCTCCTACAATTGCGGCGTGCTGGGCCACCATGCCGAGCGGCTGGCCGGGGACGGGCTGGTGGGCCTCTGTTTCACCAACGCCCCCGCCTCGATGGCCCCCACCGGCGGCCACCGCCCGGTGATCGGCACCAACCCCTTCGCGCTCGCCGTGCCCGACGATGCGGGCGGCGCACGGCTGGTCATCGACCAGTCCGCCAGCGCCATCGCGAAATCCGAGATCGTGCTGCGCGCGCGCCGGGGCGAGCCGATCGAGCCGGGCTGGGCGCTCGACTCGAGCGGCAACCCGACCGAGGACGCCGAGGCCGCGCTCGCGGGCTCGATGCGCCCCGCGGGCGGGCAAAAAGGCTTCGGCGCGGGGCTGATGGTCGAGATATTCGCCGCCGCCCTCTCCGGGGGCAATCTCGGCCTCGACGCCAGCCCCTTCTCCGGCCCCAAGGGCGGGCCGCCCGGCACCGGGCAATTTTTCATCGCGGTGGACCCGGCGGCCTTCTCCGGCGACGCCTTCGGACCCGCCATGACCCGGCTGGCCCAAAGCATCGCCGAACAAGAGGGCGCCCGACTACCCGGCGCCCGCCGCGCCGCCAACCGCGCCCGCATCGAGGCCGAGGGCGTCGCCGTACCACAAGAGCTACTGGACCGGATCGCGGCGGCCTGAGGCCCCGCGACAACCAAAAGGACGAGCATGACCAACGAGACCCGCAATTTCATCGCAGGCGACTGGCAGGACGGCGCAGGCACCGTCGAGAATCGCAACCCGTCCGACCTTTCGGATATGATCGGCCACTACGCGCAGGCCGACGCGGCGCAGCTCGACGCCGCCCTCTCTGCGGCCCGCAAGGCGCAGGCCCAATGGGGCGCCACCGGCCCGCAGAAACGCCACGACGTGCTGATGGCCATCGGCACCGAGCTGATGGCCCGCGCCGGGGAAATCGGGGCCATGATCGCCCGCGAAGAGGGCAAACCGCTGGCCGAGGGCAAGGGCGAGACCTATCGCGCCGGGCAGTTCTTCACCTATTTCGCCGCCGAGGCGCTCCGCCAACTGGGCGAGACCGCCGACAGCGTGCGCCCCGACATCGAGATCGACGTGCGCCGCGAACCGGTGGGCGTGGTGGCGATCATCAGCCCGTGGAATTTCCCCATCGCCACCCCCGCATGGAAAATCGCGCCCGCGCTGGCCTTCGGCAACGCCGTGATCTGGAAACCCGCCAACCAGACACCCGCCAGCGCCGTGGCACTGACAGAGATCATCGCCCGGCAGGACATGCCCGAGGGCCTCTTCAACCTCGTGATGGGGCCGGGGCGCGAGGTGGGGCAGCGCCTTGTCGAGAGCCGAGGCGTCGACGCCATCAGCTTTACCGGCTCGGTCCCGGTGGGGCGCGGTATCGCCGCGGCGGCGATGGTCAACATGACGAAAATCCAGATGGAAATGGGCTCCAAGAACCCGATGGTCATCTGCGACGATTGCGATCTCGATCTGGCCGTGGCGCATGCGGCGAACGCGGCCTTTGGCGGCACCGGGCAGAAATGCACCGCCGCCTCGCGGCTGATCGTGCAGGACGGCATCCATGACGCCTTCGTCGAGAAACTCGTTGCCGCCACGCAGGCGCTCAAGGTCGGTCACGCGCTCGAGGAGGGCACGCAGATCGGCCCCGTCGTCAGCGAAGGGCAACTCAGCGGCAATCTCGATTACATCAAGCTGGGCCAATCCGAGGGCGCAGAGCTTCTCTGCGGCGGTACGCGGCTGGAGCGCCCGACCGACGGCTATTACATGGCCCCCGCCGTGTTCGCGGGCACCGACAACGCCATGCGTATCAACCGCGAGGAAATGTTCGCGCCCGTCACCTGCATCCTCAAGGCCGGCAGCTACGACGAGGCGTTGCACATGGCCAACGACACCGAATTCGGCCTCACGGCGGGGATCATGACCCGCTCGCTCGCCCGCGCCACGCATTTCCGCCGCAACGCGCGCGCGGGCTGCGTGATGGTCAACCTGCCCACCGCAGGCACCGATTACCACGTCCCCTTCGGCGGGCGTGGCGCGTCGAGCTATGGCCCCCGCGAACAGGGCCGCTCGGCGCAGGAATTCTACACCACGGTCAAGACGTCCTATATCCATTCGGGGGTGCCCGCATGACACCGCCCCGCATCGACGCCCTGCAATATGCCAACTGGTCAGAGACAATCTTTCGCCAGATGCGCGCGGGCAATGTCGATGCGGTGCATGTCACCATCACGTACCACGAGAATTTCCGCGAAACGGTGCTCAACATCGAGGCGTGGAACCGCTGGTTCGAGCGCTACCCTGACCTGATCTTCCAGGGCTTCACCGCCGATGACATCGCGCTGGCCCAAGCGACCAATCGCACCGCGATCTTCTTCGGCTCGCAGAATCCCTCCTGCATGGAGGACGATATCGGCCTGATCGAGGTGCTGCACCAGCTGGGCCTGCGCTTCATGCAACTGACCTATAACAACCAGTCGCTGCTGGCGACGGGATGCTACGAGGCCGAGGATACCGGCCTCACCCGCATGGGCCGCGAGGTGGTGACCGAGATGAACCGCGTCGGGCTTGTCGTGGACATGAGCCATTCCGGCGAGCGCTCCACGCTCGAGGCCATCGAGCACTCCACCCGCCCCATCGCCATCACCCACGCCAACCCCGCAAGCTGGCATCCCGCCCTGCGCAACAAGTCCGACCGCGTGCTCGACGCGCTGGCGCAAAGCGGCGGGATGCTAGGCTTTTCGCTCTACCCCCATCACCTCAAGGGCGGCGGCGACTGCACGCTCACGGAGTTTTGCGAGATGGTCGCGCGCACCGCCGAGCGGATGGGCACCGACCGCGTCGGCATCGGGTCGGACCTGTGCCAGGATCAACCCGACAGCGTGGTGGACTGGATGCGCGCGGGCCGTTGGACGAAACGCCGCGACTTCGGCGAGGGCAGCGCCGACAATCCCGGCTTTCCGCCGATGCCTGCCTGGTTCCGCGACAATCGCGATTTCGATAATATCGCCCAAGGGCTGCGCGCCACCGGCATGAGCGAGACGGAGGTGACGGGCATCATGGGCGGCAACTGGGCACGCTTCTTCGCCGAGAGCTTCGGCAGCCTTGCCCCCCGCCACAGGGAGGCCGCGCAGTGAGTTGCGAGCGCCGCAACCCCATGCCGCAGGCGGCGGCGTTCCGGCGCTCCCCCGCGCAGGTCATGCGCCTCGACCGGATGGGATGCAGCCACCCGACGCGGCTGTCGTTCCTGCGCCAATTGCTGCGCCGGGTCGAGGCCGAGGGCTGGATGTTCGACCGCCCGGTCTGGGACATGGACGCGCGCGGCGTGGGTCGCGCCGTCTACCGGATGCGCACTCCGGGCGGCAGCCTCAGCCTCGTGGCCTTTGGCCACGACCTGCCCGCCGACCAACGCTCCGACCGGGTGATCGCCACCGCTTGGGACGCGACCTTCGCGCTGTTCGACGGCACACCGGACGCGGCTGATCTCGACCGGCTCGCGGCCAACGTGCCGCTGCAGGAGGCCGGGCGCGTCACGCCCCGAGAGCTGTCGCTCAGCCGCGCGAACCGGTCGGTTCGGCTCTTCAACCATGTGGTCGAGCGGCTGGCGACGGGGCGGCAGCCGGACGAGACGATGCTGCGCGAAACGGGATATCTCATGCGCACCACCGCCGTCTACGGCTCGGGCAAGTTCGGCGCTGCCGACCGCGCGATGATCGCCGGGCGCCCCGCGCTCTCGGCCCCGTTCCAGGCCGAGATGCTGTCGGTCTGGCTGACCCGCGCCTTTACCACCGACCTGGTCGAGCACCTGGCCCGCGCCCGCGGCGGCGACCGCGCGGTGCGCCTGCGCCCCGACCTGCGCCGGGGGCTGGGGGTGGGCAATTCCACCGGCCTCGGCATGGCCCCCTTCCTCGTGCGGCACCCGGTGCTGCTCAACAACTGGATGATGGCCCGCGAAGAGGCGCTGGCCCGCGTGCGCGCGCAAGAGACTGCGGACGCGGCGGCACTTGCCGGCTTTCACACGGCGCTCGCGGCGGCGGTGCAAAACGCCACCGACTGGCAGAGCGCGCACCCCATTCAGCAAACCAAGCTCGGCGATCTGCGCACCGGCTTGGCGCGGCTGGAGAATTTCGTCGCAACCGAATGGGACACTGCCGCCGCCCACCCCTGGGACACGCTCTGGCGCTGGGCGCAAGCGCACCTGCCGATGGAGGCACAGGAGGCGCTGCTCGCGGCGATGCTGGAGCCGCATGGCAACCTGATCGACGGGCTGGGCGGGTGTATGCAGGCCGATGAGGAGGCGCATTTCGGCATCGACGGCACCATGCCCGTCTCCGATCTGCGCGCCATCCTGCAAGAGCATTACGACTGGGCTATCCACACCGATTACAGCGATCCCGCGCACTGCGCCCGCTTCTGGTACATCTCCGAGGAAAAGCTGGAACCGCGCCTTGGCGAGCGCCTCAAAGAGGAGGGCGCAAACCGCGAGTTGCCGCTCGACACCGGGCGGCAGGCGGCGGCGCTCTGGGCCGCGCTGCAGGATGAGGCCGATGACACGCCCGTCGCACGCCTGCTGCTCGCCCACCCCGAACACCGCCTCATCACGCGCCGCGCACAGATCGCCGCGCGCCACCCCTTCGCCGAGATCCGCGACAACCTGATCGCCGCGGACATGCTGCCCATTGACCTTCTGCGCTGCAAGCTGGCGTTCTTCGGCGCGACGCGGTTCGATCCGCGCTCGGACCGCTGGGTGCGCATCAGCCTGTTCCAGGACGCGCCCTACCCCGACGATCTGCACCGGGAGGACGCACCGTGATGCTGCCGCCCAACGATCCCACGCGCAGCGCCTCCGCCCCGGACGGGCATCAGGCCGCGACGGTGCGCCTGTCGCTGTCGGAAATCAACGCGCTGTGCTTCAAGGCGGCGCGCGGCGCGGGGCTCGGCTGGGGCGAGGCAGAGGAGGCCGGATGGGCCGCCGCGTGGCTGTCGCGCGCAGGGCTTGCCGGGCCGAAGATCATCCTCGGATGGCTCGCAGACGCGGCCACGCTGGCCCGCCCGGCCCCGTCCCCGGGGCCCTCGGGCAACCCGGCGAAATCGGCGAGGGC
>MRWG01000999.1_pt1 | contig 21471 bp, 20 predicted proteins | sample 1013341 | NCBI WGS metagenome assembly MRWG01 (sample SAMN06117577, study PRJNA244670) | biofilm metagenome | biome: Water; feature: Cathode Biofilm; material: Biofilm; isolation source: microbial consortium enriched at the cathode of a solar microbial fuel cell | place: USA: District of Columbia ... | reverse complement strand
GCGCGGCGACGGCGAGCGTGTCGAACACGCCGATGTCGTAAAACACACCAACGCCGCGCGTCGCGTAACCGCCGCGCTGAATCTGTTGGAATCGTTCGCCCTCGGCGCCGAGCAATTGCTGGGTCAGGCGCGACCATTGCGGGCGATTGTCCATCAAATACGTGTCCAGCCGAAGGCGCGGCGGCGGGAGTGGCGTGAGGCATGTTCGGTAATGAGCCAGCGCGACTTCGAGGAACGACGGGAGGCGATCGGTCAGAATCGCGTCGCGCTCCGTCGTGAAGATTCGATAGTTCGTGGTGCGAATGACTTCGCCTTCGGCGCCTTGAAACGTCCACGGTTCGATGGACTCGATCGTGTCGCGAATGGTGAGATTGATCGTCGGCGCATCGTCTGCCGCCGGCGATGGCGCAGGATTCGACGCGCATCCCGACAGGATGGCGAGGAGCAGCGCGCCAAAGCCCCGCCAAAGGTTCATCCCAGCTCCTTCAGCGCGGCCTCAGTGGCGTCGCGCTCGGCCTGTTTGGCGGCCAGTTGATCTCTCGTTTCCTGAACGAGCTTGGCCGGCGCCTTGTCAACGTATCCCGGGTTTGAAAGCCGCTTTTCGAGCGCGGCGATGGATCCGTCCAATTCGGCGAGGGCTCGGCTGAGTCGTTCTCGCTCGGCGCCAGAATCCGCCGCATCAGCCATCCCGCTGAGGCGGTGCTCCGTCGCGGCGAAGGTGAACGCCGTTGAAGGACCGTCCGGCGCATCCGTCGTCACGGATTCCAGCCCGGCGAGCGTCTCCACGATGCCTTGGGCGTCTTGAATGCGCTGCATCGTGGCGTCATTCGTGTGCATCACGATGCGCTTCTTGGGCGGCGTGTTCTGCTGCGAGCGCACATCGCGGATGGTGCGGATCAATTCCTGTAGCTCAGCGAATTCAGACTCCACATCGGAGTTGCGACATGATTCATCAATGTGGGGCCATGCGCTGGCGCACAACAACGCGTCGTCTTCACGGATCTCGACGCCCTGCGGCCACCCTCGTTGCGGCGATGCGCGCAACGCTTCGAAGATGGATTCGGTGACGAATGGCGCGATCGGATGGAGGAGTCGAAGAATGCAGTCGAGGGCGCCGCGCAGCACGGATTGTTGCGCGGGCGATTGCTTGACCGTGGGTTTGACTGCTTCGAGGTACCAGTCGCAGAATTCATTCCACAGCAGGTCATACATGACGTCTGCGTAGACATTGAATTCATACGTCTCGATGGCGGCGGCAATGCGGCGTTCAGCGAACGCGATGCGCGACAACATCCAGCGGTCGATGAAGGTCAGCTCATCGGCGCTCGGGCGGTGCGTTGGATCGCCGGCCGCCTCGGACTCGTGCAGCATCATGAGCGTGAAGCGGCTGGCGTTCCACAACTTGTTGCAGAACCGTTTGCCCAGATCAAACTTGGGCGACGTGTTCTTGCCGGTGGCCTCGTCGCGCTCGACAGGCATGCGCACATCCTGCGTCTGCGAGGCAAGCTGGCACAGCGTGAAACGCATCGCATCGGCGCCGTGCGTGTGGATGATGTCCAGCGGATCAACGCCGTTTCCGGCGGATTTACTCATCCGCTTGCCGTCACCGTCCTGAATTACGGGATGGATGTAGACATCACGGAAGGGGATCTGCCCATCGGCGAAGAAGCGGTTGAACATCGTCATGCGCGACACCCACAGCGTGATGATGTCTCGCGCAGTGCAGATCACTGAGGTCGGTTTGAAGGCGTCGAGCATGCCATTGAACTGAGGCGCCTGCGCCGGATCCGGCCAGCCCATTGTTGACAGCGGCCACAGCGCTGAGGAGAACCACGTGTCCAGGACATCAGGGTCTCGGCGCCAACCGTGCTCTTCCAGGAACGCCGCGATGTGCTGATCTTCACCGTCAGGATCACGAACGCAGAAGAATCCAGCGGCAAGCTCGTCATCATCGCGCTCAAACTGCATGAGCTCGACGACTTCGCCGCGGTATTGAATCGAGAGCCGACCGTCCTGCACCCAGTTCATGAGTTGCGCGACGATTGATTCGAATGCATCCTGGCTCACCGTCTCCAGCAGCGGCGTCGAGCGGCTCCAGACTGAAATCCGATGGCCCCACCACAACTGTCGGCTGATGCACCAGTCGCGAATGTTCTCATGCCAGGCTTCAAACGTCTTCGCATAGCGCGAAGGGTGAAACGTCATCGTGAAGTCTGAATCGGAAGCCTGGCCACTGGCGCCTGGTTCCTGAGGCCTCTGCTTACTCTGCTGTTCCTTCACCACCGCGCGCTGCGCCGACCCCGCCAGCCGATCATCCGTCACCTTTACATACCACTGGTCGCTGAGGTACGGCTCGATGGCGGCGTGACTTCGATAGGAATGGCCGACAGAGTGAAAGTAGGGGGCGCGAATTTCTGCGAGCAAGCCGCGGGATTCGAACTCAGCGACAACGGTTTTGCGCGCCTCTTCGCGCGACATGCCGAGGAACATGCCCGCGTCACCGACGTCGCTCCAGCCGTCCTGATCGCTGATGGACGCATCCGGCGCCATGACATTGATCACGGGCAGATCGTGACGAAGCCCGAGCTGGTAGTCATTCTCATCGTGCGCCGGTGTAACTTTGAGGAAGCCGGTCGCATATTTCGCTTTGGGGTCGTCGCCTTCCGGATCGGGCAGCACGACGTAGTCGTCTTCGACAATCGGAATCACGCGGCCCACCAGGGGCAGCTTTACGAACTTGCCTTTGAGCGCCTTGGCGCGCGGATCCGTCGGATTCACCGCAACAGCCGTATCGCCGAGATACGTCTCGGGGCGCGTGGTCGCGACGGTCACATGATCCGCTTCACCATCAGGAAGCGCAGCCGTCATCGGGGCGCCCTTCTCATCGCACAACGGATATCGAAGGTAGTAGAACTTGCCTTCGACTTCTTTCATTTCCACTTCGTCATCGGCGAGCGCGGTCTGCGTGACCGGGTCCCAATTGACGAGGCGCTTGCCGCGATAAATGAGCCCTGCTTTGAACAACAGGAAGAACGCTTCGCGCACAGCCCGCGCGCAGAATTCATCCATGGTGAATCGCTGGCGTTCCCAGTCGCAGGAGCATCCCATCAGCTTGAGCTGATTGGTGATGCGGTCCTCGTATTCGTCCTTCCAGAGTTGAACCTTCTCGATAAACGCTTCGCGGGCGGGCTCGCCGGCGGCTTCGCGTTTCTTGTAATCCTTGAGTGACGGCTCGCCTTCGGCCTGGAGTCGTTTGTCAACGACGGTCTGCGTCGCGATTCCGGCGTGGTCCGTGCCTGGCATCCACAAGGATTCGAAACCCTGCATGCGGTGCATGCGAACAAGAATGTCCTGAAGGGTGTTATTCAGGGCGTGGCCGAGGTGAAGGGCGCCGGTCACGTTGGGCGGAGGGATCAGTATGGAATAGGGCGGTTTGCCGTCCACGAGGACGTGATTCGGGTCCGCGTGAAAGACGCCGCTCGCATCCCACAAGCTGCGGATGCGATTCTCATGGTCCGCGGGGTTATACGCCGGAGGAAGGCCGGCGTCCGCCGATTGCTGTTGTTGACGCGTGGTGGTCATAGAGTTGCGAGTCTAGCCGGTCGATAACCCGGCGGTGAACATGCCAGAATCAACGAATACAACCCGTCGATTTCACCTCGCCGGCCTGACCGCCGCCGGCGTCGTCACCATCGCGCTGGTCACCGTGCTGATCATTCGCGGGTTCATCGGCGGGCCGGACGCGACCAGCGCCGCCACCGCTCGATCCGCCCTCGAATCGCAGCGAGCGATCGATGAGGCGATCCGCCTGGCGCAGCAGCGCATGCTCGAGCAACGACCGGATCTGGCTGAGGCGGTCCTTCGAAACGCCGCCAACGAGCACCCGGCAGACGCGGAGCTTCGCATCCAACTAGGCGAAGCGCTCTTTGCGCAGGACCGGGTGCAGGAAGCCTACGAGCAGTACAACGAGGCCTTGGGCCTTGGCCCCGACAATGCCGAGTTGCAATTCGCCGCGGGCACGCTCGCGAGCATGGCGGGACTCGTCGATCGAGCCGCCCAGCATTACAGCGTGGCCCAGACGCTCGATCAGGCAAACGCCAAGTATCCACTCTATCTCGCGCAGGTTCAGCGAAAGCTCGGCCGCACGGAAGAGGCGCAGTCCAACCTCGTGCGCGTCGTCAACCTGGTTCCTGATCTGGCGGTGGCCTGGGGGTCGCTGGCGGATATCGCATTCGCCGAGAACAACCTCCAGATGGCGAGCCACTATCTCGGCAAGGCGCTCGAGATCGAACCTGACGCGCCGAGCTGGTTGCTGCTGCAAGCACGAATCCTGCGGCGAGAAGGAAAGCCGGAGGAGGCCGCGATTCTGCTGAGCGCAATCGCCGAGAATCAACCGGTCCCCGATCCGATGGTGCTCCGCGAACAGGCGCTGTGCATGGGGTTGCTCGGACGCCAGACGGACGCCGCGGCGTTGTACGACCGCGCGATTGAGGTCGGGCATCCGAACGCGGACACACTGGCTGAACTGCACTACGAAGCGGCTCTGTGGCACGAACGGCTCGGGAATGACGACCGAGCGGCGGCCTGCGCACAACGAGCTGTCGAGCTTGGCGAGAATCGCGCGGGCATCGTCGTTCAACGACTCGCCGAAGGCAGCTGATTGGGCGGTCTATACTCGCCCCCGTGCCAGAGACGCTTCGCATCAATGAGATTTTCCACTCGATTCAGGGTGAGTCGTCGCATATCGGCGAGCCGTGCGTTTTTGTGCGCCTGGCCGGCTGCCATCTGCGCTGCGCGTATTGCGACACCGCCTATGCCTTCCATGAAGGCGAATCACGGTCGATCGACGACGTCGCGGCGGAGGCGCTGGCCTATCCATGCCAGCTCGTTGAGGTCACCGGCGGTGAACCGTTGTTGCAGAAGCGCGCACATGTTCTGATGACGACACTGTGCGACGCCGGGCGCACCGTCATGGTCGAAACCAGCGGCGCCTGCGACATCAGCGCCTGCGACCCGCGCGTCATTCGAATCATGGACATCAAGACCCCCGCGTCCGGCGAGTCCGAGCGCATGGATTGGGGCAATCTCGATCACCTCACCAGCCAGGACGAAGTGAAGTTCGTGATCATGAATCGCGACGACTACGAATGGTCGCGCGATGTCGTCCAGTCGCGTGGGTTGATCGACAAGGTGAAAGCGGTCCTGTTCTCGCCCGTCTTCGAGCAATCGGGAGGGCTGGAGATTCTGGGCGCACAAGGTCTACCCATGCGCGACCTCGCTTCGTGGATTCTCGAGGATGGACTCCCGGTGAGGCTTCAGCCCCAGCTGCACAAGTTCATCTGGGACCCGCAGGCGCGAGGCGTATAGGCGGCGCAATCTCGCGCAAGCTCGAAGATCGCTTCCACGCGAAGCTGAAATTTCAAAAAGCGCTTCACAAACAAAGTTTCCATGAAGACCAGTACTCGTAGGCAATGGCGAGCGCGGATATGGCGACGGAAGTGGCGCGTGATCGGGGTCATCACGCTGGTGTTGGTTGTCGCCTATTCGGGCGTCCATGCAGCGGTGTCGCTGTCCAGTTCAGATACCGACCAATTCGTCACGCTTCCAGACGGCAGTCATCTGGCGTACCGAGTTGTCAATGCAAGCGTGTCAAGCGATCACCATCGTCAACGCGTAATCTTTGTTCACGGGGCTCCTGCCGACGCGACCAGTTGGCGCCGGCTGCTTGAATCGCACGGTCACGAATTGCATGATGTGGAAGTCGTCGTGGTCGATCGGTTGGGATACGGGAATTCATCTCCCGCGACAGTCGCAAATCTTGAAACTCAAGCCGCAAGCCTGGAGCCCCTCATTACTCCCGGCGCGATCCTCGTCGGACATTCGTATGGCGGCCCTGTGGTCCTTCTCGCCGCGGCGAAGTATTCAGAACAGATTGCTGGCATCGTCATTGCGGCTGGCGCATGTGACCCATACATGGACGATTCTCAATGGTTGCGCCGCGCGATTGACGCAGCCGCGCCAGTGATACCGCAGGCTTGGTCGGCGGCAAATCTTGAATTGCTCGCGCTGACGGACGACAACCAATCCATGATCAGCAGGCTCGATGAAGTGCGATGTCGAGTGGCCGTGCTGCACGGGACGTGGGATCCAGTTTGCCCTCACGATGGGACCACGAATTTTCTACGAGATTCGCTTTCTGGAGCCACAGCCATACGCGTCGAATCGCTCCCCCGCTCTGGCCACAATGTGCATCTCTCGCATCCAGACAAGATTGTGGAGCTGATTTCGTGGATTGGCGACGATTGAGGGGCCAGATGCCGTTTCCGGGTTAGAGCACTACGATCGAGCTCTATGCACGTTCGACTCGCCAAATCGTTCACGTTTGAAGCCGCGCACTTCCTCCCGACGTTCCCAGAGGGGCACAAGTGTCGCCGCATGCACGGCCACTCATTCAAAGTCGAGATCGTGGTCGAGGGCGAGATCGAGAGCGCCAAGGGCTACCTGATTGACTACGGCGAAATCAAAGCTGCCATCGCGCCGATTCACGATGCGCTGGACCACCGACTGCTCAATGAAATCGAAGGGTTGTCCAATCCGACGAGTGAAATGCTCGCCGCGTGGATCTGGACGAAACTCGAAGACAAGCTTCCGCTTCTCTCCGAGATCATTGTGTACGAAACGTGCACCAGCCGCTGTCACTATCGCGGCGCGTTGCACTGAGGTGAATCAGGAATCAGCCTCGTCCTCCGGCGTTGCTTCCGCGAGATCCGTGTCCGACTCCACCGGCTCGACCACGGCGAATCGAACGGCCTGCGGCGCGCTGTGGGGCTTGAAGATTCGATCCTCATTCAAATCAACGCGCATACGTTTTGGGAATGACGGTGCGGATGGATCGCCGTGAATCTCAATCGTGGCGCGAGGCGTGATTTCAGCTGTCTCGGCTTCGACCATGTACATGTCATTGACGTGCGTGCGCACACCGAGCACCCAACCCTGCTCGCGCAGCCAGATGTTCTGCGCGGTTCGGTATTCCTGGAAGCCGTCTGACGTGAATGGACGCCACGGAGAAATCGCGACCGCCGCGTGATTGATGCGTGCAAAGATCACCGCGTCATCGAGGCTCGCCGGGGCGCCGTACGTCGCGGCGCTGATGCGTCCGTACGCCTGCTCAGCCAGCGGCGTCCGATTGCCGATCGGCCACCTGCTGTACCACAGTCGGTCGTTCTCAATTCGATCGGGTGAGTCCACGCGGTTCGCGGGCCAGGGGCGCGGCTCGGCCAGCACTCGATCTCGAGTGGAATTCGCGTCGTATTGCGAGATCGCAGCGGAAACGACGACGGCCGCAAGGGCTGATGTCAGCATGGTTTGTTCTCCTCTTGAAATGTCCTGCGCGGCGGCAGCGGGAAATCGATCGCCGCCTGCCCAAGTTTGCGCGGGAACTTGAGGTGGGTCGAGAAGAACAGCCCTGAAATTGGCGTGATCGCGCAGATTTTGCGGGCACGTCCGGAAAAAAGACCCCGCACGAGCATTGCGGCCCGCACGGGGTGGAGGGGAGAAAGATCATTTCAGTATCCGGACGGACACCCCGCCGGTCAATAGATGCAACGGCCGAATGTTCCCGATGACATGAATTTCAGGGACACGCCCTGCCCCCATTTGTGGGGAGTTTGCTCGGGAGACCCACCATCACTGGCCCTCGACCTTGGTTCCCTCGGCTCGCGCCGCAATCCAGTCATACAACTGCAAGGTCAGCCGGACGTGTCCGCTCGCCGCTCGATTGGCGCGGGCCCAGGCGCGAGCGCGCTCGCCCAGGCTGTGTCGTTCAGCGTCATCACGAAGCAGTGGTTGGATCGCGGCTGCCCACGCGCCGGGCGTGGACTGACGAACAACCTGGCCCGTCTCACCAGCGTGATTCCAATCAATCATCGGATCGTCGAGCGACACGATCGCGACAGCATGGCCCATTGCATCGAGGACCATGGAGCGATGTTCCCCCGGTGCGCAGGCGCTGATGAAGAGGTCCGCATTGAGCACCGGATCACGCCGCGCCTCCAGCGAACTCACGAGTGAAACGCGGCTGAGCATGTCCAGCTTCTTCGCTGTTCGCCAGAACCGATGATCCTGCCGAGCGACGGCGTCATCGCAAATCACGATGATCTCGCGGTCAATGGCGCGGGCCGCTTCGCTGATGCCTTCAAGTATGGCTGCGCCGACAGCGCCGAGACGACGATTGACCAGCATGACCACGCCGAGAGGATCGTCGTTGGAATCGCCCGATTCTTTCGCTGACGCTGTATGAACGCCCCAGGGGATATGGCGGCACTCTGTCTCCGGCGCCAGCGCGGCGAGCTCATCACGCAGGTCGGCGCTTGGCGTGGTCCATACCAGCGGGCCCGGTGCGCTTCGCCGACGAATCGAGCGCATGATTCGGTGCGCATCCTGATTCATCGCGCGCGAGGCGGACTCAACAACAACGCCGCACCGTTCGATGCCACCCAGGGCGAGCGCTAGCTCCGTCACGTTTGATCCGAAGACATGAATGATATCCAGCGATGATGCATCTGTGATGAACCCAGCCTCGTGGAGGGAATCGCGGAAGTTCTCCGCCTGATGGCGGGCGCCCAGCAATGGCGCCGGTGGGTCAAAGCCAAAATGTTGAATGAGCGTGGGCGATTCGGCGCTGCTGACGGCGCGCGGCGAGGCCATCGCGACGCGGGCGCCTTCGTCAGCAATGCCGACAGCGAGCCGCTCCAGCAGGGAACGTTCACGAATCGCCACATCGGCATCAGTGAGCAGCAAGACGCGCATCGCGCATGAAGCGTACCGCGCCGATGGCCGCATGCGGCGTCAAATCAGTCTCAAAACCGCTGATCGCCTCGCGGCGCGGGCGGACGTCGAGAGCGATCGCGCCGAGGTTGCCAGTTGGCGGCTCGTTCGAGCATGTCTTCAAGCCGCGCATCGACGAGCGCATCGCGCCGGGTGATTTGATCGTCAAGGCGCGCCTTCATCTGTTCAAGCCGGGTTTCAGCGTCATCAAGCGACATGCGCTGCTCTTCGATGCGCTTCTCGAATTGCTCCTGAAGGATGCCGCGCAGCTCATCGCGCGCCGCTGTCGCCGCGGCCTCATCATCCTGCTTCATCGATTCGGTGTACCGACGCGCCGCGCCCCATGCCTGTCGCTCCAACGCGAACTGCGCCGCTCGAATCTGGAATTGCTCCGGGTCGCGATCCAGCAAATCGACCAATTCACGCATGGGGCCGTCGTTCATCAACCGCTCCACCATGCGATCACGCAACATCTCAGCTCGCTCTGGGTCTCGTTCCTGCAAGTCCTGCCACCGCTGAAACAATTCCGGATTGGTTTCCTCAAGGATCTGAGCGGCTCGCTGGCGGAGCTCCTGACGCTGCGCTTCATTCAGCGGCTCGTCTCCGCCAGGTGCGCGTTCCTCCAGCGATGCACGAACGTCCTCGAGCGAGGCGCCAGCGTTGAGATCGTCGATCGCCGCGATGACTTCGGCGCGATCCGCTTCGAGCGCATTGAGCCGCCGTTCAAGGAAGAAGCGCATGCGATCTCGCTCATCACCATCGGATTGGGATGGAGGCGAAGGCGCGGGCGGGGCGCTGATCGCGACGGCGGCCACGCATGTCGCGAGGATGCCGGACATCAGCAGAATTCGGCCTGAGACTCGCATTACATCATCTCCTCATCAAGCAGCACATCATGTTCCGGCCAAAGATCGCCGAGGTTGTTTTCAAGCGTGTCCAGTTCGTGACGCAGAGAGGCGTGTTCGACCAGGCCCGCTTGAAGAAAGTCACTCTCAAGCCACGCATCGAACTCGGCTTCGATGGACATTTCCGCAGTCGGCGTTGGCGCTGTGACCCTCGATCCCATCAACCAAACGGTCAGCGCGGCGCCAGTGGCAACCGTCACGGCGGCGGCCATTGCGAGCCTTCGTCGCCAGGGCGACGCCACGACCACTGGTGGACGCTCCTGACGAACGCGCTGCGTCGCCAGCATGACTCGATATTCCAACGCCGCGTTGAGGTTGGATTGCTCATCCGCGCCAAGCTGGTTCAGTCGGCGTTCCAGGCTGTCGTATTCAGGTGAATGGTTCATGCGTGAGCCTCATTCATGGCGGTGCGCAGTTTGTGAAGCGCCCGATGATGGCGAGCGAGCACCGTCCCTAGTGGCGCATCGAGCAGTTGTGCGATGGCCTTGAAATCCAATTGCGCGTGATGCCGAAGCGAGATGACCTCGCGGTCAGCATCAGAAAGCGTGTTGAGGGCGTCGCGGAGTTGTTCATTCGATGGCAATGACGTGTGATCCGGGGCGTCCTGAACAAGCGAGTCATTCTGGATCGACTCCGTTACGCGTCGCCTTCGCCGCCGATCGTCGCGCAGGCGGTTCATGGCGATGCGAAAGAGCCATGATTCAAATCGACCTTGTTCCTGATACCGCCCGTTCATCACATGTTCCGCAACGGTCACGAAGACGGATTGCGTCAGTTCCTCCGCGAGTTCCGGGTCGCCCGTGCGACCCACGATCATGGCGCCGACGCGTCGCGCGTATCGATCCACCAGTTCCCGCCATGCGTCGTCATCGCCGCTCGAAGCGCGCGCGACGATGTCGTCGATCGGCTCTTCGTCGGAACGCTGGATCGGCGGCGCCATGGCGCTCATACTCCTTGAGAACGAAGCTTGGTGCTGTGTATTGCAACGGGAGGATTGCGAATTCAGGGGCGATATCTGGGGCTGACGCGCCAAGAATGAAGGTATGGATCGCTTAGAGGCCTATGAACGACGCGCCTGGCGGCTCGCCATGCTCCTGACAGGAGGGGACGACCACGCCGCCGAGGCCGTCGTGCGAGACTGCGTGGATGCGCAGCAGTCGCCGGAGCGGCTCCCGACGGCCCGATTCGACCGCCTGGTGATTCAGGCCTCGCGATCGCCTCGACGCCAGCGGGCGCCTCGTCGATTTCGAATGCGCGCCAAGGGGGCTCTTGAACGCGCTCAGGCGGATCACCGCGTGCATCGCGGCCGGCCTCGCATGCCGGTTCCGGACGATCAACCTGTGAGTTCACAGCCAGCCCCATTCTCACCGCTCTCCGAACGCGGGCTCGCGGCGTTGCGATCGCTCAAACCGCAACAACGCGAGTCGTGGATTCTCCGCGAATTGGATGACGTTGACCTGATCGAAGCGAGCAAGTCCATGGATTGCTCCAAGACGGCACTGACACGTCATCTTGAATCCGCCATCACCTCGATGCGCGAAGCACTTGGCGATGATCATGACGCGGTGCTCAACGCGCTGAAGCGAGACGCCGATGCGCTTGATCCCGAGCCCTTCATCCAGCGGCGCAAGTCGCGGCGGGCGCGCGGACGCACGAGGCAACTGGTGATCTGGGGCGTCGCTGCCTCATTCATCGTGGTGGTTTGCGTCATTGTGTGGCGCATCTTTTCAACCTGACCATCCACGTGGCTCATTGAAGCCAATTGACCCACATCGCGCCCTAGGCGACGATTGATCTGTGATATCCAGCCTGGACGAGTCCGAAGGCCAAGGGCCGCCCGTTTCGCCGAGGCGATTTGGCGCGTGGCGCATTCGCCGCAAATTGATGGCGTTGCACACGGTGTTTTCCGTGGCCTTGGCGTTCATCCTGCTGCTGGCCCTGCGCCCGGCCATTCGAAGCGTGGTGCAGGACGCAGAGGAGCACGCGTGCCGAGCCGCCATCGAATTGTTGGTGAACTCTGAATCGCCCGTTCCCGATTCGCTTGACGGCATGACCGTCCAGATCGGAGCCGCGGCGGACGTTGGTTTGAATGCGTCCGACGCCTCGCGCCTGCGATCCGAGGGCGGGACGTTGCGGATCGCGGGGGCGACGGACTGGCCAACACTCGCCGCGTGGGCGCCGAATCGCGATGCGTTTATTGCAGTCTCCGCAAAGGCGGCGACGGCCCGCGCTGAAATGCTCCGTTTGTACGCGCTGACCGTCGTTGCGTTGCTCGTGGTCTACTTTCTCATTGCCCTCGCGCTTGAGATTTTCGTCCTCCCGAAGAATGTGTGGCGACCGATCGCGAGGCTTCGCGAAGCGGACGCCGCGGTGCAGGAAGGGCGGCGGGATGTCGAGCTGATTCATGACTCCGAGATGCCCGGCGACGAACTCGGCGAGATCATGCGATCGCGCAACGACTCCATTCGCAAGCTCCGCGAGCACGAGGACGCGCTGGCGCGAGCGCTCGATCAGTTGGAGCTGGTCGCCAACGACCTCAAGCGAAAGAACCACTTGCTCGAGTCCGTCCAGCGCAACATGGCGGATCAGGATCGCCTCGTCAGCCTCGGCATGATGTCCGCTGGTCTCGCGCATGAAATGAACACGCCGCTGGCGGTGCTGAAAGGCGCCGTTGAGCAGATCGCCGAGAAGCCGGACGCCGGCGTCGATGCAGCTCGAGCGCACCTCCTCCTGCGGACGGTCCATCGGCTCGAGCGACTCAGCGAAAACCTTCTTGATTTTGCGCGAGTTCGACCCCATTCAGTCGCGCCGGTCGCGCTTCACAGCGTGATTGAAGATTCTTGGGAGCTCGTCCGGCTCGATCGAGAGGTCGGGCGCGTGTCGCTCGCAAATGAGCTTGATGAAGATCTCACGATTGAAGGGGATGCCGACCGGCTGTCGCAGGTCTTCGTCAATATCTTGCGAAATGCGGCGGACGCCATGGACGGTGAGGGCGGCGTTCGCGTTCGCGCTGAGCGATCGACTCGGGAAGGCGCCGAGTGGGTGTCCATTCACATCAAGGACTCAGGCCCGGGGGTTGATCCTGAGATTCTGCCTCGCCTCTTTGAGCCATTCACGACGACGCGCCTTGACGCTCGCGGCACCGGGCTGGGCCTGGCCGTGGCTGAAGGCATCGTCCGCGAACACGGTGGCGTTATTCTTGCCAACAATACGCCCGAAGGGGGCGCTGACTTTGAAATCATGTTGCCCGTGAAGCCGCCCGCGCCGCTGGAGCCTCCGGAACTCACCGCGTGAATGAATCCGAAACACAATCCGCTACAGAGCCTGAGATCACGCCGGTGCTCAACATCGTCGCGTTGGACGACGATGGCGACTTCCGAGAGTACGTGCGAGGCCTGCTTGAAGCCGAAGGCCACGAGACCCGCGTCGTGGCGACGCCCGACGAGTTCTTCGCCGCGTGCGATGAGCGCCTTCCCGACATTGCACTGCTCGACATCAAGATGGGCAAGCATTCCGGCGAGGCGGTGCTGAAGGAGCTGCGCGACAAGTGGCCGCGACTGTGTGTGATCGTCGTGACGGGATACCCGTCCATGCGGACGATGCGCACCACGTTCAAGCAAGATGTGTTTGACTACCTGGCCAAGCCATTCTCGCTGGACGAACTGCGCACCGTATTGGCGCAAGCCGCGGCGGCGTATGATCTGGGTGTCACGGCGCAGGCGCGCCTGCGCGGCAGGCTTGGGCGAGAGATCAGACTCGCGCGAACCGCAAAAGCGTGGACGCTGAAGGAACTCTCAGAAGAGAGCGGCGTCTCGATCAGCCAGCTCTCCTCCATCGAACGCGGCGCGCATTTGCCGAGTCTTGAGTCATTGCTGGCCGTCGCGCATGCCTTGGAAGCCACACCAAGCGATTGGTTAAAGGCGGCCGGGTTCTGATCAGAACCGCGACCGTCAGGGAGCGGCGCTGGTGGAACTGATCACCTCAACCAACTCTGGCGGCACACGTTTCAGCCCGCGCCGCTTCGCCTTATCCACCGCGTACACCAGTGAATCCCGCATCCGTTTGCGAACGGCGTCCGTGACATTCAACCCGCGCCGCTCCATTTCCGCGAGCGACCACGCCCACGCGTAATACTCTTCCAGACAGCGAGGCTTGTACGCGCCGAGGCCGATCGCGTGATGGCCGATCTCATGCAGAAAGATCGCCGCAGACATGGGCCCCTTGGGTTTCGGCGATTCAATGAGTCTCGACCTGCGGCCGTCGTGGTAATACACCTCCCACGCGCAGCCGGACATGGATGATCGCCACTTACGAACGCGCACGCCGTATTCCGCCAGACACTCGCGCGTCATGCGCTCGTAGCGGTCGGCCATGGATTCTTTCCGGGAGCCGCTCCCTGACGGTCGCGGTTCAGATTTGGGTGGCATGCCCACGCTTGAATGCGCATGATCGCGCTTCGTTGTGCCCGCATTCCGAGTGCTGGGATTTGAATCGGACGTCGTTGTCGCCCCGTGCTCGCGCCGGGCGCGCCGATTTTTTTTCTTGAGCAAATCCCACAACGTCAGCATGGCGCGCCCCCGTTCACGACGGCGCCGACTTCGATCGGATTGCCGCGCACGTACTCTGCCCATGCCATGATGCGTTTGCCTGCAGGTTGAACTTCAATCAATCGCAACGATGTGCCCTCGCCGCAAGCGATCACGCCGCTCGCCGCGTCAATCAATACGCCTGCTACTTCTTCCGAACCCGATTCCAGCGCTTCCACGCGGGCCACTTTGAGCTGATCGTCGCCGATTCGGATGGTCACACCCGGCCACGGCGTCAGGCCATGAATCCGCCGGCGGCAGTGCTCCGCCGAAGCACCCAAATCCACCCAGCCATCCGCGCGCGACAGCTTCCCGGCAATGGTCACGAGCGATTCATCCTGCGTCACAGGACGCAACGCATCGGATTGCTTCTCAGCGAGGACCCGCAGCATCAGGTCGGGTCCGTCCGCCGCCAGCAGGTCATGCAATTCACCCGCCGTGAGCGATGGATCGATCGTGCGCTCAGACTGACCCATGACCAGCCCTGCATCCATCCGATCGGCGAGTGTGATGACGCTGTTTCCCGTCACTCGATCGCCCGCCATGATCGCATGATTGATCGGCGCGGCGCCGCGCCATCGCGGTAGCAACGACGCATGAAGGTTGATTGCAAACCGGTCTTCGAGCAATGGCTCACCAAGTTTCTGCCCGAATGCGATCACAACCCACGCATCGCAATCGATGCCGCGCACGGCGTCGCGAATGTCTGCGTCGTTCACATTCTCCGGCTTGAACAGCGGCGTGTCGGCAAGGTGCGATGAAGCCCACTCACCGATCGGCGTTGGCGTCAGTCGGCGCTTGCGTCCCGCCGGTCGGTCCGGCTGCGTGACAACGCCGACGACGTCATGCTCGCTGGTGAGTCGTTCGAGCGTCGGGAGCCCGAACGCGCCGGCGCCGAAATAGACGATCCGCATTCGTTCGGCGGCGCCTGGACCGCTCACAACATCGCCGCCTGCTTTTCAAGATCCTTCACGCGCGACCGGTTCTTGAGCCGCGACATCGGCGTCATTCGATCGATGATCAGCACGCCGTCGAGGTGGTCCAGTTCATGCTGCAGGCAGCGGGCGAGGAGGCCGGCGCAGGTCTCGCGGAATCGCTCGCCTTCGAGGTTCGTCGCTTCGATCTCGATGATGGGCGGGCGCCGCACTTCGCCCCGAATTTCGGGCAGACTGAGGCATCCCTCTTCATAGGGCTCGAGGTCGCCTTCGTGCGCGATGATGACCGGGTTGATGTAGACCTGCGGCTCGTTCATCGCGACCAGCGGGTCGCCCTCTTCGAGTGGGGGATCCTCCGGGTGCGGCGGGACAAACGCCACGAACATGCGCCAGTCCAGCCCGGCCTGCGGCGCCGCGAGCCCGATCCCCTCGGACTCGTGCATCAGTTCGACCAGTCGAGCGCCGACGCGGCGGACGTCGTCCGTGACCTCGTCAATCTCCTGCGCTTTGTCTCGGAGGATCGGATCGGGGTAGATTCGTAAGTGCAGATGTGCGGGATCGACGCTCATCGGGCGAAGTCTAGGGCCCGTGCGAGGAAGCCGCTATCCTTCGCCATAGTGAATTAGGGCGATGATGCATCACATCGCTCGTTACATGCGTAGAACGACCCTGAGACGGTCGCAGACACAGGAGTCCTTGGTGGCGTTGTTCGGCAAGAAGAAAGGTGATGGCGAAGGCGGCGGGGGCGACTCCAAGAGCGCGATCAAGCCGAATCCGGCCAAGGCGGAATCGTTCTTCAAGCATGCGCAGGCGATGCACGACGCGGCGAACTATGAGTACGCCGTGACGCTGTGGCTTCAGGGTGTCAGGCAAGATCCAACAAGCATGAATGGGCTCGAGGGGTTCTACGACTCGTGCCAGTCATTTCTCGCCAAACGCGGCAAATTTGGACCGACCAAAGAGCAGGAGAAACCCTTCGGTGGGAAGTCGCAGTGCCCGCAGGTCGAGAAGGTGCTCGTCGCGCTCCTGAACTGGGGCACACGCCCGCTCGACTCCGGCGCAGGCGTCAAGGCGATTGACGCCATGACGAAGGTCGTCGGCATCGACCTCGATGAACAGATTTTCTGGATCGGCGAGAAGGTCCTGGATGCGGGGCGGCGTGATAAGAAGGCCAAGAAGGACACCTTCGTTCGGTTGAAGGACCTCTTCAAAGAGGCCGGCATCTTCACACTCGCGGTGAAATCAGGTGAAGTCGCGGTCGAAATCGATCCGAATGACAGCCCCTTGCAGGCCGAAGTTCGCAATCTTTCGGCGCAGGCCACGATGTCCAGCGGCGGGTACGAAGATTCAGGTCAGGAGGGCGGCTTCCGCGCCAATATTCGTGATACGTCGAAACAGCGCCAACTCGAAGAAGAAGAGCGCATCGTCAAGACGGAAGATGTCATCGAACGTGCGCTCCTGAACGCCAAGGCGGACTTCGAAGCGCGGCCGGATGACGCGTCCGCGACGCTGAAATATGTGCGCACCTTGTTGGATCGTGGAACCCCGGCGGACGAAAAACTCGCGTACACGCTCCTGATGAAAGCGTATGAGCAATTGCACGAGTTTCGTTTCCGGCAGCAGGCGGGCGAAATCAAGATGCGTCAGGGACGCCGCAAGGTCGCGCAACTCAAGAAGCTCGCGATGGAGCAGCCTGACAACCGCGAAGCAGCGGAGATGTACGCCAAAGGACAGCGGGCGCTCCTGAAGCTTGAGGCCGAAGAATTCGAACTTCGAGTCAAAGCGCTCCCGACAGACCTGCTGCCGAAGTTCGAGCTTGGAAAGCGTCGTTTCGCCCTCGGTGAGTATGAAGAAGCGATCGCGCTCTTCCAGAAAGCCAAGGACGATCCCAAGCGCCGGTCCGAGTGTCTGAATTATCTCGGTCGATCCTTCCTCGAACTTGGCTGGCAGGACGAAGCCATCGGGCAGCTTCGAGACGCCATCAACGCGCATCCGGTGCCCGGTGACGACACGCACCGGGAGCTTCGATACGGCCTGATGAGCGCACTCGAAGCCAAGGCGCGCGAAGCGCAGGATCTTGAAGCCGCCGAAGAAGCGGGCAAGATCGCATCGAGCATCGCCATCGAACAGATCAGCTTCAAGGACATCCGCGAGCGACGTGCGGCGTTGCAGGAGCTCGTGAAAGAAATCCGGGCTGGGGCGACGTCCTGATTCGCCCGTGAGACGCCTATGGCCTTCGGCGACCATCCTGTCATCGCAGTGATTCCGGCGCGGCTCGCCTCAACGCGATTCCCCGGCAAAGTGCTTGCGTCTGAAACCGGAAAGCCGCTCATTCAGCATGTCTATGAAGCGGCAAGCGGCGCCGCGACGCCTGACCAAGTGATCATCGCCACGGAGTCGGATGAAGTGGTGCAGGCCGTTCGCGGCTTTGGCGCCGAAGCCATCCTGACGCGCGATGACCATCCCAATGGCGCCAGCCGCATCGCCGAAACGTGTGACATCATCGATGCGCCTGATGACGCCATCATCCTGAATGTGCAGGGGGATGAGCCGGAGATGGACGCGGGCGCCATTGACGCCGCAGTTGAGGCGATGGCGAACAGTGAAGCGCCGATGGCGACGATCGCTTCACCATTCGGGCCGGACGAGCAACCTGCCGATCCAAACCTGGTGAAAGTCGTTTTGAATGTGCGTGGTGAAGCGATCTATTTCTCGCGTGCGCTCATTCCGCATGACCGTGATGGGCAGGGCATTGTTGCCCCGCTCAAACATGTGGGGCTGTACGCGTATCGGCGGCCGTTTCTTCAGACCTATGTTGAACTGGCGCGAACGCCGCTGGAGCAATCAGAGATGCTTGAGCAGCTTCGCGTCATCGAGAACGGTTATTCGATTGCCGTCGCCGTCCGACCGTGCGCCAGCAAAGGCATCGATACGCCCGAGCAGTACGCGGCGTTCGTGGCCCGATGGCGTAAAGCGAACGCCTGACTACGGCTGATCGCTTGCGCCCTTCAATTCCGCCACTTCCTGTTCGAGTTGTTCGATGCGTTCCTGAAGGGCGCGGTCGCCTTGGTTTCGGGCGAGCTTCGCGGCGAGTTCATTGGCGCGGCCGCCAACAAGAGCTCGGTATGCCTCGTTGGGATGTGACACCGCGACTTTGCGCATGGCCTCCAATGAGCGCTCGTCGCCGATCTTGGCGAGCGTTTCAGCCGCGGCGTGCCGAGACCGCTCCTCGTCGTCCGAGAGATACGGAAGCACCGCAACAATCGCCTTGTCCTGATCGTGTTCGGCCAGTTCAGCGATCGCTGCGATCGCGACGGGGCGCGTGCGCGCAAGCCATCCGACTTCGGCGAATCGAATCGCCGCATCCAGACCGACAGGGTCGCCGAGTGAGCCAAGCCCTCGCAACGCAGCGCGGCGGACCTGGTCGTGCTGCGAGGCGTCTTCAAGTGCATCGAGCAGCACGCCAACTTGCGCCGCATCACCGTGAGTGCCCAGCGCTTCGAGCGCCGCCGCCCGTACCGCGTAGCTTTCATCATCATTGTCGGCGTACGTGACGAAGACATCGACAATCCCGTCGCCGCCCGCATCGTCGAGCGCTTCGATGATTGACTTGCGAACTCGGGCATCCGCGATGTTTGCGTCAAGCGCACTCAGGAGCTCGTCTGTCGCGCCCAAGGCGCCGAGCGAATCAGCCACTGCCTGCCGCACCGCGACCTGCTCTTCGTCCGTCGTCAGCGACTCGGCCAGCGCCGCGATGACTTGCGGCTGATTTCGTGTCTTCAGGAACGCCGCCGCGTCCATTCGGGACGGAACGGTCGGGCCACGTTCCAATTGTTCGATGATCTGGTTGACCGGCTGCTGCACCGTAACCATCTTGAGCACGTGGAGATATGGGTCGATGATCACCATGCTCGGCGCATCATCGAGGGGGATGGCGCGTTCATGCTCTCGCTTGAAGACATCGATCTCCGTCCATGTCTGTGCGCCATTCTCACTGACGATGAGAATGGGAAGCGTGAACGCGAACGCCGGCGTCATGGCGTCGATGCGCTGCGTTTGCTCCACGTGAATGGTCAACTCGCCGCGTTCGTAATCCCATTCGCTGGCGACGTTCAATTCGGGCGTGCCCGGTCGGTAGCACCACTGCTCAAAGAATTGTTCGAGTGACAGGCCCGAGACGCGCTCAAGCGTCTTCCGAAAATCCGTGGTCTCCACGGAGTCAAATTTGTATTGGTCAACGTAGGCCTGCAGCGCCTGGAAATACACCTCATCGCCGAGACGCATGCGCAACATGTGAAGCACACTGGCGCCTTTTGGATAAGGATTGGCGTCTTTGCGGAAGACATCATCGGGATGGCCATAGACCTTGGAGACCATGGCCGGGCGCATCCATGCGAATTCACCTGACGGATCGAGCCGATCGTCCTCCGCCGAACTCCGCATGTTGCGGTAGACATCAAGGAGATAGCCGTCGTCGTATCCATCGCGCGACTCGAGCCACAGCGATTCCAGATACGTCGCAAATCCCTCGTTCAGCCAGATGTGCTCCCATGACTTGCAGGTGATCAGATCGCCGAACCACTGGTGCGCCAGTTCGTGTGAGTTCAATCCGTCGAGATTGGCGTCCTGAAGCGCTTTGGCGTCGAGCACGGCGGTGTCATACAGCGTGGTGGCGGAGGTGTTCTCCATGCCGCCCCAGCCGAAGTTCCACACGACGACGTTGGCGTACTTGTTCCATGGGTACGGCTCATCGAGTCGTTCCTCAAACACACGGACCATGTCCAGTGTGGGCGCAAAGGTGTGCTCGACATTCGGACCTTCACCGGGCGGCGCGTACACCGGCATCGGGAGTCGGTCCGAACCCACATCCACCACGTCAAAATCGCCGACGACAAGCGTCACGAGGTAGCTCACGTGAGGCTTGTCCTGTTTCCAGTGAAAGGTTGAGCGACCGCCGCGAGTCTGCTGCAACGTGAGTTCGCCGTTGCTGGAAACGAGGTATCCCTCCGGGACGGTGACGAGAAGCTCAGTCGTGAGTCGGTCATTCGACGCGTCGTGGCAGATGAACCAGTTGCTGTTCATCTCCGGTTCACCCTGCGTGTGAAGCTGCGCGGCTCGGGCCGGCCGGCCTGGCTGCGCCTCTCGCGAAGGCGACCAATACAACCCATCAACCGGATCCGTCACGACAAATGACATGCGAAGATCATGAGCCACGCCAGGTTGCAGGGGAGGATCAAATCGGATCTTGAGATGTTCGCCGTCGTGCGTCCACGTGGGCGCCTGCCCGGATGACGCCAGAACGACGTCAGTGATATCCATTCGCTTGGCGTCAAGCGTCAACACACGGAGCGGGCGTGCGATGGGTTCAAATCGAAGCGTCTCAGACGCCGTGAATCGGCGTGTGTCCATATCCGGGATTTCGATCTCCAGCCTCATGTGCTGGTAATCCACCTGGAGATCCGGGGGATAGTGCCGCTGGTCAGCTCCCGTCACCGGATCGACGTAGAGCGCGCGGTGCGGCGACCCGTTGTCCGGCGCTCGATTGTGACGGCACGTGACGCCGCCGGATTCAGCGGCGGCGACACTGAAGGAAACCGAAAAAAGGGATGCGATGATTCCGATGCGCATGGCGTTGACGATTGGCATTCTTTCAACGGCTCCTATGCGGCCCATGGGGTGACCACAGACGCTCCGACGGCAGAGAACTGGAAGAAGCATCTACTCTATCGGTTGTGCGGCGCGTTCGGCGCGGTACGATAGATCATGCCCACCTCACCAAACGAGCGGACTGGTCCAGGTCGCGCGTCAGGTCAGGGCCGAGCCGTGACGGCGACGGACCTCCTGGCGACCGCGGGTGTCAACGCATCATCTTCTGAGTTCTACAGCCCGGCCCCTGAGGGGTATCGGCACGGACATCACAAGTACGTCATCGTGCTTGGGACGGTGATGTCAGGACTCGGCAAAGGCATCTTCTCATCGTCGCTGGCCAAGCTGCTGAAGGACAAGGGCCTCGTCGTCGCCCCGATCAAGATGGAGGGCTACCTCAATGTCGATTCGGGAACGCTGAACCCATTCCGGCATGGCGAGGTCTTCGTGCTGGATGACGGCACCGAGTGCGACATGGACCTGGGCACCTACGAGCGGATGCTGGCCCAGAACCTCAGCTACCGGAATTTCGTCACCAGCGGCCAGATCTTCCAGGACATCCTCGACCGCGAG
>MRWG01000997.1_pt1 | contig 21487 bp, 16 predicted proteins | sample 1013341 | NCBI WGS metagenome assembly MRWG01 (sample SAMN06117577, study PRJNA244670) | biofilm metagenome | biome: Water; feature: Cathode Biofilm; material: Biofilm; isolation source: microbial consortium enriched at the cathode of a solar microbial fuel cell | place: USA: District of Columbia ... | reverse complement strand
CCCGGCGGAAACATCCGGCGCAATTGACGCGACGCGCTCGGCCGCAGCAGGTTCGACCGCCAGCGGGTCTTCTCGTCGAGCCATTTACGGATGGGCCGGTTCTCGCGGCGGCGCGTCACTTCCGCGTCGCGCGTCTTCTCCCAGGCGAACTCGTCCACCAGCCGCTCGTATTTGGGCGGGTTGCGAAGATAGACGAAACCGCAATCTCCACAAGCGACGATCTTCCAAGCGCCCGACGAATAGGCCGGCAGGACCTCGTGCGCGTCGCTGTCGCATTGCGGACAGCAGCGCAGATCCTTGGATTCTAGAGTCCTCGACACAGATTCGAGCACCGCATTCCCTATTTAACCGACATTCCCCAAAGACCGGTATCGAGGTCTCAGATTGGACAACTTTGGCTTCCCCTACAAGACGGACAATGGCTGGAAGAAGGTTTTGCCATTCTTAGAAATACTATTCTTCCGGGGATCGGTCTGGCGCACTTGGACTCCTGTCGCTAGGGCCGCGCGCCGCGTAGTTTGCACCCGGCCAAGAGGTTGTCCGTGCCGTAGGCCGAACCAACATAGCTTCTCCGTCGCTCTCATCGAAGGCTCCAGGGGTCATGATGGGAGGAATGACTGCTTTGGTCAAAAGCCGACGTGAGGCCGCAATCACCCAGATGTCCGCTTCGGGTCAGAAGCGAAAGTCGGGTTCGCCTTTCGGCACGTCCGCTGAGTGCCAGGAGCGGACATTGCTCAGACATCGTCCGCTGGTTCTCGATCAAATGCCTTGCGCCCCGTGAACATGGCAGAAACAACCCCGCCGCCTTCCCGCAGCTTAGTCATAACTACGCCGGCGATATGGATCACGATCAAGAACAGAAGTGCATAAAAGGTCCAGTAGTGCACAGTCACAAACGGTGAACGGAAGGCGCGCATTGAATCCCAGGATGCCGCATCGACGCCTGTCTTGTCGGAAGGCACAAGCGACCAAGGGTCTACACCCGGGGCCGCAACCCAGCTGGCAAACCAGTACCCGAACGGCGGGTAGTAAATGTCGGTCCCGGCGAGAACGAGACCCGTGACGGCCTGCACAACAAGGACGAAAATAAGTAGCGAGACCATCAGGCGCGCCACAGGATTGTGACCGAGATAGGGGCGCCCATCGCCTCGGATCAGTCCGCGGACATAGGTTTTGAGCGCGGTTCCGTAACCGGGCCGGAAGGGGAAGATAGCGGACCACCTTGCCTGCCGATTGCCGAAGAAGGCCCAAGCGATGCGCCAACTTAAGTTTGCCGCGAAGACGAAGCCGAACCAGACATGCGTGGTTTTCAAGAGTATCTTGCCGTCGTCCGTGACGCCCAGCTCCTCGCTGTAAAGGATGGCCGTGCCGAGGGCGGCCAGAGCAACGACACAAACAACGTTGATCCAGTGGAACCAGCGCGTCGGGCCATCCCACACCACATAGGATTTAAGGTTCGTCACCATCACTCGGCCCTTGCTTCCTGCCCCGGCATCTTGTCGACCGCCAAGCTCAAGAAATGCCTTGTATGGGGTTCGCACATTGATCAACGTCAAGTAGAAGCGATCCCAACCGCAGACCGGCTGACAAGCGGGCTGGGCTCACTGAACCGCCCGAGTTCCGTTCTAATCCTAAGGAATGCCACTTGACATTTCGCCCTTGTCGGGCTGGGTTTGAAACTATGAGTCGTATTTTTCCGCCGTTGCTCCGCCTTTTTCTTGCTGCCGCTCTTATAGTCGGCGGCGGTTTAGTTCATCTGGACTCGGCGGCTCATGCAGACTCTAGCGACGCCGGTGTCGCCCATGGGCATGCTAGTCATGAGGGAGATTCCGGCTCGGCCTATCTTTCCAAGGATGACCAAGACAGCCCCAGCCATGCGCTCGGTTTTTGCATCGACGCGCATTGTTGCACGCCCGCCGTGCACATCGCTGCCCACGATGGGCTGCGGCATTCGCTTGAGAGCGCCAAGCTTGTTTTTGGACCTGCGTCGAACTATTCGCTGTCCGTCGCCCTTTCTCTCCTAAAGCCACCGCGCGCCATCACCTGACCGCGCCGGCACTTCGTCCGCGCGCCTTCTGCACGACTTGCAGCAACTGTTGGTGAATCGCGTCAAGCGTTGACGCTTAAGTCCTTCCAACAGGGCGACTCGATTCATCGCCTGCTGCTTAGCTCAGCCTTGCAGCCTAGGTGTATGAACTATGCGCAACCGATTTTTCCTTTTGCTGCCACTTTTGTTATCTACTTCGCTGCCGGCGCTCGCGGCAGAGCCACAATGTGATGTCACATCGGTTGACTCCTCGCTTCCCGACAGTGTGCGAGCGGAGCAACTCACAAAACGGGCCTTCGCCTGCCTCAAGGTCAATAAGCCCGTCCAATCTATCGCGCTGCTCAGCGAACTCATCGGGATCGAACCCGAAAATGCACAGGCCTATTTGAATCGCGGCAACCTCTTTGTCCGAGTTGGCCAAATCGATGCAGGTCTTGCGGACTACAGCTATGTCATAGAGCGTGAGCCAAGCCATTTCGAAGGATGGTACAACAGAGGGTCCGCTCGTTTGGCCGCAGGTCAATACGATGGAGCAATCTCAGATCTGACGCAGGCGATTAAGTTGAAGCCAGAGTTCGCTCGGGCCTACTGCAATCGAGGCTTGGGACTTTTACGCAAATCTGAACGAGACAAGGCGTTCGCCGACTTCGACAAGGGTCTGGCTCTCCAAGTCGATATGCCCCTTTGTTATTACGGCCGAGGTGAACTCGCATTGTCGGATGGTAAGTACCGAAATGCGATCGACGACCTGACGAGGGGCATCAACTTCAAGCCGACTGCCGAGGCGCTGGCGCATCGCGCCACAGCTTACGAGCAGCTGGGCGAGAACGACAAAGCGCTCAGGGACTATCGCAACGCGCTGGCCTTGCGCCCCGAGCTGAAAGAGGCACAGGCCGGGATCACGCGGCTCTCCCAGAATAACAACAAGATCCAGGAGCTGGGCCAATGAAAAGGGTCTCGATCTCGCGAATGTTGTGCGGAGCTGCGTTGGCCATTGCCAGTCTTACGCTTCTCGTTTCGGGAAGCTGGGTTTCGGCGATTTACTCACCGGTCGAGGCCCGCGAGGACCATGCCGAACATGGCGATCATTCGGGTCACGTCCACGACGAAGGCAAAGCGGCAGGCTCGTCCGAGGCCGATGGTCACGCCGAGGGTGCACATGGCGGCCAAGAGGATCCTGATCACGGCGAGGAGGCAAAGCAGACCCCCGACGATAAGTCCAGCCCCTCCGACGCGGAGGGTCACGAGGACCACGAAGGTCACCAGGATGACGACGGCCATAAAGGGCATGATGAGCATGACGATCACGGCAGCGTTGATCTGACGCCAGATCAGATGGATGCGTTCGATGTCCGAACGGCAACCGTCTCTGGCGGACCGATCTCCGTTACGATCGAGCGCCCAGCCGAGGTTGTCTATGACGAGAATGCGTTGGCGCATGTCGTGCCGCGCGTGGCGGGCATCGCTCGAACGATCAACGCGGCAGAGGGCGATGAAGTTGCCGAGGGCGAAGTGCTTGCCGTGCTGGAAAGCCGGGAACTGGCCGATGCCAAAGCGGCATACTTGGCGAGCCTCGAGCGGTTAGCCTTGGCCAAGGAGAACTTTGCACGGGCCGACGCACTCATCGACAAGCGGATCGTCTCCGCGAAAGCTCACCTGGAAGCCAAGACCGACTATGCGGAAGCCCGCATAAACCTGCGTAACGCGCGGCAGAAGCTGTTTGCACTCGGTATTGGCGAAAGTCGCTTGAACGAGATCGCGGAAGAAGATGAGGCGGACCTCACCGAGTATGTCATGCGCGCGCCTCTTAGCGGGACCGTTGTTGCCCGTCATTTGACACGGGGAGAGTCGGTGCCGACGGACCGCGAAGCATTTGTCATCGCCGATGTCTCGTCTGTGTGGGTCGACATCAGCATCTACGCCCACGATCTGGAGCAGATCGAGGCAGGACAGACGGTGACTGTCGTTACCGAGAGCAGACTCGAGGCCGAAGGGAAAATCGCTTTCGTCACACCCAACGTCTCCGAGGAAACGCGTACCGCAAATGCCCGCGTCTTCATGGCAAACAAGCCGATGCGGTTAAGGCCTGGCATGTTCGTCACCGCTCGCATCGCCGTGATCGAGGACCCTGCAGAAGTCCGGGTTCCGGCTGCAGCCCTGCAGAATCATGAGGGGCGTGACGTGGTGTTCGTCAAGGACGAGGAGGGACGCCTCAATCCTCGCCCCGTGACGCTTGGCCGGCGCAATAGCCATTATGTCGAGGTGCTAGCCGGGCTCAGAACGGGCGACACGGTCGTTACCGACGGGGCCTTCATCGTCAAGTCGCAACTCGCCAAGTCGGGCTTCGACGACGGCCACAACCACTAGATCGCCCGGAAGATGCACACATTCCTCGAAGCCATCCTCCGGCAGCGTCTACTGATCTGCATCTTGGCCGTGGGCGTCCTGGCGGCAGGTCTCCAAAGCTATCGCAACCTCCCCGTTGACGCGTTCCCAGATGTGTCGCCGACGCTCGTCCAGGTGTTTACCGAGACGGAGGGGCTCGCGCCCGAGGAAGTCGAGCGATACGTCACCTATCCGATCGAAGTCGCGATGAACGGTCTTCCCGGAGTGACCACGATCCGTTCCATCTCCAATTTCGGCCTGTCTGTCGTCAACGTGTATTTCGATGACTCGACGGACATCTATTTCGCCCGCCAGCTCGTGGGCGAGCGGCTTCAGACGGCCCGCGAGGAAATTCCCGACGGCTTCGGCGAGCCCGAGATGGGACCAATCAGCACGGGCCTCGGGCAGATCCTCTTTTACTACGTCGAGGACACCGCCGGCACGCGCACGCCGGAGGAGATGCGCGAAATTCAGGACTGGATCATCAAGTTCAACCTGCAAACGGTGCCGGGCGTTACCGAAGTGCTATCGCTTGGCGGCGAGGTCAAGCAGTTCCAGGTTCAAGTCGATCCGCAGGCGCTGCTCCGCTACAAGCTCGGCATCGGTGAGGTGGTGGACGCGGTAAAGGCGAACAACGGTAACGCCGGCGCCCAGTACATCGTCAAGAACTCCGAACAGTATCTGGTGCGCTCGGTCGGCTTGGCGAGCGGCATCACCGATATAGAGGACACAATCCTGAAAGTGGTCGATGGCGTGCCTGTAAAGGTCCGCGACGTCGGAGAGGTGAAGATCGGCGGCGAAGTCCGTCAAGGGCTGGCCACCAAGGACGGTGAAGGTGAGATCGTCGCCGGGCTCGTGCTGAAGCTCATCGGCACCAACACCTCGAGGGTCATCGCCGATTTGAAGGCGCGCCTCGACAAAATCAACGATGCGCTTCCCGAAGGCGTGCGAGTTGTTCCCTATTACGATCAGTCGAAACTCGTTCTCCGCAGTGTCGAGACCGTCAACTCAGCGCTGGCGCAGGGCGTCGTCCTTGTCGTGCTGGTGCTCCTGGCCTTCATGGGTGGCTTGAGGCCAAGCCTGGTGGTCGCCTTCGCAATTCCGTTCTCGATCTGCATCGCCTTCATCGTCATGCGGGCGACAGGGCTCTCGGCCAACCTCATGTCTCTCGGCGGCATCGCGATCGCCATCGGCATCATGGTCGACGGCGCAATCGTCATCGTCGAGAACGTAGACCGCTACCTCAGGGAGAAGCACGCCGCCCTGTCGAAACGCCAGATCGTCGCGCGGGCCTGTGCCGAGGTCGTCCGCCCAATCGCCTTCGCAATCGTGATCATCATCGTGGTGTTTCTGCCGCTGTTCACGCTTCAGGGCTACGAGGGCAAGACCTTCCGCCCGCTCGCCTTCACGGTGTCGCTTGCCATGCTGGGGTCGCTGGTTTTCGCCATTTTCGTGGCGCCCGTCCTGTCCGAGATGGTGATGAAGCGACCCGACCCCGAGAGCGACGGCAAGGTCCGTCTCCCGGACCGGCTGGTGAACGGACTGATAGGCGCTTACCGGCCGCTGGTAGCGCTCTTCGTGCGTGTGAGGGCTCTCGCTATCGCACTTGCCGTTGCGATTCTCGCGGTAGGACTGATCATCTTTCCGAGGCTCGGGTCGGAGTTCGTTCCCCGGCTGAACGAGGGCGATCTTCTGGTACGCGTGACCATGGCGCCCTCCATAGCATTGGAGGAGGCCCGCGACACGATCTTGCGTTTCGAGCGGCAGTTGCTTGAGAGGTTTCCGGAAGTGGAACGCGTGGTGACGCGCGTCGGACGTGGCGAAGTCGGCGCCCATGCGGATCCGGTGAACAATGCGGAGGCCTTTGTCGGTCTGAAGCCGCAGGAGGAGTGGGATAGCGACCGCCCGCCGGAGGAGCTGTTCGCAGCCATGAGCGAAGCGTTTGACGACTTCCCTGGCGCCAAGTTCAACTTCACGCAGCCGATCGCTGCGGCAGTCGATGAACTCCTCACCGGCACCAAGGCCGAGCTTGCCATCAAGCTGTTCGGCGAGGACCAGGACGTGTTGTTGGAGAAGGCGGGAGAAATCGAGCGGGTCGTGCGGAAGATCCCGGGTGCGGCGGATGTGCAGAAGGATCAAGTCACCGGTACGCCACAGCTCCAGATCAGGGTCAACCGCGGGCAAATCTCCCGGTACGGCCTCAATATCGAGGACGTGCAATCGGCGGTACGCACGGCGATAGGCGGCGAGACGGCCGGCCAGGTCTTCGAGGGCGTACGGCGCTTCGACATCCTCGTTCGTTACGACGAAGAAGCACGCAATACGCCCGAAGCCATCCGCGAGCTCGTCATCCGCACCCCCGCCGGTTTGCTCATCCCGTTGCGTCAGGTGGCCGAGGTGACGGAGATCGTCGGCCCGCGCCAGATCACGCGGGAGAATACCCAGCGCTTCATCACGATCCAAACCAACGTACGGGAGCGCGACATCGGCTCATTCGTTGCCGAGGGGCAAGAGCGTATCGCCGAGGCCGTAGATCTGCCTTCGGGCTACATCGTCGAATGGGGCGGTCAGTTCGAGCTTCAGCAGGAAGCGAACCGGCGCCTTGCCATCGTGGTGCCGATCACGCTCGGGCTGGTGTTCCTGCTCCTGTTCATGAACTTCGGCTCGTTGCGCGCGTCGCTGCTGATCATGCTCAACATCCCGTTGGCGCTGGTGGGTGGCGTGGTGGCGCTGTGGCTCTCTGGCCTCAACCTCTCCGTGCCCGCCTCGGTGGGCTTCATCGCCCTGTTCGGCATCGCACTGGAGAACGGCATGGTGCTCGTCACCTATCTCAATTGGCTCGTGGCCGAAGGAAAGTCGGTCAATGAGGCAAGCGTGCAAGGTGCATGCATGCGCCTGCGACCGGTGCTTATGACCGCGCTCACGACGGCGCTGGGACTAATTCCATTACTCTACGCCACTGGCGCCGGCAGCGAAGTGCAAGCGCCACTTGCCACGGTCGTGGTGGGCGGCCTGGTCAGCTCCACCGTCCTCACGCTCCTGGTGATACCCGCCGTCTACAAATGGTTTGTTCCAAAACCTTTGGCGGCCATCATCATCCCAGAAAAAGCAGCCGCACCGGCCAAATAAAGTGACGAGAAGACCGCATACATTTCGATCGCCGTCCAAAGTAGACACGAGCCGCCGAACCGTGATGTCCGCTAAGGGTCAAAGGCTGACATCCGGGCGGACCAGCTTCACGTCGCTAGTGACCCGAAGCGGACATCTGGGTGATTGCGGCCTCACGTCGGCTTATGACCCGGAGCGGACATGCTCGGTGGCTCGAATTCAGCCTTCTTTGACCAGTTGAAATCGCAGAAACTTACCGATCCGCACGTCAGCGGTTTCGGAATGCGCCTGCATTTCCACGTCGCCAAGCCGCATGGGCTCGGCCTTCTCCACCTGCGCAATCCGTGCCGGAGTCGCCGGGGCTCGCGGTAATTCGTGGCCGGTCGCGGCCCTAAGGGCGGAAAGCACGGCGGCGGGCGCCTGCACGTGGGGGATCTCAGCAATGCCATTGAACCCCTGCGGAATCCCGGGCTCGAGCAAATCTGGAAACTCGCAATTGACGAGGGGCGCGTCGGCCAGGGTGGGAATCAGGTACCCGCCCCAGTTCCCGTTCGTCGGCTGCCCGTCCGCATAGTCGAGACTTTCCGAAAGCGCTAGGCCGAGCCCCATCAGCGAACCGCCGGCAATCTGACCGTGGGCTTGGGCGGGGTTCACGATGCGTCCGCCATATTGCGCCACGTCCATCTGCACGACGCGGGCGAGCCCTAGCTCCGCGTCGACATCGACGACGCAGCGATTGGCCGAGAATGTAAGCGCCACATGCGCGGGATGGGTGGCATCTACTTCGTCGAGCGGCCAGGTCTGCCGCTGGTCAAACCGCTCCGTGGCCCGGAAGACCAGTCCCATCCCGGCTTCCGCAACGGTCGCCAGCCGTTTGCCATCCGCAACGGAAACGACGTGATCGTCGCGCACGTCGAGCGTGGCGGGATCGACATCGTGCTCGTGTGCGTAGAACTTGAGAAACCGTTCCTTCAGCCGGGCGGCGGCGAGATGCACGGCAGGACCAGACGTCATCGTCTGTTCCTGTGCATCGGTCGTGCAGGCGGGCGGCATCGTGGTATCGCACCCGCCAAGCCGCACGCCGCTCACGCCGAGAGTTGTCTGAACGATCTGGATTGCGCACGTAATGAATCCCTGCCCGACCTCGGCGGCGGCGCACTCGACCGTGGCCGCGCCATCATGCAGGCTGATCATCGCGGTGGTATTCACCGGGCAAGCTTCGGACATTCCGGTATTCTTGGCGGCAGCGGAAACGCTCACCCCACGCCGTATGTCCTTGCCGCGGGTCGGCGAGGCGAGGCCGCCGGGAACATTGGCGGGCTGAGGTGGCGCATCGGTCTTCAACTCCGGCGGCAAGGGCATCGCCAGGCAGGCGTCGATGAGGTCCGCCACGGGAGCCGGCCCTTCCTGAAGCTGCCCAAAGGTCCACTGGTCTCCGGTCTTTATCGCGTTCTTGCGGCGCAGCGCAGCGCCATCCATCCCGAGTGTCCGCGCCAGCTTGTCCACATTCGCCTCACAGGCAAAAATCGGTTCGACCACGCCGAAGCCGCGCATTGAGCCGCACATGCCGTTGTTCGTGGCGACCGCCCAACCCTGAATGTCGGCGTTCGGAATATGATATGGCCCTTGAATAAAGGAGCACGAGTTCCCGATCCCGCTCGCGGCGGTATGGCTGTAAGGGCCGTCCTCCAAAAGGATGCGGGCCTCGAGCTTGACGAGCGTTCCGTCGCGGTTCGCGTGATGCCGCACCCAGATGCGGCTCGGGTGGCGGTGATAGCGCGCAAGAAACGTCTCCTTGCGCGAATAGACGAACTTCACCGGACGACCCGTTTGCAGGGCGAGCAGAGCGGCGTGTACCTGCCATGTCATGGAGACGCGGCCGCCAAACGAGCCGCCCACCCCGGAATTGACGACCAGGACCTTCTCTTCCGGCATCGCCAGGCAGGCCGCGATCTGTTCGCGATCCGCATGTACCCATTGGGTCGCACCGGTAAGCACGACCCCGCCATTGCCGTCGATCCGCGCGATTCCGGCATCTGGAGCAAGAAAGGAATGGTCTTGCCGCGGCGTGATGTATTCGCCTTCCACCTGGATGTCCCCGACAACGGAAGGGTCGCCGCAGGTGAAGGCGACGCGGCGAAAAACCTTGCCGGCTCTCAGCGCCTCCACGGCATCGGTCACCGGCGCTTCGGGTTCGTATTCGACCTCGATGACCGCGGCCGCGCGGCGTGCGAGCGCGGGCGTCTCCGCCGCCACCACGGCCACCGGCTCGCCCACATAGCGCACCCAATCGTCGGCGAGAATGGGTGTGTCGTGGTTGACGGCGCCGCAGAGATTCATGGGTACATCCCAGGCCCCAAGCACCGCATGGACGCCCGGCATCGCCTTGGCAGGATTCAAATCCACGCGACGAATGCGGGCGAGCGCATGGGGGGAACGCAACGTCGCACCCCACAGCATGCCCTCCTCGTGGAGGTCGGGTGCGTATTCGAACTCTCCGCGAACCTTCGCGTCACTGTCCGGCCGGCGGCTGGACGTGCCGATGCCTTTGGCTTCGGGATCGGTCTGGCGATCAGAGTGCATGATTCCCATCCGCGACTTCCGCAATGGCATTGATGATCGCGCTGTATCCGGTGCAGCGGCAGAGATTGCCGTCCATCCCTTCGCGGATGTCGTCGACTGTCGCTTTTGGGTGTTCCTTCAAGAACGTTTCCGCCGCCAGGATGAAGCCAGGAATGCAATAGCCGCACTGGACACCTGCGTGTTTGACGAACGCCTGCTGCAGCGGCGTGAGCGAACCATCGGGAAGGTTGTAGCCCTCGATGGTCAAAATTTCTGAGCCTGCGGCTTCAGCGGCGAGCTCGACGCACGAATTCACTGGCTGGCCGTCGATGAGCACGGTGCACGCGCCGCACGCGCCTTCCTCGCAGGCCTGCTTCGTGCCGGTGAGCGTCAGACGGTGGCGAAGGACCTCGCTCAAAGTCTCCGTGTAATGGGCGTCACGAACTTCCCGATCGGCCCCATTGACCCGCAGCGTGTAGCTGAGCGTTTCATCGCCCTTCATGGCAGTCCTCCCAGGCTCGCTCGAGAATCCGACGCGCCATCACCTTGATCGCGTGGCGGCGGTAGTCATTGCTCGCCATCACATCGTCCGGAGGTTCACATTGCTCGGCCGCGAGATCCCCGAATTTCGCCGCCGTGGCTTCGTCGAGATTATCGCCCTCCCAGTCGATGGCGCTTTCGGCGAAACGCTCGGCCTCCGGGGCGCGCATCGCCACCGGCCCGGCCCCGCCCAGTCCAAGGCGGACCGCCTTGCGCCCAGGGTCGAGGCAAAGCGCCACGCTCGCAATCGCATTGCCTCCGCCGTTGCGCGGAGCGACCCGCGTGAAACCCTGGAAGCCGGCTGTCCGCGGCACCGTCACGCCAACAAGAATCTCCGGTTCCGTGCTGAGATCGCGGCACTCGCGCAACGCCTCGCCGAGATCGCGTTTGGATTCGCCGCTGGCGGAAACCAAATGCCCGACGGCTTCGAGCGCGAGCAGACAGGGCGGCAACGTTCGGTCGATCCTGGTCGTGAAAAGATTTCCACCGACTGTCGAGCGCGACCGGAGCTGGCGCGTTCCGGTCGTCCGCGCTGCCAGCCGGATTATCGGCTGATCTTCCAGAAGCGGATTGGTGAGCAGATCGGCCATCGCGCAACCCGCACCGAGGAAGAGGCCGTCCCCGGTGACCTCAATCCGTCTAAGACTGGGAATCCTACGCAGGCTGATATAGCCGTCGGGTTGGAACCGTCCGAGATTCTGTTCCGGGATCGTTGTGGTTCCGCCGGCGACAAATCGCGCTTGGGGATGTTTCGCCCTGGCTTTCAGAGCTTCGGCGAGGGTTATAGCTTGAAGGAACATGAGGTCATCCGGCTCCTAAAATCCCCAGGTTTGATAAATGAAGATGGCCGCCGCAACTTCGACGGCGTAGGCGATCACAAGAAGCACCGTGCCACGCAAGGTTTGTGCAGCGGTCGCAAACGGGTTGAGCCACCAATCGAACGCCCGGATCACCACTGGCATGAGGACCCAGCTGAGCAGGATGGTACCCACCACATTGCCCAGAAATACCACGAACGGAAACGGCAGCCCGAGGCCTCCGAAAACGAAATGCCCGTCAACCTTCAGTCCTCCTCCGGCCGCATTGCCCAGCGTCATGTCGTAAAGCGTCACCAGCGGAAAAAGCACGAGCAGCGCGACCATCGCTTGCTTCCAAGTCGGAGAATTGGCCCCGGCCGTGGCACTGGACGAGAACCACTGCCCATAGGCGCTCGGGGCGGCGATCACTTCGTCATCCCGGTCCATCGCGAACTCAACGAGAAGCGCCCGGCGTTCGGGCGACGCCTCCCAGCGATCGAGATCCTGCTGGGTCCGGAATGAAAGGACCGTCGTCCAGACATCGCTGCCCGTTGCGGGCTTGAACACATCGACCCCGTCGAAGCCCGGAAACTTAGAGACCGCGGCCTGAAACTTGGCCTGCGCGGCATGCCACTGCGCCTCCCGATCCGGCAAGATATGCGAACGCACCACCATCAGGGACCGGGCCCGCCCTTCCTCCAAACCGAGCGTCTCCTGCGGCGCGGAAGTCAGCAGCCCGCCGCCTTCGGCATGCGCTTTGACTCGCGGAGTGGAGCTCCTCCACGCATCGCGCTCGCCATCGGTCTCGAACTTATAGGTGATGCTCCATTCGATCTCGGTCGGGCGCTCCTGGCGGGTGTCGGTACCCATCCCAAGAAAGCCCGAAGCCGCGAAGGCGGATTGGTTCAACGTCGCCAGCCATTCACGAAAGCTATGCTCTTGATCGGGCCGCACCGGGTAGGTGACGGTGAGAATGGAAGGCCCTGCTGGCATGGCTTCGCAATCGAGGATTTTCGAATCGAACCTTCACGGAATCATCCTGGCATCAGACCACCTCGCCCGAGAAAGAGCAACGTGTGGAAGGGCTGTTATCAGTCGATCCAATACGATTGCCAGCGCGGTGCTAAGTGCTAATGCGCCCGGGCCAACGTCGTACCTAGAACAGCACGATGAGTTGTTGCCTCACCTATCCAGCAGTTCGACATCTTCGTTGTCCGCTCTTGGCACATAGCAGACTCTGCGAACCGGCTCGCCTAATTCCCGCTTTTGGGGGGCCGGCCAGCCGCCGCCGGGCGACGCGGGGCGGATCAGGATGGTTACGGGAATAGGCTGCTACGCAGATCAAGGCGTAGACCACCACAAGCGACAACATCAATCCTATGATTTTGCTTGGGTGCGGACACGCTAAGGATCATAGACCGTGAACAGAATATTATTCGCGGCGTCCCTGCGTGTGCGGGTCGATCACTTCTTCCCCGCCGGCTTGCGATCGCGCTGTGCGGCGGTGTCGGTGCTTACAATGGTTCGCCTTGTAGGCTTGGGGTGTAGCTCGACGAGCCGCAAGGCCAGCGCCAACAGTGCCGTGCTGACTGGCAACAGCAGGATAGTCGCGATTTGGGTCCAATTCAGCTCCAAATTTGGCTCACCGAACGACTGGAGTGCAACTCTAAGGAACAGCACTAGCAGAATGACTACGATGAGTTCGGCCACGACTTGCTTGAGCTGGCCGATCTGCCGGACCCGCAGCCACGCCGGCAATTCCAGCTTTTCCTCGGACTCTTCAGGATGGATGAACAGCGAGTAGACGCCATAGGCGAAATATAGAAGGACAATACCAATCAAGAAGCGGTCTAAACTCTCGATGACGCTTATGATCGCAGCCGTACCATAGGGTGCGCCATCTCCAACTGACCCATCAGCAAGCCCATAGCGAAAGGCTTCATAGATATTGAAAATTCCCAAGAAGAACATCAACACCGACGATGCCAGCGAGCCAATGACAGCCAAGATGGTGAAGAATCGTGAGCCAACAATGATATGCCGTTCGATCTCGCGCAGGTTCAAAACGTGGTTGCCTTCTTCTCTGACGTCACTCTGACAGTCGCGAAACGTGCCGATATCATAAGGCGCGCAACGTCCCTTATAAAGTCCTGTGCGGGGGGGCGCCGGATCATGAGGTGCTAACGGACTCCACCTGGTTCAGCGGAAGCTGCGGAGATCTCGCGGCCCGAGCCGTCCAATCGCGGCACGTTGTACGTGTCGAGAACCTCGTCAATCTGCGGCTTGAGGTCCCACAGCGCCGCGTCGACCTCATCGCGCAACGCCCGGTCCTCTTTGCGCACGCCCATGGAGATGTCGAAAACCATGGGCAAGCGCGGCCCGTCGATCCGCGGCTCGACGAGCTTCAGCCGTAAAGGCACATCCTCGCGCGCGGCGAAATAGCCCGCCATTGGCCCCCAGACGACGGCAACGTCGATCTCGCCGGAGGCGACGGCCTTCATGATCTCGGAGGCCGGATGGCGGTCTCGATAGTCACCGTAGATCATGTAACCCTGAACGTTGTCGATGATGCCACGCTTTGCGAGGGCATGGCCCGGCGGCGTGCTCGACCCGTCCTCGCCGACGAGCGGCAGGCCAATCTTGACTTGACGCAGGACGGGATCGTCCAAAGAGGAAACTTGCGGCCCGTCGACGCGGGTCACGAAGGCGAAACCGGACCGGTAATAGGGCCGCGTCGGCCACAGCATCTCGATACCGCTGGCGATCCCGCTGACGAGATCGCAATCGCCCGCCTTGAGCGTGTTGCGGATGAAGCCGCGCCGCTGCGGCCACCACGTATAAGCCACCGTGGCATCGAGCTCCCGGGCCACGAGATCGACGATCTTGTTCTCGAAGCCCTCCATTTGCGCGTTGCTGAAGGGCAGATTGTTGGGATCGGCACAGACGCGGAGCTCGCGTGCCGCGGCCGTCCCGCTCATGAGGACCATCCCCAGCGCGAAGGCGCAGATCGTGCACACCGCCATCCCTCCCAAATTGGTGCGGATCATCGTGTTTACTCCAGAGTGGACAGATAGGCGGCGATATCGCGCGCCTGGTCCTCGCTCAGCCCCATGTCGGGCATCGCGTTGTCGGGCACGACGCCCTGGGGGTCTCGCAGCCATTTGATCATGTTGGCGGGCGTATTGCGCAAGAGACCGGCGATGTAGACGCGCTTGCCCATATGGTTGAGCGGCGGGCCGACGAGGCCATCGGCGCGGCGGATGCCCGGGATGATGTGGCAGCCGCCGCAGCCATGCTGCTTGATCAGCTCGGAGCCACGCGCCGCGTTGCCGAACGTGGCCTCCTTAGGCGTGCTTTCAGCCAGATCGCAGCCGCCCAGCATCACACTAAGCGCGACAATGGATAAAGACATCGTCACCAGGCTTCCATGGCGCGCCACCGCTCCTCGTCCCTCGTCCGCAATGAGACGCAGAAACAACCACACGCACGCAAGCAGATAGACGATGGCGGCTACATCATTCATGGTCACTCGAGAGTCTCGAGGAATGCTAGGATGCGCTGCAGCTCGACCGCGGAGATCTCCGGCTGAGGCATGAAGTTGCCCGGCTTGACGTGCTGCGGATCGGCGATCCAGCCGGCCAGATTGCCCGGCGTGTTCGGCAGCGTGCCCGCGGCAAGCGTGCGTCTCTCCATGAGATGGCTGAGGTCGGGTCCGACAATGCCCTGCGCGCGCGTGCCCCGCACCGTATGGCAAATGCCGCATTTCTGGATGAAGGCCGTGAGGCCGGCTTGAACGCGCTCGGTATTTGCCTCCGACGCCGGCTCGAGTTGTCCGGCGCGCCACGCCTCGAACGCCTCCGGCTCTTGGGCCACCACGGTCAAGGCCATATGCGCATGTTGAAGGCCGCAATACTCGGCGCATTGCCCGCGATAGACGCCGGGCTTATCGGCTTCCATCCACGTCACATTGGTCTGTCCAGGGATGAGGTCCGTCTTGCCGCCGAGCGCAGGGACCCAGAAGGAATGGATTACGTCGCGGCTGATCAATTTCACCGCAACCGTTTCACCCACCGGAATATGAATCTCGTTGGCGGTGGTGAAGTTGCGGGCGGGCTGGTCGCTGAGATAGCGAATCTCCCACCACCATTGGTGTCCGATCACCTCGACCGTAAAGGCCGGCTCCTGCGGCGGCCGGCCGATCTGCGCCAGCGTCGCCATGGTCCATACCGCAGAGAGGAACAAGACGAAGGCCGAGATACCAACGCCAATGGTGATCCGAGAGGTGCCGGCGACGGGGCGCTCGACGGGCGCCGAATCGGGGCCGTCCACGGTCGTCTTGGGCGACCTGAACAAGCCCCGCACCAGAAGGACGCTCACCACGGCGATCACCGCGAGCGAGATGAGCAACAGGCCCCAGGTCAAAGGAAGCACCTGGCTCGCCTTCAGCCCGAAGGCCTGCAGATAGCTCATCGGCATGTCAGCAGCTGTCGGCGAATTCATCGTTTAACCTGTGGTGCCGCGACACGGCCGCGCGCGGCGTCTGTTCAGCCCCTTAAAGACCTCAGCCCTCCCCGGCCGCTTTCTTCGGCCGCGGTTGCTGGCCGAAACTGAAGGGCTCGGTGTATTTCCAAGGATCCGGCGTTTCCTTGAACTCCGCCGGCACCTGTTCGATCGTGAATGCTTCGAGCGATGTCGTGCTTCCCCATTGAGGATTGGGCGCATCGCTGATGCTGCGGATATAGCTGACAAGGTCCCAGATCACCGGCTTGGGCAGCACCGTGCCCCAGGCGGGCATGCCGGCCGGACGGCCTTGCGCGATCGACAGATAGATTTGCTCCGGCTCGTCGCCGTAGATGAACGCGCGGTTGCTGAGCGCGGGGCCCATGCCGCCGCCGCCATTGGCGGCATGACAGCCGCTGCAATTGAAATTCGCGAAATATTTCATACCGCGCTGCGCCGATCCCGAATCCTCGGCGGCAGGATTTTTGACGCCTGGCTTGATCTTGATGTCGCCCGGAATGAGCGAGGTCGCGGGCACGTCGAGAAAATCGGACGGGGCGTTTTCCGTCGTTGCGTGATCCGCATGCGAATGAGCTTGGGCCGCGGCCTCCGAGGCGAAGAACAGGGCACCCAATGCCGCGAAAGAGCAGAGGAACTTATTGGCGTGCGGCATGATCACCTCCACCATAAGTGTTGCGTGCCTCGGCGCGATCCGTTTCGGGGATGGCAAACACGAGCAGCTCGCTGCCCCCGAGTGTATAGGCCGGCAGATCCTGCATGGCTCCGGTGAAGCCGAGCGCGCCGTTCCGTACGCGAGGATCGATCTCGGCGGCGGCCACCGCGCCGGACCAACCGCCGACGCCCGACAGGATGGCTACGTATTGACGTCCATCACTGCCCTCGTAGGTAACCGGCTGGCCGATGAATCCGGAGCCGGCGCGGAACTTCCACAAGAGCTCGCCGGTCTTGGCGTTCACCGCTTTGAACCAGCGGTCCATGGTGCCGTAAAACGCGACGTCTCCGGCGGTCACGACGGTGCCGCTCCAAACCGGGAAGTGCTCCTTGATGGCCCAGACCTTCTCTCGCTTGATCGGGTCCCAGGCCAGGAACTCACCGCGATGGCCGCCCGGCCCGGCATACATGTCGACCGTGGCGCCGACGAACGGCGTACCCGCGATATATCCGACTTCCGATGTCTTGAAGTTCATGCAGAGATTCTGGTGCGGCACGTAGAGGAGCTTCGTGCGCGGTGACCAGGCGCTCGGCTGCCAATCCTTCGCGCCAGGCGATGCCGGGCAGACATTGCGGATGACTTTGCCAAGCTCGGGCTTCATCGATTCATTCTCGATCGGCCGGCCGGTCTCAAGATCGATGCGCTCGATCGAGTTCGTGTTGCCGTATTTGTCGGCGGAGATGATCTCGCCGGTCTTCCGGTCCATGACATACATGAAGCCGTTGCGGCCGACGTGCACGAGCACCTTACGCGCTCTGCCGTCGATCTCGAGATCGAGCAGGATGTTCTCATTGATCTCGTCGTAGTCCCAGAGATCGTGCGGATTGACCTGGTAGGCCCATTTCGCCCGACCCGTGTCGGCATCCCGCGCGAATAGCGTCGTGGTCCACAGATTGTCTCCTGGGCGCTGATTCGAATTCCACGGACCGGGGTTTGCCGTACCGTAGAACACCAGGTTCAGCTCGGGGTCGTAGGAGACCCAGCCCCAGACCGTGCCGCCGCCATTCTTCCAATGATCGGGCGGCCACGACGAGACGCCGAGATCCTTTTCCTTGTAATGGTCGTAGTAAGGCTCGAAGTCGTCGCCGATCAGCACGTCCTCGTCCGGGCCTGTGGAGTAGGCGCGCCAGGCAATCTCACCGGTCTCCTGGTCGAGCGCCGTCAGCCAACCGCGCACGCCCATCTCGCCGCCGCTATTCCCGACGAAAACTTTCCCCGCCGCCGCCAGCGGCGCCATGGTGATTGTCTCGCCACGATTGATCTCGCCGAGCTTGATGTACCAGATCTCCTTGCCGGTCTTGGCGTCGAGCGCCACCGTGTGCGCATCGAGCGTATTGAGGAAGATCCTGCCGTCGTTATAGGCGAGACCGCGGTTGACCACGTCGCAGCACGCCACCCCTTGCGCCGCAGGGTTCGGCTTCGGCGTATACATCCATTTGAGCTCGCCTGTCGTCGCGTCGAGCGCGAACACACGGTTCGGATAGGGGCCAACGACGTACAGCACATTGTCGATGATCAGCGGCGCGGCCTCCTGGCCACGGTTGGTACCGAGCGAGAACGTCCACGCCATCTGCAGCCGGCCGGCGTTCTCGATGTTGATCTCGTTGAGTTCGCTGAACCGCGTCAGCCCGTAGTCGCGTCCGGCCATGGGCCACTGCTTGGGATCGGCGCTGAGCGCCTCCAGCCCCGATGCGGGTTTCGCGGCATCGTCGGTGTCATTGCTGTAGATCGCGGTTTCTCCGTGCTGCGTCTCGTCCTGCTCGTCTTCCACAGAGGCTGCGGGTGGATCGACTTCGGGTGCGGTGTCGTCTGCCGTGTCCTCGGCTTGTGGCGGCGTCACCGGATTGGCCAGCTCGCGCGCGGGGATCGAACTGCCCTCACTTGTTCCAGGTTCATTTTGCACATCGTCTTGGGGCTGCGCATGCGCGGCCACCACGACGAGAAGGCCGGTCGCACAAAGAACGGCGAAGACGACGATGGCGCGAAGCTCTCTTGTCATGATTCCAATCCAACAGCTCATTGTGGTGGGGAGCCGCCGCCCCCGTCGGTCTCAGTCATCGATTTGCGAATTTCGGCGACGCGGGTGGACGAAACCGGGCCGAAGTCGTTGCCCCAGCTCGTCCGGATGTAGGTCGCGACGGCAGCGATCTCCTCATCGGAGAGCCTGTCCTTGAAGGCGGGCATGATGCCGCGGCCCATCAAGATCTGGCCTACGACATAGGTATCGGCGGACAGCAGTTTGTCGTTGCGAAATCGGGGTCCGGCTCCGCCATAACCCAGTCCGCCATGGCAGGCCGAACAATTCGCCCGGACGTAGATCTCGGCACCATGGGAACTGTCCGGCGCCGCCCCTAAGGGGAGTGCAGACCCGGCAAGAAGCGCGAAGGCAATCGTTACGCCCGCGATCCGGACGCGCCCCGCAGAAGCAAGTCCATTGTTTTCGCTCGTGTTCAAGGAAACCTCGCTGGCTCAAATCCAGCACAAGGTGCGGCAATCCTTGCGCTCCCGCCTGAGAGTCTACGCGGGGAGCGCGCAATAGTTCCCCGGGCAAAGAAGAACCGCCCGTGCCTCAGAAAGAACTTTTTGTCGCGGCCTGCGTTGGAAACCCGAATAACGCAGACAAATTCCGAGAGGCTGGGCTGGGAAAGACCGAAACTTTCTGGCAGCGCTGCATTGGTTGGGCCAGGATCGGCCCGGCCGGGCTGGCGGCCCTTATGCTCGTTGCTTGCGACGGCCCGCAGTCGTCTCTCGATCCTGCCGGGTACGATGCGCGCCGCTTGGCAGATCTGTTTTGGGTCATGTTCGTCGGCGCGCTCGTCATCTGGGTCGGCGTGATGGCGCTCGCGTTCTATGCGGCGCGGCGCCGGGATTCGGATCCTCCGCCTGAAGGCGCCGCGAATCTCCTGATCCTCGGCGGGGGCGTCATCTTCTCGATAGCCGTGCTCACCGCCTTGCTGGTCTACGGCCTTCTGCTGATGGGGCAACTTCGCGCTTACTCGGGAGCCGGTTAGCCTCGATGACCGACAACGAGACCACAACTTCGCGAGAGGACCGGGAGCAACTCCGGAAGGAACAGGAAGACCGTCTGCTGACGGCGTGGTCCGCACCGAAAAGCTGGCGCTACTGGTCGGCGGTGAACAACTCGGAAGTGGGCCAGTGGTACACGCTGACGGCGCTCGGCTTTCTTGTCTTCGCCGGCGTTCTCGCGCTGATCATGCGCGCGCAGCTCGCCGTCCCCGAAAACGATCTCGTCTCGCCCGATCTCTACAACCAGCTCTTCACCCTGCACGGCTCGGTGATGATGTTCCTGTTCGCCGTGCCGATCCTCGAAGCCGTGGCGATTCTTCTGTTGCCCGAGCTTCTCGCCGCGCGCGACCTGCCCTTCCCGCGCCTTTCCGCCTTCGGCTTCTGGTGCTTCCTGATCGGCGGCGTGTTTGTTTGCGGTTCGATTTTCTTCAACGCGGCGCCGAGCGGCGGCTGGTTCATGTATCCGCCACTGACGACGGATCCGGTTCAGTCCGGGATCGGCGCCGACATCTGGCTGCTCGGCCTCTCGTTCATCGAGATCGCGTCGATCGCCGCCGCGGTAGAGCTCATCGTCGGCGTGCTCAAGTTCCGCGCGCCTGGCATGCGCATCAATCTCATTCCGCTCTATGCCTGGTACACGCTCGTCGTCGGCGGCATGATCCTCTTCGCGTTTCCGCCTCTGATCGCAGGCGACATTTTGCTCGAGATGGAGCGGGCTTTCGATTGGCCGTTCTTCGACGCGGACCGCGGCGGCTCACCGCTGCTGTGGCAACACCTGTTCTGGATTTTCGGCCATCCGGAGGTCTACATCATCTTCCTGCCGGGCGTCGCGCTGATGGCGATGATCGTACCGACTTTCGCGCAGCGCCCCGTGGTGGGCTATTCGTGGATCGTGCTGGCCGCCGTCGGTACGGGCTTCCTGAGCTTCGGGCTCTGGGTCCATCATATGTACACGACGGGGCTGCCCTCGGTCTCGCTCGGATTCTTCTCGGCGGCCTCGACCGCCGTCGCGATCCCCACGGCGGTACAGCTCTTCGCGTTCATCGCCACAGTCATGCTCGGGCGGGTGGTGCGGTCCGTGCCGATGCTGTTCGCGGCAGGCGCGCTCGCCATCTTCGTGCTCGGCGGCTTGAGCGGCGTGATGGTGGCCATGGCGCCATTCGACTGGCAGGCACACGACACCTATTTCGTCGTGGCTCACCTGCATTACGTGCTGATCGGCGGCATGCTGTTTCCGGTGATCGCCGGCGTCTACTATTACTTCCCCTTCGTAACCGCCAAGGCGCTGTCGGAGAAGGTCGGACGTATCGGCTTCTGGCTGATGTTCGTCGGCTTCAACGTCGCCTTCCTGCCCATGCACTTCACCGGACTGCGCGGCATGCCGCGCCGCGTTTACACCTATCCGGAAGGACTGGGGTGGGATTGGCTCAATCTCATCTCCACAATCGGCGCGTTCACGCTGGCCGCCGGTTTCGCACTGATCGTCATCGACATTCTCCGGCCGAAGGGCAACCAGCCCTATTGCGAACGCAATCCCTGGAACGCCGGGACGCTCGAATGGCTCGAGGAAATGCCTGACAAGCCCTGGGGCGTGCGCTCGATTCCCGTCGTGAAGCACCGATATCCGCTGTGGAAGGACCCGGACTTCATCGGAAAGGTCGATCGTGGCGAGTTCTATCTACCCGACGCCCAGGAGCTGCGGCGCGAAACGATGGTCACGTCGGTTCTCGACGCGGAGCCGATCCAGTGTCTGCGTGTGCCCGGCCCTTCCTTCCTGCCGATGATCAC
>MRWG01004015.1_pt1 | contig 21525 bp, 18 predicted proteins | sample 1013341 | NCBI WGS metagenome assembly MRWG01 (sample SAMN06117577, study PRJNA244670) | biofilm metagenome | biome: Water; feature: Cathode Biofilm; material: Biofilm; isolation source: microbial consortium enriched at the cathode of a solar microbial fuel cell | place: USA: District of Columbia ... | reverse complement strand
GGTCCATACAGAACCACACGAACGCGAGATGACCGGCGCGACAAGGATCTGGCTGCAATGTGCCGGGCGGGCTTTTCCTTTGAAATCGCCCGCAAGGTGATCGACGCGGACGACAGCGATTGATCTATACGACAGCACGACTGAGGCGCGGAATGACGCTCAGCAACACAAACTGACTGGCAACGCCAAACGGATCCATCACTAAGGCATTGGCAAAGCAAGGCAATCACGCCTTGCTATAAATGTTCCATAATATTGATTATGCGAATTAGTGATGTGGATTGGGAGCCCTCCATCGTCCCAGCAACAAATGTCACCTATCGGGCTTTCTCACCACTGCTCCAGCTCTGGACCTTGGCTGTGTCGGCTAGTCGACGTCATTGCAGATAGCTTGCAGAGCTTTGGCTTGCGTTCCATCGGTGTCCGGGCTTGAAAGACCAGACATGCAAACGAGAGATTTCCAAAGCGCCCATGCTCTGGCCCGTTGCCAGGTCTGATCGACGATTATGTTTCCGACCGCTACATCTCCGTGGAACCAAACAGGTCTGGCCGTCCAGGCTGACGTCATGCCGCGCTGCCAGACCTCAAGGCACTGCATTGCGTCCACCTTGCTGCCGAGGATATCCAAACTCTTTTGAACTTCGTCGCCGTAAACGCTGGGATGACAACCCCGATAGAATGAGTGCTTCCCCGCAAGGAGCCCGCTATCTGTAACGATCGCTCTCAAATCACACAGGGTTTTGCCAAGCGAAACCGCGAACGTTTCCGGATTCACACCGTCAGCGCTTTCAAGTGTATCTCCCTCGACCCAACGCCTTATCGACCACGGTAGCGGAAATGTATCGCTTGGCAGGCCGACAGCGACGACACTCGGCACTTCAACGGACAGATGCTCACCCAAGACAGCCAGCGCATGCGCTTCTTTCTTCACTGCTTCGGCATAGGATTCATTTCGTGGCAGACGCACGGAAAGAGCATCACCGAGCCTGAAGGTGGCGTTGTCCCAGCCCTGTTGGGAAACCGGTTCAATTGGTAGATGGTCAAGATGTGGAAACTGCTGGCGTATGAGAAGCGCAACTGTGTTTCGGTCGATTTCCATATTGTCCACGGTTGCTTTTCCAATCAAATCTTACCATTAAATCTAATCAAATCAGCATCTTATGCCAGCCAAATGCCCCCGGAAAAGAAGTCGTTGCCAGGTGAACATGGCCTTTGCGGCGGTTCAAAACCTGCCTCAAACAATGCCTCTCATCTCCGGCAGATCACAGATCCGGATTGGACACCCCTTCCCGCACAAGTTCATAAGCTGCTGTTATTGCGAGGTTATTCCCCGAAAAACACTGCACTTCTTGCAGCTAGTCTGAACCGCACACAGTATCGACGCGCCTGACGCCGGTGCTTATGTCTGTATGATATTGTTCTGATATGTCAGCAAGCGAACGTTACACTTTTCGAGAAGTGACCCCGGCAGATCTACCTCTCTTGGCGGAATGGCAGTCGCGACCGCATGTCCGCAAGTGGTGGGACACGGCCGAGCCCTTTACTACGCAAAAACTCAAAGACACTCGGGTGAAGCGCTGGATTGTTGAGACAACCCAGCGCCCTTTTCTTATCGTGCGCCCAAACCGGGTCTCAGTGAATTGGACCCGAGTACGCCGCCAGCCAGACTTTGCGTAGCCACAATATCGCGCTATCGCTGATACAGCTTTTGATTTGCATATTCGATTCTATTGGAGACCTTTTTGGCACATCTTTCTCAAAAACTGAGTGTAGCCATCCTGTTTGGCGGGCGATCTGCGGAACACGAAGTCTCGGTCCTTTCCGCCACAAATGTCATGAACGCGCTCGATCCTTCCAAGTATGACGCGGTTCCGGTCTACGTCACCCGTGAAGGACAATGGCTGCTGAGCAATTTTGAGAATGGGCATCTGGCACGGCCGACAACTGGCATTGAAATCTGTCCTGTTCCAGGTGGCCGTGGCCGAGTGATTGCACTGGATGAAAACGGGTTGCCTCGTGACTTTGACAAGCTCGACGCGGTCTTTCCCGTGCTTCATGGCCTCCATGGCGAAGATGGTGCGGTGCAGGGACTAGCTGAAGTGGCCCGGGTTCCGCTCGTTGGATGCGGTATCGCAGGGTCTGCAAATGCACTCGATAAGGATCTTGCAAAACGGCTTCTCATCGAGGCCGGCCTCCCCACGGCCAAATCACTCACAATTCGGCCGGACGATGTGCCGGACTTCGAACGCCTGAAGCGCGAACTTGGTTTGCCCGTATTCATCAAACCTGCCCGCCAGGGTTCCTCGGTCGGTGTCAGCAAGGTTCAGACGGCAGACGACTTTGAGGCCGCCTTGAAAGAAGGGTTCAAGCACGACAACAAGCTTCTTGCCGAGGAGTTCGTTCTTGGCCGCGAAATCGAATTCGCGGTCCTGGAGGAAAGCGACGGCACGCTGTTCGTCTCCAGGCCGGGCGAAATCGTTCCTGCCGAAAGCCATGGCTTTTACACCTATGACGCAAAATATGTCGACGAAGACGGCGCGGCCTTGAAGGTGCCCGCAGATTTGCCGCACGAGGTCGAAGGCCGGATGCAGGATCTGGCGGCAAAAGCGTTCAGAGCCCTGGGATGCGACGGCATGGCTCGTGTCGATTTCTTTGTGACGCAGGAAATGAATTTCCTGCTGAACGAACTCGCTTTTCCGCCGGTTTTCCATGCCGACGACCCAATTGTCCAGATTGCTGCAGACGGACGCAACATTTTCGGATGCGAGCATCAACTTGCTGCTGATTTCGTCAGTCGCAGCGCATTGCTGTTCTGCTGCAGTTGATGTTCCCTGAACCAATTCCTGCACTTCGGTGATTGACGACTGGATGGCCTTCAGCGCTTCATCTACAGCTCCTGCAACGGTCTGCATCTCCTCGATCTCGGCGAAAATGCGCGTTGTTGCCTGAGATGTCTGGCTCGCGAGATCCTTGACCTCGTTCGCCACAACAGCAAAGCCTCGTCCCGCCTCGCCTGCGCGTGCGGCCTCTATCGTTGCGTTGAGAGACAAAAGGTTGATCTGATCAGCAACTTTCGAAATCAGCTGAACGACATCGTCCATGGAAGCCGCAGCGTTGCGGAGAGTTTCGGTGGATCTTCCGGCTGCTTCGGAGCGGGTTTGCATGTCATCAACCGCCCGCTGCGCCTCGTCCATTCCACGCGACACATCTTGTGCAGAGCCGGTAATTTCCCTGGCAGAAGCAACTGTCTGCTCAACAGTTCCAAGTGTCTCTTCGGCGGCCGCAATGGCTGTCTGTCGTGACTTCATGTTCTGCGTAACGTCGGTGGCAAACTTGGTAATCTTGATGAGCCTACCGGACGCGTCGAAGATCGGATTGTAGGTCGCCTGCAGCCAGATAGGAGCGCCACTCTTGCCGTAACGCTGATAGATGGCCGACGTATGTTTCCCGTCCCCCAGTTCCTTCCAGAATGAGGCATATTCCTTGCTCTGTGCGTAATCGGGTGACACAAACATGCGGTGGTGTTTACCGACCACCTCAGCGGCAGAATACCCGGTCGTACGCAGGAAGTTCTCGTTCGCGTCGAGAATGATCCCTTCCCTGGTGAAGGAAATCATCGCCTGGCTACGGCTGATTGCCGCAATCTGGCCTTCATATTCAGCGTTTCGAAGCTTTTCGGAGGTTACGTCGGTCGCGAATTTCACGACCTTGAACGGGTGACCAGCCGCATCGAGGATCGGGTTGTAGGAGGCCAGGATCCAGATATCCCTACCGTCCTTGTGCCGGCGTCTGAACTCGCCGCTCTGGTAAGCCCCTTCTCCAAGCTTGCGCCAGAAGGCCTTGTATTCTGGCTTGTTCCGATCTACCGGATCCAAAAACAGGCTGTGGTGCTTGCCCTTCACTTCCGAAAGTTCGTAACCGAGCGACTTCAGGAAATTCGAATTCGCATCGAGGATCGTGCCGTCCAGGTCAAATTGAATAACAGCTTGCGATCGGTTGATCGCGTCTATCTGCCCCTGGGCTTCAAGCGCCTTTCGTTTCTTCTCGGTAATATCGGTCGCGATCTTGACGATCTTCCGAACGGTCCCCGACCTGCTGATGACCGGATTGTAGGTTGCCTGGATCCAGACTTCCTGGCCTCCCTTGGCAATCCGGGCAAATTCAGCAGACTGGAACTCTCCCTTCGACAAAGCCTTCCAAAGACGTTCATAATCGGACGACTTTGCATAGTCCGGATCGACGAACATCCTGTGATGTCGTCCCTTTATTTCATCCAACGAATACCCGAAGGTCCTGAGAAAATTCTCATTCGCTTCCAAAATTGTGCCATCGGGTTTGAATTGTATGATCGCTTGAGAACGACTAAACGCATCGACAATTTCTCGGCAGTCACTTTGCGGCAATAACAACGTCATAAGAAATCGCCTTTAGGTAGGTGTTTTCCCGTATCACACTAGCGACATCTTCTTGAATCTTGTTTAACGTGAACTATAGGTAAATATATCTAGGGTTGCTGCGCACATGTACGGCACGGACCTGTAATCGACGCCATGCTCTACGTCCCTTAACCGTCGTAACCACTTGAACGGCCGCGCATTTTCTTGATCTGACCACGTTGTTTCTTGGCGTCGAGACGACGCTTCTTGGATCCGAGGGTCGGTTTCGTGGCCTTGCGGGGTTTCGGCTTTTCCGTAGCCTTTCGAAGCAAGTCCAGCAAACGCTCCAACGCATCTTCCCGATTCCGTTCGCGGGTCCGGAACCGATCCGCCTGCAAGACAATCTCGCCGCCCAGAGTCAGCCGACTGCCTGCAAGCCTCGCCGCTCGCGTCTTGACGTCTTCTGGAAGTGTTTCATTGCCGGCAAGGTCGAACCGAAGTTGAACTGCCGTTGAGACCTTGTTGACGTTCTGCCCGCCAGGCCCGGAGGCGCGAATGAAATCTTCTGTGAGATCATCCTTGAGGATGAACAGGCGTCCAGTCACTGCAATCTTTGAAGCAGCAAAGGGATCGTCCGTCTCGCCGCTCATACCGCCTGATCACTCTCGGCCGGCAACTTCAGGCCGACACCGTTCAAGATAAGCGACGTCACCGCAGCTTCCGTTTCGGCCTGGAAGGCCGCGTCGGAAAGGTCCTTCCCGGTCAACGCCTTGATCTGCACCGAAAAGTCCGCGTAATGCTGGGTGGTTGCCCAAATCGTGAAGATGAGATGGACAGGATCGACACTTCGCATCTTGCCTGCCGCGATCCAGTCTTCGATCACCTGACTTTTTTCGGCCACCAAACGCTTCAGATCCGTTTGCAGGATCGGCAATATCTGTGGCGCACCCTGCATCACTTCGTTGGCAAACAACTTTGAGGCTTCCGGAAACCTGGCAGACATTTCGATCTTCTGGCGAATATAGGCAGCCAGTTCCTGCGCCGGCTCCCCATCCGGATTGAGCGTTTTCAAAGGGGCAAGCCACACCTCCAGAATATGGGCGAGCGTCGCGTTATAGATCGCCTCCTTGGAGGAGAAGTAGTAGAGCAGGTTGGACTTCGACATTCCGGCATCCGCAGCGATCCGCTCAACTGTCGCGCCGGAAAATCCCTTCATGGAAAACTCGCCAAGCGCCGCTTCCAGAATCAGGGACCGGTTCTTTTCCTGGATCCGGCTCAGCCCGCCTGATTTAAAGGATGCCTGCGTCTGCTCGCCCAAATCCGCCATCTACCGTTCCGTCTTCTGCCGCGAAGGGTCGCAACCCTACACCCAAACCACACGGCATTTTTCCGGAAAAAACACCGATTTCACAACTGCCAAGTTCAGCACCGGAAGGAATGACCAGAAATTAGTCATGACGACCGGATTTGCATCTTGACCATTTGGTCAAATCCCTCCTAGGGTAAATTGACCAGATGGTCAGAAGGCTAGTCGATTGATCCGTCCCTCGCAATGGGGATGTCTTGAACAAACGGCAGCCATCGGCCAATTCGGGAATCCCGGCAACCCGGGGCGGCTGAAAGGCCAGACAGAGGATTTAGGCGAACGGGAAAGAGGCAAAAGCCCATCCGGAACGCCAGGGAACAGTGTGGGGAGAGGACCAGCGCAGTCGGCACTGCCGTTGACGCAGTGCGCGTGCTATTCCTTCCATCACAAATCAGCAACAGTCGGCCGCTTCAAGCACGAAGGGTCGCAAGGAGGACGTATGTCAGCATCGAGCCAGGCTGCCACCAACAATCTCGAAGCTTTCTGGATGCCGTTCACGGCCAATCGGCAATTCAAGCAGGCCCCACGCATGTTCGTGTCGGCCAAGGACATGCATTACACCACAGCCGACGGCCGCCAGGTTCTCGACGGCACGGCCGGCCTCTGGTGCTGCAACGCCGGTCACTCCCGTCCCAAGGTCGTTGAAGCGGTCCAGAAGCAGATTGCCGAGCTGGACTATGCACCCGCCTTCCAGATGGGCCATCCCAAGGCATTTGAACTTGCTGCGCGTCTCGCGGCCATGATGCCCTCCCCGCTGGACCATGTCTTTTTCACGAATTCCGGATCGGAAAGCGTGGACACCGCATTGAAGATTGCACTTGCCTACCAGCGCGCGATCGGACAGGGCACTCGCACCCGTTTGATTGGCCGTGAACGTGGCTACCACGGTGTCGGCTTTGGCGGCATATCGGTTGGCGGCATCGTCTCCAACCGCAAGACCTTCGGCACGATGCTGACCGGCGTCGACCACATGCGCCATACGCACGATCCCGAGCGCAATGCATTCTCGCGCGGCATGCCGGAAAACGGCGCTGAATATGCCGAAGAGCTGATCCGTATCATTCAGCTTCATGATCCCTCGACCATCGCAGCTGTCATCGTTGAACCGGTCGCCGGATCGACCGGCGTTCTGATCCCGCCCAAGGGATATCTGGAACGCCTGCGCGAAATCTGCTCTCAGCATGGCATTCTGCTGATTTTCGACGAAGTTATCACCGGTTTCGGTCGTCTGGGGTCACCGTTTGCGACTGACTTCTTCGGTGTAACGCCGGATCTTGTCACAACAGCGAAAGGCCTGACGTCCGGCGTCGTCCCGATGGGGGCGGTGTTCTGTACATCTGACATCTATCATACGTTCATGACCGGCCCGGAACACATGATCGAGCTGTTCCACGGTTATACCTATTCCGCGCATCCGCTCGCCTGCGCAGCCGCTCTTGCAACACTCGACACCTACGATGAAGAAGGCCTGCTGACACGTGCGGCTGACCTTGCTCAATATTGGGAAGACGGCCTGCATTCGCTCAAGGATTGCCCGAATGTCATCGACATTCGCAATCTCGGCCTGATTGGCGCAATCGAACTGACGCCAATTGCAGGAGAACCGACGAAACGGGCGTTCTCGGCGTTCCTGAAAGCCTACGACGACGGCCTGCTGATCCGCACGACTGGCGATATCATCGCCCTGTCCCCGCCGCTGATTATTTCGAAGGAACAGATCGACGAGTTGTTCGGCAAGCTGCGCAGCGTGCTGAACGCGATCGACTGATATCCGGCAAGACCAGAGACAAAGACACGTTTTAGGAGACACAAGCATGGCAGCCCCCGGCGAAAACCTGAGGATCAACGCAGAACGCCTCTGGGACAGTCTGATGGAGATGGCAAAGGTCGGTCCGGGTGTTGCCGGTGGCAACAATCGCCAGACGCTGACCGATGCCGACGCCGAGGGCCGCAAGCTGTTCCAGAAATGGTGCGAGGAAGCCGGCATGACCATGGCGGTCGACACCATGGGCAACATGTTCATGACGCGGCCGGGAACAGATCCGGACGCCCTGCCCGTCTATGTCGGCTCGCACCTCGATACTCAGCCGACCGGCGGCAAGTATGACGGCATTCTCGGCGTGCTCGGCGGACTGGAAGTCATCCGAACCATGAACGATCTCGGCATCAAGACCAAACACCCGATCGTGGTCACCAACTGGACCAACGAGGAAGGCACTCGCTTTGCACCGGCAATGCTTGCGTCTGGCGTCTTCGCAGGTGTGCATACACAGGACTGGGCCTATGACCGGGCCGACCACGAAGGCTTGAAGTTCGGCGACGAATTGAAGCGCATCGGCTGGGTTGGCGATGAAGAAGTCGGTGCACGCAAGACCAAGATGCACGCAATGTTCGAACTCCACATCGAACAGGGTCCGATCCTGGAAGCCGAGGGCAAGGATATTGGTGTCGTGACCCACGGCCAGGGCCTTTCCTGGACGCAAGTGACGGTAACCGGCAAGGACAGCCACACGGGCTCCACGCCGATGCCCATGCGCAAGAACGCCGGCCTCGGCATGGCCCGTATTCTGGAACTGGTCGATGAAATCGCCTGGTCGCATGCTCCACATGCTGTGGGTGCCGCCGGCCACATCGAGGTTTTCCCGAATTCACGCAACGTGATCCCCGGCAAGGCTGTCTTCACGATCGATTTCCGCTCTCCGGATCTCGCCGTCATCAAGGATATGGAAGATCGCCTGAAGACAGGCGCCAAGAAGATCTGCGATGACATGGGACTGGACGTCGATTTTGGCGGGGATCGTGGAATAGCACAAACATCGGCCAACCTGTCGCGTCAGCGACCGGATTGAACGAACACCTGGCTGTCCCGGTCCTGAACCGAGGCCCGTTGCAGGGAAATGAGAGGAACATGACTTTTAATGGAAAGGCATTGGCAATGGTCTGCGCCCAGTTTTGGGCCGCAGCACCTGCCTTTGCCTTTTCCGTTGGAGACAGCTGGGACTGGCAACTCACGGAGCCGGTCGATCTCGACAGGAATGTCAGGGTTCTGGATCTGCACCCCGACCTGGTGACGCCGGATGATCTGGCGGCTCTCAGGCAAAAAGGTGTCCGCACCATTTGCTATGTCAGCATCGGAACCCTGGAAAATACCTCCGAGGATTTCAAGGTATTTCCGGATGACTTGCTCGGCAAAACCTACGAAGACTGGCCGGACGAGCGTTTTCTCGATATCCGCCGTCTTGATGTCCTGCTTCCGATCATGAAATCCCGCTTCGAAGCCTGCAAGAACGAGGGTTTCGACGCGATTGAACCTGACAACATGGACGTTCATGACAACGACAGCGGGTTTCCGATCACCGCAGACGACGTTGTTGCCTATGTCGCCAGACTGGCCGCCATTGCCCATTCTCTCGACCTCGGCATCGGGCAGAAGAATGTGCCCGACCTGACTGCCGATCTGATCAACCACATGGACTTCCTGATCGCCGAAAGCTGTTTTCAGGACAAATGGTGCGACGACGTCAACGCCTATGTCCGGGCAGGCAAGCCGATCTTCGATGCAGAATACACGGACCGGCCGATAGACTTTCAAGAAGCCTGCGAAGTCGCAGCGCGGCAGAACATTGCGATGATCCTGAAAGACCGGGATCTGACGTCACCGGTACAAACCTGTCCATGAGGCAGGCTGACGAGGGAAATTTCCGGCGCTTCGCACCGGACGAGTGAACAAACGAGAAGGGGAACACAAATGGCCAGCAAAGTGATCAAGGGCGGTACGGTTGTAACTGCCGATCTTTCCTACGAAGCCGATGTGAAAATCGAAGGTGGCCGCATTGTCGAAATCGGCCCCAACCTGTCCGGTGACGAAACCCTGGATGCGACCGGCTGTTACATCATGCCGGGTGGCATCGATCCGCACACCCACCTCGAAATGCCGTTCATGGGCACATTCTCTTCAGACAATTTCGACAGCGGCACACGCGCAGCGTTGGCCGGTGGCACGACCATGGTCGTTGATTTCGCCCTGCCCTCACCCGGCCAGTCGCTGCTGGAAGCCCTGCAGATGTGGGACAACAAGTCTTCAATGGCCCATTGCGACTATTCCTTCCACATGGCGATCACCTGGTGGGGCGAACAGGTCTTCAACGACATGCAGACCGTCGTCCAGCAGAAGGGCATCAACACGTTCAAGCACTTCATGGCCTACAAGGGCGCCCTGATGGTGAATGACGACGAGATGTTCGCCTCGTTCTCACGCTGCGCTGAGCTTGGCGCCTTGCCGCTCGTGCACGCGGAAAATGGCGATGTCGTCGCCACCTTGCAGCAAAAGCTACTGGCGGAAGGCAACAATGGCCCCGAAGCACATGCCTATTCCCGCCCGCCAGAAGTGGAAGGCGAGGCAACCAACCGCGCCATCATGATCGCGGATATGGCTGGTGTACCGGTCTATATCGTTCACACGTCTTCGGAACAGGCGCATGAGGCCATTCGCCGGGCTCGCCAGAACGGCATCCGTGCCTATGGCGAACCGCTCATCCAGCATCTGACGCTGGATGACAGCGAATACAAGCACGCCGACTGGGACCACGCCGCACGCCGGGTCATGTCGCCTCCGTTCCGCGACAAGAAACACCAGGACAGCCTCTGGGCAGGTCTCGCTTCCGGCTCCTTGCAGGTGGTTGCGACCGACCATTGCGCATTCTCCACCGATCAGAAGCGCACCGGTGTCGGCGATTTCACCAAAATCCCGAACGGCACTGGTGGTCTTGAGGACCGGATGCCGATGTTGTGGACATATGGCGTGAATACAGGTCGCCTGACACCCAATGAATTCGTCGCGGTCACCTCAACCAATATTGCAAAGATCTTGAATATCTATCCGAAAAAAGGAGCAATTCTGGTTGGCGCAGATGCCGATCTTGTCGTCTGGGATCCCGAAAAATCGAAAACCATTTCCGCCTCCAGCCAACAGTCCGCCATCGACTACAACGTCTTCGAAGGCAAGGCCGTCAAAGGGCTGCCGCGCTACACACTCACCCGTGGCCGCGTTGCAGTGGAAGACGGCACCGTCAACCACAGCCAGGGTCATGGCGAATTTGTCGCCCGCAAGCCGTATCAGGCCGTCAACAAGGCGCTAAGCACGTGGAAGGAACTGACGGCACCGCGTAAGGTGGAACGCTCCGGCATTCCCGCCAGCGGCGTCTGATCCAATCCGGCCCCGCCTTTCAAACAGGCGGGGCCTTCAAGAAACGAACACGTCAATCCGGACCCGACTCGTGCCGCGAGGAACTTGATGACTGCACTTGCCAGCGCAAAGGACACCGAAATGGTGGAAAACAAACAAAGCGCCAGCCCGAACCGGGTGATCGATATCGAGAACCTCTCGCTAACATTCGAGACCAACGACGGCCCGGTTCACGCGCTTTCAGACATCGATCTGAAGATCGAAGAGGGAGACTTCGTTTCCTTCATCGGTCCGTCGGGTTGCGGCAAGACCACATTGCTCAGGGTTATCGCCGATCTTGAAAAGCCGACCGCGGGGTCCATCACGGTCAATGGTGTCTCTCCGGAACAAGCACGCCTCAATCGGGCCTATGGCTATGTCTTTCAGGCTGCCGCCCTTTATCCCTGGCGCACGATTGCCAAGAACGTGGCATTGCCTCTCGAAATCATGGGGCTTTCAAAGGCCGAGCAGCAAAAGCGGATTTCCCGAAACATGGAGCTGGTGAACCTCACCGGCTTCGAAAAGAAGTATCCCTGGCAGCTTTCAGGCGGCATGCAGCAGCGCGCGTCGATCGCCCGCGCCCTCGCCGTCGAGCCGGATCTGCTCCTGATGGACGAACCCTTCGGTGCGCTCGACGAAATCGTCCGCGACCATCTCAACGAACAATTGCTGCAGCTTTGGGCCAAGACCAACAAGACCGTTGTCTTCGTAACCCACTCGATCCCGGAAGCGGTGTTCCTGTCGACCAAGATCGTCGTGCTGTGCCCGCGCCCGGGCCGTATCTACGACGTGATCGAAAGCGATCTGCCTCGCAACCGCAGTCTTGATATTCGCGAGACACCGGAGTTCCTGAAAATCGCCCATCGGGTGCGCGATGGACTGAAGGCAGGGCACTCCTATGAAGACTAAATCGCATCGACCCGCGACATTTGTTGATGTCGACCCTGCCGTGGAAATCCAGGCCCTTGATGGTCTTGCGACCAGGGTTTGGCAGCGCATTTCTGCGATTGCGGGAAAGGCGCGGCTTCTCGGGTTTCTGATCGGCACGACACTCGGCATTCTTCTGGCAATTGGCATCGTTCATTCGCGTGTTCTCGACAAATCGTTGATGCCGTGGGTCATTTCCTCGCAAACCATTCCCATTCTGGCCATCGCGCCGATGATCATCGTCGTTCTCAACGCCGTCGGGATCTCAGGTTTGCTGCCCAAAGCGATGATCTCCACATACCTGTCCTTCTTCCCGGTCACGGTCGGCATGGTGAAGGGACTGAGATCACCTGAAGTCATTCACATGGACCTGATGCACACCTATTCGGCGACGCGCTTCCAGGCTTTCTGGAAACTGCGCCTGCCCTATGCAGTGCCCTACCTTTTCACATCAATGAAAATCGGCATGGCTGCCTCTCTCGTCGGAGCGATCGTCGGTGAACTGCCGACAGGTGCCGTGGCCGGTCTCGGCGCGCGTTTGCTTGCCGGCTCCTACTACGGCCAAACTGTCCAAATCTGGTCGGCACTTCTGATGGCCGCCTTTTTGGCAGGGTCCCTGGTTGCCCTGATAGGCATGATCGAGAAGCGCACGCTGAAACGCATGGGGATGGCCGGATGAGCACCATAACCGCAAAAAAGAACCGCCTCGATATGCCGGCGCTGTTGGCCTGGTTCATCGTAGCCATGGTGATAGTTGGCCTGTTCAGTCCGATCTTCGGACCGGACTACGGCATCATGGATGTTCCGCGTCTGGCTCTTTGCCTGGTCATCCTGGCAGTCGCCGGTGTACGCTACGAACTAGGCTTCATGCGCAACCCGTTTGGAGACGTTGTCCTCGGCATCATTACCGCCATTGCAGCCTGGCTGCTGATCTCAACCTCCTCGCACCACGTCGGGCAGGCCACGCTCGGTTTCTGGGCCCTGGTAGCAGCAACCTGGGCAGCGGCATGGCTCTTCGTTGAACGTCTTGCCACATGGCGCAACCTGTCGCCACTTGCAGCCCGGCTCATCAACCTCGCCATTCCGGCACTCTTTGGCATTACCCTTCTGGTACTGTGGCAAATCGTGGTCACCGGCGCGGGCGTTCCGAAGGTTCTGCTGCCAGCCCCTTCCGAAATATGGGTGCGCCTGACCAATTCCGGACCAACATTGTGGGCTGACTTTCGCCAGACTTTCCTGAAAGCCGTTCTGGCCGGTTACGCCATCGGCTGTGGTTCGGCGTTCATCACTGCCATTCTGGTAGACCGGGTGCCGTTCCTGCGCCGAGGGCTGCTGCCGATCGGCAATCTGGTATCTGCACTGCCGATCATCGGTGTCGCCCCCATCATGGTGATGTGGTTCGGCTTCGACTGGCCGTCCAAGGCAGCGGTCGTAATCATCATGACCTTCTTGCCCTCGCCGGATCGCTGTTCTACGGCCTCGTCGCGCTCCTTGAACGCGCCGTCACCTTCTGGCATCCGTCCGTCAGGGGGTGATTTGCCTCTCCACTTGTCATTCCGGATATGCCAAAAGGCATCATCCGGATGACAAGCAGACAGGATGTTTCCACTCCATGACTCCCAGCCGCGACATTTCCCGCCTTATCGAAATCATGGCAGCGCTCAGAACACCTGTGACCGGTTGTCCCTGGGATCTGGAACAGACGTTCGCGACCATCGCGCCCTATACGCTGGAAGAGGCCTACGAAGTTGCGGACGCCATTGCCAAAAACGATCTGGTGGAACTGCGCGAGGAGCTCGGCGATCTGTTGCTTCAGGTCGTCTACCATGCACGCATGGCTGAAGAAGACGACCACTTCGACTTTGGCGATGTGGTCGAAGCCATCACAAAAAAACTGATCCGCAGGCACCCCCATGTTTTCGGTGACGAAAACGGAGAAAAACCGGAGCTGGTCAAAGGTATCTGGGAACGGATCAAGGCTGAAGAACGAGCGGAAAAGAGGTCCGCCAGGGAAGCGCTCGGCATGGAAGAAGCGCAAAAGGGCTTTCTCGACGACGTCCCGACCGCCTTTCCGGCTCTTCAGGAAGCCGAAAAGCTGCAGCGACGGGCTTCAAGGGTTGGTTTTGACTGGAACGATGCCAGACTGGTTCTGGACAAGATCAGAGAAGAAACCCACGAACTCGACGAAGAACTTGCCAAATCCGTTCCGGACAAAGACCGGATCTCCGACGAACTCGGCGACACGTTGTTCGCGCTTGCAAACCTCGCCCGGCATCTGGACATCGATCCGGAAGAATCTCTCAGGCGCACAAACCGGAAGTTCCGCATGCGTTTTGCAGCCATTGAAGCTCATGCAGTGAAAACGGACACGACACTTGAAGCGATGACGCTGGATGAGATGGAAGCTGCCTGGCAGGCCGCGAAGAACAAATAGTTCCCCCTGCTCGGCTCGTTCCGGCTTTCTATCCGACTAGCTAAAGATAAGCGGCATAAAGCTCGCGAAACGGGCCACGTTGCTTGTCGGAAACGCGCACTTCCGCTGTTACGAAATCTTCGGCATCGGTGCGTTCCAGCACCTCTGCCATCTGATAAAGTTTCGCTAGCAAAGCGCCATCGGCAACGGGGATCTTCACGGTCAGGATGTCGTCGTGCTGCGCCATGAAAGCATCGACACGGGCATAAAGCTGCTCGATCCCTTCGCCGGTCAGCGCGGAAAGGGCAATCGGCCCCTCTTCACCGGCATCTTCCAGCAACTTTTCGCGGTAAGCCGGATCAAGGCAGTCGATCTTGTTCCAGACTTCGATGATCGGCGCGCCTGTCAACGCGTCAACACCAAGATCAGTCAGCGTCTTCTTGACGTCTTCTGCCTGCGCTTCGGTGTCCGGATGCGAAATGTCCCGCACATGCAGAATGAGATCCGCTTCAAGCACCTCTTCCAGCGTCGCCCGGAATGCGGCGACCAGATGGGTCGGAAGATCGGAGATGAATCCGACCGTATCCGACAGGATGACTTCCTTGCCATGCGGCAAGGCTACCTTGCGCAAGGTCGGATCGAGCGTGGCGAACAGAAGATCCTTGGCAAAAACGTCAGATTCGGTCATCCGATTGAAAAGCGTCGATTTACCGGCATTGGTATAACCGACCAGCGCAACAACCGGCTGCGGGATTTTCTTGCGTTTCTTGCGGTGCAGGTCACGCGTCCGGCGAACCTGTTCCAGCTGTTTCTGCAACGCAATGATCCGGTCCTGAATCTGGCGCCGGTCGGACTCGATCTGGGTTTCACCCGGACCGCCCATGAAACCGGCGCCGCCGCGCTGGCGCTCGAGGTGGGTCCAGGAGCGGACGAGACGGCTCTTCTGCCAGGTCAGATGCGCCAGATCGACCTGAAGCCGACCTTCCTTGGTGCGGGCCCTGTCGCCGAAGATCTCAAGGATAAGACCTGTGCGATCGATGACCTTGGTCTTCAGCCGGCGTTCAAGGTTGCGCTGCTGAACCGGGGTGAGCGGATGATCTATGACAACGAGGTCCAGGTCCTCGCTTGCAACGATCCCGGCAAGCTCGGCAACCTTGCCATCGCCAAAAAGGGTTGCAGGCTTGGGATTGTTGACCCGGACAACGCCGGAATGCGCGATATTGAGATTGATGGCAGCACTCAGACCGAGGGCTTCTTCCAGCCGCGCTTCCGGGCTGCGATTGCCGCGAAGTTCTGTCTGCGCGGACTCGCCACGCAACTGCAGAACCGGCTCCAGAATCATCGCACGGAAGGGCTGGGGCAGACGGTCTACCCCAGTATCTTTCAACCTTAGAGATTTCTGGCCAGGTTCCTCGGAACCGTTGGATTTAGAAAAATCGTCTGCGCGAGACTTCGGTTTCAATCAGCTTGCCTTTTCAGCGTTTTCCTCAGCCTGATCGAACAGTTGAACAGGTCCGTTTGGCATAATTGTGGAAATCGCGTGTTTGTAAACCAGCTGGGAATGCCCATCACGACGCAGCAGAACGCAGAAGTTGTCGAACCAGGTAACGACACCCTGCAATTTCACACCGTTGATCAGAAAAATCGTCAGAGGAGTTTTTTGCTTGCGAACGTGATTAAGAAAAGTGTCTTGGAGATTTTGTGCGCGCTCAGCCATCAGTCTTTTTATCCTATTTGCCCCGGATGCGGCCGAGCATCCGGCGTTTCAGCAGCCTACCGTCAAAAGCCGTTCAGTATCAATGACTAATGTTTGACGCACCGCCCGCTTTTCGTATAGCCCACCAGTCAAGACCGTCTGCCTCGGTCTAAAATAGTTTCGTACTTTCGACCCAATAAGGCCAATCGAATCATACCGCCTGCAAATCAGTAGCAGTATGGAACAATTCGCGCAATCGGGTTGCCACCGATCCAGGATGACCGTTTCCGATAATCCTGCCGTCCAAACGTGTCACAGGCATCACGACAGTCGTCGCTGCCGTGACGAAAGCTTCCTTCGCATCGAAAGCTTCCTCAAGGCTAAACGGTCTTTCCTCAAACGTCAGCCCTTCCTTTTGGACGAGATCAAGAACCACGGCGCGTGTGATACCGCGCAGGATCCCGCTCTCGGCCGGCCGGGTGACCAAAACGCCTTCCTTGGTAACGATCCAGGCGTTGGTCGATCCGCCTTCGGTGACATTGCCGTCGGCATCCACATACCAGGCTTCCTTGCCGCCCTGTTCCTTGGCGTTCTGTTTCGCCAGCACGTTCGGCAAAAGCGCAACGGTCTTGATATCAACGCGCGGCCAACGGTTTTCCGGATAACTGAACACCGAGATACCCTGTTCGGCCTGTGCCTTGGCAGCAGTCGGGCTGGACGAACGGGCGGTCACCACGATCGACGGTGCAACATGCGCCGGCGGGAAGAAGTGATCGCGCTTGGAAACACCCCGCGTCACCTGAATATAAACCAGTCCGTTGCGAACAAGATTCCGACGGACGACCTGATGCAGCACGAATTTCACGGCGTTACGAGCCATTGGCCAGTCTATGCGCAGCTCATTCAAGGACCGGCCAAGGCGGTCCAGATGGCGCGGAACGTCGACGATCTTGCCCTGCCAGACTTCACAGACTTCATAAACGCCATCGGCAAACTGATAACCGCGGTCTTCAACATGCACCGCAGCATCGGCATGACGCACATACTGGCCGTTGACATAGGCAATCCGGCTCATGGTTCCTCCAGAACAGGACGGTTCGAAACGAACCGATTGGTATTTTTGAAAGTTTTGACCTTTCGGTCAGACAAAAGCAAGGCCAGAAAGAAGCCACTCAGCCTTAAAAGAAGTCAAGGCTGACGCGGAACATCTGTTCTACCTGGCGCACCCGGTTCGCAACCGCGAAGATCACGATACGGTCTTGCGCTTGAATCTGCAGGTCACCATTAGGCGTAAGCACCTCGCCGCCGCGGAAAACCGCACCAATGCGGATACCGGACGGCAGATCGATAACCCTAAGCGGCTTGCCGACCAGCGGCGACGTATCCAGCGCCTCCGCCTCGACAATTTCCGCAGCCCCGTTCTGAAGCGAATGAACGCCGCGGATACGACCACGTCGGACGTGTTGGAGAATACGAGAGATTGTTACGGCTCGCGGGTTGATAAACGCATCAATCCCCAGCGCATTGGCAAAAGCCGGGTAACTCGGATTGTTCAACAGCGACAAGGAGCGTTTGCAGCCTAGCTTCTTCGCCATGACGGAAGACAGAATGTTGACTTCATCCTCATTGGTAAGAGCCACCATGGTATCGGCATCGCCGGCATCGGCTTCATTCAGGATCGTCTGATCCAGCGCGCTGCCATGCAGGATGACCGATCGCTTCAACTCATCGGCAACAGCCATCGCCCGCTCACGGGAGGCTTCGATAAGCTTGATCTTCGTTCCGGACTGACGCTGTTCAAGTGCCTTGGCGACATAGAGCCCGATGTTGCCACCACCGCAAATCACGACACGGGCTGCTTCCGGTTCCTCGTGTCCGAAAATGCTCAGCGTTCTGCGAACCTGGTCGCGGCGGGCAACCACATAGGCAAGATCACCCGTCAGAATGGAATCACTGCTCTTTGGAACAAACAGCCTGTTATTGCGATAAAGGCCGACGACAACGGCCCCAAGGTCCGGGAAGAGTTCGGTAAGCTGGCGCAAGGGAGTGTCCACCACCGGGCAGTCCTCCTCGCACATGATCCCGACGACAACAACCTGGTCGTCGGCAAACCGGACAGTCTCGACAGCGCCTGGAAGCGCCAGACGGCGCAGTACCATCTCGCCAACTTCGATTTCAGGCGAGATGATCACGTCGATCGGCATGTGATCGCGCGAAAACAGATTGCGCCAGCGCCCCTGCAAATAAGACTGCGCCCGGATACGGGCGACCTTTGTGGGAACGTTGAAGAGCGAATGCGCCACCTGACAGGCCACCATGTTGACCTCGTCATAAAGCGTGACGGCAACAATCATGTCGGCCTCTTCGGCCCCGGCCTGTGCAAGAACGTCCGGATGCGCGCCATGCCCGACAAAGCCACGCACGTCCAGCTGATCGCCAATGGCGTTGATCAGTTGCGGAGAAGAATCGATCACAGACACGTCGTTCTGTTCCGCAGCCAGACGCTCGGCAATGCCGTAGCCCACCTGCCCCGCGCCGCAAATCACGATTTTCATGGAAAGATCCCTTTCCCGCCTTGCCGTTACCTATCGCTTCCCGAAGTGCCTCAGGTCATGCCCAAGGTTTTCAGCTTCCGGTGAAGCGCAGACCGTTCCATACCGACAAATTCGGCAGTCCGCGAGATGTTCCCGTCAAATCTCTTGATTTGAGCCTGAAGATATTCACGCTCGAAGAATAGGCCTTTGCGGAATGCCCGAAGCACCGGAAATCTGGTGCATGAAGTGATGCACCAATACCGGAATATCCTCACGCCGTTCTGCAAGGCCAGGCACACGCAGGGGAACCACGCTCAGACGGTGGTAGAGATCCTGCCGGAACAGTCCCGACGCAATGTGTTCCTCGAGGTTTTTCGATGTCGAGGACAGGATGCGAATGTCGACCTGAACCTTCTGGGTGCCGCCAACACGGGCGAAGCTCTGCTCAACGAGGACCCGCAGGATTTTCCCCTGGGTCTCGGCAGGCATATCGGCGACTTCGTCGAGGTAAAGCGTACCGCCATGCGCTTCTTCCAGCGCACCAATCTTGCGCAGATTGCCGTTTTCATCCTCGATACCGAAGAGCTCTTCTTCCATCCGAGACGGCGTGATGGTTGCAGCGTTCAGCACAACGAACGGGCTTTTGGCTCGCGGCGACATGTCGTGGATCATCCGGGCAGCACGCTCCTTGCCCGCACCGGAAGGACCGACGATCAGGATACGGCTGTTCGTTCCCGCAATCTTCTGGATGGTTTGCCGAAGGTTGTGAGCTGCCGAGGAGTTGCCAATGATTTCGCTGGTTTCGCCGCTGCGCTGCTTCAGATCGCGGATTTCACGTTTCAGGCTGGAAGCTTCCAGGGCGCGCTCGACGATATGAACCAGCCGGTCTGCCTTGAACGGCTTTTCGATGTAATCGTAGGCCCCGCGCTTGATGGCAGAAACCGCTGTTTCAATGTTGCCGTGACCGGAGATGATCACGACCGGCATTTCTGGATCCGTTTCACGGAAGATATCGAGCAGGGCCAGGCCGTCGAGGCGGCTTCCCATCAACCAGATATCCAAAATGACCAGCGAAGGCTTGCGCTCCTTCACTGCGGCCAGGGCGCTGTCTGAATCGTGCGCGGTTCGCGTTCCATAACCGTCATCATCCAGGATGCCGGCAATCATTTCGCGAATATCGGTTTCGTCGTCTACGACAAGAATATCATGCGCCATGGGCAGTCACAGTCTGGTTTTGCAGGTCGGTCTCCGGCTCGATCTCGGCATGTGCTGCCAATGTCAGTCGAACGAGCGTGCCCGTGTCCTCTGGGTTGGTTTTTGGCGCGTCGAGCAATTCGATGCCACCGCCGTGGTCTTCCAGGATCTTGCGGACGATGGCAAGGCCAAGGCCCGTCCCCTTCTCCCGGGTTGTCATATAGGGTTCCAAAAGCCGGCTGCGATTTTCTTCCGGCAGCCCGATGCCATTGTCGATGACATCAATCACGATCCGGCCGCTGCCGTCTTCCAGTTCACCGCGCAAATGCACGGTCACCTTGCCTTTGGGCAAATCGTCTCCGATACGCGCACTCACCGCCTCCGCGGCATTCTTGACCACATTGGTCAGGGCCTGGCCAACCAGGCGCGCGTCAAAGACAGCCGTTACCGGACTGGACGGAACATCCGCGGTAACACTGATTTCCGGATTTGCCACCGATTGCATGAACGCCGCGTCGCGCACCGCCTCGCGCAGATCTCCAGATGTCTTCGTTGGCTTGCGCATACGGGCGAAGGACGAGAACTCGTCCACCATCTGGCCGATATCGCCCACCTGCCGAACAATGGTGTCGATGCATTGATTCTTCAAGACATCGGAAATGCAGTCGTTCAGCTCCGGCACCACCTCGATCAGAGACTTGTTGAGGATCTGCACTTCATCCAGCTGCAGCAATTCCAGGGCGGAGCGGTTGATCAGCATGATCGAGGCTTCATCGTCAACGCCAATGACGCCGGTGGACACTCCGGACAGAACCGCTTCGTTGAAGCGGCGACGGCGGTCGATCTGTTCGTTTGCCGCCAGAAGCGCATCACGCTGCCCGAGAAGCTGACCGGTCATCTTGTTGAAGGTTTCGCCCAGGTTGGCGAGGTCACCACCGGATTTCTCGGTCGGAACCTTGACGACGAGATTGCCTTTGGACACCTCGTCCGCCGCCGAAATCAACGTTCGGATCGGCGATACAAGCCGATTGGCAAACCCGAAACCTATCCAGATCGCCGACAAGAGCAACACCAGCGCAACACCGAGATAGACCAGAGCAAAGGCCACCTGGACACCAAAGCGGCTATTCTCCATCTGCTGGTATTGCGAAGCACCCGTCTCGGCAAGACGCAGATATTCGACAACACGCGGGTCGATGGCGCGAACGGCATAGAGATAGAAATTGTCATAGGCGGACAATTTCATGACACCGCCGACGAGGTTGGAACTTCCCGGTGCGATCAGGATCGGATCCCCGGATTTTGCCTTGAAGAAACTGTCGGCAGGCGGCAGCGGCACTTCCGCGTTGGGATCTATAACGACGCGGGTGACCACCTCGCCGTTCTCGTTCAGGATAAAGGCCGCGAGGATACCGCGAAGGGAAACCTGCGTGGCAAAGAACTGATCGAAACGGGTCGGCTCGAATTCATAAACCGCCTTCGCCCGGTCGATATCGTTGGTCATGGCGATCAGGTCGCCGCGCAGAACTCTGGCATGTTCCTGAAGATAGGCCTGAGCGACGGTCAGGGCGTTGTCGATGATCTGACGCGTCCGGTCCTCGAACCAGCGATCAAGGCCGCGGTCCAGCGTAATCGCTGCCAGAATGGCCATGAGAACGGCCGGCACAGCAGCAACCACGCTGAACAGGGCCACGACCCGAACGTGCAGGCGAGCAGCAGCCCGTCCACGCCGCCGCGCTTGCCACAACTTCAGGATCTCGAAGGCTATAACACCCACGAGAATTGCCGCGAGCGC
>MRWG01000996.1_pt1 | contig 21539 bp, 21 predicted proteins | sample 1013341 | NCBI WGS metagenome assembly MRWG01 (sample SAMN06117577, study PRJNA244670) | biofilm metagenome | biome: Water; feature: Cathode Biofilm; material: Biofilm; isolation source: microbial consortium enriched at the cathode of a solar microbial fuel cell | place: USA: District of Columbia ... | reverse complement strand
TCATCCCACCGATCGCCGAACTCAGGCTGCTCCGGCAAATCCAGATCGATCTGGCCCGACGCACTCGCGATCTCGGCGACGTGGGCGGCGATCCTGGCGCCGCAGAGCTGTTAGGCGATGAGCAGGCCGAATTAAGTGAACTCGGTGAGGACCTCGTGCGTCGAATGCAAGAGCAGCAACAGCCTTCACCGACGGGACAGCCTCAATGAAGCAACGACCTCACATGCCGTTCACTCACATGTTCGCCGCGCTCAGCGCCTCGCTGTTCATCAGCCATGTCGTTGTTGCGCAGTCCACCGAGCCTGACCCGGCGCCGCCCGCCGAAGAGAAGCCGGCGCCGACGGAAGAGCCGTTGCCTGATCTTGATGAATTGCTCGGCTTGCCCGGTGAAGATGACGACGATGCGGATGCGCCGCCGCTCATCAGTCCGGAAGATCTTGAACTGGAGCGCGCCCTCGATGCGCAAACCGTGTCCGAGATGTTTCAGCAGGCGATTCAGCAAATGGCGGACGCCGCGACGCTCCTGAGGGAGTCGCACAGCGCCGGGCCGGCGACGCAGCGCGTGCAGGAAGAAATCATTCGCAAGCTCGAGAAACTCATCGAGGAAGCCGAAAAGCAGCAGTCGCAGTCATCTTCCTCCTCGTCGTCGCAACAGCAACAACAGCAGCAGCAACAACAACAGCCTCAGCAGCCGCAGGCGAATGAAAGCCAGCAGACCAATCAAGGCGACAATCGCGATGAGCGGCTCCCCCCCGGCGGTCAGGAAGCGCGATTGTCGGGCGAAATCGACGCGATGGCCGCCGCCTGGGGCGCGTTGCCGGCGCGAATTCGAGAAGCGCTGCTCCAGGGCGCGGGCGACACCTACAGTTCACTCTACGAATCCATGACCGAGGCGTACTACCGGCGACTGGCCGAGCAAAATAATCAGGAGCCTCGATGACGAATCGACGCGCAGCACAACGTTGGTCTGCTCTTCTGTGCCTGATGGCGTCCGGTGCGCTGTATTCAGTCGCGGCGTGCGCGCAGCCGGCGCGCCCGGCAGGCCCCGGCGCCGAGAACGCCGTCGCTGAAGGCGAGATCACCCCCGAATTGAATCGCGCCGTGTCGCAGGGGCTTGAAGCGCTCGCGGCGGCGCAGCATCCGGACGGCTCCTGGGATGGCGGCACGCGCTACGGGCGCCATGTCGGCATCACGGGTCTCGCCGCGCTGGCGTTCATGGCGGACGGCCACCTGCCGGGTCGCGGCCAATACGGCGACAACGTGCAGCGCGCTCTTGAGTTCATCATCAGCCACGTCACTGAGACGGGGCTCATCGCTGAAGACACATCGCACGGACCGATGTACGGCCACGGATTCGCCACGCTCTTTCTGGGCGAGGTGTATGGCATGACGGCGGGCGGGCAGGACACCGCGCTGGCGGCGCGACTGCATGAAACACTCGTCAAAGCCGTGCGCCTCATCGTGCAATCACAAAATCCGGACGGCGGCTGGCGCTACAACCCCGTGCCGTACGACGCGGACATCTCCGTCACGATCTGCGAGATCATGGCGCTTCGCGCCGCGCGCAATGCGGGCATCGAAGTGCCGAAGTCCACCATCGATCGCGCGGTGGAGTATGTGCGTCGATGCCAGAACCCCGATGGGGGTTTCAAGTACCAGCTCACCAGTGGTGGTTCAGCATGGCCGCGCTCCGCGGCGGGCGTCGCGAGTCTGTACTACGCCGGCATCTACGACGACGACGCGATCGACAAGGGTCTTGAGTACCTCGTCGCCAATGCCATGCCGGGCCCCCGGTCACGTCCGGGTGCGCATTATTTCTATGGTCACTACTACGCCGTCCAGTGCATGTACTTGGCCGGGGGCGAAAACTGGGTTGAATGGTGGCCCGCCATTCGGGATGAACTCATCGCCAGACAGACGGAAACGGGCCTGTGGACGGATAACCACGCTGGGTCCTCCTACGGAACCGCGATGGCGCTCATCATTCTCCAAATGCCGAAGCGATACTTGCCGATTTTCCAGAAATGACGATGCGTCTCCACAATGTGAAACACGCGATACGGTGGATCGCCGTGGCGCTGGCGTGCGCGCCGAGCCTCGCCGTCGCTCAGAGCGATGCGTCGCGCGTGCTGCTCGATGGCCGCGGCGAGTCGCACCAGATTCGGCTCATCTCCATCAGCGATGAGGCCATCATCTACGAGGATCAACTCGGCCGACGACGCCAGGCCACCGTCGGTGGATATGTCGCGCTGCTGCCCGCGCTGCCTGACGAAGTGTCCCGCGCCACGCCCTCGCGCACGGATCTGTCCCCCATCGGTCCGGGCGTCATCGAGATGAACGATGGCCAACGCTTCCCGGGCCAGCCGGCGCCGACCGGCGGCGAAGATGATGCGCTGGTTTGGAGTCATCCGACCTTCGGCCTGGTCACGGCGCCCATCGACTCCATCGCGCGCGTCGCGCTCAATCCATCGACTGACATGCCGCGCATGACGCACGACGGCGAGTTGATCGACGATCAGCTCGTGCTCGTCAATGGCGACCGGCTCGTTGGCTTCCTCGTGAGCTTCGGCGACCCGGTTGAATTTGAAGTGGACGGCGAAACGATCGCGATCCCGCTGGACCGAATCTCGGAAGCCACGCTCGCGAATCCCCCCGCGTCCATGTCCGGCATGGTCGTCTGGCTGGAGGATGGCTCCGTCGCGGTGGTCGCATCGCTTGAAACGCGCCTTGATGAGCGTGTGTCCGTGCAGTTGCCGGGCGGTCAGTCCGCGATGGTGCCGCTGGATGATGTGCGCGCCGTGGCGTTCGACGCCGGACGCCTTCACCCGCTGGCGTCCATTCCGATCGAATCGCAGCGCGCCATCGGCGAGCGCGGCGTTTTTGATCCTGTCCATGAACTCATTGGCTCGGCCCTGGCGCCGGCGGATCTCAACGCCGCCGACATCGAACTGCCCGGTCCGATGGAAGCCCGCTGGAAACTCCCCGATGGCGCCGTGCGGTTCGCCGGCGTGGCGGAGTTGCCGCTCGAGGCCCTGCCGTGGGGCGATTGCGACCTTGTCATCGCGCAGAACGGCGTTGAGTTGCTGCGCGAGCGTCTGAATCTGGACCGGCCGAGGTTTGAGTTCTCCGTGCCGGTTGAAGCGGGCCCGATGCGCATCGCGGTTGAACCAGGCGCTTACGGACCCATCAGTGATCGCGTCGTGCTTCGACGACCACTGGTGCTGACGGAATAGCGCGCAGCCGACCCGTGCGCCGACTGCGCGCCGTTGAGTGGGTCAATGCACTTCGAGCAATTCGATTTCGAAGGTGAGATGCTCGTGCTCCGGGATCGCGCTTGCGTATCCGCCGCGCCCCCAGTGCAGTTCCGGCGGGATCTCGACAATGCGACGGCCGCCCGCGCGCATGCCTTTGACCGCCTCTTCCATGCCCGCGATGACCGCGTCGTCGCCCAGTCGCCATGACTGCGGCCCGCCAAGGTCGTGCGAATTCAGAATCTCTTTGCCGGATTCCAGACGCCCGACGTAGTGCGCCACGACGGTCGCGCCGTCTTTCGCCTCATTCCCGGCGCCGGGCTTGTCGAACAGAATCTTGATGTCCGGCATGCGCGGCTTGAAGCGCTCCGGCGCTGTCGTTTGCTCGCACGCGCCAAGAAGCAGCGCCACACCGACCGTCGCCAACATGGCAATGGATGCCGATGAGGACCGCCAGATTCGTGGGCGCGCATGCATACCCCATTCAATCGACGTTTCATGGTTTCAAGTGGAGCCGGGCGCCCCCGCCCATGCGCTGAATTCACGCAAACCGGGCCTGAATGGCGTCACGCATTGCCTGGTTCACCTCGTCCACCGATCCTCGCGCATCGAGAAGCACATGCCGGGCCGGTTCTTCCCGGACCTGGGCCCTGTAGCCCTCGCGGACCTTCTCGCGATACGCGGCGCCGCGCTGTTCGATGCGGTCCCGCTCGCGATCCATCCGCGACTGGGCCGTGGCTTCATCCACGTCAAAAACCACGATCAGGTCGGGCCAGACATCGCGACACGCCGCTCGCGCCACGGCGAGGATGTCCTGCACCGGCACACCGCCGGCGTGCCCCTGATAGGCAATGGTGCTGGTGACGAAGCGATCCGCGATCACGACCTCGCCGCGCTCCAGCGCCGGGCGGATGCGTTCATCCACCAGCTGTGCGCGGCTGGCCATGTACAGCATCATCTCGCAGCGGATCGACATGTCCGGCGACTTGGTGTCTAGAAGTAAATCACGGATCTTTTCGCTGATGGCGGTGCCGCCCGGCTCGCGCACTTCGCACACGGTGAGTCCCGCCGCGCGGCAGTCTTCAACAATCCGCGCGTACTGCGTGCTCTTGCCCGAGCCATCCGGGCCTTCGAACACGAGGAATCGCCCTTTCAGATTGTGCAGCCAGCGCTGTGGCTCGACCTCGCTCATCACGGCGCCGATTCTACGAAAACAGCGCGAGGGCGCATCACGGCACGATCTCGACTTTGAATCGTTTCGTGCGCGGCGCCTGGCCCTGCGCCTGTTCGGTCGGTGAGAGCACTTCGACGAACACCAGTTCAGTCGATCCCGGAAGCCGCGCCCGCGCCGTCAACACCAGTTGCGCGTTGCGCCCGGAGCCTTCCACGTGGGGCCGACCTTCCGGCGTCAGAAACGACGAGTCAAACGATTGGACCCGCCATTGGCGTGAGCCATCGTCGCCAAGCGGCATGCGCACCGTGACCGTGTCGCCCACGGTGACGAATCGGGCGTTGCCGAACGACAAGCCCGACACCCTCGGACCGCTGCCGCAGGCGCCGAGCGCCGCCGCCATGGCGCACACCATCACCAGGACGCCAATCCGGGCGCCGAATCGATCTGAAACAGTCAATCGCATGAGTCTCGTCCTCACGTCAGCCATGGGTGAGGACCAGCCTACCGGCTCGACGCAGCCGCGCCGAACCCGCCGCCAGAGCTTGGTGATGGCTTTCGATCCGTCTTCAGTTGGTCCACGAGGTCAGCAGCAGGCCGAGGTCCTGCGCATCGACGGCGCCATCGTTGTTGAGATCCGCCGAACAGGCGCCGCCGCCCGGGCACGGCCCCCACTGCGCCAGCAGCATGCCGAGATCGAGCCCGCTGACCATGTTGTCGCCGCTGAGATCAGCGAGCGTGGCGGATTCGACGATGACGGGCTCCTGCTCATCAGCCGGGTTGAGCGCGAAGTCGAGCAGCGCATCATTGGTCGTGCCGCCGTTGTCAGGGAGCGCCACGCGAACATACGAGCCGATGGCGGGCGCCAGGTTTTCCTGCCCCATGGCGACATCCATGACGATGGAGCGATGGTCATTGCTGGTTGAGATCGCAGCGTTTCCTGGAAATGCGATCGCCGCAAGAGCGGCGAATTGACCATTCATCGTGGTGGACAATTCAAAGTCATCATTCTCAATGCCCGCGAGCATCGATGGCGCGATGACATCGTCAAATTCGAACACGAATCGTTCAGGCGATGTGCGCTGATCGCGAACGACGCGCACAAGCTGGGGCCCTTCAAGATCAGGCTCGAAGATCATGTCCGTGGCTTCGTCATGAACATCAAGAAGCGTTTCGGCGCCATTCTGACTTTGATCGTTTGCAACGATGCCAATTCCAGCGCCAGTGGCAAGCCCGCCACCGGAAACCTGGATGATGCCCACAAATGCACGCGCTGTATTGATTGCAGTTCGAAGCGCACTACCCAGCGGCGGCGTCGATGGATCGACCTCGAATTGCACACCTCCGGCGCCATCAGTAGTTCTTGCGCCGCCATTGACGCCTTCAAACACTGAAATTGCCTGATTAACACCATTCGCATCATGGATGAAAACCACGACGTCAATATCTACCTGCTCCGCGAGGGCGAACGTGCCGGCCGGTGCAGCAAGAACGACCTCAGGCCCCATCGGCCCCATCGCTTCTCGCTGCCCATCCAGAGGTGAAACAACAATCAACCCGCCTGTCGTGAACATTGTCGTATTCGGATCAATCTGACCCTGCGCCGCCGCAGTGACACACACACTCGCCGCGGCTGCCATTCGAAACGCGATTCGCATCGTCATGATGTCGTCCCTTCCCCTGGTGCGGTTCCCGGCGCCGCGCCATGCGGCGCGCACGACACCAACCTAGACAGACAGCGTGTCAGACTCCATCCCCATTCAACATATTGACGGGACGCGTCCCTCAGCCTGTCCAGTTGGCCAAGAGTTGCGCAAGATCAGCGCCATCGACGATGCAATCGCCATTCAGGTCCGCCGCGCACGATGGCGGGCAGGGCAAGCCGCACGGCCCGAAGTTCGCGAGCATCCCCGCGAGGTCGGCGCCGTTGACGAAGCCGTCGCCGTTGAGATCCGCCGGACCGGCGCTCGTGGTGATCGCGCAGTTAAACAGCACAGGCCCTTGACCCGCGGCGCCCAGGGCCGCCATCTCCACCACCACACTGGCAACGAGATTGCCGCCTTCGGTCGCACCGCTGGTCGGCTGCGCGGCTGGCTGACATTCCATCGCCAGCGCCGGCGTGGCGCCGCCTTCCGTGCTTGGCGCGATCGTCACCTGCACCAATGGGACGCTCGCGCTCGTGTTGAATTCGACCGCGTTGGCGTTCCCCGCGCAGATGATCTCAGTTTGCATTGGCCCCGTCGTGGATTGTGAACTCAGGAACGGGTCAAGACTGTCCGGATCAAACGTCACGCCCGTGGTGAACGCGGCGGCGGGCAAACCGGGAACAGCGTCCGGAACGAGGCCCGACGTCGCCGGGTGAATGAATATCGCAGACGACGACTGTTGCACATTGACCGTGAGCGCGCCGCCAACAATCGTGGTTGTGCCGGTGGCGCCGCCTTGTGCGGGAATGGCGGCAATGCTCCAGGTGAAGTGGGCGCCATCTCCATCGAACGCGCCGTTGAATTCGGGGCTGACGGTGTCGTCGCCCGGACCGACGCTGCTGTTGTCCACGCTGGCGACGATGAGGTCGGGATCGTCGCCGTCCGGAGCGGGCGTGCCGCCGGAGCCAAAGTTTTCGCGCCATAAGGCATAGTCCACTGAATCGACGGTTTGGTCTCCGTTGCCATCCGCCGCCAGGTCTTTGCCGGTGTCGCCAAGGCTTTCGCGCCAGATCGCGTAGTCAATCGCATCGACGGCGCCGTCTCCGTTGTAATCACCCGTGAGGCCAGTCGCGGCTTTCGTGGTGGCTGGCGCTGACAGCGCATCTGTTGGCTGCGCCAAGGAGCCAACCAACGGCAAGATGTCAATCGGCATCGACGCGCCGATCAGCGACTGGTCAAATGTGATGGTGCAGGCGGAACCTTCGCAATTGAGTGTGCCATCGCCAAGAAACGTAAATGTCTCCTTGTCGAGGATCTCAACCACGCCCTGTTCGGCGATCTCGCTGAACAGATTGATGAAGACATCACTGCCGAAGTTTGGAACCGTCGGGAAGTTCTTGAAGAAGTTCTGGTCCGGTTCGAATCCGGTGGCGTTGCTTTGATCGATGTCGAGTTCAATCGAGCCAGCCACGCTGTTGGTCGCCATCAAGGAAGGCGGCGCCACCGCCGTGGCGAACTCGATGGTGATCGTGACCGTGGTTCCGTCCTGCGTGCCTCCGACCGAGGTGATGTCCGGCAAAAAGCCGCCTGCGCCGAACGCGTCCTGCGCATCGCCGACCGGATCGGACACCGGATTCGCCAGGGCAACGGTCGCCACAAAGAAGCAAGCCAACGCAATCCAAGCGACTCGTGAGTATCGAGCGTTCATCCGCAGGTCTCCTCATTCAAATTCAAGGTCTTCGCCTCGCTGAATCTACGGAGACTGGGTTCCCAATCAAGGGAAAAACCCCATAGTCATTGCGATCCTTGCTGAATTCAATTGAATTGGGCGGATCGCCGTTGGTGAATCTGCGGTGTTCTCACCCCGTCCAGTTCGCCAGCAGCTGGGCCAGGTCGGCGCCGTCAACGACGCAGTCGTTGTTGAGGTCCGCGGCGCATGAGGGCGGGCACGGCAGGCCGCAGGGCCCGAAGTTGGCGAGCAAGCCTGCGAGATCCGCGCCGTTGACAAAGCCGTCGCCATTGAGATCCGCAGGCGACGATGCGGGGCAGGACGTCATCGACGGATTGAGCGAGTCGGTGCTTTGCAGGAACGTGCCCATCAACACCGCGACATCAACCGGCCCTTCAAAGGGCACATCCTCACCCATCAGGCAGCCGCTGACCGAAGTCGCCGTCGTGGTGAACGGAATATCAACCGGCGGCGTCGTTCCGGTCGTGTCGTACATCCGGAACATGCCCGGCGTATCGAACGCCTGGTAGAAATCGATGATGTAGTCCGAGCCGAAGTCTGGATCTTGCGGGAAGAACGCATCATTGATGCTCTGTTGCGGCCCCTGCCCCGTCTTCCCGCTCTGATCCGCATCGATATCAATGAAGCCGTACAGCGCGTCTTCCTCAAGACCGCCGGGCGGTGAGAACGAGTTGTAAAACGTGATCGTGAAACAGAAGTGACCCGGGCCGACCGTCACCTCGGCGCTGGCGATGTCCTGAAACGGCGGCCCCTGCTGCAGCGGATCGGACGTATCGCCCTGCGGATCAGGAAACGGCGCGGCGAGCGCAGAGACAGCGGCTGTCAGTGAGGTGAACACCAGCAACGAAGCGCGTTTCATCGTCGATCCCCTTCCATACAAGTCGAATCCACAAAGGACAACGTCAATTGTGCGGGGATCGCGCAGTGATTCAACGAAAATCTGAAGCGAACATGGATTGGGCCAAAGGGGCGAGGAACGCTAGAGCGCGGCTTTGCGCGTCCAGGTCGTTCCTTCCGGCCCGTCCTTGATCTCGATGCCCATCGCCGCGAGCTGGTCGCGCACGGTGTCGGCGCGGGCGAAGTCCTTGTCCTTGCGAGCCGCGTTGCGCTCGGCGATGAGTGATTCGATTTCCGCGGCGTCGTCAGAAGATCCACCCGCCGTTGCGCCCGCCTTTAACTCAAGTACACCCAGCGCGCCGTCGAACTCCCGCAACAAAGCAGCGTCCGTCTTCGTCGGCGCACTGACGGCGCCAATCCATTGATTCAGCACGCCGATCGCGCCGGCAATATTCAAGTCATCATTCATGGCGCGGGCAAACTCACTCGCCACAGTTTCGTTGCGCGCGCCGGCGTCATTCGATGTATCTGCCGCATCAATGAAGCGCCGCCATCGCTCCACCATGCGCGTCGAATCCTTCAACCCCTGCTCGGTGAAGTTCGCGTTCGACCGGTAATGCGTTTTGATGAGCTCCAGCCGAATCGCCGCGGGTTCAAACCCTTTGGCCATCAGATCGCGAATCGTGAAGAAGTTGCCCTTGCTCTTGGACATCTTCTCGCCTTCGACGAAGAGATGCCGCGGATGAAACCAGTAGCGTGCGAAGAACTGGGCGCCCGTGGCGCCGCGGCTTTGGGCAATCTCACACTCATGGTGCGGAAAGATGTTGTCCTCGCCGCCGGAGTGCAAGTCGATCACATCGCCAAGGCGGTTGCGCGCCATGACGGAGCATTCAATATGCCAACCGGGGTAGCCCTCTTTCAGCGGCACGTCGCGCCCGAGCGCCTCGGACGGGTTCCATCGCATGGAATGCGTCGGGTCCGGCTTCCAGAGCATGAAGTCCGCCGGATGTTTCTTCACTGCCTGGTTCGCATCGGCGACGCGCCCGCCGGCCCCCGCGCGAATCTTGTCCAGCGTGTTGCCCGAGAGCTTGCCGTAGTCGGGGAACGACTGCACATCGAAATACGCCACGCCGTCCGAAGCGACATAGGCATGCCCATTCTCGATCAGCTCAAGAATCATCTCGAGCATGTCGCGAATCACGTGCGTCGGTCGCGGCAACAGCGACGGGTCCTGCTCGGCGTCTTCAACCACCTTCATGCCAAGCGTGCGCGCATCCGTCACGAATGCGTCCGCGTAGAACTCCGCAATGGCGTAGGGATCATTCGGATCGATGTTGGCGCCGGGCGGGAGAGCGCCGGATTTCTTCGCGTCCAGCAGACGCTTGCGGGCGGCGTCCATCTTGTCCTCACCGCCGCCATCAGCCGCGGCGTCATCGGTCATATGACCGACGTCCGTCAGATTCATCACGTGCGTGACGTCGTAGCCGCCGGCGTCTTCGGCCGAACCATCCGGCGACACGCGCTCGCACAAGGGTGATTCGAGCCAGCGGCGAAGGACGTCCGCCGCGAGGAAGGAGCGAAAGTTTCCGATGTGCGCGTAGTCGTAGACCGTCGGTCCGCAGGTGTAGAACGAGACCTTGCCTGATTCCAGCGGCGTGAACGTCTCGACCTGACCCGTGAGCGTGTTGTGAATCTGAAGCGGCATGATGGCCAAGCGTAGCGATCAAGAAAGGAGATGAAACGCGACGGAAGGACGCGACGGGAAAAGCAAGAGGCGCACTCCCTCTCCATCCGGGAGAGGGCCGGGGTGAGGGGCGTTGGTCGTCCAAAGGCGCAAGGCCAGATCAAAAGAATGAAGACCTCAAGCCCTCATCCGATTCGCCTGCGGCGGACCACCTTCTCCCGGGGGGAAAAGGGAATTACTTGACCGTGGAGTCCGCCGCGGGCACGTCTTCCTGCGCGCCGGCGACGTCAAACTCGATGCGCACGCGCGTCACGCGCGTCGGCTCCGCCGCGAGCACTGTCACGAGGAAGCCGTTCTTGCGGAAGGTTTCGCCCTCATCCGGAAGCCGCCCCAGCTCCGTCAGGACGAAGCCGCCGACGGTGTCGTAGTCATCGCTTTCGGGGAGCGCGACGCCGAGTTCTTCAAGCCGGTCGTTCACATCATTAATGCTGGCCCGCGCGTCCACTTCCATCGCCCTCGAATCGATCACGATGGTGATGTCCGGCGGCGCCTCGTCCAGTGGCTCGAACTCGTCCTGAATCTCACCGACGATCTCTTCAAGCACGTCTTCGATGGTGACCAGCCCGGCCGTCCCGCCATATTCATCCAGCACGATCGCCAGGTGCACCTTGTCGCGCTGGAACTCCAGCAGCATTTCCGTGATCGGCTTGGTCTCCGGCACGAAGCGCGCTTCGCGCACGATGTCCTGAATCTTGAATTCCGTCACATCCTGCGCAAGGAACCCCAGCAAGTCCTTCGCATAGAGCAGCCCGATGATGTGGTCGAGGTCGCCCTCATACACCGGAATGCGGCTGTGCCCGGCCTTGCGAATGAAAGTCTTGATCGAGTGCAGGTCTTCCGTGCTCTCGACACCTTCAATCTCCGTGCGGGGCGTCATGACTTCTTCAACCGTGCGCGACTTGAAGTCCACGACCGCCTTGATCATGTGGCGCTCGGTCTGATTGAAGCTGCCTTCGTGCTCCGCCTCGGAAACAACCGACAGCAACTCGCGTTCGTAGTCCTCATCGCGCGACCGATCGCTCACACCCGCCAGACGCTTCACGATTTCATCGATGACGCCTAGCGCGCGCACCAGCGGGTACGTCACGACGTGAATGCCGCGGATGAGCCACCCGAGCCGCAGGATGACGGACTCACCGGCGTGGTCGGCGATGCTCATCGGTATCACGACGCCGATGATGGACAGCAGCCCCAGCGCTACGGCGCCGGCCAGGAGCAGGTTGGTCCAGGTCACGCTGGATTCCTCGCCGACCCCCGTCGCCCAGATCAGCGTCGCGACCACCGTGACGAGGCTGCACACCGTGCGCGGCAGCGACACGGCCAGCGCGTGCCCGCCAATATTTTCAAGGATGGGCGCCAGCGCGTCGCCGCGACCTTCGCGCGTGGCTAGTTCTTTCAGCTTGCTGCGCGACGCATTGCGCAACGACATCTGCAGCGATGCAAACAGGCCCGCCACAAGCGCAGCGACGATCGCGATCCACAGAGCGCCGGCGTTCATGACGCGCCCCCGGTTTCACGTTCGTACACCGCGCCGACGCCAATCGCGCGAAGAATCTCATCTTCGCGCACATGCATGGCCTTGGATTGCGCTTCAGTCACATCATCAAAGCCCGAGCAATGCAGGACGCCATGCACGATGTACAGCAGCAGCTCGCGCTGCAATGCATGACCGTGCGCATCCGCCTGACGCGCGGCTTCATCCACGCAGACGACGATGTCCACATCCAGCGGCGCCGCCGGGTCTTCGGCGTGGTCGAACGTCAGGACGTCCGTTGTCGTCGGGTCATTCATGAACTGGTCATGGAGGCGCGACATCTCGTCGTCGCCGACGAGCCGCACGCGAACCTCGCCCGCATCGCGCAGTTCCGCGAGGGCGCGCTGGGCGCACGCACACAGCCACTGGCGGACCTCTTTGGTCAGCCGACCTTCTGTGTCGAGCAGATCGAGCGTTGGGGGTTGGCTCGGACTGGGAGGCTGTTCAGGCTCCGGTTCGGCTTGACTGGCCGGGCCGGAATCTGCACTCGCCTCGGCGTGGGCGGTGGACGCACTGGCTTCCATCGTCGGTCGCGATCACCTCACTCTTGCGGGACGTCGGATGCTGCCTGCATCGTCGGATCGAGCGTCTCGCTTCAGCCGCCAAGTGTAGAACACCCGAGGGGCCGGTCCAGCGACAATCTCCCGGATTGCCCGGCAACCGGATCCAACCCCGCCGACGACCGGTAAACAGCCATGACGCGGCCACGGAGACACGCATGACCCGAGCCTTCCATCTCATTGTCGCCATGCTGGGGGTGACGCTGTCGCAGCCCGCCCAGGCGCAATCAGTCCCCGCTTCGGACTCGCTGGCGATCCAGCCGGTGGAGGACATCAGCCGCCCGTGGCTGGATGCAGCGCTCGACGCCGCGTCGTGGATCCGCGCCTACGAGATTGAGGATGAGCACGGCCTCGCCTGGCCCGTCGATCCTGAGAACGACGCGACCGTGGTCGATCATCTCTACTCGGGCAACGCCGGCGTGGTGCTGTTCTTTGCGCATCTGGCCGCGCGTCCGCCGCAGGTTGAACGCGTCGATGGCCATTTAAAGATTGTGAATCCATGGCGCGAACCCGCCACACGCGGCGCCGACCGTCTCATCGCCAACCTCCCCGACACGCTCGAGCCCGGGCAGGCCGGTCTGTACACCGGCGTTGCGGGAATCGGATTCGTGCTGAATGAGGTCTACCGCGTCACCGAGGATGAGCGATACCGCGACGGCGCCATGCGATGCGTGCAGTTGATCCATGACGCCGCGATGCCGGCAGGTGACGGTGTCGAATGGGGACCGGTGACGGACATCGTTTCAGGGTCGGCGGGAACGGGGCTCTTTCTGTTGTACGCGGCGGATGAGATGGGCCACGCCGCGTCGCGCAAGCTCGCAGCCAGCGCAGGCGAACGTTTGCTCGAACTCGGCATCCCCGCCGACGGCGGCCTGAAATGGCGCATGTCGCCGGATTTCGCGCGCCTCATGCCGAACTTCTCGCATGGAACAGCCGGCGTCGCATTCTTTCTCGCGCGCCTGTACGAAGAGACAGGGCGCGAAGAGTTTCTTGCCGGCGCTCTCGCAGGAGCGCGCTACCTGCAATCGATTGCAGAGACTGACGACGGCGGCTGTCTCATCATGCATCACGAGCCCGATGGTGAAGATTTGTTCTATCTCTCTTGGTGCCACGGCCCCGCGGGAACGGGGCGGCTGTTTCAACAGCTGTACGCCGCGACGGGCGACGATGAGTGGCGCGAGTGGACGTTGAAGTGCGCTGATTCGCTCCTGAGTGCAGGCATCCCTGAACGGCAAACGCCCGGCTTCTGGAACAACGTCGGCCAATGCTGCGGCAGCGCGGGCGTTGCACAATTCATGATCGATGTGTTCGCGCAGACGCGCGCCGAGGCGCACTACGGCTTTGCGCTGGAATTGGGGCGCGACGCTCTGAGCCGCGCGGCGGTTGATGAAACATCTGGACACAAGCGATGGATTCACGCCGAGCACCGCACGCAGCCTGACCTGCTCATCGCGCAGTCCGGGTACATGCAGGGCGCCGCGGGCATCAGCATCTGGTTGCTTCAGGAACACGCGCGGCATGCGAGCGTGGCATTCATGACGAATAGCGCATTTGACGCAAAGGAAGTGACTCCCGACAAGCGCCCGTCTATTCGCATCAACAGACTCCCCGACGCACCAACCATCAAGCAACTCGATGCGCCCGAATCCGAACCGCGCCCGTGAGGAAGCGGCTTCCCTTCGCTCCGAAGGAGCGCCCGATCATTGCCACGAGTGAAGCGAAGCGCAACCCGTGGAACACAGGCCTTCCAAATTCAGAAGCCCCGAAGGGACGAAGGAAGAAGGCTCTCAACCTCATTATTCCTGCGCCCCTCCGGGGCTCTATCTCAAAATGGGAAGTCTTCCACGAGTTGCGCTCGCCGCTCTCGTGGCTCCACTTCACTCGTGGCAACATTCCCGCGCCCCTTCGGGGCTTTGCTTCAGCATCACAACTCCGAACCGCGCCCGTAAGGAAGCGGTTTCCCAAAGCGATCTTTCGAAACGTCACTTCACTCCGGCCGCTTCAAGACAGTGTACATCGCGCGCAGGCCGTTCTCGAGATCCATCGCCCGCTCGCCCGCATCCCAGCCCAGCGCGTGCGCCATCTCGTGCGAGAACGATGTGTCATCCACATCGAACGCGACAATCTCAAACCCGACATCCTCCAGCAGATCTCGCTCAAACGGGCACTCCCCGCTGCGCCACGGCTGGTACGGCTGATCCTCACCCCGCGGCGGCGGGTACAGGTTGTAAATCACGAACAATCCGCCCGGCGCCAGCGAATCAAACATCGCCTGCGCATACGCCTCATCGCTCACGCCCAGATGCACCAGCATGCGCGGATCGACCTCACGCTCAGGGTGGATGTACCCCTTCTTCAGCGTGTTTTTGGACATCATCAGATCAAACCCGCCGCCCGCGGCTTCGAAAACATCCGCTTCAGCAGGCCACTGCCCATAGAGCAGCGTGATCGTTCCTTGCTCCCCTGCACCCGCAACTTCGGCGCGCTCAACCGCGCCCATGTCCGACTCGTTGTAGTACTCATCCAGCAATTCCAGCACTTCGACGCCGACGGTGTCCGCGCCCAAGCTCGCCAGCAAACGAAGATGCCCGACGCCGCCGAAACCGAAGTCGAAGACGCGAGCCCCGTCCGCGTCAACGAATCCGGCCCCGTCCGCAAGATCAATCGCGCGCACGTACGCCAACGGCGTGCCGTAAAACGTTTGGTAGTGGAAGCGTTCGCCAAGCTCCATGCGCTGGTATTCGGCGCGCTCTTCTTCCGAGAGCGCCATCGCGTCCTCTTCTGACAGCGCGCTTCGATCGCTGCGCCGGAAATAGACAACGCGTTCACCTTCAATGGAGGGAAGGTCTTCGACAGCGGTCAGGAAGTCATTCGCAAGTTCGCTCTCGACCAGCGGGCGCAGATTCCCGGCTTCGGTGCGCATCTGTTCGAGGATGCTCGGCTGCGCATCGTCCTGGGCCGCCGCGCCGGGGGCGAACACAACCCATGCAGCAAGCGCCGCGCCGACCGCCACATTCCAAGCCTTCATGTCGATTCCTCCCGCAATGCGCCGCCCGAATCGCCGCGCCAGCGGTGGTACCGCCCCGCGCTGCTCGCCGTTGCGGCGTCACGCCCGGCCAGGCAGATACGCTGCCCGTCATATGGCCCTTGTGGGAACATTCATCCTGCTCACCATGCTCGGTGAGTTTGGGACGCTGCTGTATCTCGCCTACGCGATTCCGGCATTTGTTCGGGCGCACCCGCTCGGGCGACGGAGGACGGCGTCATTCCTCGCCGCGACGCTCGCCATCGCGCCGACCGTGATGTTCCTCGTCATGCTGCTGCTCGGGTTCGGCAACCTGTTCGCATCGCACTTCGGGGCGCCGATCAGCCAGGCGCTTCACATCCTTCTGTTCTCATTGATTGTCGTCTGGGGAACATCGCTGGCGTGCTCGCTAGTGCATCAGGAGTTCTTCGAGGATGAGGAACTCCGATCAGCGCCGATTCGCGCCGCGCTCATTGCAACCGGAGTCGTCGCCATCGTGTGTGTGCCGACCGCGTTTCTCGGCGACGCGTTCGCGTTACTCGCCATCGTCTTTGCGGGCATCGCCGCGCTCGTGTGGCATGTGATCGTCTTCATCGCGCTGAACGACCGCTCCCGCGCGATTCGAATCCGCGCGATGTCGCGCGGACAACGATGTCCGAAATGTCTCTATGACGTGAGGGGGATCGTCGGCGGGAAATGCCCTGAGTGCGGTGCGAGCATACGATCATCACAGACGTGAAAGTATTAGGCGCGCTCATCTTTATCATTGCAGCGTTTGCGCTTTTCATTGAGCTGCTGGCGCTGGTCTACATTGGCTATATATCGCGATCCCTTCTTCAGATTCGCGCTCCAAAGCCAAGACGCGAATTGGGCTTGTGCGCCGGCGCCGTGGGTGTGCGCATTGCATGGGCAATAGGAACGATCGTGCTCTTCATGGTCATTATGGATCTATGGAGAAAGCCATCACCGGCAATTGATCGATTCACGGTCTACGTCCTCACCGGTCTTGGGAGTTTCTGGATCCTCTCGGCGTTGACCGTCATCCTCCAGCACTCATTGTTTGATGATTTCGAAGCGGCGGTACAACCACTTTGGGCCGGAGTCGCCGTGACAGGTGTCAGCGCTGTCGCGTTCGCGGTTTCGTACACACCGATTGGTGGAAGCGAGGGCGTGCTCGCGATCTATTGGATCACTGCTCTCGCCGTTTGGCATACGGTCAATGGCGTCCGTACACATAGGCGCGCATGCACGCTCCGGGCGATGCAATTCGCGTCTGGCGGCGTATGCCGATCGTGTTCTTATCCGGTCGCCAGTGTCGTCGGCGGGAAGTGCCCGGAGTGCGGCGCCGTCATCGCCACTCCACCCACGACCAAAGCGCCATCCGATTTCAAATCTGAGATTTGAGATTGGAAATCATCCCCGTGCCATGGTCTGGTCGCCAGGCCAGGCCATGCGTTCCGCGCCGACGCCCAATCATGGCCTCGCTTGCAGCGAGACCATGGCACAACAGAGCCCCCCGAAATCCACGCCTTTGGGCCTCTCCCTCGCCCCCTCTATACTGCTCGTCCAGCTAGGGAGACCCGTTCCGCCATGCCGTACACGCTCAAGCCAGCCAACGCTTTCGACATCGACGTCGAGTCCACCGAGTACCTCAAGGATCACGTGGACACCGGCGATCGCTGGGTGCTCAATTTCGGGCCGCAGCACCCCGCGACGCACACCACGCTCCGCCTCGTGCTGGAGCTGGACGGCGAGCGCGTCGCCCGCTGCACGCCCCACATCGGGTACCTGCACTCCGGCTTCGAGAAGCTTGGCGAGCATCTGGATTACAACCAGTACGTCACGATCGTCAGCCGCATGAACTACCTCTCGCCGATCGCCAACGACATCTGTTGGCATCACGCGGTGGAGAAGGTTTTCGGCGTCGGCCTCACGCCGCGCTGCACCGTCGTGCGCACGATCATGGCGGAGATGGCCCGCATTCAGGATCACCTCCTGTGCGTCGGGGCGGCGGCGCTGGACCTCGGCGCCATCACCGGCTTCCTCTACTCCTTCAACCCGCGCGAGAAGATCTACGACATCTGCGACTTCATCTCCGGCCAGCGCTTCCACCCGGACTGGACGCGCGTCGGCGGCGCCATGATGGATCTGCCCGACGAAGAGATCTTCAAACGACTCGTCAAGGACTTCATCCACAACGACCTGCCGCAGGCGCTGAAGGACCTCGAAGGCCTCGTCCTGCGCAACAAGATCTTCTACGACCGCACCGTCGGCATCGGCACGATCAGCCGCGAGGACGCAATCGCCTGGAGCATCAGCGGTCCGCTGGCTCGCGCATCAGGCGTCCGCCGCGACCTGCGCAAGGATGAGCCGTACCTGTGCTACGCCGACAACTGGGATGGCGAAGGCGCCGAAGCCGTGGAGTTCAAAGTCCCCATCGCTGAAGGCGGCGACGTGTACGCCCGCTTCCAGGTGCGCCTCGAAGAAATCCGCCAGGCGGTGAAGATCATCGAACAACTCATCGACCGCATCCCCGGCGGCCCGATGAACGCCTTCACCGACGCCAAGAGCGTCAAGCCCCCCAAGAGCGAGGTCTACGGCTCCATCGAAGGCCTCATCCAGCACTTCGAACTCATCATGACCAACCGCGGCTGGGAAGCGCCCATCGCCGAGGGCTACGGCGCAAACGAAACCGCCAACGGCGAGCTTGGCTACTACGTCGTCGCCGACGGCTCGCCGCGAGCCTGGCGCGTCAAGACCCGCCCGCCGTCATTCATCAACTACGCGGTGATGAGCAAGATGCTTGAAGGGCACATGTTGCCTGATGTGGTGGCGGTGCTGGGGTCGCTCAACATCGTCGCGGCGGAATTGGATCGGTAAGAAGCGATTTTGAAGCTCCGATCCGATAGGCTGGTTGACCAGAGCGGCGTCCCGCACTGACCGGTCCTTTCGCGCCAAGGTGGCGCAGCCGACGATCAGCGCCTGTGCCGCCGGAGGACTGACAATGAGAATGGTGTTGATTGCAGCCGTGCTCGTGCTCGCCGCTTCGGTCGCTGTCGCGCAGGATGACAAGCCACTCGCGAACGAGCCGGTTCCCTTCCCGCATCCGTCCATCACGGAAGTGCTGTTCCATGTGCCGCAGGATTCTGAGGGCGACCCGTCGCTTGATGGCGTGCGTGAAGCAGTCGGCGATGAATTCATCGAGATCGCCAACCTGCACGACAAGGCGATCGATATCGGTGGTTACACACTCACCGATCGCGGCGCGCAGATCACGTTCACCTTCCCCGCGATGAAGCTCCAGCCCGGCGAGATCGCCGTCGTCTTCAACGGCCGCGAGACCGAAATCCCCGGCCCCGTCGGCGGCGCCACCGCGCTTCCCGATGCGCCCAACGCCAATTATCTCAACGCGTGGGTGTTCAACATCGGCAACACGAGCCGCATGAAGGCGCTGAACAATCAGAACGATCGCGTCGTGCTTGCCTCGCCGGACGGCCTGCCCGTGGACATCATCATGTGGGGCGCCAGCGACATGCGGGACTACACCAGCAACCCCCGCATCGCTTTCGTGCGGCCATCCCCCAAATGCAGCGTCCAACGCGTGCGCGACACCGGCGAACTGCTCCCCCACAAAGAGATCGACGGCGCGTGGTTCAGCCCCGGCTGGATCCCCGAGCGCGTGACCGTGGCGGAAGCTGATCCGGAATGACGTCGATTCAGGAACCGGATTTCACCACAGAGGCGCAGAGAGCACAGAGAATGGACTATTCCGTTCCAGCCTCTGAGTCCTCTGCGCCTCTGTGGTGAATCGATTCCTCGATTCTCCCCTCCGTGACCTCCGCGTTCATCCCCCCTCCTCCGCCCCCGCTGACGGAACGCCCGCTTCGCCCTATCCTGCACACACCATGGGCTGGATCACCAAACCGAGCGCGACCACGCAGATTGAGCGTCGAAGCGAGCCGTACCTCACCGACGCGATCAAGCAGAAGATCGAGCGTGACTATCTGCCGCGCTACGAGAAGAAGCAGGGCGCCCTGCTGCCGACGCTGCACGAGCTGCAGCACACCTACGGCTGGCTGCCGGCCCAGGCCCTCGAAGAGGTCGCGGCGTTCCTCGAACTCAACCCCGGCGACGTGCTCGACACCGCCTCTTTCTACGAAGAGTTCTGGCTCAAGAAGAAAGGGCAGCACACGATCGCCGTCTGCCGCTCCATGGCGTGCGAAGTGTGCGACCACAAGGCGATCACCGACACCTGCCGCGAGAAACTCGGCATCGGCATCGGCGAGACGACCGACGACGGCAAGTTCACACTCGTCGAACTTGAATGCCTCGGCGCCTGCGGCGGCGCGCCGGCCATGCTCTTCAACGAAGACCTGCACGAAAACGCCACGCCCGAACAAGTCGCGAAGCTGATCGACCAGTCGAAGTGAGCTCGCGTTCGGCGCCCAAGTGATGGGGGACGAACGCGAAGGGCGCGGAGGGATCAGAGGGCGCCAAGATTTGAATGGGTTGGGGATGAATCCTCGCGCTGGTTGAACGCATCGAGACTGGCCTGTGCGCTTCATCGCCCTGAAAGGGCGCCGGATTGTTGCCACGAGTAAAGCGAGGCAACGCCGAGCGTCACTCGTGGAATGAGTTCCGTTCGAGAAAAAGAGCCCCGCAGGGGCGAAGGAAGAAGCCGCATGTGCAGTTGTTTTCCTGCGCCCCTGTGGGGCGCTTTTCGTTGAGAACGCCCTGCTCCACGGGTTGCGCTTTGCTTCACCCGTGGCAAGAGTCACTTGCCCCTTCGGGGCGGTCGGGAACTCAAGCTTGATTGGAATTCAATCCCCAATCCCCAATCCCCAATCCCCAATCTCAAATCCAAAACCCTTCCCCGTTCATCTCTTTCTCCTCTCCTCCTCCAACTCCTCCGCGCCCTCCGCGTTCACTCCCCACTCCCCATCTGCGCCCTGATCGCCGCTTCGAGCGCATTGGCGTCCTTCGCGCCGAGCAGCCGCTTCTTCGCATCGTTCAACTGAAGCTGCACACCCTCATTTCCGCTGATGGTGTACGCCCATCCGCCGCCGGGTCGCCAGCGGATGCCCCAGCCGGCCCAGTCGCGCATCGGGTGAAATGTCACCGCTTCGGCCGACGCAATCTCGTCCATCGCAATGCGTTTCTTCCAGACCGGGATGTAGCGCACATGCACTTCATCCGGGCGCACCTCGATGATGAGCCGCAATGTCAGCATGAACAGCGGCGTGAACACGCCGCACGCGAGCCAGATGACCCACAGCACCGCGTTCGGCGCCGGCTTGCTGCCCCACGGCTGGCCCATCACGATCTGTTCGATGAAGCCCCACCACGCGACCGCCGCCACGCCGAGCACGACCGGCCACGCGAACCACGGTTTCTTCGTCTGCACGTCGCGATGCACGATGGTTGGGTCCATGTCGCTCATGCCCTATTGTTCGGATGAACGACCCGATTCTTGCGAATTCCGGAGCCCCCATGTCCGCCCCGAAACGCGATGACAAGTCGATTTCCCGCTCCCTCGGCGAGTTCGTCGGCCACATCTGGCGCGGCGTGACGGGCGACGTCGCCCCCGACAAACGCGAGGTCAAACGCACCGTCGAAGAGGAAGAGCGCGAGACCGATCAGGGCAAAGTCACACTGCGCCGAACCACGATCGAAGAAATCGAATTCAAAAAAGACTAATCAGAGCCCCGAGCGCCAGCGAGGGGTCACCGTTGCGTATTCGCGACGCGAGCGCGGCCATACAGCTGCGAAGGCATCAGGCACTGGCCTTTTGCCAACGTGCGACTGCGCGTCATTCGACGGTTGCTTCAGTCCGGGTGGCATGCCCACGTCTCCGTGGGCATGGTTCATCTCACAAATGCAACACCTGCGCCGAGACTTCGCTCGTCGTGCCATCAGAAGAACGCGGGGTACGCTGAGGAATTGGAGTGGTCGAATGCGCGCGCTCCTCCGCCGCCACATTCACAACGATGTCCGCACGCATGCTCCGCGCCTCCCCTTCCC
>MRWG01000995.1_pt1 | contig 21555 bp, 19 predicted proteins | sample 1013341 | NCBI WGS metagenome assembly MRWG01 (sample SAMN06117577, study PRJNA244670) | biofilm metagenome | biome: Water; feature: Cathode Biofilm; material: Biofilm; isolation source: microbial consortium enriched at the cathode of a solar microbial fuel cell | place: USA: District of Columbia ... | reverse complement strand
GGCACCATCTTCCTGATGTGGCTCGGCGAGCAGATCACCCAGCGCGGCGTCGGCAACGGCATCTCGCTGATCATCTTCGCCGGCATCGTGGCGCAGCTGCCCACCGCGCTCGCCAGCACGCTGGAGCTCGGCCGCCAGGGCCGGCTGTCGACCGCCTTCATCCTGTTCCTGCTGGTGATGTCGGTGGCCGTGATCGCCTTCATCGTCTTCATGGAGCGCGCCCAGCGGCGCATCCTGGTGCAGTATCCGAAGCGCCAGGTCGGCAACAAGATGTTCGGCGGCGAGAGCTCGCACCTGCCGCTCAAGCTGAATACGGCCGGCGTGATCCCGCCGATCTTCGCCAGCTCCATCCTGTTGATGCCGTTGACCGTCGCGAACTTCTCCGGCGGGCAGGGCCCGGACTGGCTGTCGACCGTCTCGGCCTGGCTGGGGCGCGGGCAGCCGCTCTATCTCGCGCTCTATATCTCCGGCATCGTGTTCTTCGCCTTCTTCTACACCGCCGTCGTCTTCAATCCGCAGGACACGGCCGACAACCTGAAGCGCTATGGCGGCTTCGTGCCGGGCATCCGTCCGGGCAAGAACACGGCCGACTATCTCGACCATGTGCTGACGCGGCTGACGTGTGTGGGCGCGGCCTATCTGGCGCTCGTCTGTCTGCTGCCGGAGCTGCTGATCTCGCGATATTCGGTGCCGTTCTATTTCGGCGGCACCAGCCTGCTGATCGTGGTGACGGTCACGATGGATACCGTGACCCAGATCCAGAGCCACCTGTTGGCGCACCAGTATGAGGGACTCATCAAGAAGTCCAAACTGAGGGGGAAACAGAGGCGATGAACATCATACTGCTGGGGCCCCCGGGGGCTGGAAAAGGGACGCAGGCCAAGCGGCTGGAGGACAGCCGCGGCATGGTGCAACTGTCGACCGGCGACATGCTGCGCGCCGAGGTGAAGAGCGAGAGCGCGCTCGGCAAGCGCGCCAAGGCGATCATGGAGGCCGGCGAGCTGGTCCCGGACGAGCTGGTGATCGGCATCATCTCGAGCCGGATCGATTCGCCGGACTGCGCGAAGGGCTTCATCCTCGACGGTTTCCCGCGCACGGTCGCCCAGGCCGAGGCGCTGGACGCGATGCTGGACGAGAAGGACATGGCGCTCGACGCGGTGATCGAGATGAAGGTCGACGACGAGGCGCTGACCGAGCGGATCACCGGCCGCTACACCTGCGCCAAGTGCGGCGAGGGTTATCACGACCAGTTCAAGCAGCCGGCCAAGGACGGCGTCTGCGACAAGTGCGGCAGCACCGAGTTCACCCGCCGCAAGGACGACAATGCCGAGACGGTGAAGAGCCGGCTCAAGGCCTATCACGAGCAGACCGCGCCGATCCTGCCCTACTACGACGACAAGGGCATGCTGAAGCAGGTCGACGGGATGGCCGAGATGGACGAGGTGACCCGCCAGATCGAGGCGGTGCTGGATCGGGCCGCCTGACGGCGGCCGCGAAAGGGTTGGCTCCCGCCCGGCGGGAGGCGCGAGATTCAGGGCGCGCACGCGTTGACAGCGCGGCGCTTTTCCCTATAATCCGCGCGCTTCGCCGGAAGAGAGCCTTGAAATCGTTGGGTTTCGGTTGGCCGCCGGCGGGCACATCGCCCGAAGTTGGTGGAAAGTGCGGAACAGGGCCCGCACGGCACGGTGGCCCGACGCACGGGAATGACGACCGGCCCGATGGGAACGGGAAACCGGGTTGCGCTCTGGCGCGACCCGATCATGGTTTGAAGGAGAAGCTGTCGTGGCGCGTATCGCTGGCGTGAACATTCCGACCAACAAGCGGGTGGTGGTGGCGCTCACCTACATCACCGGAATCGGGAATACGAGCGCGAAGAAGATCCTCGACACCTGCGGCGTGCCGGAAAGCACCCGGGTGAACGAGTTGAGCGAAGACGAACTCTCGCGCATTCGTGAGACGATCGACCGCGACCATATGGTCGAGGGCGATCTGCGCCGCGATGTGGCGATGAACATCAAGCGCCTGATGGATCTGGGCTGCTACCGCGGCCTGCGTCATCGTAAGGGGCTGCCGGTACGCGGCCAGCGCACCCACACCAATGCGCGCACCCGCAAGGGCCCGGCCAAGGCGATCGCGGGCAAGAAGAAATAAGGTCGGAAGGACACATCGATTATGGCAAAGACTCCGACTCGCATGAAGCGCAAAGAGCGGAAGAACATCACTTCCGGCATCGCGCATGTGAATGCGTCGTTCAACAACACGATGATCACCATCACCGACGTGCAGGGCAACGCGATCTCCTGGGCGTCGGCCGGCGCGCAGGGCTTCAAGGGCAGCCGCAAGTCGACCCCCTTCGCCGCCCAGATGGCCGCCGAGAATGCCGGCAAGAAGGCGCAGGATCACGGCATGAAGACCCTCGAGGTCTGCGTGAAGGGGCCGGGCTCGGGGCGCGAGTCCGCGCTGCGCGCGCTGCAGTCCGTCGGCTTCCAGATCACGGCGATCCGGGACGTGACCCCGATCCCGCACAACGGCTGCCGTCCGCGCAAGCGTCGGCGCGTCTGATCCGCCAGCGCACGCCGACAGTCGGGGGGCGATCCGGCCCCTCGCCGCATTGAATTGACGAGTCGGAGGCCGGGCGGCGCATCAAACCGCTTCCGGTCTTCCGCATTCTAGAGAAAGAGGCCGATTTCCATGAGCGAACCCGCAGCGATCGTGCAACGGAACTGGCAGGCTCTCATCAAGCCGAAGCAGCTCAACATCGCGCCGGGCGCGGACAAGAACCGCGTCGCGACCGTCACCGCCGAGCCGCTGGAGCGTGGCTTCGGCATGACGCTGGGCAACGCGCTGCGCCGCGTGCTGTTGAGCTCGCTGCAGGGGGCCGCCGTCACCTCCATCCAGATCGACGGCGTGCTGCACGAGTTCTCGTCGATCAACGGCGTGCGTGAGGACGTGACCGACATCGTCCTCAACGTGAAGGCGCTGGCGCTGCGCCTGCACGGCGAGGGGCCGAAGAGGATGCGCCTCTCGGCCGAGGGCCCCTGCGAGGCGACCGCGGGCATGATCGAGGCCGGCCACGACATCGAGATCATGAACCCCGACCATGTGATCTGCACGCTCGACAAGGGCACCAAGCTCAACATCGAGTTCACGGTCAACAACGGCAAGGGCTACGTGCCGGCGACCCAGAACCGTCCCGAGGACGCGCCGATCGGCCTGATCCCGGTCGACTCCGTCTTCAGCCCGGTGCGCAAGGTGGCCTACAAGGTCGAGAACACCCGTGTCGGCCAGACCACCGACTACGACAAGCTGGCCATGCAGATCGAGACCAACGGCGCGGTGACGCCGGATGACGCCGTGGCGCTCGCCGCGCGCATCCTGCAGGATCAGCTCCAGGTCTTCATCAACTTCGAGGAGCCCGATCAGCGCGGCGAGGAGGAGCAGGCGAGCGAGCTGCCCTTCAACAAGAACCTGTTGCGCAAGGTCGACGAGCTGGAGCTGTCCGTCCGCTCGGCCAACTGCCTGAAGAACGACAACATCGTCTATATCGGCGATCTCGTGCAGAAGACCGAGGGCGAGATGCTGCGGACCCCGAACTTCGGCCGCAAGTCGCTCAACGAGATCAAGGAAGTGCTCTCGCAGATGGGCCTCTCGCTCGGCATGGAGATCCCGAACTGGCCGCCCGACAACATCGAGGAACTGGCCAAGAAGCTCGAGGAGCCGTTCTGAGGAACGTCCCTCGATTGACCGCCTGACCATCCACCGTCGGCAGTAGCAGCAGGACCTTCCTGGAGCGACCGGCGGCAGGCAATACGCAAAGAAGAGAAGGATCGGATCAATGCGTCACATGAGCAAGGGTCGTCGGCTCAACCGTACCAGCTCGCACCGCAAGGCGATGTTCGCCAACATGGCCTCGTCGCTGATCAAGCACGAGCAGATCGTCACCACCCTGCCGAAGGCGAAGGAGCTGAAGCCCGTCGCCGATAAGCTGGTGACGCTCGGCAAGAAGGGCGGACTGCACCGCCGCCGTCAGGCCTTCGCGCAGCTGCGCGACGACAAGGCGGTCGCGAAGCTGTTCGACACGTTGGCCGAGCGCTACAAGGAGCGCCCGGGCGGTTATGTCCGCGTCCTCAAGGCCGGTTTCCGCTACGGCGACAGCGCGCCGCTCGCGGTGATCGAGTTCGTCGACCGCGACGAGGACGCGAAGGGCCAGGACAGCGGTCCGACGGCCGAGCAGGACTTCGAAGAGGCCGAGGAGTAGGCTCCTCCCTCGATCGAATGCGACGAAAGGGCGGCCCTCGGGCCGCCCTTTCTCTTTGGCGCACTCCAAGACCTATCGGGTCATTTCCATTTTCGTACTTCAATTGCGACGCCAAACAGTTCACCTGGTCCGCCACCGTCGATCGAATGCACGCGTAACCCAAACTGCCAGCCGGTGCCTAGATCGGCCATAATCGATGGCACCATGTTCGCCTTGATCCAACCAATTTGGCGGTTGCCGTATCGGCAGACTGCTAATGCATCTTTGCCACGATAGGTCATGTGGCGCAGCTCAAGTTGCTCGTCACCTGCCATAGATTCGATAAGGTTTTGGCGGGACGTACCATCTTCATTACGGTGGGATGCGCCGACAATTCGAGTAACGAAACGCCTCTCCAGACGGTGTTGAGCCGTACTGATTTTTGAAGCGGTTTGCTTGCGGGCTGGCTTCGGTTCTTCGTAAGACCAACGCGCTTGAATGCTTCTCCGCCGTTCACGTCGCCAGTGACGGAGCACAAGAGCCAAAATGGCGACCAAAGCCACAGCACCCAGCCATTTCATTTCGCCATGCTACTTCCTTCGAACGGGTTAGGCCAACTTGTCGATGGAAGCTCCTCTCAGCCCCGTGTCGCTCGTTGTTGCGACGTCATTCCCGCGAAAGCGGGAATCCAGAGCGGCGCGCACCGGTGCCGGCGGTCCTGATTTCCGGCTCTCCGCTTGGCTTCGGCCGGAATGACGGGGACAGTTTCGAAGGCAGTACATCGCCCGGCGAAAACGGAGCAATTGGCGTCGCGGACGGAAATCTGGGACCGCGCCCTTGGTGAGAGGGTGCGCTCACTCTCTTTCCGGATCAGCGACGAGGTTTCCAGCGATGAAAAGCCAGGTGCAGGTGGCCGTGATCGGCGGCGGCGTGGTCGGGTGCAGCGTGCTCTATCACCTGACCAAGGCGGGCTGGAAGGACGTGGTGCTGATCGAGCGTTCGGAGCTCACCTCCGGGTCGACCTGGCACGCGGCCGGCGGCTTCCACACCATCAACGGCGACCCCAACGTCGCCAAACTGCAGCAATACACGATCGAGCTCTACAAGGAGATCGAGGAGATCTCCGGCCAGTCCTGCGGCTTCCACCTGACGGGCGGCGTGCTGCTGGCCGGCACCGACGACCGGGTCGACTTCCTGAAGATGATGCGGGCGAAGGAGAAGCTGCTCGGCATCGACTGCGAGCTGATCTCGCCCGAGGAAGCCGCCGAGCTCTTCCCGCTGATGGACCCGGGCTGCTTCAAGGGCGCCCTCTACAGCCCGCTGGAAGGCCATCTCGACCCGTCGGGCACGACGCATGCCTATGCCAAGGCGGCGCGCGTGCAGGGGGCGGAGATCTACCTGCGCAACCGCGTCACCGACCTGCAGCACCGCCCGGACGGCAGTTGGGACGTGGTGACCGAGCAGGGCACGATCCATGCCGAGCATGTGGTCAATGCCGGCGGTCTTTGGGCGCGCGAATGCGGGCGGATGGTCGGGCTCGAACTGCCGCTTCTGGCGATGGAGCACATGTACCTCCTGACCGAGGACATGCCGGAGGTGAAGGAAATCAACGAGCGCACCGGCAAGGAGGTGCTGCACGCCGTCGATTTCGAGGGCGAGATCTACATGCGCCAGGAGCGCGGCGGCATGCTGATGGGCACCTATGAGCGCGCAGGCCGGCCCTGGGCCACCAAGGAAACGCCCTGGAGCTTCGGTCACGAGCTGCTGCAGCCGGACCTCGACCGCATCGCGCCGTCGCTGGAGGTGGGCTTCGAGCATTTCCCCGCCTTCCAGGAAGCCGGAATCAAGCAGATCATCAATGGACCCTTCACCTTCGCGCCCGACGGCAACCCGCTGGTCGGGCCGGTCCGGGGCCTCAAGAACTACTGGGTCGCCTGCGCCGTGATGGCGGGCTTCAGCCAGGGCGGCGGCGTCGGGCTCGCGCTCGCCAACTGGATGACGGAGGGCGATCCGGGCCTCGACGTCTGGGGCATGGATGTCGCGCGCTTCGGCGACTGGACGACGATGGCCTATACCCAGGCCAAGGTGCGCGAGAACTATTCGCGTCGCTTCCGCATCCGCTACCCGAACGAGGAACTGCCGGCCGCCCGCGGCCTGCGCAAGACGCCGGTCTATGAGCGCATGAAGGCCCACGGCGCCGTCTTCGGCGCGGCCTTCGGTCTGGAGGTGCCGCTGTGGTTCGCGCCGGAGGGCACGGAGGCGAAGGAGGATGTGACCTTCAAGCGCTCCAACGCCTTCGGGCCGGTGAAGGCGGAATGCAAGGCGGTGCGCGAGGGCGTGGGCCTCGGCGAGATCTCCAGCTTCGCGAAATACGAGGTGACCGGGCCGGACGCCGAATCCTGGCTCAACCGCCTGCTGGCGAACCGCATGCCGAAGGAGGGGCGCCTGACCCTCGCCCCGATGCTGAACGATCGCGGCAAGCTGATCGGCGACTTCACGGTGGCCAAGGCCGGGCCGGAGCGCTTCTACGTCTTCGGAACCGGGGCGGCCGAGCAGTACCATATGCGCTGGTTCCAGCGCCATCTGCCGGAGACGGGCGTGCGGCTCCGCGCGCTCGGCCTCGACCTCGTCGGCCTCACGATCGCGGGGCCGAAGGCGCGCGACGTGCTGGCGAAGGTGACCGACGCGGACGTCTCGAAGGAGGCCTTCCGCTTCATGGATTTCCGCGAGATCGAGCTCGGCATGATCCCGGCCAAGGTCGGCCGCGTCAGCTTCACCGGCGATCTCGGCTACGAGATCTGGGTGAAGCCGGAGTTCCAGCAGCAGCTCTTCGACATGCTGATGGAGGCCGGCGCCGAGCACGGCATCCGGCTCTTCGGCGGCCGCGCCCTGCGTTCGCTCAGCCTGGAGAAGGGCTTCGGCTCCTGGGCGAGCGAGTACCGCCCGGTCTACGGCCCTTTCGAGGCGGCGATGGATCGCTTCGTGGACCTGGACAAGAACGACTTCATCGGCCGCGAGGCGGCGGCGAAGGAGAAGGCGGAGGGGCCGGAACGCAAGCTCGTCACCCTCACCGTCGAGGCGAAAGATGGCGACGTCTTCGGCGACGAGCCGATCTGGCAGAACGGCGATATCGTCGGTTGGGTCACCTCGGGCGGCTACGCCCACCATGCCGACCGCTCGGTCGCGATGGGCTACGTCCAGGCAGACAAGGCCGCGGATGGCGCGCGCTTCGAGATCGAGCTGCTGGGCGATCGCCTGCCCGCCACGGTCGCCGCCGAACCGCTGTTCGACCCGAAGGCGGCGCGGATGCGGGGGTAGAACCTCCCGCTTCCTGGGCCGTCAGTCCCGCGCAAGCGGGAATCCAGGGCATCGGGCCCCAGCGCGGGCGGCCCCGGAGTTCGGCTCTCCGCTTCACCCCGGCCGGAATGACGGGGAAATAGCGGTCCGCGATGCCTCTCCCCCCTTGATCCGCGCCGCCCGATCGGCATGCTGGCGGTTCCGAACGAAAGCTGGAGGTCGCCCATGTCGATCCTGTTCGCGCTGGCGCTCGCGCTGCACGTCATCGCTGCCGCCCTGTGGGTGGGCGGCATGTTCCTGCTGCATTTTTCCCTGCGCCCCAATCTGGGCGCGTTGGAGCCGCCGCAGCGCCTAACCCTGATGCGCGGCACGTTGGGCCGCTTCTTCCCCGTGGTGTGGATGGACATCGCCGTGCTGCTGGCGACGGGCTATTTCCTGATCTTCGCGGCCTATGGCGGCTTCGCGGGGGCGGGGATGCACATCCACCTCATGAACGGCCTCGGCCTCGTCATGATGGCGCTCTTCGCGCACCTCTTCTTCGCGCCCTGGAAGCGCATGCGGCGTGCGGTCGAGGCGGGGGATTGGCCGACCGCCGGCACCAATCTCGGCCAGATCCGCCTGATCGTGACGATCAATCTGGCGCTCGGCCTGATCGTGCTCGCGGTGGCGTCGGGCGGGCGGTATCTGGGGTAATTCCCGAACCGTCATTCCGGCCGGAGCGAAGCGGAGAGCCGGAATCCAGAGCGAAAGGCGCCGGCCATGCATCTGGCCCTGGATTCCGGATCGGCGCGGGCGCGCCGTCCGGAATGACGCCACTAAAGAACGTCGTCGTAGAGATCGCGCCAAGTGGGGTTCTCGGCCTCGATCAGCGCGATCTTCCAGGCACGGCGCCACTTCTTGATCCGCTTTTCGCGTGCGATGGCGGATTCGATTTCGTCATGCACTTCGTACCAGACCAATCGGCCCACGCCGTGCCGGGCAGAAAAACCCTCCACGACCTTCTGTTTATGCTGCCAGACCCGCTTTGCCAGGTCCGACGTTACGCCGAGATAAAGGGTGCCATTTCGCTCTGAGGCCAGCAGATAGACGTAACTGCTTCGCATCCTTGGGCCACATGTCCTCACACGTTCAGCAGCAAATTCTCCCGCTCCCAGGAGGAGATCACCTGCTGGTAGAGGTCGTATTCGGTGTTCTTGACCTCGATATAGGCCTTGGCGAAGCGCTCGCCGAGGACCTCCTTCAAGGGCTTGGCGTAGTTGAACTTGTAGAGCGCGTCGCCCTGGTGGCGCGGCAGCGAGAAGGCGAAGCGGTAGGCGTCGCCCTCGACCGGCTTCTGCGGCTCCAGCTTCTCCGTCAGCCCCAGATAGCCGCAGGCGAGCGTCGCCGCGATCGCGAGGTAGGGGTTAGCGTCGGAGCCGGCGACCCGGTTCTCGACCCGGCGCGCCTCGGGCCCCGATTCCGGCACGCGCAGGCCGACCGTGCGGTTGTCGCGCCCCCAATGGACGTTGATCGGCGCGTCGGAATAGCGCGCGATGCGGCGGTAGCTGTTCACGTTCGGCGCGAGAAGCGGCATCGAGGGCGAGAGATAGCGCTGCAGCCCGCCGATATAGTGCAGGAACTGCTTGGAATCCTTGCCTGACTTGGTGGTGAAGACGTTCTTTCCGGTCTTCGTGTCGATCAGCGACTGATGGATGTGCATCGAGCTGCCGGGCTGGTTCTGATGCGGCTTCGCCATGAAGGTGGCGTGCACCCCGTGCTTCAGCGCCGCCTGGCGCACCAGACGCTTGAACAGGAAGACCTGGTCGGCGAGTTCCATCGGATCGCCGTGGTTGAAGTTGATCTCCAGCTGCGCGGCGCCGGCTTCGTGCGCCAGCGTGTCGATGTCGATCATCGCCGCTTCGCAATAGTCGTAGATGTCCTCGACGATCGGGTCGAACTCGTTCGCCGCCTCGATGCCGTAGGCCTGGCGGCCGGATTCCTGCCGGCCGGAGAGGCCGATCGGCGGCTCCAGCGGATAGTCCGGATCGACGTTCTTCTTGACCAGATAGAATTCCAGCTCCGGCGCCACGACGGGGCGCAGGCCCTTCTTGGTGAAATGCTCCACCACATGGCGCAGCACGGCGCGCGGCGCGTAGTCGACCGGCTTGTCGTTCAGGTAGTAGGCGTCGCACACCACCTGGGCGACCGGCGTCGGGTACCACGGCACGAGACGGATCGTACCCGGATCCGGCTTCAGATAGACGTCCAGGCTCTCGTCGCTGGCAACCTCGCTGGTCTCGACGTAGTCGCCGGTCACCGTCTGGATGAAGACGCTGTCCGGCATGCGCAGATCGCGCCCGCCGAGCCCCTTGGTGAATTTGTGGCTGGGCAGAATCTTGCCCCGGGCGATGCCCGCCATGTCGGGCACCAGGCATTCCACCTCGTCGATCGCGCGGCTGGTGACCCAGTCCGCCAGTTCCTCGTTCGTCATGATCCCTCGCCCGCGGCGCGCGCGCCGGGCCGAAGCGCCCGACGGGACCGCGATTTTAAAATTGTGATCACATTTCTATTGCCTATACTCCGGCCCTGCAACCGCCCCAGCCATGATAAGGCTATAGCGCATCGGGCGCGCCGGCAGAAGATCGGGCGGGTTGGACCAAGATTGGGGGCGAGCCATGACCGAACGGCTCAGCAAGGCGGAAGTCGACGCGTTCCTGAAGGACTATCCGGACCTGAAGGGCGTCGACATGTTGCTGCCGGACATGTGCGGCATCCTGCGCGGCAAGCGCATCGGGGCCGAGGCGCTGGACAAGCTCTACGAGACCGGCGTGCAGATGCCGGGCTCGACCTATCTGCTGGATGCGACCGGCCAGAACTGCGACACGCTGGTCTACGGCACCCGCGACGGCGACCCGGACTATCCCTGCTTCGGCATCGCGGAGACCTTGAAGCCGGTGCCCTGGGCCTCCTCGCCGACGGGGCAGGTGATCGCCACCATGCTGGACTCCAACGGCGCGCCCTTCTTCGCCGACCCGCGCCAGGTGCTGCGGCGCGCGGCGCAGCCGCTGGCCGACATGGGCCTCACCCCCGTCGTCGCGATCGAGCTGGAATTCTATCTGATCGACGCGGAATTCGACGCCAACGGCCGCCCGCAGCCGGCGCGCCCGCCGGCGCCCGCCCAGCGCCAGTCGACGACCCAGGTCTACGGCATCGAGGAGCTCTACGATTTCGAGTCCTTCCTGGTGGATGTCGAGAACGCCTGCCAGGCCCAGAACGTGCCCGCCGACACGGCGACCAGCGAGTACGCGCCCGGCCAGTACGAGATCAACCTGCACCACGTGGCCGACCCGGTCGACGCGTGCGACGACGCGATCATGCTGAAGCGGCTGATCAAGGGCGTCGCGCGCAAGCACGGCATGACGGCGAGCTTCATGGCCAAGCCCTTCGAGCAATATGCCGGCTGCGGCCTGCACGTGCATGTCAGCCTGGTGGACGAGACGGGCCGCAACGTCTTCGGCGCCGACGCGGCGGAGGCGGAGACCGGCCTGCCGGTCGATCCGATGCTGAAGCACGCGATCGCCGGGCTGAAGGCCACCATGGCGGACGGCATGGCGATCTTCGCGCCGAACGCCAATTCCTACCGCCGCTTCCAGGCCAACAGCTACGCGCCGATCAACACCGCCTGGGGCGTCGACAACCGCACGGTCTCCTTGCGCATCCCGCGCGGCGACCGGCATGCCATGCGGGTCGAGCATCGCGTCGCCGGCGCGGACGCGAACGCCTATCTGACGGTCGCCGCCGTGCTGGCCGGCATGCATCACGGCATCGCCAACAGGCTCGATCCCGGCCCCATCGAGACGGGCAACGCCTACGACAAGCCGGAATCCGGGCTCCCCTTGCGCTGGTGGCAGGCGCTCCTGCAGATGGGGGAGAGCACGGTGCTGCCCGACTATCTGGGCGCGCACTATTGCGAGAGTTACGTCGCCGCCCGCAGCTTCGAGAACGACAATTTCAACGCCCACATCCCGGCGTTGGACTACAGCTGGTATCTGCGCACCGTCTGACGGCGCGCGAGCGAGAACGAGGAGCCCCCATGGCCGTCGATCAGACCCGCACGTCCTACTATCAGGCGACCTGCAACGACACGACCCGCCACCCGGCGCTGGACGGCGAGCGGACGGCCGACGTCGTCGTGGTCGGCGCCGGCTATACCGGCCTGTCGGCGGCGCTGGAACTGGCCGAGGCCGGCTACGACGTCGCGGTCGTGGAGGCGGAGCATGTCGGCTACGGCGCCTCGGGGCGCAATGGCGGGCATGTCTGCCCCGACTTCAACAAGTCGATGGACGAGGTGAAGAAGACCCTCGGTCCCGAGATGGCCAAGACCGCCTGGGACTTGGCGAACGAGACCGTGCGCCTGGTCGGCGAGCGGGTGGAGAAATACGATATCGACTGCGATCTGAAGTGGGGCTATCTGCACGCGGCCGACAAGAAGGGCCATGTGCGCGGCCTGCACGAAATGGCGGACGAGGCCGCGCGCTGGGGCCATGACGGCATGCGGGTGCTGGAAGGGGACGAGCTGCGCAGCCGCCTCGGCACGGAGCGCTATTACGCCGCGCTCGAGGATCCGCGCGGCGGGCATCTGCATCCGCTCAACTACTGCATGGGGCTCGCGCGGGCGGCCGTCGCGGCGGGGGCGACGATCTACGAGCAGAGCCGCGTCCTCTCTCTCGATGCCGGCGAGAAGGGCGAGAAGGTCTCCGTCACCACCGCGGGCGGCACGGTGACGGCCGATTTCATGGTGTTGGCCGGCAACGCCTACCTGCAGGAGACGGTGCCTTTCCTTTATCGCCGGCTGATGCCCGTCGGCTCCTACATCGTCGCGACCGAACCGTTGGGCGACAACATGGCGCGTGAGTTGATTCGCGAGGACGAGGCGGTGGGGACGATGAACTTCATCGTCGACTACTATCGCCTCTCGGCCGACAAGCGCATGCTCTATGGCGGGCGGGCGACCTATTCGGGGATCGAGCCGCGCGACCTCTCCGCCTTCGTCAGCCCGCGCATGCTGGGCGTCTTCCCGCAGTTGAAGGACGCGCGCATCGACTACGCCTGGGGCGGCAATATCGGCATCACCGTCGACCGCATGCCGCATGTCGGGCGCCTCGGGCCGCGCTGCTATTTCAGCCAGGGCTATTCCGGCCACGGGCTTGCGCTCTCCAACCTCTGCGGCAAGCTGATCGCGGAGGCGATCCGCGGCCAGTCGGAGCGCTTCGACGTGATGGCCAAGTTCCGCCACCCGATCTTCCCGGGCGGCCGCTTCCGCACGCCGCTCTTGACGCTCGGCATGCTGTGGTACCGGCTGAAGGACGCGATGGCGTGACCGCTGCCCCGCGTGAGGGGTTTTTCTGCCCGGAATGCAGCCTGCGATATGTTTTCCTATGATTGTGGCGCTTCTATTGATGATAGAAAAATGCGCGTCTAAGGGCCTATTCCGTAAGAAAATGAGTCGCGATTAGTTGTTAGGGTTAGGCATCGCAACTTCCCGTGTGGCAGGTGAATACGGGTAAATCACCCATATTCACCACCATTACGGGAGAGGCTGCAATGTATGATCCCTTCGACCTGGCCGACTTCGTGGTTCGCCGCCGGCTGGACCTGATGGAACTCGGCGTCATGATCGACACCCGGACCGACTTCGAGAGCTTCTGCGCCCTCGACCTGCCCGGCAAGGCGATCACGCCGATGTTCTCGCATCGCCATCACGATCTGCTCGATCAGCGCGCGCGCTGGATCTGCGGTATGATCGGCGACGAGATCGTCCACATCCAGGCCTATCGCCTGATCGAGACCGGCGGGGCCACGGCGGAGCAGGCGTTGCGCTCGGAATTCGCGCGTATCTTCGGACGGCCGGCGCGGCGGTCCGACGGCAACATCGCCGATGCGTTGGCGCGAATGTCGGGCCGGATCGTCTATCACGGCGATCTGTGGTGCCATGAGCGGCTGCGCGGCACCGGGGCGGGTGAGAAGTTCGGCGCGCTCGGCGTCGCCTCCGCGCTGATGACCTTCGATCCGGACTATATCGTGGGTTTCATGGAACAGCCGCTGGCGGGGAAGGGGTTCTTCTTCCGCGAGGGCTATTTTCACATCGAACCGCTGGGCGATGGCTGGCGGCTGGGGGCGCCGTTCCTGCTGGAGACCGATTGGCTCGTCTATTGCTCGCGCGAGAGCGTGCGCAAGCTGGTCGCCCGCGATGCGTCGCTGAACCGCGTCAGGCAGCCCGCCACCCGGTTCGAACCGAAATTGATGGGGAACACCAGCCTGTAGTAGGAGACCAGCCGGCGCACGCCATGCACCTCGATCACTGCCGAGACGCGCTGGCTCACCGGCTTGCCCGATAGATGGACGGACTTGTAGGCACCCTGCACCGCGCGTTCGAACTCCTCGTGCGCCAGGCCGGGGCGTCCGACCAGATCGAGCGCGAAGTCGCGACCGAACAGCTCCCCCGTGGTGGAGGCATGCCCGCAGTGAAGATAGGGCGCTCCATCACGGCTCGGCGCGAAGATCTGCAGCACCGGCAGCAGGCGCTCGAACGCCTGCTCGCGATCCGCCACGTCGCCCCCGGCCCGGCCCAGGCTCAGCGCGTCGGCGAAGATCGCATCCTGCGCTGCCAGCGTCTCGGTGCTGACATCTTCCAGACGAACGCTCATGCCTTGGCCGCCTTGTCGCCGTCCTCGTCCTCGATGGAATCGAGCATATGCGCCACCGTGTGAATATAGCGCATCGTCCGGTCGAGCGCGAAACCCTCGATAGCCTCGAGGTCCGTCGTGCCGTAGCTTTCCTTCAGCCAGTATTTCAGCAGTAGTTCGCTGTGGGTCACCCGCGCCGTCTCGCGGATGGCGGTGCGCTTCGAGGCATCGCTCACCGGATGGGCCGCGCGCAGCAACTGGCGCAGTTCCTCACGGAGTTCGTCCCGGTCCGGTGGCACGCGTCAAACCTCAGGTGGTAATTGAAACCGTTTCACTATTACCCGCGGGTGCCCCGGGAATCAAGAAGAAGGGGCGTCCCGGTCTCCCGGAACGCCCCTCCTGCGGTCATCGGTCGCGTCGTGGCCGGTCGTCCTAGCCGTCGGCGCGCAGGCGTTCGTTGTCCGGATCGTAGGGACTCTCCGGAATGACGACGGCCTTGTGCATCGTCTTCAGGATGTCGATCTCGAGCTCGGTGCCGGGTTCCGTCAGGTTCGGCGGCACCATGGCCAGCACCAGCGACTTGTTCACCCGGAAGCCGAAATTGCCCGAGGTCGCGCGCCCAACCAGCTTGCCGTCCTTGTAGATCGGGTTGGAGCCGAGCGCGTCGGCCGGGCTCTCGCCGTCGCCGAAGCCGTTCTCGTCGCGCTTCACCAGCGTCGCCCCGTCCGCGCCGATCGCCGGCACGTCCGGCACCTCCAGCGTGACGAAGTTGTAGGCGAAGCCCTTCTCCTGCCATTTGGTGAGCGCGTCGCGGCCCAGGAACTCGCCCTTGTTGAGGTGGACGAAGCGGTCGAGGCCGCTCTCCAGCGCCGCGTATTCGATCGACAGCTCCTTGCCCGGCAGGCGGTAGCTCTTCTCGATGCGAAGCGAATCCATGGCCCGGATGCCGAAGGGCTTGAGGCCCAGATCCTTACCCGCCTCCATCAACGCATCGAAGATGTGCAGCTGGTACTCGATCGGGTGGTGCAGCTCCCAGCCGAGCTCGCCGACGAAGTTGACGCGCGCGGCCCGGCAGGGCGCCCAGCCGACATCGATCGTCTGGCTGGAGAGCCAGGGGAAGGCCTTGTTCGAGAAGTCGGTACCGGGCGAGACGCGCTTCATCAGCTCGCGCGCCTTCGGGCCCGCGACGACGAGCACGCCCATCGAATTGGTCAGGTTCTCGAACCGGACCGAGCCGTCGTCCGGCATGTGCTTGAGGAGCCAGTCATGGTCGAGCCGCTGGAACGCGCCGGCGGAGACCAGATAGAAGCTGGGGTGGCCCCAGCGGTCCGTACCCTCGCGCAGGATGGTGAATTCCGAATGCACGCCCCCGCCCGGCGCGAGCGAGTGGGCGAGGCCGAGGCGTCCCACCTTCTTCGGCAGCTTGTTGGCGACCAGATGGTCGAGGAACGCTTCCGCGCCGGGTCCGGAGACGCGGGCCTTGGCGAAGCCCGTCATGTCGAGGATGCCGACATTCTCCATGACGTTGAGGCATTCCTTGCGCACGCTCGCCATGTAGCGCGAGCGGCGGAAGGAATAGTCGTCTTCCTGCGGTTCGCCGTCGGTCGCGAAGAAGTTGGCGCGCTCCCACCCGAAGGAGGCGCCGAACACGGCCCCGAGGTCTTTCAGGCGGTCGTAGACCGGCGACTTGCGCAAGGGGCGCGCCGCCGGGCGCTCCTCGTCCGGGAAGTGGTTGATGAAGACGTGCGCGTAGGCTTCCTCGTTCTTGGTCTTGAGGTAGCTCTTCGTCGCGTAGTCGCCGTAGCGCCGCGGGTCGACGCCCAGCATGTCGATCGAGGGTTCGCCCTCCACGATCCATTCGGCGAGCTGCCAGCCGGCCCCGCCGGCCGCCGTGATGCCGAAGCTGTGCCCTTCGGAGAGCCAGAAGTTCGGCACGTCCCAGGCCGGCCCGACGATCGGGTTGCCGTCCGGCGTATAGGCGATGGCGCCGTTATAGACCTGCTTCACGCCCACTTCTCCGAAGGCGGGGACGCGCATCATGGCATGCTCGATATGCGGCTCCAGGCGCTCCAGATCCTCCTGGAACAGCTCGTATTCGCAATCCTCGCTCGGCCCGTCGACATAGCAGGCGGGCGCGCCATGCTCGTAGGGGCCGAGGATCAGGCCGCCGCGCTCCTCGCGCATGTACCATTCGCCGTCGGAGCCGCGCAGCACGCCCATTTCCGGCAGGCCCTGCTCCTTGCGTTTCAGGATCTCGGGATGCGCGTCGGTCACGATGTACTGGTGCTCGACCGGTATCACGGGGACGTCGAGCCCGACCATCCGGCCGGTCTGGCGCGCGAAGGAACCGGTGGCGCTCACCACATGCTCGCAGGTGATGTCGCCCTTGTCGGTCTTGACCAGCCACTCGCCGGAAGCCGTGCGCTCGATCGCGGTCACGCCGGTGTTGCGGTAGATCTCCGCCCCCCGGGTGCGCGCGCCCTTGGCCAGCGCCTGGGTCAGGTCCGCCGGCTGAATGTAGCCGTCCTCGGGATGGCGGATGGCGCCGACCAGTCCGTCGGTGGACATCAGCGGCCAGATTTCCTGCACCTCGTCCGGCGTCATGAAATCGACCTGGACGCCGATCGTCTCGGCGACACCGGCATATTGCCGGTACTCGTCCATGCGGTCCTGGTTCTCGGCGAGCCGAATGTTCGAGACCACGGAGAAGCCGACATTCTGACCGGTCTCCTGCTCCAGCTCATGGTAGAACTTGACCGAGTATTTGTGGATCTGCCCGACCGAGTAGCTCATGTTGAAGAGCGGTAGCAGGCCCGCGGCATGCCATGTGGAGCCGCTGGTCAATTCCTTGCGTTCGACCAGCACGACATCCGACCAACCCTTCTTGGCCAGATGATAGAGCGTGGAGACGCCCACGACGCCGCCGCCGATCACCACCACGCGCGCATGTGATTTCATTGAAGTGCCGCTCCCGAGCCTTTGAGCATGACCGATGCGGGGCCGGCCGCTCGCCCGGCCCCTTCCGCGCGGCACAATGGGACTGGCCGGGGGGCCGCGCTTGCCGATGTGCGACGGGCGATTGGCGAAAACGCGCCGCGACTCGGGACGTCGCCGAGGGCGATGGCGCTCACAGTCGAGTCGCATGTCGCTCACGTGCATTCGCCGCGCGGCGAACAGGCGGATAGTCCCTCTCCAGGATCGACGGGACGGACGCTGCATGCCGACGGGGAGAAGGCTTGCCGGCGCGCTTACCCTTAGAGCCGCGCGAACGTCTGGCGCTAACCAGGCGAGCGAACCGGGATGGAGAGGCGGGGCCGAGCCCCGCGGATGGAGCGCGAGAGCAATGAGCGACGGCGATACGGCGGCATTCGACGGCATGATGGAGGCCCAGCCTTCGGGCGAGGCGCGCGGCGGACGCGAGGGACGGCGTGGCCGCGGCGAGGGCGGCGGCCGCGCGGCGCGCCAGGCGAAGCGCGCCGGCAACGTCGGCAAGGCGCCGGCCTACATCACGCGCAAGATCGGCTATTTCGAGGTCTTCGACGAGGAAGGCCTGGCGATGATCGAGCGCAATGCCGACACCATCCTGCAGGAGATCGGCATCGAATTCCGCGGCGATCCGGAGGTGCTGGAGATCTGGAAACAGGCCGGCGCCGATGTGCAGGGCGAGCGCGTGCGCTTCGAGCCCGGCATGCTGCGGAAGATCATCCAGGATTCCGCGCCCAGCATGATCACCCAGCACGCCCGCAATCCGGAGCGTACGGTGAAGATCGGCGATGGGCACACGGTGCTCGTCCCGGCCTACGGCCCGCCCTTCATCCGCTCGCTCGACGAGGGACGGCGCTACGCCACGCTCGCCGACTTCCAGAATTTCGTGAAGCTCGCCTATCTGTCGCCGGGGCTGCACCATTCGGGCGGCACGCTGTGCGAGCCGGTCGACCTGCCGGTCAACAAGCGCCACCTCGACATGGTCTACAGCCATATCCGCTTTTCGGATAAGCCCTTCATGGGCTCGGTCACCGCGCCGGAGCGCGCGCAGGACACGGTCGACATGGCGAAGATCGTCTTCGGGGACGAGTTCGTCGACCAGAACTGCGTCGTCATCAACCTGATCAACGCGAACTCGCCGATGGTGTGGGACGACACCATGCTGGGTGCGCTCAAGGTCTATGCGCGCAACAACCAGGCCTGCGTCATCTCCCCCTTCATCCTGGCCGGCGCGATGAGCCCGGTGACGGTGATGGGCACGCTGACCCAGCTCTATGCCGAGGCGCTCACCGGCATGGCGCTGACCCAGCTGGTGCGGCCGGGCGCGCCGGTCGTCTTCGGCACCTTCGCGAGCTCGATCTCGATGCAGTCGGGCGCGCCCACCTTCGGCACGCCGGAGCCCTCGCTGGTGCTCTACGGCGCGGCGCAGCTCGCCCGGCGTCTCGGCGTGCCCTTCCGCTCCGGCGGCGGGCTCTGCGGCTCCAAGATCGCCGACGCCCAGGCCGCCTACGAGGCCGCGAACACGATGCAGACGGCGGCGCTCGGCGGGGTCAACTTCATGCTGCACACCGCCGGCTGGCTCGAGGGCGGGCTCGCCATGGGCTACGAGAAGTTCGTGATGGACGCCGACCAGGCGGCGATGATCGGCCGGCTGCTGGCCGGGCCCGACCTCAGCGAGAACGGACAGGCGCTGGACGCGATCCGCGAGGTGGGGCCGGGCAACCATTATCTCGGCTGCGCCCACACGCAGCAGAATTTCGAGGATGCCTTCTACCGCTCGCCGCTCGCCGACAACAATTCCTACGAACAGTGGGAGAGCGAAGGCGGCCAGGACATGAACATCCGCGCCAACGCCTACTGGAAGAAGCTGCTCCGCAGCTACGATGAGAAGGCGCCGGCGATCGACGCGGGCATGCTGGAGGCGCTCGACGCCTTCGTCGCCAAGCGCAAGGAAGCGATGCCGGATTCGAACGTCTGACCGGGTGGTTCGCCGAAGATCCCCGGGTCAAGCCCGGGGATGGCGGTGATTTCCTGGAGGACTGTCAGTCGAGGCGGGGCCTGATCCGGCCGTCCGTGCGCAGTCGGGCTGTCAGTACGCCCGATCGATCACGAAATCGACGACTTCCAGCATCGCGTCCTTGATTTCGGACTGCGGGAAGATGCCGAGCGCGTCGCGCGCGATCGAGCCGTAGTGGCGCGCGCGCTCCAGCGTGTCGCCCAGCGTGTCGTGGGCGGCCATCAGCTCCATCGCGTGCGTCAAATCCTCCTCGCGCAGGTCGGAACGCTCCACCGTGCGGCGCCAAAACTCCCGTTCCGCCTCGTCGCCGCGCCGCCAGGCGAGCACGACGGGCAGCGTCACCTTGCCCTCGCGGAAATCGTCGCCGACCGTCTTGCCGAGCGCCTCCTGGTCGGCGGAGTAGTCGAGCACGTCATCGACCAGCTGGAAGGCGATGCCGAGATTCATGCCGTAGCTGGCGAGCGCCTCCTCCTCCTTCGCCGGCCGGTCGGCGACGACGGCGCCGATCTGGGTCGCGGCCGCGAACAGGGTCGCGGTCTTGGAGCGGATCACCTGCAGGTAATCCTCCTCCGAGGTCTCGGGCGCGTTCGCTGTCATCAACTGCAGCACCTCGCCCTCGGCGATCACGGCCGACGCGTCGGAGAGGATTTTCAGCACCTTCAGCTGCCCGTCCGACGTCATCAGCTGGAAGGCGCGGCTGAACAGGAAGTCGCCGACCAGCACGCTCGCCTGGTTGCCCCAGAGGGCGTTGGCGCTTTCCTGGCCGCGGCGCAGCGCGCTCTCGTCGACCACGTCGTCATGCAGCAGGGTGGCCGTGTGGATGAACTCGACGCAGGCGGCGAGGCCGACATGACGGCTGCCGGTATAGCCGCAGAGCTGCGCGGCCGCGCAGACCATCATGGGCCTGAGGCGCTTGCCGCCGGCGGCGATCAGGTGGCCGGCCAACTGCGGGATCAACGCCACCGGGCTCTTCATATTGTCCAGGATGTGCTGGTTGACCCGGTTCATGTCCGCGTCGACCAGCCGGGACAGGCGATCGAAGGACGGCTTGCGGGCGTCCGCGGCGCCCTTGTCGCGGCCAGCCTCGCGCTCTTCGTGCAGTTTGACGACCTTCGCCACGCTCTCTACCCCTCGCGGACCTCGGCCTCGGCCCTTTTCTTGGTTGACGGGCCGTTCGCGCCCGGGGACGCTCCGAACCCTCAAGCGCGAACCATAGTCTGCGGCAGGGGGCGGTCAAGAGCGCGCAGCGCCGCATCGGCCGTGGGACGCGCGTCGGCAAGGCAGGGAACGCCATGCGGGAAGTGGTGCGCAGCAACGATCCGGTACGGCTCAGCTTCCTGACCGCGCTGCTCGCCGAGAGCGGGATCGAGGCGGTGATGATGGATCTGCACGCCAGCATCGTCGAAGGCTCGATCGGCGCGCTGGAGCGCCGGCTGATGGTCGCCGACGACGACTATCCGCGCGCCAAGGCGCTTCTGGAAGAGGCGGGGGAATCCTGGTGAGGACCGCGGCCGACGCGTTCCTCGGCGGGCGGCTTTCGATCGAACAGCCGGTGGACGGCTATCGCGCCGCGATGGACCCGGTGCTGCTGGCGGCATCCGTGCCTGCCGTGAACGACCGGGGCCGCGCGGCCGGCGGCCCGGTCCTCGATCTCGGCTGCGGGGTGGGGACGGCGGCGCTGTGCTACGCGGCGCGGGTCGGTCATGCGCGCCTCGTCGGGCTGGAGCGGGACGCGGACCTGGCCGAGATCGCCCGGCGCAACGCCGCGGCGAACGGGATGGCGGAACGCGTGACGGTCGTGACCGGCGATCTGCTGGCCCCGCCCGCCGACCTGCCGGCCGGCGCCTTCGCGCAGGCGATGGCCAATCCGCCCTATCACGCGGCCGAGGGCGCCGACCCCTCGCCCCATGCCGGGCGGGACGCCGCCAATCGGGAAGGGGCCGCGCGCCTCGCCGACTGGATCGAGGCGCTGTTGCGCGCGCTCAGGCCGAAGGGTGCGATCACGCTGATCCATCGGGCCGATCGGTTGAGCGAGATCCTGGCGCTGCTCCACGGCCGTGCCGGCGACATCCGCATCCTGCCGCTCTGGCCGCGCGAAGGCGTACCGGCCAAGCGCGTCATCCTGCAGGCAAGGAAAGGGGTGCGCAGCCCCGATACCTTGCTGCCCGGTCTTGTCCTGCACGGCGCGATCTCGGGGAAGGGCGAAGGAAAAGAGGGGCAGCGCTACACCCCGGCCGCGCAGGCGATCCTGCGGGACGGGGCGGCGCTGCCCCTCTGACGGCGCATCCGGCCCGCCTTTCCGATCCCATGAAACCGACCGGGGGGCGATCGGACAGGGGGCTGGGATCGGGGCT
>MRWG01000993.1_pt1 | contig 21615 bp, 22 predicted proteins | sample 1013341 | NCBI WGS metagenome assembly MRWG01 (sample SAMN06117577, study PRJNA244670) | biofilm metagenome | biome: Water; feature: Cathode Biofilm; material: Biofilm; isolation source: microbial consortium enriched at the cathode of a solar microbial fuel cell | place: USA: District of Columbia ... | reverse complement strand
TCCTTGTAGCTCCACATCCACGACCACAGCGCCCGGTCGTTGGTGGTGACCATGCCCCCTTCCCCACCGGTGGTCATGATCTTGTCCTGGCAGAACGACCAGCAGCCCACATGCCCGAAACCGCCCACCGGGCGTCCACGCCAGGTGGCGCCGTGCGCCTGGGCACAGTCCTCAATCAGATAAAGGCCGTGCTGCTCGGCCAGCGCCGCCATGGCGTCCATATCGCAGGGCCAGCCGGCCAGATGCACGCACACCACCGCCTTGGTGGCCGGCGTCAGCGCCGCGGCCACGGTCTCGGCGGTGACGTTCTGGCTGTCACGATCCACATCGGCGAACACCGGCGTGGCGCCGACATTAACGATGGCCGACGCGGAGGCCAGGAAAGTACGCGACGTAACCACCACTTCATCGCCGGTGCCGACGCCCATAGCCCGCAACGCCATATCCAGAGCCACCGTGCCATTCGCCACCGCCACCGCATACTCCGCACCAGCGAAGGCCGCAAACTCGCGTTCAAACGCGCGGCACTCATCGCCTGTCCAATAATTCACTTTATTGGACAACAACACCCGCTGAACGGCATCCGCCTCTTCAGGGGTGTAGGAAGGCCAGGGAGGGAAAGGTCCATTCAACATTGCAGCGCTCCTTCGATGCGTGTGATCCCAATCACGACGCCAAGATACCCATCACCATAAGCGATGGCCTGTACAACTGTAGAGTGCGATTTTGTTATCGGGCGGGAACGCCCATAACCGTAGCGCCGGGCAGCACATCGGAAACCACCGCCGCGCCGGCACCGACGATGGCGCCACGGCCCACCGTGACGCCCTGTTTGATGACGGCGCCGATACCCACCCAGGCGCCCTCTTCCACGGCCACGTTGCCGCCCAGGCAAGCCCTGGGGCTGATGTGTACCCAGTCGCCCAGCCGGCAATCATGCTCGACAACCGCGCCACTGTTGATAATCACACCGTCACCGGTACGAGCGTCCGGGTTCACCACCGCCCCGGCAAACGCCACGGAGCCGGCACCCAGGGTCGCGAAAGGGCTGACCGACGCCAGCGGGTGAATCACCGTGGCCAGGGACACGCCCTCCTCGCGCAAGGCGGTCTGTTTCGCCATACGGACGTCGTTCGCGCCGATAGCCACAATAACGCCCTCGTAGTCACGATGGCGTTCAAGCAACGCCGACCAATCACCGACCACCGGCCAGTTACCGTTGTCTTGCTTATCCGGCCAGGCATCGTCGAAGAACACCAGGTCCCGATAGCCACCAAGAAGCGCAGCGTCGGCAATCACTTTGCCGTGCCCGCCGGCACCCAATATCGCCAAGGATTTAATGGTCACGGTTAGACCCTTTGAATCTGGGCATGGTGGCCTCCTCGCCGTGGGAAATACCGTCGCGCTTCAAGACCTGCAGGACCGTCTTGAATAGAATCTTTATGTCCAGCCATAGAGACTGGTTCTCGACATACCAAACATCCAACTCAAACTTCTCTTCCCAGGATAAGGCGTTACGGCCATTGATCTGGGCCCAGCCTGTAATACCAGGGCGGAGTTCATGACGGCGGGCCTGACGGTCGCTGTACAACGACAAATAATCCATTAGTAGCGGACGAGGCCCGACCAAACTCATATCGCCTTTCAATACGTTAAAGAGCTCCGGGAGTTCATCGAGGCTGGTGGAACGCAGCCAAGCGCCTAACACGGTAAGCCGTTGATCGTCAGGCAGCAGAGCGCCATCGGGGCCCCTCTCGTCGGTCATGGTGCGAAATTTCACCATGTTGAACGGTCGCCCCTCGATACCAGGGCGTATCTGACGAAAGAGAACCGGAGAGCCCAGTTGGCTACGCACCAGAATGCAAAGCACAACCAGAACCGGTGAAAGCAGCACCAGTGCCACCAGCGCGCCCACCAAATCCATAGCACGCTTCATTGGATACCCATTCCTTCAAGCATGGCAGCGTTGACCTTATGAACGTCGTACTTCGCCTCGGCGATCCGCCTTGATCTTTCACCCATGCTCGCAGCCAGTCCTGGAGTGTCGATCATTTTCATCATAGCGTCCGCTAGAGCATTAACATCCTTAACCGGTACCAGGAAGCCATTGTCGCCGTCCACCACCGTCTCGCGGCAGCCCGGCGCGTCCGTTGTAATCACCGCGCGGCCCATCGCCATGGCCTCAAGCACTGTACGGGGCGTGCCCTCACGGTAAGAGGGCAACACATACACACTGCAATCCGCAATTGCAGGTCTCACATCCGAAAGCTTGCCCAAAAACTCAATCGTTCCTGCCTCTACCCAGGCATTCAGCTCCGCCAGTGAGATCGCATCCGGATTATCATCAATCCAGCCCACCAAACGAAACACCGCATCCGGGTAGCATGCCTTAACCAACGCCGCCGCCTCGACATACTCCCGCACGCCCTTATCACCCAATAATCGGGCAATCAGCAAAAAAGCAGCGCCCTCAGGCAAACGCGACACCGTATACTCCGACACATCCACGCCGGAGCCATCTACCACACGGGAAGGGATCGCAGGCTTTAAAAGCCCCAGTTGCCTGAACAAGGCTTCATCATCCGGGTTCTGAAAGAAAACTAGATGGTTGTGCGAGAACGAGAAGCGATAAAGCAGCTGAATAAGGGTACGCAACACCTTACGAAACCCGGTCGCCTCACCGGTAAAGGCATAGCCCAGCCCGGTAACCAGTGCGAAGCGATGGCGCACACCCGCCAACCAGGCCGCCAAGGAACCATAGATAACCGGTTTAATGGTATAACCAAGCACATAATCAGCGCCGATCTGCCTCATCAGCTTTCGCAGTGCCAACAAAGCAGAGATATCCTTCAGCGGATTCAAACTTATCCGCTGTAGTGGAATGTCATGCACCTCCGCGCCGAACTCAGAAAGGCGTGAAGCGATATCAGAATCAGCGTCCAGCCCCGGCACGGCCACATGCACGTGACAACCCGCAGCCAACAAGGCCTCAATCAGCGGCCCTCGAAACTTGATAAGAGAATCGGGAAAGCTGGCGACTAGCAAGAAAACCGGCCTTGTCATCGCTTACCCGGCTCCAGAGAGGCCTGCTCCGATTCAGGCGATAACCGAGAGCGACCAATCACCGAGATCAACAAAAAGATCAGCATCGGCGCAAACATCCACTTCTGCCTGAGGGCGATACCCAGGTTGGCGGTGGTCATCGCCAAAATCAGCCAGGCGCCCAGAGAGTAAACCCACAAGAACATGCGGTTGTGAGCCAGTAAATGGGCAGGTAAGGGCTTCTTGAACAACGCCCAGCCACCAGCAATAAATAGGAAAAGCAGTATGGTGTTATCCAGTGCGGCGGCCAGCGAAAACACATTCCGCACTTCTATCAGCGTGGGCCTGAACAGGTAAGTAAACATCTGAACAGGGGGGCTCATGCCTGAAATATCAACCGCACCACCACCTTTCAGATTATGGTCTTGGCGGCCTTCAATGTACTGCATAACGTCGTCAACCCCCGCATCCTCCCCCACACCGGCATAATTAAGCCCTAGAGGTACAAGAAACAACGCTGCAGACAAGGCGACACCGCCTAGCACGACGCGTTGCGGCAAAGGAATTCCACGCTGCAATACAAATGACCCAGCCAGACCAAGACCCAACATCCCCGCCATGTGAGGTCGGACGAGTAACATGATTAGCAGGGCGATAATCAGCAGCCACCAACGCCGCTTCAGACTCAATGCAGCCCAGAGCGTTAACCCCATGGCACAGAATGACAGTGAATCCTTACCAAGACCGGAAGACCAAAAACTGACTGAGGGCAGGAACACAATCATTGAGGCCAGAAGGCGAATATTTCGCGACTTGTCCCAGGTCACATCACGAAGCGCACCATCAAAAGCCAACAATCCAATGAAACCAATAAAATGAAACGTTAGGGAGCAACCCAGGAATGAAAAGCCAAGATCTTGCGAAAGAAAGGATAAGATGTACCGAACCGCCAAAGTTCCGAAATCAAAGCCTAAATCATCAGACAGACTGGAGCGGAAATACATTACTGCATCGCCTCCAAAATTGATCACATAGGCGAGAAAGACAAGCGAAAACAGAGTGTGCCACAAATATAAAGCCATCGTACGGGACAGGGATACCCTGAAATATTTACGCAGCGACAAAGCAAACATGCCCCCCGCCAGAAAAACAAGCATAGCAGAAACAAGTTGAAGTCCGTCAGACGATAAATCACTCAACACCAACCTCCAAGGTAGCAAAACATAGTTCGAGACCAGTGACCCGAGCAACCATAAACCGATAGCGCCTTTAGGGGGCGCACAATGTTAATCCGCGCAGATTAATTAATGCGAACCCAATCAGCATAATTAAAGCCAAATAAAATCAGGGGACATCATACTTTCCAACTCGCCCTCTAAAACCATCAACCGTACCCCGAAAATGAAGAGCGAGCTTTGAAAACCTATTAGATTCGAGGAGAAGAATGCGCAGCCCAGAATGAAAAAATTTAAAAACAAGCGCCTTAAAACTTATTCCTTGCGAGCCATACTCATTATGAATAATGACCAAATTCCTCATATTATAATATGAGTACCAATCTGGTTTGTCCTGAATAAAAACTCCATGAACAGGCAGAGACAGCGCACTGTAATCAAAGACTTTTGATAGAACCGCTTTACGACAAACCAACTGCTTCCAACCATTTTGATTAAGTGCGAGCCCATAAGCCAAATCTTCATATCCCATCCACAAATCCGACATCACCCTTATATTCTCTTTAAAGGGCTCGGTGGAATAGAGAGCTCCATTTGAACTGCTCCAAAGCACTTCTGAAGAGTCTTCTAATGGGATCTTTGGGAATCTAGCTCCTGCTGATGGTGCAAAGCTACGCCGCCCATCTTCCCAGCGGGGCTGACGGGGATAATGGTCAAGAACGGGATACACAGCCCCTACTTTAGACTGTGTATTAGCAGCATTTAGCATTGCAGAGAGACGCCCTGAATCCCAATTAGCATCGTGATTGAGGCAAAGACACCACCTAGCTTCAAGCTGGCTTGCTATTTCAATCCGTTTCGCCAAATTCCCGGCTGACCCCAAGTTATAGTGAAAATTATAATAACCGACTGGCCAACCGTTAATCGAGCATACAGACTCTATCTCTCCGCTTCCAAGTGAATCCACAACCACAACACGCGATATAGAATCATGGAAATCGTTAAAAATATCTGAAAGCAGGTTAATAATAGGCTTGTCAGACTTAAACGCGGAAATTGCGACTACAGTTGAATTAAGCATTAGAGATGCGCGCCCATTCAACAAGCTCAGTAATTCCCGCACGCAGCCCAACTCGTGGACTCCAAGCAAGCTTTTCTTTAGCATCAGAGATATCTGCGACCGCATACCGTATATCGCCAGTACGGAACTGACCTGTAACCTGAGTGCGGATATCCTGAAAGCCCATGATCTCAGACATCAAATTTGCAACACCAAGGATCGTATCAGGCCGACCAGAACCGATATCGATTATTGTATTGGGCAGAACCTCAATTTCACACAATGCCACAAAAGCAGAAACCACATCCGACACATTCACAAAATCACGAACAATCTCACCATCTTCAAATATATTTAAAACTTTACCCTCTAATAATTGCTGGCAAAAAATAGACAAAACACCAGTATAAGGATTATTAAGAGACTGTCCTGCACCGTATACATTCTGCAGCCTCAGAATACCAACCTGAATTCCTGTTTGCTCCAAGCCTTGCTGAAGAATAAATTCTTGCATTAACTTTGTTGAAGCATAGATCGATGACGGCGAAACTACAGTAGAACTTGCACGACTAGGAATAGGATTAACATTGACGCCATGTTGATTTTTAGGGGAAAAATCGCCGCTTAAAAGATCTTGAGATTTCCTGGGAATCGCAGTAACGCGATTATTACTATCGTCAAGACAAGCACCTTCTCCATAAACTGCTCTAGAACCTGCAAGTATAACCCGCTGCAAATCAACGCCTTTGGCCTTTACAGCACGAGCCGCCTCAACGACATTAGCGGTACCCGTGACATTTACTTCACAGTATCGACTTGGCAAATCATAAGATTGGCCCGTACCAGTTTCTGCTGCGAGATGCACGATTACATTAGCACCAGAAGATAACATGGATCTTGCCAGAAATTCAGAATCACAAACATTGCCCCTCACGACCTTTACCCCAAGACTCTCTAGCTCAGCAATAAGTATCGATGGGTTTTTGTGGACTTGAGGGTGAAAGTTATCGAATATAGAAACCTTATTGCCAGATGCCACAAGCGCAGCTGACATTCGCTTCCCAATGAATCCTGCACCACCAGTAATAAAAAAATTAGACAAAATTTATCTCCATGAATATCTAACTGACCAGTATTTAAATTCATAATACCGAGAACAGGAAGCGTACGTCATTCCTTGTTATGCAGATCGGTTCTTAGCGGATCTCGACAATCATATATACAGCCCTATCCAATAAAGTGTTTCATATAGTTCCATAGAGGGTTAGGCCATTAGCTTTTGGCGTTGCATGACCAACAATAAGTCTCGCCACATCAATACTCTGATAGATACATCACATGCAGAATAAGCATCAGCATATGCTTTCTATTCATTCTTGATCGTTGATAGACAACAAAGCCCTTCGATAAGCCTCAACACTGGATTGAAGTGAAAAATGCGACACGCCCACTGAGCGACAATGCGAACGGAACCCTTCACGCTTGGGCAACACCTGGTCAATGAACCAATCAGAGACTAATGCCAGGGTTTGTTCATCAACATTATCGACCAGGAAACCTGCCTGAGAATCAATAAAGTGAGAATCCCCAACACCACGAGTTGCTACAACGGGCACACCGCAAAGCAAGTACTCACCTAATTTGATCGGAGCAACGCCCTGCATGGAAAACGTCGGCTCGCGAAACGCCAGACCAAGATCGGCCGCCGCAAGCCAGCCGGGCACTTCATTGGCATCGACACGCATGACCGTCATAAAGGCGGCAAGGGCTCTATCACTACCAGAGACCAAATCACTCATCACCTCGGGCGAGCCTGTCAGCGCAAGAAAATGCGCATCAGGCCGGGACTGCCGTATGAGTTTGAACAGTCTGAGCATGAAATCTGGGCAGTACTGAGGGCCAAGGGAGCCAGCATAAACAATCAAAGGGGCGTCTGCAGCTATACCCAGCTTCTTCTTAGCAGCCAAACGGTCAGCTATCTCACCTGGATCGAAAAGGGATTTATCGCGACCATTACTGACGACATGAAACTTATCTAAGGGGGTCCCAGCACCGGCTCTGGCCTGTAGGACAGAAATGGCTTTATGGGAACGGGTGAGCACAACATCTGCACGACGGACAGCCTGAGCCTCGATATCTCTCAGAACCCGGTGGCCAAGATTCGATGGAGACTGCCCTGCAAAATCAACACGTTCATCAAGAGGAAGTCCGTCGGCGTCAAAAACGAATGAATGTTTTTTCCCTCGCAATGCCAGAAGAGAGCTAAGTGCCGGCAGCGTACTTCTGGAGAGCACGATATCAATGTCTTTCTGCTTCATAGCTTTATGGACATGACGACACCCCATTAATGCAGTTATAACCGCTCCGAACGCCACAGGTTTTCGCAAAATGAAAACCGAAGTATAACTGAAACCATTATCCTCGCAGGTTTTACGACGGTGATCTATAACTGACGCAGGGGCCCAGGAAAACTGCAAAACATGAAACTGAAAACCATATTCTTTGAGTTTGGAAAATATTGAAATAAAAAGACTTTCCAAATAAGAAACTTGGGGTCCATCCCACGTAACAAAAAGAACCTTCTTCATACTATGGACTCAGCAAACACACGAAAGTATAACTTCACACATCAAACTAAAAACTATTGGAGCTGTTTCATTAGTAAAGAATAGTACATATCTAGCTCACCGGAGTATTCTCTGGCATCAAATCGATTGCCCACGACATCCAACGCCTTTTCACCCTGAACTTTTATTTCAGACTTTTCCTGAATAACACGATTGAGCCCTTCAAGGATGTCTTGATCCTCACTACTTGAAATCAGCCATCCACCGCCGTCCTCAAGTAGATCTAACGCCCCACCAAACGGAGTCGCCAAGGCAGGCAATCCACAACTCATGGCTTCAACAAGGGCAAGACTAAAGCCCTCAGAGTGAGAAGGTTGAACTACAACATCCGTCTTCAAAAGTATAGAAAATGGATCTGAACTATAACCATGAAAAAAAACATGCTTATTTAAACCATGAACAGCGACATAATCTTTCAAATTTACAGCCAGACTACCATCGCCTATAAAATGCAATTTCGCAGAACCACCCTGGTCTAAAAAGAGATGAAAGGCTCGCAACAATCCATCAGGATTTTTTACTTTCTCTAAACGACCGAGATAAGAAAAATCAACACAATCGCCGGAAACATAATCACTTTTTAGCACAGAAGACATTAAAACTGGATTGCAAACTAAATCAATCTTATCACTGTCAACAACATTCCTATTACACAAGAACTCCTTGACTGCCGGAGACATTGCTATCACCGAGTGGTACATCTTAAAAACAAGGCGAAATACTTGTTTTGATTTTTTCGAATACGAAGGTATTCCAATTTCTTCTGCTATCCGAACCTTTACCCTTAGAAGGAGCCCTGCTAATCCACCATAGAAATTGGCCTCGGCTCCATGTGCATGTATAATGTCAGGCCTTAATCTATTAATGTATCGCAACAAACTCAGAAGAGTCCCAACTCTAAATATCCGAAAGTCACAACCCAAAAGGCGCACATTAGCACCATTCTCAGACATGATTTGATAGGCTCTACCCCCACCTCCAAGAGCACAAAATGTTAGCTTATTGCTAGATGATGGGTATTTGCTGAGAATTTCCATTCTTCGCTCAACGCCACCAAAATCTAACGATGTCACCAGATGCAAAATCTTCATAATTTAGCAGCCTTCAAAATAACTTCGAGCGAGGCGAAATTTATTATATCTTTTGTGAAATCAGCAGACCCGTCTCGATGAGCTTTAAGAAAAGCAAACATCCGCTTAGAATCAACAACATCTCTTTTGGCAAGATCTGCAATTAACTCATTCACACAGCCGAAAACATCAAGTCGATTATTGATTGCATGACGCATATCAATATAAGCAGCATTAGGGTGGGTCACAAAGGAGGGTAAAAACCTCCAAAGCAAAGACCTATAATAAAAACTGGCTAAATGCGCAGACTGGAGATATACTTTATTAGAATATTTATAACCATAATCTTTGGTTGGGAATTTGAATAACTCAGGAAACATTGAGGAAAAGACATTATTAAAAAGTTTTTTCTCTACTCTAAGAGAATCATCACAAGAAAGGAAATATCTAACAAAAGGAAATGAAACTAAAGGCGCGAACACGCTCATATCATTCCGAAAAATATGATGCGCAGTATAACGTTCAACATGATTCTCCCAAAAAATGGCTTCTGACATAGAAACACACTGTCCCATCTTCTTACCAGATGTCGCGGTGGCTTTGAAAATTTCTAGATCCTCTGCATTGCTTCCAGTTTCGTGATAGTAAATACCGCGCGACTCATATTCCAGGTTCTGAGAAAACGGGTCATCAGAGTTACCGAACGAAAAGCCTGCTCCGACAAGATCACCGGCAAACCCACTCCAGTAACTTGCATTCTCGCCATAATAGTCCACCACTCTGTTTAAAACTAAAGGGTGGAAAACCTCAGTATTCCCATCGGACTCTTTAGCTGCACGAATCAAACCATCTACATCGTAGTAAGTTTCTTCAGAGGAAAAAATCGCATGCTCAGTACCCAAGCTTTTACTAATTTTATTCGGAATATCAAAATCATATGATCCAGGGACGCCAAACGTATAGGTTTTAATTTTTTTTGCTTCTACAAATTCCAAAAGGAGGCCAAGAACAATTCTCGAGTCCATTCCACCACTTAAGGGAACGACCTGATCAGTTGATAAGTCGATATTTTTTTCAATGTACTCAAGCAAATTACGCTTAATAGAATATGACGAAGCTTTCACAGGGTCTTCTATGAGTTCTTCACCTAAGAAAATATCACCCTCCGCTTTCTGAAGGCATTTAACACCTTCAAAAAGTGTTTTTTCTCCGGGAACATAACCAATTTTCAAAAAAAGATGGACAGCTTCATTGTCCAGCTTCAAATTATCATGAGAAAGGAGTGACTTAAATTCCCCCGCCCTATCCATGAAAACTCTATTCCCTCTAAAAAAAACAACTTCATCCATGGACATTAATCTCGTTTATAACTCTGGCAGGAACTCCAGCAACCAAGACATTATTAGGGATGCTCTTCGTTACAACGGATCCTGCGGCGACCACACTTCCTGAGCCAATGGTTACGCCAGGCATGATCATGGAGTTAGCACCAATCCAGACTCCATCTTCAATGCGTATTGCTGACGAAGGGCCACGGGTGTAAATTCTTTCCATTGGATCTGAAACACTGATGCTGTGCCCAGAAGAGTCAAAAATATTTGTATTTGCAGCGATTAAAACATTGTTCCCTATTTCAACTTTAGACCTTGCGTTTATACAAACACCATGTATTCTGCAATTTTGACCGATAACAATTTTGGATCCCGGTTGATTAGCCACAAATTTACAACCCGAAAACATGTTCAAATGATAATATCTACTTGATGAGTTAATGATCGTTCCCTCTCCAATGACTAACGCCCCTCGATCAAGAATCTCAATTAGTGGCAGCAAGTGGAAATGCGCCTTCCTGCATTCTGGATATTGCAAACGAACAATATAAGTAGCTGCGCAAATGCGAATTCTAAATAACTTATATACTGCAAACTGGAAAGCTTTCATCAAAAACAACATCAAACGCCGCATAATAAAATTACCTGCCAGTAATCTTTTTCAAAGTACGAATAAAAAGCGGTGACCCTAAAGGTGGAAATAGCATAATTAAAAAATAGGCAAAATTCCGCAATTCAAATAAATCAACTTCTCTTCTTAGCACCATCCCCCATGCTTGCTTTCTATCATTAATTGCAACATATAAAAAATCCCTACCTAATCTCGATTTTTTTGCTCTCTCAAAATCGTCGTCACTTCTCGAAAATTGTTTCAAGAGTTTAACTTTCTCACCATTCATCTTATTAAGTATCAATGATGCGTTATCGCCATGCACTCGATATCTGGCAACTTTAGTATTCTGCTTTGCAAGCAAATGACCTTTAGATGTAATTGATAACCACATATAGAAATCCTCGATAAAGACATCCTCAGGGTAACCTCCAATATCCTTTACCAGCCTCATATCCATCATGGCTGTAGGCGCTGATACATAAGCTCTCCCAAAGTAAACATCAAAAAAATCATAAAAAACAACATCGCCATCGTAATTTGTATGCCAACCAATATTCTTATTGTACTGATCGACTCTTACAACCTCTCCAAAAATCGCACCAATATCGTATTTTTTCTTTAGTTCAGAAAATGCTACAACTTGGGAATCAACTTTCTGAGAGAACCACGCGTCGTCCGATGCCACCGGACTAAAATAATCTCCCGAACACCACTCTAATGCCTCGTTGAGCGTTGCGCACAAACCTTTGTTATTTCTAGATCTCAGCTCAAACCTTACAAACCTTTTTTCGCAACGATCTACGTAGCCTTCTGCAACCTTAAGTGAAGCATCAGAAGACCCGTCATCTATCACTATCAACTCGATATTTTGGTATGTCTGCCCTATCACACTCTCAATACATTCGGGAAAATAATTAGCATGATTGTAAAGTGGCACACAGACACTAACGAGAGGAGCACTACTGGACACTTAACATACCACCGTATTTGGCCGTATAGACAAAGAAAAAGCTCCGACAATAGACTTAAAACAGAAAATGAAAAATATCTTACAAATAAACCAACTTTTTAGATGACCGGTGAGATCAAATAGTCTTGCTAATAAACGATTGGTTATCAACGTGATTTCCTTATTGATAGCGAAACAAAAAATAGTCAAGCATTGAAATTATCTACTACGCACTTCTTCAATGCGCTATACTGATTTTTTTCAGTACTTTACCGATGGGACCGCCAATATCCGCTATCCGTGACAATCTCAATACAGAGTAATATCCAAGGACTACTGATGCGCCGCTCCCAACTATTGCTGCATAGAAATCGGAATAAACAGAAAGAATCGCAACACCCGTTACCACTAGAACTAATTGTAGAGCGTCCTGCTTTACATTGTTACTGAATGAAAAGCCTACCAGCATATGTGTTATAACCAGCAGCGGTGGAAAATGGGATAGATACATCAAGAAGAACGCTACGCCTGTTGCATCAATACCAAGCAATGGCATAAAGGCCCACGACGCCACAACAAATACACTTGTGGCAAACATTTCCGTCATTACGAACAGTCTGCCTCTGCCACTGGCAAGAATAACGAATCCAATAGGCCAGGAGATGATTTTTAATGTGTCACCCAGGATTTGCCAGCGCAAGACGTTGATTGATGCCGTGAATTGTTCTGAATACAGAAGCTTTATCACCCAGGGAGCCAGAGCCATCATCGCCAGCAACACAGGGCCCGCCAGTAAGATCGCCACCTCTGCCTGCTCATTAACGAGCCTTGCGACTTTTTTGTGATCTGAGATTGCAGCAGTCAACCTGGGATAGTAATCCGTGGCCATTGCGCCTAAAACAAAGCCAATGTAAGTCATTGATATCGCCCAGGACGCCTGAAAATACCCAAGACTTTGCAGACCCAGTTGATTCTGTACCATTGCACGAACCACGAGCTGGCCGATAGGCATTGCAAGCCCTGCTACCATAAAAGCAAAGCCCAGTTTTAACAGCGCGCTCCATTGCTGCTTAATTTCACGGAATGGCGATCTCTCTGACTGAGTCTTGGGCAGTTTTGCCACGTAAAAATGACTACTAACAAGACCGACAAGGGGGGCAGAGAGCACCAGTATAATAATGCCGGTCTCTCCCAGGTAGTAGATGGCCGCAATGCCAACCAGTGCGCCTACCAATGAAGAAACCACCGTCATTCTGGCGATATCCCCAACCCTGCGCATCCCTGTCAACAGTGCTCTTTGCGAGCCTGTGGCAACCGTCAGCCCTATTCCGATGGATACCCAACCAACAAACTGGGCCAAGTCTTTATCATCCAGAATATGTATGGCGATTAAATCTCGAACACACCAGAAAAGACTGGAGCCCAGCACTGCCAATACTAATGTGCCGAGAAACAAGGCTCGCCTTGAAGCATCAATCGCATCTGGATCATCACGCCCAACCGCTTCAGCAACCTGCCGGGTACCCGAGTTGGCGACACCAAGCGCCGCAATATTCGCACCTGTTGCCATCAGGTTATTCAGAATCCCGATCAGTCCCACACCTGCAGGCCCCAGCAGTACGGCAACCACCTTCATTCTAAGCAAGCCGACTAGAATATTGATTACCGATGCGCCGCCGATAATGAGCGAGGAACGCAGGATTTGCTTATGTGAGCTTTTATTTTCGCGTGAATTTTCAGTCACATTAAACCGCTTTTTTCATATGCTTCAGTTCTGTGCCGCATAGCGAATAGAACTATTCAAGCACAAGTCTTATTTGGCAATTCAACTTATTGATTTATTTTTTTAATTACTTGGGCTGGATTTCCTCCGACAATCGTATGAGGAAGAACCGATTTAGTCACAACCGAACCATTAGCAACAACTGAACCGGTTCCGATCACAACCCCCTTCGTCACCTTGACGTTCGACCCAATAAAAACATTATCCTGAATTTCGACAGATCTCGCCCAGTCAGGGCTTGATATTCCGCGATCACTAATTTCCAAACCATGAAAGTCACTATCGATTATCTCTACCCCAAAACCAATCAGACAGTTTTTCCCGATGTTAATGTTTGCGTGCTCTGCAATAGCACAAAAATTATTGTTAATGTGGGTTCCCTCACCTATTTTAATCGAACTTTTCTCTCCTCTTGGCTCTAAATGAGTATACGAGGAAAAAAAATAGGGTGATGGGAAATAACCGATTACCACCCCAAACTCAAAGGTTAACGTCCCCCGCCCAATCATTAGCGCTGGTTGATTGAACGTAGGGGCGCCCTCCATGTTTACATCACTGAGAGAGCGATAAAAAATAATCCTTGATCTTTGCCATATTCCTCGAACGGTTCTTGTAGCTATTCTTCTGATGCGAGCGGCACTTAGCATTTTAAATTGCCTCATTAAAAAATGAATCGATACTGCTTATAACATGATTCATTTCCTCGCCCCCCAGATTCGGCCCTATCGGCAGACTCAAGGCGGAACGGTGAATAGACTCTGTTACGGGATAACTAAGGCTGGACCATTCGCCATAGGCCTGCTGTTTATGAGGCGGTAGCGGATAATGAATCAGCGTTTGCACATCGTTCTCACGCAGATGCTGCTGGAGTTCTTCCCGCTTGTCTGTACGAACCACAAACAGGTGCCACACATGACTTTTCCGCTCGCCTAGTACAGGGAGTCGAATGCCGGGGTTATCAATATTGGCCAAGTAGTGCTCAGCCACCTTTCTCCGGTTTTCAATTTCCTCATCCAGATGACGCAGTTTCACACGGAGCATGGCCGCCTGGATCTCATCAAGGCGGCTGTTCACGCCCTGATATCGGTTTTCGTATTTCTTGTGGCTGCCATAGTTACCGAGCGCCCGGATGGTTGTTGCCAGCTCCTCGTCATCGGTTGTGACGGCACCCCCATCCCCTAACGCGCCCAGATTCTTGCCCGGGTAGAAGCTTAATCCTGCCGCATCGCCCCAGCTACCAGCCTTCTTGCCGTCAATGGAGGCGCCATGCGCCTGGGCTGCGTCTTCCAGCACCAGTAAATTGTGGTCTTTCGCCAGCGCCATGATTTCCTTCATGGGAGCTATCTGCCCGTAGAGATGAACGGCCAGGATCGCTTTTGTCTCCGGCGTAATGGCGGCTGCGGTCTTTTCCGGGCACAGGTTGAACGTGGCCTCATCTGGCTCAACCAAAATTGGTTTAAGACGGTTTTCAGTAATGGCCAGGATGCTGGCAATGTAGGTGTTGGCAGGGACGATGACTTCATCGCCTTCCTTCAGCCTGACCAGCTCTTTCCAGGCGCGCAGGGTTAACGTCAGCGCATCAAGGCCATTGGCAACGCCTATGCAATGCCGGGTGCCGGAGTAATCGGCAAATTCCCTTTCAAAGGCCGCGACTTCCTGGCCCTGGATGTACCAGCCGGAATCAATCACACGGGCGGCTGCTTCAACCAACTCATCGCGGTACTGCTGATTGATGGCTTTCAAATCGAGAAATGGAATCATTCTTCTATATACCTGATTACTCTTGCCGGATTACCTACCACAACTGAATCCGCAGGCACATCGCGGGTCACAACCGCACCGGCACCCACCATGGCACGTTGTCCAATCACAATGCCTGGTAGGATGGTGGCATTCGCGCCAATACTGGCGCCAGATTCAACAACAATCCCTTCGAACTTCTCCGGATATTTTCTGGAGCGAGGCATTGGGTCGTTTGTAAAAGTCGCGTTGGGGCCAATAAAGACATCATCACCAATCCGGGTGCCATCCCACAGGAACACACCGGACTTAACGGTAACCCTGTCCCCGATAATGACGTCGCCCTCTATCAGAGTGTGCGCGCACACATTGCAGTCATTGCCAATTTTCGCGCCTTCAAGAATGACGGCGTATTGCCAGATTCGGGTACCCGTGCCGACTTCGTAGTCCGCCAGGTCTGCTAATGGATGAATAAAACTCATCGCCTCGCCACCTTTATAAATTCACTGTAACTACGAATATAATCATCTTCATTATAATGATCGCTTGCTAAGACTAACAAAACGCAGTCAGGGCTAAAATCGTACATCTCATGCCAGATCATTTTGTCAATCAGCAAGCCTTTTTCAGGGATATCCAAGATTTTCTCCTGCCGTTGATTTCCATCATCAAAAACCATACGGCAACTTCCTGAAACGCAGATAGCGACTTGTTTTAGCTCCTTGTGCGCGTGCAGGCCTCTACGGACATCTGAACGAGTCTCATAACTGTAGTAAACCCTCTTAATCTCGAATGGTACAGCTTTCTCCTTGCCAATCTCGATCGCAACAAGGCTGCCTCTTTCGTCACCTAATTTTTGAAAATCAATCCATTGAAAAAGGCTCATTTCCTTCCACCCACAATCCCGTATTTATCTGCCTGTTCGAAAGTGAGTGCCTGTGCATCCCTGGGAGAAACCAAAGGCTGTTCTCCATTGGCGAGGGGCCACTCTATGCCGGTTTTCTTGTCTGCCCAGTGAATGGCTCGCTCATGCTCCGGGGCATAAAAATCCGTGCACTTGTATTGAAAATCCGCCGATTCACTTAGCACCAGAAAGCCATGGGCAAAGCCCGGTGGCACCCAAAGCTGGTGCTGGTTTTCTTCAGAGAGAATCTCCCCTACCCATTGACCGAAGGTAGGTGAGCCTTTTCGAATATCCACTGCCACATCAAACACTTCCCCACGGGTGCAACGCACCAGTTTTCCCTGGGGCTGTTTGATCTGGTAATGGAGGCCACGCAGGGTGTTCTTCACTGAACGACTGTGGTTATCCTGCACAAAATCAGCGTCTATACCGGCTTCCTTAAACGCTTTGTCATTCCAGGTCTCCATGAAGAATCCGCGATCGTCCCCAAAGACTTTGGGCTTGATCAGCTTTACATCCAGTATGCTTGTTTCAATGATGTCCATTTATTCCTGCTCCAGAAACTTCAGCAGGTAGGCGCCATAGCTGTTCTTTCTGAGCAGTTCGGCCTGGGTCCTGAGCTGCTCCTTGGAGATGAATCCCATGCGGTAGGCAATTTCTTCCAGGCAGGCCACTTTCAGCCCCTGGCGCTTTTCCAGCGTTTCGATGTAGCCAGCAGCTTCGTGTAGTGAATCGAAGGTGCCAGTATCCAGCCAGGCATAGCCGCGGCCCAGGAGTTCTACATTCAGGTCACCACGATCCAGGTAGGCCTGATTTACGGTGGTAATTTCCAGTTCACCACGATCCGAGGGCTTGACCTGTTTGGCGATCTCTACCACGTCGTTATCGTAGAAGTAAAGGCCGGTTACCGCATAGTTTGACTTTGGCTTCGCGGGCTTCTCCTCTATAGAGACCGCGCGCTTATTGTCGTCAAATTCCACGACCCCAAAACGCTCCGGGTCGGATACGTGATATCCAAATACAGTGGCACCATTTTTTTGTTCATTGGCAGACTGAAGAAGTTGCGACAGCCCTGGGCCGTGATAGATATTGTCTCCCAGTACCAGACATACGGGATCGTCACCGATGAACTCTTCACCAATAATAAAAGCCTCAGCCAGTCCATCCGGGCTCGGCTGGATGGCATAGGTCAACTCAACACCGAACTGATTGCCATCGCCCAATAAACGTTGGAAGCCGGCCTGATCTTCCGGGGTGGTGATAATGAGCACTTCCCGAATGCCCGCTAGCATCATTACCGACAGCGGGTAATAGATCATCGGCTTGTCGTAGATAGGCAGTAACTGCTTGGACACGCCAATCGTGAGTGGATACAAGCGTGTGCCGGAGCCCCCGGCCAAGATGATGCCTTTGCGGTTGGTCATGAGAGGTCCTTGTTGATTTCTTGAAGCATACGATTAACGCCCTGCTTCCAGTCTGGTAATTGGAGGTTGAAGGTGGTTTCCAGCTTTTGGCAATCCAACCTGGAGTTTTTCGGTCGAATGGCCGGTGCCAGATAGTCTTCGCTGGGGATAGGGCTGGCTGAATGGAGCGCTATAGGCAAGCCTTCGCTTCTCGCCCAGTCGAAAACGTAGTGAGCGTAGTCATACCACGATGTCTCGCCTTGGGCGGCCAGGTGGTAGAGGCCAGCGGTATCGGGCTGAATTTGCCACTGGCGCAGCGCGTGAGCGGTCACGTCGGCAATCAGTTCCGCCCCGGTGGGTGCGCCGATCTGGTCATTGATGACATTGAGCGTTTCCCGTTCCTGGGCCAGGCGTAGCATGGTTTTGGCGAAGTTGCTGCCCCGGCTGGCATACACCCAGCTGGAGCGAAAGATCAGATGCTGGCAGCCACTGATCTGAATGGCCTGCTCCCCGGCAAGTTTGGTTGCTGCATACACATTCAGCGGGCCGGTGACATCAGTTTCTGTCCAAGGGTACTCACCGCTGCCATCGAAAACATAGTCGGTGGAGTAATGCACCAGGCAGCCCCCTTGGGTGTTCATTAGCTCTGCCATCAGGGCAGGGGCATGATGATTGAGTTGTGCGGCCAGCTCGGGATCGCTTTGGGCCTTGTCGACGGCGGTGTAGGCCGCGGCGTTAACCAGTACATCCGGCTTGGTCTGTTCAATAGTGTGACGTAGGCCTTCCAAATCGCTGATGTCACCACACAGTCCCTTCTTGCCATTACGATCCAGAGCAGTGACGTTACCCAGCGGTGCCAGAGCGCGCTGGAGCTCCCAGCCCACCTGGCCGTTCTTGCCGAGCAGTAGTATTGTCATGGGTTGCGTCCGTGCCACTGTGCTCAACCTGCCTTTGATTCGGTTTGTTTGCCGAGACGCTCACGTCGGTAACTACCATCCTGCACTCTCTGGCACCATTCGCTGTTATCCAGGTACCACTGGACGGTCTTGCGAATGCCCGTTTCGAAGGTTTCTTCGGGCGTCCAGCTCAGCTCTCGCTCGATTTTACTGGCGTCGATGGCATAACGCAGGTCATGTCCGGGGCGATCCTGTACGTGGGTAATCAGATCCCGGTACTGGCTGATACCTTCAGGCTTCTCCGGCGCCAGCTCTTCAAGCAGGTCGCAGAGGGTGTGTACCACTTCGATATTCTTCTTTTCATTGTGGCCCCCGATATTGTAAGTCTCCCCTACCTCTCCTTCGGTGGCGACCTTGTAGAGAGCACGGGCGTGATCTTCCACGTAGAGCCAGTCACGCACCTGGGTTCCTTGGCCATAGACCGGTAAGGGCTTACCTTCCAGGGCGTTGAGAATCATCAAGGGGATTAGCTTTTCGGGGAAATGGTACGGCCCATAATTGTTGGAGCAGTTGGTGATCAGGGACGGGAAGCCATAAGTACGACGCCAGGCGCGTACAAGGTGGTCTGAGCTTGCCTTGCTGGCGGAATATGGCGAGCTGGGCGCATAAGGGGTGGTTTCCGTAAACAGCTCTTCCGGGCCTTCCAGATCGCCATATACTTCATCGGTGGAGATGTGGTGAAAACGAAAGGTTTGCTGGGCTGTTTCGTTCAGGGTGTTCCAGTATTGGCGCGCCGCTTCCAGCAGGGTGTAGGTGCCGATGATGTTGGTTTCCATGAAGGCGACAGGGCCATCGATGGAGCGATCCACGTGGCTTTCTGCCGCCAGATGCATGATCGCATCGGGCTGGTGCCGCTGTAATACCGCATCCAGGGCCGTGCGGTCACAAATATCCACCTGCTCAAACGCATAGCACGGGCTGTCACTCACACTTACCAAGCTTTCCAGATTGCCGGCATAGGTGAGCTTGTCCACATTGACGACGCTGTCGTCGGAGTTGGTGATGATGTGGCGGATTACGGCTGAGCCGATAAAGCCGGCGCCGCCGGTAACCAGAATTTTCATGCGTTACTCTCGTTCTTCAACGTACGTTCATACCAGGGCATGACTTTGCCAATGCCGTCGTAAATTCGGAAGGCAGGCTCATAGCCCAGCAGCTCTTTGGCTTTGCTGATATCTGCCTGGGAATGGCGTACATCACCGGCGCGGAAGTCTCGGTGGTTGGGCGACTTGGCATAGCTGACACCACATTCTGACAAAGCGGTTTTCAAGGCATCGAACAGGGTGTTGAGGGTGGTTCTGTCCCCCAGGGCCACGTTGTATACGTGGTTTTTGGCTGCGGTCTGAGCGGTGGCGGCCAGCAAGTTGATCTGCACCACGTTTTCGATGAAGCAGAAGTCCCGGCTTGTTTCGCCATCGCCATTGATGACGACGTCCTCGCCCTGGATCATGGCGGCGGTCCATTTTGGGATGACTGCGGCGTAGGCGCCATTGGGGTCCTGACGTTTGCCGAAGACGTTAAAATAACGCAGGCCGATGGTGTTGAAATCGTAGGTGCGTGCAAATACCTTGGCATAGAGCTCGTTAACGTACTTGGTTACCGCATAAGGGGAAAGAGGTTTGCCGATTTGGTCTTCGACTTTGGGTAGGCCTGGGTGATCCCCGTAGGTGGAACTTGAGGCTGCGTAAGTGAAGCTGCTGACATCCTCATCTTTCGCTGCCACCAACATGTTGAGGAAACCGTCGATGTTAGCCTGGTTGGTAGCTATTGGGTCCCCGATGGAGCGCGGCACGGAGCCCAGGGCGGCCTGGTGGAGGACGTAGTCCGTGCCCTTTACAGCTTTGCGGCAGTCATCCGGGTTGCGTATGTCGCCTTCGATGAAGCGGAAGCGGGTCCACTGCTGTTCGGTGACCAGGGTTTGGACTTCGTCCAGGTTGTGTTGGTGGCCGGTAGCAAAATTGTCCAGGCCTACTACTGTCTGGTCCAGTTTTAGCAGGGTTTCCAGGAGGTTGGAGCCGATGAAGCCGGCTACGCCTGTGATCAACCAAGTTTTGGGGTTGGCTTTCAGATCGGCTTTTACTTCGTCGTAGCGGGTCATATCTATCCAAATCAAGTCAGAGGCGGAGGTCGACGGCTTCTTTGGGGAGCACGTACTTAAGGTCGTAGAGCACGTGCGGATCGCGGCCCAACTGGCGGATCTCGCTGGCGGGCATTGCCTTGAACTCATTGTGTGCCACGGCTAGAACGATGCCATCGTAGCTGGCCACCTGCGGCTTTTCGATGGGCTGGATACCGTACTCCCGGTAGGCCTCATCCGGGTTGATCCAGGGGTCGTAGACGTCGACGGTGACGTTGTAGTCCTGAAGCTCGCGGATCACGTCGATGACCCGGGTATTACGCAGGTCCGGGCAGTTCTCCTTGAAGGTCAGGCCCATAACGAGCACGCGGGCGCCGTTCACCTGGATACAGCGGTCCAGCATGGCCTTAACCAACTCGCTGGCCACGAAACGGCCCATGCCGTCGTTGATGCGCCGCCCGGAGAGAATCACTTCCGGGTGGTAGCCCACCGCCTGGGCTTTGTGGGTCAGGTAGTAGGGGTCCACGCCGATGCAGTGACCACCCACCAGCCCGGGACGGAACGGCAGGAAATTCCACTTGGTGCCGGCGGCCTCCAGGACTTCCTGGGTGTCGATATTCATGCGTTTGAAGATCATCGCCAGTTCGTTGACCAGGGCGATGTTCAGGTCCCGCTGGGTGTTCTCGATCACCTTGGCCGCTTCCGCCACCTTGATACTGGACGCCTGATGGGTGCCCGCGGTGATCACCGAGGCATAGAGGGCGTCCACGGTCTGCGCGACTTCTGGTGTGGAGCCGGCGGTGACCTTCATGATGTCGGTGACACGGTGGAGCTTGTCGCCCGGGTTGATGCGCTCCGGGCTGTAGCCGGCGTAGAAATCCTGGT
>MRWG01003770.1_pt1 | contig 21617 bp, 24 predicted proteins | sample 1013341 | NCBI WGS metagenome assembly MRWG01 (sample SAMN06117577, study PRJNA244670) | biofilm metagenome | biome: Water; feature: Cathode Biofilm; material: Biofilm; isolation source: microbial consortium enriched at the cathode of a solar microbial fuel cell | place: USA: District of Columbia ... | reverse complement strand
ATGTGGATCGGTGCAAGGATCGAGGTCAGCAGGATTTCAAGGAGAAAGCTGATCAGAAGCCGGACCGGACCGCCGAAGTCCGCCGAGTTGCCGCCAAAGAGCGCCCGGGCAACGAGCAGCAGCTTGGGCAGGATCAGCAGAGCTACCAGACCGAACAGCAGGGCAAGCGCCGTGGTCGTTTCCGGATGCGGAAAGACCGGGAATGGCGAATGACCGTCGAAGTAGACCGGGGGCGGAGCAACCAGCGGGGCGGCAAGGCTTGCCAGCAGGAAGATGCACCAGATCGGAGAAGCCAGGTAGGCAAAGACGCCTTGCAGGATCGAAATCCGGCTCCAGAAGCGGAAGCGCGGGGCCGCCAGAATGCGGCTGTGCTGCAGGTTGCCCTGGCACCAGCGCCGGTCACGCTTGGCGTAGTCGACCATGTTGGCGGGGGCTTCCTCGTAGGAGCCCGTCAGGTCCGGGTCGAGACGTACCTTCCAGCCGTCGCGCGCCAGAAGGGCAGCTTCAACGGTGTCATGGCTGAGGATGTGACCACCAAAGGGCGGTTTGCCGGTAAGCGGAGCCATGCCGCAGGCAGCTGCAAACGCGCGGGTGCGGATCAGCGCATTGTGTCCCCAGAATGTGCCTTCCTCGCCCTGAACGGCGGCAAGGCCGCGCGCGAAGTAAGGCCCGTAGAGACCGGTTGCGAACTGCAAGAGGCGTCCGAAAAGCGTCGAGAGCCCGATGATCTGCGGCAGCGACTGCAGCAGCCCCAGGCGCGGATCGGCCTCCATGCGCCGGACCATTTCCAGGATGGTCTTGCCATCCATGAGACTGTCGGCATCAAGCACCAGCATGTAGTCGTAGGCACCGCCTGATGTCGTCAGGAAGTCGGCAATGTTGCCTGCCTTGCGGCCGATGTTCTTTTCGCGCCGCCGATAGAACAGGCGGCCACCGGCGTTCTGGCGAACAAGCAGTCGCTCATAGGCACGTTGTTCTTCCTCGCCGACATCCGCCTTGGTGGTGTCGGACAGGACAAAGAAATCGAATCGGTCCGCCGCGGGCAGGGCGGCAACCGATTTCATGATGGCTTCCAGGCGGGCGAACACCGGACCGGTTGCTTCGTTGTAGATCGGCAGCAGAACGGCGGTGCGACCTTCGGGCAGAGCTTCTGCCGTTGCCCTTTCCTCAGGCGGAAACAGGATGCCGAAGAGAGCGATACATCCGCCCCAGGCCAGCCAGAAGCTTGCTACCGCCATCAGCGCGATGCGGACGATGTCCAGCCAGTCGAAACCGTCCGACTGGACAACAATGGCAAACATGTACGAAGCACCCGTGGTCAGGCACAGGGCGATCACTGCCATGGCCAGCCGCCGGAAGGCCGTCGACCAGGCTTCGGAGCTGGCCTTCTTCATGTCAGCGGTCCTTGGCTGGAACCGGAACGCGCTTCAACTGCGGAGCAAGCGGCTGCACAGCCCGTTGCCACAGGGCGACAAGCGGGGCAAAGCGCACGGCCAGCGGCGGATTGAGGTCGTGATGGGGCATTTCCAGCCCGTGACGGGGGGCAGGCACCGGCAAGGTCCTGATGAAGGCTGCCCGGTCTTGCGGCGTGCCGCTAAAATGGTCGATGCCACGGCGAGTGGCGGCAGAACCGGACAGAACGGACAAGAGGACGTCGTCGCCAAGGTCGGGCCGCTTCAGGACAGTCCGGATTTCTTCAAGCAGCATACTGTCGGCAAAAAGGGTCGGACTGGTCGTCTGATCGATACTCACATGCGATGTCATCTGTTCCCACTCCACTGATACATCCAGGTTTCCGTTACATCGTTGCCGTCGAGTTGCAGGGCGAGAATGAACTCGACCGGTATTTCCTCGTCGTCCCGTGCGATATCGAGCACGGCACGCCAGCTGCCGCTTTCCAGCCGCTGGACGAACTGATGCTCCACCTTGCCGTTCTGCAGGGTCAGTCTCGGTGTCAGAGGAGCTTCCGCACCCATGTCACCCAGATTTCCGCCGGCAAATTCCACGACGAATTTGCGCAGTTTCGGGTCTGGATCTGAGGCAGCCGCGCCACCATGCCCTGTGCTGGTCGCGATTACCTGTGCCAGCTCGGTACCCGGTTCCGGTTCCCGGCCCCAGATCATCCGATAGGCAAAGCGATGTTCGGAGCCTGCCTTGGTGCCGTTTTCCGGCACCCAGCAAGCAACGAGGTTGTCGTAGATCTCTTTTTCGGCCGGGATTTCCGCCAGCATGACCTGGCCGTTGCCCCAATCGTTGATCGGCTCGATCCACAGCGACGGGCGGCGCTGATACTTGGCTTCCGTGTCCTGGTAATGATCGAAATTCCGGTCCCGCTGCAGCAGGCCAAAGCCTGCCGGGTTCTCCTCGTTGAAGAAGGACAGGGCAAGCTTTTCCGGATTGCGGGCCGGCCGCCACAGACGCTGGCCATTCTGGCGCAGGATCAGGAGACCGTCATTGTCATGAACTTCCGGGCGATAGTCGTCGAAGTTGGTGCGGTCGTTCTCGCCGAACAGATACATCGAAGTCAGTGGCGCAATTCCGAGGCGTTCGACATCGTCGCGCAGGAAAATGTGCGCATCCACTTCCACAACCGTGTTGATGCCCGGCTTGATCGTGAACTGGTAGGCACCGGCAACGCGCTCGCTCTCCAGTTCGGCATAGAGCCGCATTTCTGCAGCGCCGTCCGTCGGCCGCTCCAGATAGAACTTCGTGAAACGCGGAAACTCTTCCGGTCCGGCGATGGCCGTATCGATCGCAAGTCCGCGTGCGGACAGGCCATAGACGTTGCCCTTGCCGAGCGCACGAAAATAGCTTGCCCCAAGGAACACCACCAACTCGTCGAAATACTCCGGAGTGTTCAGCGGATGGTGCAGGCGGAAGCCGGCGATACCCGGCAGATCCACGTCCTTGAATTTTTCCGGATCCAGCGGCTCGCGATATTCGAAGTCCGCGCCGGTAAAATGCAGTTCGCTGATATTTCCGTCGACGATCTCATAAAGTTCCACCGGCTCCTTGTAGAGCCAGCCCGGGTGGAACGCCTGCAGTTGATAGTTGCTGCCGGTGTCCTTCCAGACGGACTTGTCGGGATTGAACCGGATTGCACGATGCTGGTCATAATCGAGATTGGCGAGGATTTCGGGAAGAGCCGGTACATCGGGCGCAAATGCGTTCCCGGCCTTTTCCTTCATGCGCTCGACGAGCGCGGAAAAGTTAAACTCTTCGCCTGCCGCAAAGGCTCCGCCTGCTTGTGCAGGTGCGGTATTCTCTGCTGCGAGTGCAGTGCGGAGGTCCGCGCCTGCCAAGGCACCGGCCGCCAGGGCCGTTGCCGATAAAAACGTGCGCCGATTGATCACGACGATTGGCCACCTTGTTGAAATTAAAGTGTTCTTTTTGGTTCACTTTTGAATGAGCACGCGCACTGCAGCAATTTTATGGAGAAAACCGGTCCAAAAAATGGCATTCCTGTGCAATGCAACATCGTACGCTTGTTCGTTCGACTTTCAAACGTCCAAACAGCCGGTTGGTTTCATATTTTTTTGAAAAAAGTTCCGCTCAGAGACCGATTGTAACCAGCTGGGCGACGTAACTTCCGATTGCCATTGCCGATGTGAGGCCGGGGGATTCGATTCCGTAGAGCGTGACCAGACCCGCAAGGCCATGATCTGACGGCCCGTCAATTCGGAAATCGGCCGCGGGGTCACCCGGACCGGCGATCTTGGGCCGGATGCCGGAGTAGTCGGGCAGGAGTGCATCGTCCGGCAGGCCGGGCCAGTAGCTGCGGATGGCGGCATAGAACCTGTCGCCCCGGGCGGGATCCACCCTGTAGTCGGCAACCTCCACCCATTCGACATCCGGACCGAAGCGTGCCTGGTGCTGCAGGTCGAGTGTCAGGTGAACACCGAGCCCGCCGGGTTCTGGCACGGGGTAGATGAGCTTGGAAAAAGGGGCCTTGCCCTGAAACTTGAAATAACTGCCTTTTGCGAGGTAGGCGGCCGGTGGGTTGGCACCCTCAAGCCCGGCAGCCAGGGCAGGTGCGCCGTGGCCTGCGGAAAGGATCAACTCCTTGCAGGTGAGGGCATAGGTTTCCGTTCCCTCCGTTTCCGCATGCACCCGGTAACCGCCATCAGCCAGGCGCTCGAGGCGCGCAACTCTCGTGTTCAGCACAACCTGACCGCCGTTTGCCTCGAGCTCTCCCTGGAGAGCCAGCATGAAACCGTGACTGTCGACGATGCCTGTGGAGGGGGAATGCAGTGCGCCGGTGCAGGCAAGCTCCGGTTCGGCTTCGTTCAGGCTGTCCTGGTCCAGGAATACGAGATCAGAAACGCCGTTTTCCGCCGCTTTGCGACGGATTGACTGCAGTTGCTCCAACTGATCGTTATTGGACGCAACGATCAGTTTGCCAATCTGCTCGAAACCGACGCCATTCTCGGCACAAAACCGGTAAAGCCGTTCTTTGCCCTCCACACAAAAACGAGCCTTCAGGCTGCCCGTGGGATAGTAGATGCCCGCGTGGATGACTTCCGAATTGCGGGCGCTGGTTTCCGATCCGATCAGGTCATGCTGTTCCAGCACCATGACCTCGCGACCGGTCAGCGCCAGCTCACGTGCAATCGCAAGTCCAACGGCACCGGCACCGATAACGAGGGTTTCAATGTCATGCATGGTGTCGCCGGCAATCCTGGTCGCGCGTTCTTTTCCTTGTCAGCCCGTCATGCCGGTGTGCAGCCCCGGGCCGATGAAAGGTCCGGGGCGCATATCAACAAACGGGATCAGCTCCACCAGGCTTCCGGTGAGAACGAGCCGGCGGCATCTTCGATGACCTGACCGACCTGGAACAGGGTGCTTTCCTCAAAGGGTTTGCCGATCAGCTGAAGACCGAGCGGCAGGCCATTGTTGTCGAGGCCGGCAGGGACGGAAATGCCCGGAAGACCGGCCATGTTGACGGTCACGGTGAAAATGTCGTTGAGGTACATTTTCACCGGGTCGGAATGAAGGTCCTGGTCGGCAACACCGAAGGCGGCGGACGGGGTAGCCGGGGTCAGGATTGCGTCGACGCCGTTTTCCCAGGCCAGGTCGAAGTCGCGCTTGATGAGTGTGCGAACCTTCTGGGCTTTCAGGTAGTAGGCATCGTAGTAACCGGCGGACAGCACATAGGTGCCGATCAGGATACGGCGCTTGACCTCTTCCCCGAAGCCTGCTGCACGGGTGTTCTCGTACATCTCTACGATGTCCTTGCCCGGAACGCGCAGGCCGTAGCGCGGTATTCCGCCGGAATGCCGATCTTGAGGCCCTTCACGGATTTGCCGATGGCCGCTTCATAGTCCGGCACAGGCAGATCGACCGAGGTGGTGTCCTTGGCGTCGACGGAGGCCATGGATTTCAGCATGATCGCGCTGTCCCGAACGGTGTGAGCAATCGGGCCGGCCTGGTCGAGCGAGGAAGCAAAGGCAACAACGCCCCAGCGGGAACAACGGCCATAAGTCGGCTTGATGCCGACAGTGCCGGTGAACGCGGCCGGCTGACGGATGGAGCCGCCGGTGTCGGTTGCGGTAGCGCCCATGCACATGCGGGCGGCAACGGCGGCGGCAGAACCACCGGAAGACCCGCCGGGTACGAGGTCCTGGTTCGAGTTCTTCTTCCGCCACGGGTTGATCACCGGGCCGTAATAGGAGGTCTCGTTGGAGGACCCCATGGCGAACTCGTCCATGTTCAGCTTGCCGAGCATGACCGCGCCGTCGGCCCACAGGTTGGACGTAACGGTGGATTCATAAGCGGGTTTGAAGCCGTCCAGAATGTGGCTGCAGGCCTGGGTGTGTACGCCCTGGGTGGCGAAAAGGTCCTTGATGCCAAGCGGGATGCCTTCCAGCGCACCGCCTTCGCCCTTGGCAAGCCTGGCGTCGGATGCCTTTGCCATGTCGCGCGCCTTGTCGGTGGTCACGGTGATATAGGCATTCAGCTTTTCATTGGCGACTTCGATGTTCTTGATGAAGGCATCGGTCAGTTCCAGGGACGTGTAGTCCTTGTTTTTCAGGCCTTCGCGGGCCTCGGCAATGGTCAGTTTGGTCAGATCGGTCATGGATTTGAACTCTCAGGCGGCCGCCAGCGGCCGGGAATAGAAGATGGAATAGGGACTGTCGGGATAATCGAGCACCGGTCCGCAGCGGCTGAAGCCGGCTCGTTCATAGATGCGCCAGGCTGCCGGGTGTTTGTCGCCGGTTTCCAGAACGAGCATGGAGATGCCCTCCCGGGTTGCCAGCTCAATGATCCGGTCCAGTATGCTGCCTCCCAGGCCGAAGCCCTGATAGGCCGGTCTGGTGTACATGCGCTTGACCTCGGCAATGCCGTCGGCGTGCCGGTGCAGGGCACCGCAGGCTGCCGCCTTGCCGTCAATCCGTGCAACGAAGACAGTCGTTGCCTCGCCGGACATCTCTTCGGCCGTCATGTGGTAGCAGGCCTCGGGCGGGCTAAGTGTTAGCAGCAGGTCGTTCAGCTCGGCAATCATCTCGCCCATGTCGGCAGACAAGGGCGTTTCGACGGCAATAGCTGGAACGGGTGCGATCATCCGGGTTGGTCCGCTTATTCGACGACTTTCGGCACCATGAAGAAATGATCTTCGGAGGCCGGTGCGTTCAGGGTGATGTCTGCAGCCTTGTTGCCGTCGGTCACGCCGTCGGCGCGCTTTTTCATGGTCTGTTCAACAACGGACGTCAGCGGCTCGACGCCGGAAATATCGACTTCGTCCAGTTGCTCGACAAAGCCCAGAATGGCATTCAGTTCGCCAGTCATGCGGGTCGCGTCTTCTTCGCTCACCTTGATGCGCGCCAGCCGGGCAACGCGTTTCACCGTATCGGTATCAACAGACATGTGTTCCTCGTCGTTACTGGTGCCTGAAGCGGAAATCCGCTCATGGCTTGCGCTCTTCTTGCGGTGGCCGCGCGGGGAAGGCAAGAGCGCAGGCTTGCCTTGCGGGAGAAATCGGAATAAATCGGTACCAATGGGAACCGAAATAGGGATTTGCGCGTGATCCAGTCTTGCGAAACGATCCGGCCGTTGCCGATGGCGGCCATCGTCTATCTGGCTTTCGAACCAGCCTGGCTGGCGCTCAGCCGCCAGGAAAGAGGCGAGATTGCCGGCCAGATCGGCACAATCCTGGCGCGCCATCCAGAGGTTGCCTTCGAATGGTTCGACGCCGATGCCCTGGCAGGCGGGTTTTCCGATTTCGCGATCTGCCGGTTTTCCGACATGCGCGCCTATCATCACTTGTGGGAGGAACTGCGCGATACGGTGATCTTTTCAAAACCCTATGCGCGGATCGTCAACGTGACGACCGGCATCGAGAATGGCTTTCAGGACTACGAGGCAAATCTTCAAAGTGCTGCGGTTGCGGAGGCTGGAGATGCCTGAGGAAGGCATTGCCGGCCGGCCGCGGGAGGGCCGGGTCAGCAAGGCACTTCTGGAGGCCTCGCTGATTGAGCTTGCCGAAAACGGCTACGAAAAGACGACGATTGCCGCCATTGCGTCGCGAGCGCGCACCAGCAAGCAGGCGGTCTACCGGCGCTATGCGGACAAGGGGGCGCTGATTGCGGCGTCTGTCGAAGCAGCACTTGCCAGCGTGAACCCGGCTCCGCCTCAGCGGGGCAGTGTTGCGGAGGATCTGCGGCAATGTCTGTCGAACACCGTTGCCGCCTTGCAGGATACCGCGTTGGGCGCGGCGGTTCGGGCACTGGTTCCCTATCGAAGCAGGCCGGACCTTGCTGGCGTACTCGATGAGGCGGAGGCTGCCAGACGTCTGGTCCTGCGGCAGATCTTCATCGCGACCCCGTTCGAAGCTGACATGGAAGCGCGGATCGACCTGCTTCTCGGCCTCATCTATTTCCGCCTGCTGATCCGCAATATCAGGATCGAGACGAGGGACATAGAAACGGCCATCTATCTGGTGCTGGGGCTGGTGGCACCGCGCCAACCCGTATCACGCCCGGATCTGCCGGGCCTCCCCGGATTGTGAAGCCAGCCGCCATCACGATTTTCTCGCCCGCCGTTAGCGGCTCTGTGATCAAGGGTGATTGGCCAAATTCTGCGTCAGAAGACATGTTTTTTTCCGCGTGGAGCGTTAGGCTTCACCTGATCACGCCATTCACACCCCAATGGAGACGCACATGCCGCTCTATACGTCCAAATCCGTTCTGCTGGGACTGACCGCGCTCTTCTCCGCTGCTGCCTTTACCGCTTCCGCTGATGAGATCACCACTTTCACCAAAGGCGGGGCTGCAATCGGCGGCACCGATCCGGTTGCCTATTTCACGGACGGCAAGCCTGTTGCCGGCTCCGATGAATTCACCGCAGAATATGACGATGTGACCTGGAAGTTCTCGTCCGCGGAAAACCGTGACAAGTTCGTTGCCGACCCGGCGAAATATGCCCCTCAATACGGCGGCTTTTGTGCCTTCGGTGCGGCCATGGGTTTCAAGGTTCCGGTGGTGCCGGAAGCCTGGTCGATCGTCGACGGCAAGCTTTACCTGAACAACTCCCTGAAGGTGCAGGAGCGGTTCGAGGAAGATGTGCCGGGATATATCCGCAAGGCGACCCTCAATTGGGACATCATCAAGGAGAAGAACCCGGGCGATCTGAAAGAGCCGATCATCCGCGACTGATCTGCCGAGTGTTTTCCTGGCCTGAGCCCGTCAATCGGCGGGCTCAGGCTTTTTTCGGGAATGACATGTTGCGGGCACGCGCCATCCAGGCCAAGCCTCACGCGAACCTGACTCGGGACCGCGCAGGGCGTTTCTGCAAGGCGCCGTTACACTTTTCCGAAAGGCAGATCTTTAAATCGGCTATCGTCGATGTTAAATCTTGAGATTATAACTCAAGATTTATGAGGTCCTCCTTGGCCACTCCTGCGAAACGCCAGCCCAGATTTCTAACCGTCAAGTCGACGCACTACCTCAGTCCAAATCTTATCCGTGTCACCTTTGCCGGCCCGGAGTTGCAGGGTTTTCCCGAAGGGCACGAGGGCGCGAACTGTAAGTTGTTGTTGCCGCGCGACGGCGAAAGCCGCGAGGCCTTTGAAGCGCATTATGCGCCGGACGGGCCTTCCGAACGCGTCCATCCGGTTCGCACCTATACTGTCCGTTCTTTCCGCCGGGATACGCTGGAACTCGATATCGACTTTGTTGCTCACGGCGACGAAGGGCCTGCAACGCGCTGGGCGCAGCGGGCGGCAGAAGGAGATTTCCTGGGCTTTCTCGGCCCAAGCCAGCCGAAAATCACCGAGTTTCATGCCGACTGGTATTTGCTGGCCGCAGACCTTTCGGCAATGCCGGTGGTCGAGGCGACGCTGGAGGCTATGCCGCGCGAGGCAAGCGGTCTCGTACTGTTCGAAGTTCCGTCAGAAGCCGACAAGCGCGAGATTGCAGCACCAGAAGGCGTGGAAATCAGATGGCTGGTCCAGGATAACCCTCAATTGCCTTCAACCGCGCAGGTTGACCTCGTGAAATCTCTGGAATGGCCTGCGGGAACGATCCAGACCTGCATTGCAGGTGAAAGCTCCGTCATTCGGGCTCTTCGGGATCATCTTCACAACGAACGGAAAGTGCCGAAGGCGGACACCTACATTTCCGGCTACTGGAAAATCGGACTTGTCGAGGACGAGCATCAGCAGCTCAAACGGGCGGAAGCCGCCTGAGGCCTCTTGCTTGAATATCCCACTTCTCGCCGGTTGGGCTCGCTCCAACCGGGGGGATGCAGAAGTCCGGTCTGACCGTGTGGTCGAATATCTTCCGGCGATCCAAATCTTGCCATCAACCTGAGATCCGTTAGATCTGTTGTTACAGGTCTTTCGGGAGGCATTCTCATGCGTGGTTTTGCAGTTGGTCTTGGGCTCGTTGTTGCCGGGTTCGCCTTTGTGCCGGCGGCCTGGGCGGCCGGTCCGGCCTTCGATTGTGCGAAGGCGGAAAGTTCGGCCGAAAAGCTGGTCTGTTCGAATGATGATCTGGGAGCACTGGACCAGAAACTGGCCGATATCTATGAAGGCGCGGTCGGCGTCGTGAAGTCGCTGGATGCGGGCGCTGAAGAGGAACTCAACACGCTGAAGGCCTATCAACGCGGCTGGGTGAAAGGGCGCGACGAATGCTGGAAGAGCGACGACGAACTCTCCTGCGTCCGCTCTGCCTATGAACGCCGGATCGCGGAACTGACAGCGCGCTATCAACTGATCAAGGGACAGGCCCCGGTCTTTTACACCTGCAACGAAAATCCGGCAGACGAGATCGTGGCGACCTTCTTCGATACCGAGCCACCGTCTGCACGGTTGGAGCGCGGTGACACGACCGAGATCGTGGTTCAGGGTCCGAGCGGATCCGGCGCGCGCTACGAAGGCGATTTCGGCATTCTTTTCTGGATCAAGGGAGACGAGGCCATGGTGGACTGGCCTCAGGGCACGTCTTTCGATTGCAAGGTGCGAAGCTGACAGGCCTTTGACCGCCTGTCAGACCGCAGAAAAAAAAGTCGGCCGGTGCGATAAGGCAGCGGCCGCCGCCTCATGATCAGCCGTCCTTGTAATAGTAGCTATAGCCATTGAGGGCAGGGGCGCCGCCGAGGTGCGCGTAGAGTACCTTCGATCCGGCGGGAATCTTGCCAAGCTTGACCAGGTCGATCATGCCTTGCATGGATTTGCCCTCATAGACCGGGTCGGTGATCATTGCCTCGGTCTTGGCGGCAAGCCGGATGGCGTCGTTTGTCTCTTCAGAGGGAACACCATAAGCCGGGTAGGCGTAGTCGGGATTGATCACGATCTCGTCGTCCCGGACCGCGCGGCCAAGTTCCACAAGGGAGGCCGTGTTGTCGACGATCTGGCGAACCTGCGCACGGGTCTGGTCAAGGGTGCCGGAGGCGTCGATGCCGATTACACGGTCCGCCCGGTTCTGGTCGGCGAAGCCCACGATCATTCCGGCCTGGGTGGAGCCGGTGACCACGCAGACGATGATGTAGTCGAAGGTGAAACCGAGCTCTTCTTCCTGCTGCTTCACTTCCTCGGCAAAGCGCACGTAACCAAGGCCACCGTATTTGTGGACGGATGCCCCGGCAGGAATGCCGTAAGGCGTGCCACCCGCATCGTGAACGGACTGCATTGCGTCTTCCCAGCTCTGGCGGATGCCGATGTCGAAGCCGTCGTCGACCAGACGGGAATCCGCCCCCATGAGACGCGTCAGCAGAATGTTGCCGACCCGGTCGTAAACCGCATCGTAGTGCGGTACCCATTTTTCCTGCACCACAACGCATTTCATGCCGATCTTGGCGGCGTGGGCCGAAGGTGAGGGGATAGCGTTCAAACTTGCTGAGGTTCATGGAGCACACCGGATTGATTGTTGACCCTTTGAGCCTTGCAGAAAATTTCAGAAAGGTGCTTTCAAAGTTTGATGTATTTTTTCTGTCAATGAGAACTGGAAGCGTATATTGATTCCTCAATCATCGAATTAAGGTCAAAAAACTGAAAGATTCTTCCATGGCTGGTGAGCTCGACCGGATCGACCGCAAAATTCTCAAGCTGCTGCAGGAAGATGGCCGTCTCAGCAACGCCGAACTTGCCGGTCTGGTAAATGTCAGCCCGGCGACCTGTCACAGGCGGACGCAGCGGCTGTTCGAAGAGGGGTTCATTCAGGGCGTGCGCGCGCAAATCGATCCGCAAAAGGTCGACAGATCTGCTCTTGTGATTGTGGGGGTGGTGCTGGACCGGTCGACGCCACAAAGTTTTGCAGAGTTTGAAGAGGTAGTTCGCAAGGCGGACTTTGTTCTCGACTGCCACCTGGTGGCAGGCGACTTCGATTATTTCCTGAAGATCCGTACACGGGACATGGCGGACTTCAACAAGCTGCACGGCGAAAAGCTGATTGCACTGCCGGGTGTGCGCCAGACCCGCACGTTTTTTGTCATGAAGGAAGTGACGGACAACGCGCCGCTGCCTTTCTGAAATATTTCGGCTTCCTTGGCCGGCAGGTCGCCCGCCTCGCAGACCGGGTGACTGATGAGCATTGATATGTAATAACATAACATATCAAACTTGCTGGAGGCCTTATGTCCGATCGACGCCTGCCTGTAACCGTTCTGTCCGGGTTCCTTGGAGCGGGAAAAACCACCTTGCTCAATCGCATCCTCAACAACCGTTCCGGGTTGAAGGTGGCTGTAATCGTCAATGACATGTCGGAGGTGAATATCGACGCAGACCTGGTACGGGCTGGCGGTGCGGAGCTGAGCAAGACCGAGGAAACGCTTGTCGAGATGTCCAACGGCTGCATCTGCTGCACCTTGCGCGACGATCTGCTGAACGAGGTTCGCCGTCTGGCTGGCGAAGGACGGTTCGACTACCTGCTAATTGAATCAACGGGAATATCCGAACCGTTGCCGGTGGCAGCGACCTTCGAATTCCGAGACGAAGCCGGCGACAGCCTCGCCGATGTGGCAAGGCTCGATACGATGGTGACGGTGGTCGATGCGGTCAATCTGCTCAAGGATTACTCCAGCCATGATTTCCTGAGCGATCGGGGTGAGACGCTGGGCGAGGAGGACGAACGCACGCTGGTGCATCTCCTGACGGACCAGATTGAGTTTGCCGATGTGGTGGTTCTCAACAAGGTGGGGGCCGCGTCGGCCGGACAGGTTGATGCGGCCCGCAAGATCATCCGCAGTCTCAACGCGGATGCGAAGATCATCGAGACCGACTACTCGGAAGTCTCGCCTTCCGACATCCTGAACACGGGGCTCTTCAATTTTGAAAAGGCTCATGAACACCCGATGTGGGCCAAGGAGCTTTACGGCTTTGCCGACCACATTCCCGAAACCGAGGAATATGGCGTTGCCTCCTACGTCTACCGGGCACGGCGGCCGTTCGATCCGGAAAAGATCCATGAGCTGCTCAACGGGCAGTTGCCGGGCGCAGCCGGCCGCAGTGGGTGATCGAGTTCTCGTTGGCCGGGGCGCTCTCCAGCATCAGTCCGCTTGGCACCTGGTGGGCGTCGGTGCCGCAGGAGCGTTGGCCGGATGACGAACGCGCCCGGGCCTATGCGAAGTCGCTCTGGGTGGAGCCGTTTGGCGACCGGCGGCAGGAAATTGTATTCATCGGTGCGGGCATCGACTGGCTGCTTCTGAAAAGCCGGCTCGACGCGTGCCTGATCGGCGAAAACGCGGGTGACGAACTGTCGGCCTTTGTGCATCTGCCGGATCCCTTTCCTGCCTTCCGCCATGCGGACCGCGCAGCATGAAAGCGCTGGAACCGAAGGTGGACGCCTTTTCGAGCGGGCCTGCCGCACGGGATGTGATTATCGGCCGGGATCCGGACATCCTCGCCGACATTCGCGATCCGGGCATTGCCGCCGCTATCTGGCGGCGAACGCCGGATCCCGAATTTCAGAAGTGGATGAATGCCTTGCCGAAAGGCAACTTGCCGGACCTGCGCACGGTGGTGCCTGTGCATCTGGCAGAGGCGGCTGTCCGGGCGGCTTGCGAGAGCCATGGAATTCCTGCGTGTCGGGAGACGGACATGCTGGCAAGCGATGTCGGGGCACTTGCCCTGATGCTGGCAAAGACGCTTACAGTGCGTCTCCTACGATTGCGGCTGGATGTTTCGGATGACGTCATGTGTCCGAAGTTCCACCTGGACAATGTTCGCGCCCGGTTGTTGTGCACCTATCGCGGGCCGGGAACGGAATATGTTCCGGAAAATGTGGCCGAGGAGACTGTCCGTATCCGTCAGGTTCCGCTTGGGGGCGTTGCCGTTTTTCGCGGCCGGCAATGGTCTTGCGGCGAAAGAACCGCTCTCTTGCACTGGTCTCCGGCCGCAACCCCGGCAGGTGGCCCGAGGTGTCGCGTGACGATCGCGGCAAGGGAGGCATCCGTACAGATCATCTCAGGGGTGATGGCATTGCTGGTGAGGCCAAGCGAAAATCCGGCTTCGCTGACGATTTCGGCGGACATGGTCCGGAGGATCTCTTCCAGTTGAACCGGGGCAAAGGCGTGACGGGAGGTGACGTGGGCAAGGGCGACCGGCTTGCCGGGAAACTTCTGACAGCCAACCATCCAGTCGAGAGTGTTTTTGAAGCTGCCAGGCAGTGCATGCATGTATTCCGGCACGGCGAACAGCAGCCCGTCGGCGCGCGCAACCTGTTCGCGCAGGTCGATGACGATTTCCGGCAGGTGGTCGGTAATATCCAGATCCGGCACGAAATGCGGCAGATCGCCGATGCGGTCATAGCGGTTGAGAACGAGCCCGTCGGGCGCCAGTCGTTCTGCTGCGCTCAGCAGGGCCAGATTGGACGATGCAGCACGAAGACTGCCGCAAAATGTAAGGATCCTTAAGGGCAAGGGACTGGTCCGGTTGAAGGAGGTTGGGGGCGAGCCTATCGGATTCGCCCCGTATCGTGATCCCCCAACGACCGACCAGTTTGCGCCTTTTACCGGCTGGCAGCGGCCAGTGCTGCACCAAAGCCGACAAAGAGCGTGCCTGTGATCCGGCGTACCCACAGCATGCGCTTTGCAGACGTCAGGAAGCGGCGCATATGGCCACCTGCGTAGGCAATTGCGGCATGGTTGGCGAAACACAATGCGGCATAGGTGAAGGACAGCACCGAGATCTCCGTGAGATCGATGCCGTCGGCGCGCATGAATTGCGGGAACAGCGCGGTAATGACAAGAATGGCCTTCGGATTGGTGACGGAAACGAGAAGTGCCTCCAGGAACAGCTTTCTGGGGCTTTTGCGGGCAATCAGGACCCCGTCCTCCACGTGAAAGGCAGACTTGTCGCGCCAGATCTTGAGGCCGATGAATATGAGATAGGCGGCACCAATGACCTTCAGCACCGTGAAGGCCACGGCGGAGGCTGCCATCAGGGCGCCGAAGCCGAGGGCGACCGCGTATCCCAGGATTACAAGTCCCGTGGCATTGCCTGCGGCGGAAGCGAGGGTCGCGTTACGGCCGAACCGGAGAGTGTTGGAAATGGCCAGCATGACTGCCGGACCAGGGCTGACGGCAGGCAGGAGCGAGACGGCAATAAAGACGAGCCAAAGATCTATCGGCATTTCGGTTCTCGAGAAAAGGCTGCGGGGTGCAGCCGGAAGGATGTTTCAGGGCAGCAGCTGGCCGTCGCGTACGGCCTGGTTCAACAAGTCCTGGGCAAAATCCCAAAGACCTGGGAAGGGAGACAGACGGGATTCCTTCGTCAGCTTCAACGCTTCGGCGGAAATGGGTTCATGGGTCGGATCGTCCAGGCCGGATGCAAAGACCAGCACCATCGGATGCAGCGCGTCCATCGCGTTGGCGAATTTGGCCTCCGGTGTTTCGTTGGCTTCGAACTCCAGCCAAAGAGCCTTGAAATCCAGGCCCTGCGACGAGGGAAGCAGGGCGAACAGTCGGCTTGCGGCTGCCTGTTCCAGATCCTTGATGCCGGCCCGGTTGTCGTCAGTGACCCAGTGGTCGCCTGCGTCGATCTCGACCAGGTCGTGAACGGCAAGCAGCTTGACGACGTGGTTGATGTCGGTGCCGGCAGGGGCGTGCTCAGCAAGTGTCAGCGTCTGCAGGATCACGTGCCAGCAGTGCTCGGCCGTGGTCTCGCGCCGGGCGCCACCCGTGAGCTGGTTCAGCCGGACGACTTCCTTCAGCTTGTCGGTTTCCAGAAGAAACGCGACCTGCTTTGCCAAAGTGTCGTTCATCAGATCTCGCCCATGGCCCGGCGGAAGCGGGCAACGCTTTCGGCAAAGCCATGGATCAGCGCATCGGCGGTAAAGCCGTGGCCGATCGACATTTCCCGAATGAAGGGGGCACGCGCCATCAGGGCAGGAATGTTTTCGACGGTCAGATCATGCCCGGCATTGACGCCGAGCCCGCAGGCCTGGGCGGCTTCCGCCGTGGCGACAATCATGTCGAGTTCCTTTTCGGCGCGTGCCGGATCGTCGTAGCAGGCACCATAGGGGCCGGTGTAGATCTCGATACGTTCCGCCCCAAGCCTGGCAGCGTGTTCGGGAGCCGCCGGGTCCGGATCACAGAAGAGCGAGACCGTGACCGCCCACTCCTTGGCGGCGGCAATCGCCGTTTCCAGCGCGCCGGTGTCTTTCGAAAAGTCCCAGCCATGGTCCGAGGTGGACTGCTGCGGGTCGTCCGGCACGAACAGGACCTGTTCGGGGCGAGCTTCCTCCACCAGCTTCATGAAATCGGGGGCCGGATAGCCTTCCAGGCACAGTTCCTTGTTCGGGAACCGGTCCTCGATCAGCTCGGACAGCTCGAACACGTCCGTCTTGCGGATATGGCGTTCGTCCGGACGAGGATGCACGGTGATGCCCTTGGCGCCGGCTTCCATCGCGATGGCCGCAAGGCCAGTCACGCTCGGCCAGGGCAGATCCCGGCGATTTCGCAACATGGCGATGGCGTTGACATTGACGGAAAGGCGCGAAACGGCAGGCATGATTGATAGTCCGGTGAAAACGGTTCTGATCTGGCTTTAAGAGACTGGGTCAGGTTCGCAAGATTGTGTCAAAAGCCGTTGAAGTCAAACGAGGAATTGTCACTAGAGACAATGTTTTTCAGTGTTGGTCGTTGTCGGATTTCCCGTGAGATTGTTTTGGAGGGGTTTCAGCCACCCTTGATATCGCACGAGCCGCCCGAGGCCAGGCAGGGAGATCTCGACATCAAAGCGGAAGATGCCATCCGGTGCCGTCTCGGCTGTTTCGCTGATCGGCAACAACCAGCGCGGCAAGGGAATGCCAAAAAGTTTGCCACTGCGAACGGGATAGGCGAGCGCATCGCCTGTCAGGTTCAGGTGAATGTTGAACGTTGTTGGTCCGAAACGCTCCTGAACCACGCCGGACCCCGGTGCACCTGACAGGCTGAGCACGGAGCGGAAAGTCTTGCCGCCGAAATTGCGCTGCCAGATTTCCTTGTCGCCCTGCCGATCGATTGTCACTTTCACCGGAGTTGCATCTGCTTCGGGCGGAAAGCCGACGATACGACACAGCAACTGGCCGAGCCATGAGGTGCCGCGCGTGACCATTGCCTCACCGGTCCATTGCCGGCGATCAAACACTGTGTGAAGGGAGCGGATCTCTTCAGGCAAAGCTTTGAAGGTGCTGCTGCCGAGTGCCTGCTGGAACAAGACCGGTGCAGCCTGCTTTGCAGCGAAGGTGCGGACGTTCAGATGAGCGGTGGCCTCCTCGACGTCTGCCAGCTTGAATTCACCAAGGCTTGGCCGCGCTCCGGCTGGAACAACACCTTCGACAAGGTGCTTGCACAATATAGCGCCCGGGACTGCCGGGATATGCGGCCCGTCGCCAGCTTCCGCAATCAGAGACCAGCTGGCGGCCAAAGGCTGGCCGTCCTTGCCAAGCCCGGCAAGCCGGACTTCCATGCCGCCGCGGTCGGACCCGAACCGTTCGAACCAGCCCGCGACAGTACGAAGGAGTGGAGCGGCAGCTTGCAGCGACCTGACAAGGCGAAGACGCACCAGCCAGGAGAGAGCCCAGAGGCCCAGATGAAGGAGGGAGAGTTCAAGTCCCGCCCGGAACAGCACTGTTCGGGCGTTGTAGACCCTGGGAAAGAGTGTCAGATCCGGCGCGCCGATGAAACTCGACCAGCGCTTTGAAAGGCCGCTGCTGCCTTCCGGGCGGATCCGGCGCCGGGAGAGACCGGACCAGCCGATGACCTTTGTCCATCTGCCATCGCGGTAGACGGAAACGGGCTTGCCGGACTGGGTCAGGATCGCTTCGATGACGGAGAGACCACGAGGCGCACGATTACCCGGCAGGATGGTGCTTTCGATCAGGTCGACCTGTGAGAACTCATGCCGAAGAGCTTCGACCGCAACCGAAGAGAGAGCCGGTACGCTGGAAACGCCTGAAAACACGGTCAGTCCGCGCAAGCGTGCCTGCTCGTCGAGCGCGGTAATACCGCTGGTGAACCCGGCATCGTCCGACAGATCCAGATAATGGCTGCCGGCGGCAAGCGCTGCTTCCGCAACAGCGTAAGTGGATTGCCGGTAGGCCTGAAACGGACCGGCGGCGTTCCTTCGGGAAAGTTCAGTCAAGGAGCCGTTCCTTCAGAGCCGCCGACGGCAGGGGACAGGTTCGTCTGCCGAGTCGATAGCGGTTTTGGGCAATCCTGTCATAAGTCCAGTCCGCGAGCCTGCGCGGCAGAAGATCCAGCACCGTGAGCGCCTTCCAGGGCCAGCCGAGACTTTTCATGGCTGCGGTGAAGGACGCCATTTTGGTGTAGGCCCGGCTGCGGCAGATAACGATGTTGGTTTCCATCTTCTGCGGGTCGAGCCCGTGGTGCCGGTAGAGTGCCTGACCGATTTCCGAGTGGGCGTCGACAAAGCGAAAGCCTGCTGTCCGGTCGTGCCTGGCGACGAACCGGGCAAAGCCGGAGCACAGAACGCAAATGCCATCAAAGACGATCAGGTTGTCGGGAAGATGTGCAAGGGCAGGCGGGGCCGATTTGACGTTGCGTCTGGTTTCCATCGTCTTGGGGCTTTCGCGGGCAATGACAGGTTTCCGCCTCTCATGTAGGGTTGCAACGCAGGGTTCGGCGAGCCCGCACAAGGTCGCAGTACAGTATTACGACTAGGTTTTCAGGTTCCGCCGTTTCCTCTAAGACTGGCCGCAAGGGGCCCGATTCTTAAGCTTGTTCCGGACTGAAACCGATTTCGGTGTCGATCCGAACGAGAATCAATGCATACATCGAGGTCTCGGATCGAGAAAACTACCAGGTAATCCATGGCCATCTCCAACGCGCTCCTCCTCTTGGCCCAGGCAGCCGTTTATTTCATCGTCATGATGAGCCTTCTGCGGGCTCGTCAGGTGATCGGTATCGGCGTCTTCATGTGCGCGCTTGGTGTGATGCATTTCCTGGAAACATATCTCGCCAGCGTCTTTTACATCGAGTTGCCGTTCGGTATCGTCTCTCCCGGGTCGACAGTGCTTTTTTCCGGCAAGCTTCTGATGATCCTGCTGCTTTACATCCGCGAGGATGCGCTGATCGTCCGCCAGCCGATCTACGGCCTGTTGATCGGTAACTTCCTGATCGTCGCACTGGTGATGATCCTGCGGAACCACGATACCATCTCGGTGACGGACGGCCGAAATCCGGATTTCGCCTTTATCGATGAAATGGGATTGCTGATGGTCTGGGGCACCATCTTGCTGTTTGTCGACGCGATCGCGATCATCGTGCTTTATGAGCGGATCGGCAATTGGGTCGGGCGGCACCTGGGCCTGCGTTTCCTGATTTGCGGCGCGGCAGTGCTGACTTTCGACCAGGCCGGGTTCTTCCTGGCGCTGCATTATGTTTCCGGTGCGCCCTGGCATGTGTTTGTCGGCGGCTGGGCGGCCAAGATGGTGGCTACGCTGGTCTATACTGCGCTGTTCATCCTCTACCTGAAGTATTTCGACAACGAGAGCAGCTGGCTCACCAACAGGTCCTTCAAGGACGTGTTTCAGGTGCTGACCTACCGGGAGCGCTATCACAAGCTTCTGGAAGCTTCCATTCGCGATCACCTGACCGGCACGCTACACCGCAGCCAGTACGACCAGAATGCGCCCAAGATCCTTGCCAAGAACCTGCAGGAAAACCGGCCCCTGTCCCTGCTTGTGATCGACATCGATCACTTCAAGCAGGTGAACGACCGGCATGGCCACCAGGCCGGGGACGAGATCCTGAAGATGGTTGCCCGGCTTCTGGCCGACAATCTGCGTTCCGACGATCACCTCTACAGGGTGGGCGGCGAAGAGTTCGTGCTTCTGTGCGAGAAACTGTCGGTGGAAGGCGCGACCTCCATGGCCGAGCGGCTGCGCAAGGCGATCGAGCGCTTCAGCAAGATCTATCTTCCGGAAAAGGTAACGGTCAGCATCGGTCTGGCCAGTGCGCCGCAGGACGGCGAGACCATGGAGGCCCTGTTCAGGCAGGCGGACCTTCGTCTTTATGAAGCCAAGAAACAGGGACGCAACCGGGTCTTCAGCCCGGTCACGGTGGATTAGACCAATCTGGTAAGCCAAAGCATTTGAAAAAGAAAAAGCCCTGGAAATGTTCCAGGGCTTTTGTCGTTTCTGAAGGCCGGGACGATCAGACCCGGTTGAGCAGCCTTGCCCGGATGGTGTTGGGCAGGGTGCGTATCTCTTCCAGAATGCTGACCGGATCTTCCACCGGGCTGTCGACATCCAGAACAACGTAGCCGATGTCCAGATGGGACTGCATGTACTGGGCACAGATGTTGAGGTTGTGCCGGGTGAAGAGGTCGTTCAGCGTGCGCATGGCTCCGGGAGCATTGTGGTGCACCTGGATGAAACGCGTGGCCGACGTGCCCTTGGGCAGTTGAACCTGCGGGAACGAGACGGCGCCGATGGTGGACCCGACATCGGAGTATTCCACCAGTCGCTTGGAGACTTCCTCGCCGATCCGGTCCTGGGCCTCTTCCGTCGAACCACCCACGTGCGGGGTCAGGATGACGTTGTCGAGACCGCGCAGCGGCGACAGGAATTCGTCCTTGTTGGACTTCGGCTCGACCGGGAAGACGTCGATGGCAGCGCCCGCCAGGTGACCGGACTTCAGCGCGGCGGCCAGAGCGTCGATATCGACAACCTTGCCGCGGGCGTTGTTGATCAGGAACGCGCCCTTCTTCATCTTCGAAATCTGGTCAGCACCGAACATGTCGCGCGTTTCCGGCGTATCGGGAACATGCAGGGACACGACATCGGATTCAGCCAGCAGGCCGTCGAGGCTTTCGGACGGCATCACGTTGCCGTGCTGCAGCTTGTCGACGAGATCGAAGTAGATCACCCGCAAGCCCATGGCCTCGGCCAGGTTCGACAATTGGGTGCCGATATTGCCGTAGCCGACGATACCAAGTGTCTTGCCGCGAACTTCGTGGGAACCGGCAGCGCTTTTCATCCAGCGGCCTTCGTGGGCAGCGGTGGATTTCGGGAAGACGCCGCGCATCAGCATGACGATTTCGGCAACGGTCAGTTCGGCCACGGATCTCGTGTTGGAGAAGGGGGCATTGAACACCGGGATGCCGCGCGTAAGCGCGCCCTTGAGGTCGACCTGGTTGGTGCCGACGGAGAAGCAGCCGACGGCAACCAGGCTCTTGGCCGCTTCCAGAACCTCTTCGCTTACCTGGGTGCGGGAGCGGATGCCGAGCATCTGGACGCCCTGCAGCTTGTCGATCAACGCGTCCTTTTCCAGGGCTCCGGACAGGACTTCAACGTTTGTATAACCGTGTTTTTCAAGAACCGCGCGCGCGGTCGGCGAAATGCCTTCCAGCAGCAGCCAGCGGATCTGGTTTTTCGGCCGGGAGAGACCGTGAATCATGGCGAAATGCCTTTTGGTCTGATTGGTTTGAATCGCGCCGGATCGGCGCTAACAGCGCGCGTGTCGTATACGCGCTCGTTCACGTCGCGTCTAGGGCGCCGTTTTGATGGAACGCAAGCCGACACCGCGCGTTTTGTCACCCCGGTGTTTGTGAAAGCGGTTGCTGACGGACGACAGCCTGTGCCAATAAGCGGCGGGGGCGCGTTACGGCCGGATCTCCAACCGGCTGCTTGAATAAAATCCAACACCAAGCGAGAGCAGGGACCCCGATCCATGTTGAA
>MRWG01000992.1_pt1 | contig 21634 bp, 17 predicted proteins | sample 1013341 | NCBI WGS metagenome assembly MRWG01 (sample SAMN06117577, study PRJNA244670) | biofilm metagenome | biome: Water; feature: Cathode Biofilm; material: Biofilm; isolation source: microbial consortium enriched at the cathode of a solar microbial fuel cell | place: USA: District of Columbia ... | reverse complement strand
GCAGCCCCTGTCCGCCCCCCATTTTCAGGTCTTTCCATCCATGAGCCTTATCGGAAAATTCGCCAGCGTTGGCAGCGCCACCATGGCCAGCCGCATTCTCGGCTTTGCGCGCGAGGCGCTGATTGCCGCCGCCATCGGCGTTGGCCCGGTGACGGACGCCTTTTACGCCGCGTTCCGCTTTCCGAACCTGTTCCGGCGGCTCTTTGCCGAGGGCGCGTTCAACACCGCCTTCATCCCGCTTTTCGCCAAGGAGATGGAGGGCGGCGGCGTGGAGGCCGCGCGCCGGTTCGGCGAAGATGTGCTGGCCGTTCTGATGACGGTGCTTCTGGCGCTTTCGGCGGCGGCGATGCTCGCAATGCCGTTTCTGGTCTCCACCATCATCGCACCGGGCTTTGCGGCGTCGCCGGAGAAGTTCGATCTGACGGTGGTCATGACGCGGATCATGTTCCCCTATCTGTTCTGCATGTCGCTGGTTGCCATGTTCTCCGGCATCCTCAATGCGATGCGGCATTATTTTCTGGCCGCTCTGGTGCCGACGCTGCTCAATGTGATCCTGATCGGCGTTCTTCTGGCCGCACTCTTCTGGGAATTCGATCCGCGTCAGACGGGTGTATGGCTTGCCTGGGGGGTGTTCGCGTCTGGTCTGGCGCAGCTCTTTTTCCTCATTCACGGCGCGCGGCGGGCAGGCTATTCCATGCGGGTGCGTCGCCCGCGTCTCACGCCGGGCGTCAAGCGCCTGCTGGTGCTGATGGCGCCAGCGCTCCTGACCGGCGGCATCATGCAGATCAATCTTCTGGTCGGGCAGATCATCGCCTCCACGCAGGAAAACGCCATCGGCCTCCTGAACTTCGCCGACCGCATCAACCAGCTGCCGCTGGGCGTGATCGGCATCGCGGTGGGCGTGGTGCTTTTGCCAGAACTTTCGCGCGCGCTGAAGGCCGGCGATCAGGCCGATGCACAGCATTTGCAGAACCGGTCGATGGAGTTCGCGCTGGGGCTCACATTGCCGGCTGCCGTCGGGCTGATGGTGATGCCGGCGCCCATCGTCGCGGTTCTTTACGAGCGCGGCCAGTTCACCGCCATCGACACGGCGATGACGGCTGCGGCACTCGCCGCCTTTGCCAGTGGCCTGCCGGCCTATGTGCTGACCAAGGTTTTTCAGCCGGCCTTCTTCGCGCGTGAAGACATGCGCACGCCGATGTGGTTCTCGCTGGTCACGGTCGTGGTCAACATTGCGGCGAGCCTGCTTTTCTTCCCCGTCTATGGCCATGTGGCGATTGCCGGGGCGACGGCGCTTTCGGCATGGGTCAATGTCCTGCTTCTGGCGGCGACACTCTGGTGGCGGGGCGATTTCCGGCCTTCGCCCGTCACGCTCAGGCGGATCACATTCATGCTGGTTGCAAGCGTGGTGATGGGAGGCGTCGTGTGGGCGCTGCTCGCGGCCCTGCCGCAATTCGTCGGCCACGATCTGCTGATCGTGCGCATTCTCACGGTCGCCGCCATTGTCGGTGTTGCGGTGGTCGCCTATTTCGGCGTCGCCCTTCTCACGGGCGGCATCGACCGGAGCGAGCTTGCCCGCGTTGCGCGCCCCCGGCGCAAAAACGCCTGAGACCGCTCATCCCTCTCATTAACGGAATTCGAAGGCGGTGCGTGTAGCATCGCCTTTGCCATTTCGGGGGAGAGGCATGCAGCAACGGCTCTACTATATCGATTTCCTGCGCGTCTCGGCGTTCATGCTGCTGATCGTCTACCATGCGTCGGTGGCGTTTTTTCCGGACATGAAATGGCTGATCGAAGCGCCGGAAGGCAGCGCCGCGCTGTCGCTGATCATGAAGTTCCCGCGCGCCTGGCGGCTGGCGCTCCTGTTCTTCGTGTCGGGCATGGGCACGTGGTTCGTCTATCGCCGCTGCCACGATCTCGGCTTCCTGACGGGCCGGTTCATGCGGCTTTTCCCGCCACTGATCTTCGCCATGTGCGTCATCATCGTGCCGCAGGTCTGGTATGAGCGCATGTATGAAGATGGCTATCAGGGCTCGTTCCTGACCTTCTGGCTCACGCGTTATTTCACCGAAGGCAAATATCCAGACGGCAATTTCACATGGGCGCATATGTGGTTCGTTGCCTATCTTCTGGCGATGACCTTCGTCTGCTATCCGGTGTTCCGGCTGATCGATCAGCCCTTCATGAAGCCGGTGAATGACTGGTTCCAGCGGGTCGCCGCATCGGGGTGGGTCTATCTGCTTTTTCTTCTGCCGCTCGTGCTCAACCTCGCGCTGTCACCTGTTTTCCCGCGCCAGACCAATGCGCTCTACAATGACGGGGCATGGTTTGCGGTCTGGGCCAGCTGGTTCGGGCTGGGCTTTCTCTTCGCGCGTTATCATCAGGCGCTGATTGGCAATGTAATCACCCTGCGCTGGCGAAGTGCTGCGCTCGCCACGGCGCTGACTGTGGCGCTCTACCTGTTTTCCTGGACGGGAGAAGGCGGCTTCTTCATCGGTGATTACGAGGCGATGACGCCGCTTTTCAAGACGCTGCTCATGGCGCTCGCATGGACGATGATCCTGGCGCTGTGCGGTTTCTCGGCCAGATATCTCAACGCGCCGAGCGCCGTTGTCGCATGGCTCAACCGCAAGGTCTTCCCGCTCTACATCGTACACCAGACCGTGGTGGTGGCGGCGCTTTACTACGTGCTGCCACTTGGGCTCGATGTCTGGACCGAATATGCGCTGGTGCTGATCGCGACGTTTGCAGGCTCCTTCCTGTTCGCCATCGCGGCCGAATGGCTGCCCGGCCGCACGGGCCTTCTGGTGGGGCTTGCGCCGCGCGGCAAGACGCTTCCGGCCGTTGGCGCGGAAACGCAATCGGCCCGTGGGGCTTGATTGCCGGTTTCGCGTCGTTCATAAGCCAAGGCGCGCGGTTTTCGCGCTCCAAAAGGCATTCAGGAAAGATCCATGAGCGAATTCAAGGAGCTCGTCTTCTCCGGCGTTCAGCCGACGGGCAATCTTCACCTCGGCAACTATCTGGGCGCGCTGCAGAAGTTTGTGGCGTTGCAGGACAGTCATGAGTGCATCTATTGCGTCGTCGATCTGCACTCGCTGACCGCGACCATGGCGCATGCCGATCTGGCTGACCAGACGCGCTCGATCACCGCCGCCTTCCTGGCGAGCGGCATCGACCCGAAGAAGAACATCGTCTTCAACCAGAGCCAGGTGCTGCAGCACGCCGAACTCGCATGGATCTTCAACTGCGTTGCGCGCATCGGCTGGATGAACCGCATGACGCAGTTCAAGGACAAGGCCGGCAAGGACCGCGAGAACGCCTCGCTTGGTCTGCTCGCCTATCCGAGCCTCATGGCCGCTGACATTCTCGTCTACCGCGCCACCCACGTGCCAGTGGGCGACGACCAGAAGCAGCACCTTGAGCTGACGCGCGACATTGCGCAGAAATTCAACAACGACTTCTCCCAGCGCATTGCCGAGCTTGGCTATGGCGTCGAGATGGAAGTCGGCGAAGAGAAGGTGAACGGCTTTTTCCCGCTCACCGAGCCGCTTATCGAAGGCGCGATCACGCGGGTGATGAGCCTGCGCGACGGTTCCAAGAAGATGTCGAAGTCGGACCCGTCCGACCTGTCGCGCATCAACCTGACCGATGATTCCGACGCCATCGCCAAGAAGATCCGCAAGGCGAAGACGGACCCCGAGGCCCTGCCGTCCGAGGTCGACGGTCTGGCCGACCGTCCCGAGGCGCAAAACCTTGTCGGCATCTATGCCGCGCTGTCCGGCGTCTCCAAGGCCGACGTGCTGTCCGAATTCGGCGGTCGCCAGTTCTCCGAGTTCAAGCCTGCTCTGGCCGAACTCGCCGTGGACAAACTTGCCCCCATCGCCGGCGAGATGCGTCGCATCCTGGCCGATCCGGCCTATATCGACGGCGTTCTGCGCGAGGGCGCGGGCCGGGCGCGCGAAAAGGCCGAGACGACCATGAAGATGGTGCGTGAAATCATCGGGCTCATCGACGGGTGAGCCCCTTTTACGCATCGTCTTGCCGAAACCCTTTCGCGATGGCAGATTGCGCGGAATGGGGCGGGGCACTCGCCTGCAACACAGGACGTGTGAATGGTCTCTAAGCGACTGATCCGCGAGGCAGGGCACCGCCGCAAGTTCCTTGCCATCATCGATGACACTCCCGAATGCGAACGGGCCGTGGCCTATGCGGCGCGGCGCGCCCAGGCCACCAGCGGCGCGCTCGTCCTTCTCTTCGTGATCGAGCCGGGCGATTTTCAGCACTGGCTCGGCGTCGAGCAGATCATGCGGGAAGAATCGACCGCGACGGCAAACGCCGCGCTCGACACCCACGCCACCAAGGTGCGCGAAACGGTCGGCATCGAGCCGGAACTGGTGGTGCGTGAAGGCGCATCGGCCGACGAGATCCACAAGCTGATCGAAGAGGATCAGGACATTGCGATCCTGGTTCTGGCCGCCGGCAGCTCCAAGGAAGGGCCGGGTCCGCTCGTCTCCTCCATCGCCGGGAAAACGGCCGCGTTCCCGATTCCCGTCACGGTCGTGCCGCAGAATCTGAGCGACGAGGAAATCGAAAGCCTGGCATAGGGGCGGGGCGCTTCCCATATGTGCTCCGGAGCGCCGGACCGAAAGCGGCCCCCGTTTTCGGCTGTTCCGATGCTTCCCCAGTGGTTCGGGTCGTCTTTTCTGCGTCGGCATGGCGCAGGGCGGTCTGGCCACATGCATGCTTGAATGCGGCAGGCTTTCTGCTTATTTTAGAATTATTCCAAGAAACGCCAGATCGGAAAGTTACAATGTTCATTCAGACCGAAGCGACTCCCAATCCCGCGACGCTGAAATTCCTGCCTGGCCGTGTTGTTCTTGAAGAAGGCACCGCCGATTTCCGTCAGGCGGAAACGGCCGCAGAGGCATCGCCTCTGGCAGAGCGCCTCTTTGCCGTGCCCGGCGTGACGGGCGTGTTCTACGGCTACGACTTCATCACGGTCACGAAGGAAGACGGTCCCGACTGGCAGCATCTGAAGCCGGCCATTCTCGGCACGATCATGGAGCATTTCATGTCCGGTCAGCCGGTTATGGCCACGGGTGGTCCGGGCCTGCCTGCCTCCGAGGATGGCGAGTTCTACGACGAGGCCGACGAGGCCATCGTCTCCACCATCAAGGAGCTTCTGGAGACGCGTGTGCGTCCGGCTGTGGCGCAGGATGGCGGGGACATCACCTTCCGCGGTTATGAGAAGGGCACGGTCTTCCTGCACATGAAGGGTGCCTGCGCCGGTTGTCCGTCTTCCACGGCGACGCTGAAGCACGGTATCCAGAACCTTCTGCACCACTTCGTGCCGGAAGTCCGGGAGGTCGAACAGGTCGTCTGACCCCTCCTGGGCGCTCTCTTTTTCGCACGATGTTTGGATTCAATAGCGAAAACGCCTCATTCAATGTTCTTGCGCAATTGCGGGCACCGTCTTCGAGGCCCCCTTCTCCCCGCGTGCGGGGAGAAGGTGAGGATGAGGGGCGAGCGCCAGCTTGCGCGAACCCACAACATGGCGGGATTTTCATGCGCGGCGTCAGCCCCTCATCCCCCTGCCGGGACCTTCTCCCCGCGTGCGGGGAGAAGGAAGTCGTCATTCGGCTGGAGCGCCCTTTGTGCATCCGAAGCGCTAAGGATGGAGAGATACGAAAAAACCGGGCTCTGAGGCCCGGTTTTTTTCAGGGTCGACCAAGGCCGACCCCTGTTGCTGAGACGGTTACTACCGCTTAACGATTACTTTAGCACCAATTTCGGTACGGTTGTAAAGGTCGATGATGTCCTGGTTCATCATTCTGATGCAGCCGGAAGACATTGCCTTGCCGATCGAGCGCCATTCCGGCGTGCCGTGCAGGCGATAGCCCGTGTCGCCGCTGCGGTTGAAGAGATAGAGCGCGCGCGCGCCAAGCGGGTTGGACAGGCCGGGCGGCATGCCGCCGCGCCATTTCGCCAGCTCGGGCTGACGGCCGATCATGGCTGCGGGCGGGGTCCAGGTGGGCCATTCGCGCTTCATCGCAACGCGCGCCGTGCCGGACCACTCAAAACCTTCGCGGCCAACGCCGATGCCGTAGCGCATGGCCTTGCCGTTTTCCTGCACCAGATAGAGGTACTTGTCCTTGGTATCGACGATGATCGTGCCGGGCTTTTCCTTCGTCTCGTAGGAGACGATCTGGCGATGATATTTTCGCGGAACCTGGCTGATCGGAATGCGCGGCAGCTGGTAGCCCGCATCCTTCACCGTACCGTAGTCGGAGGTGAACACCTTGAGAGGCCCACCCGTCGTGCACCCGGCAAGAGCGGTTGCAAGTCCCAGTGCCGCAGCCACGACGATTGATTTGAATCTCATATGTTCCCCCGGTCCCCCAATTTGTTAAGTGTGCCTGAATTGCGCCGCACTTTGACCATCATTCTTAAATTCCTGGTTAATGAAATGACAAGATTTGGATGCGTCTTACGTTGCGTAATCCCGTTATTGCCGCGTGATATTGCAAACGCGCAACACAATCCCCAGTTTCAGATGGCGGAATTCAGCAAGCGTGGAAGTTCAGGAGACGTGTCATGAACGTTGGCGAGGCGGCCCGTCGTTCGGGCCTACCGGCAAAGACGATTCGCTATTATGAGGAAATCGGCCTTGTTTCGCCGGCGCGGGCCGGAAACGGTTACCGCGATTACAGCGATGAAGACCTGCACTTCCTGACCTTTCTGAAGCGCGCGCGCGGTCTCGGCTTCGCCATCGAGGAATGCCGCCAGCTGATGACGCTTTACCGCGACAAGCACCGGGCGAGCCACGATGTGCGCGGCATCGCCATTTCGCATGTGGTGGCAATCGACGAGAAAATTGCGGAACTGCAGGCCATGCGCGCCACGCTGAGCAAACTCATCAATGCCTGCCATGGCGACAACCGGCCCGATTGTCCGATCCTGGACGATATTGCCGGGGCGCAGTGACGCTTCAAGCGGCTCACCGTTGATGGCATAATCCTTCCATGCCGATCATTTCACCGATTCCCGTCAACCCGCTGGCCGATGGTCGCCAGTCGGAACGCGCCATGGTCATTCGCCGGGGCGTGCAGCGCCTGCTCATCACCATGGGCGCCGTTGTTCTGCCGGAGCTGACGCTCGCCACCGGCCGGCGCGCCGATCTCGTGGCGCTGACGAAGAAGGGCGACATCTGGATCATCGAGATCAAGTCGTCAGTGGAGGATTTTCGGGTGGACCGGAAATGGCCGGATTATCGCCTGCACTCCGACCGCTTTTTCTTCGCCACCCACCCGGAAGTGCCGGCGGAGATTTTTCCCGAGGAATGCGGTTTCATCCTGTCGGACGGTTATGACGCGGAGATCCTGCGCGAGCCGGACGAGCACCGTCTTGCCGCCGCCACCCGCAAGGCGATGATGCTGCGCTTTGCGCGGGCGGGGGCGGCGCGTCTCACCGCTGCGGAACTTGCGGGCATCGACGTGCCGCTGGCCGAGGGTGAGACAGGCTGAGGCTTACGGCGTGATCGGCTGACGGCCTGTCGCAAGTGCATGGTCGAGATACTCGACGCGGTCCTGCCCGAAGAAGGCCTCGCCGTTCAGCACAAAGGTGGGCACGCCCACCGCGTCGGCCTCTACGGCGTCCCTGGTGTTCTGCGCGCGGATTTCGGCAATCGCCTCGCTTTGCGCCTTCTCCAGAATGGACGCGGCGTCGAACTTCTCCAGTTCCAGATATCTGGTCAGCGTGTCCGGGTCGGCAATGTTTTCCTCATTGGCCCACACGGCCGCGAAGACGCGCTCCATATAGCTCAGCGGGTCATGGCCCTCTGCCGCTAGTGCTGCGATCACACGGTCGGAAAGCTCCGGGTCGACGGGCCAGTGTTTGGGCGTCTTGTTGATCGGCAGGCCGCGAAAATCGGCGATGCGCTGGATCTCCACCAGCCGCTGGCGCTGGCGCACCGGGGGGCGCCTGGGCGGGGGAACCGCGCCGGAGATCTCCCAGACACCCATCAGGTTGATCGGCTTCACGCGCACATCCGCGCCGTGCTTGGAAAGCACGGTGCGCAGAGCTTGGTGGCCGAGATAGGTGAAGGGCGAAGCGGAAGTGAAGTAATAGTCGACGGTCGCTGTCATCGATGTCTCCGGTGCATGTTGGTGGCCGGAGAGTAGCGATGCGGTCTGTCGACTTAAAGGTGTGAGGACAACACTTTTGCGCGAGCGCGCAGCCCCTGATGCGAGGCGATGAAGGCTTTCTCTTCCGCGTTGGGCGCACGCGGCGCGCCATCGCGGCCGAGCGTGCGCATCAACTCGTCGACCGGCACGAAGCGTTTGCCGCGCTTGTCGTAGACCCCGCCCGTGGTCAGCACCATGGCGGCAACGCGCCCGTCATCCAGCACGAAACGGTGCTGGCCGATGATCTGCGTGTCTTCCCATGTTTCGATGGTGGAGACGACTTCGAAGCGCTGCCATAAGCGCACCTCGCGCACATAGGCCGTCTGGAGGCCGCCGAGCAAGGGAGCCCAGCCGCGCTTGCGGGCTGCGGCGACCAGTCCGCTGCGCAGGAAGATGTCGATCCGCCCCATATCCGCCAGCATCATGTAGCGGGCGTTGTTGAGGTGGATGTTCATGTCGATATCGGTGGGCAGGCAACGGAAGGAGAGCTTGCTCTCGTCGCCCAGCCGATAGACGCCCCGGCTCTTGCGTGTGGCGGCCACGCGAAGAAGACGCATCCAGACATACATGATTTTCTATCCCGGGGAGGTTGGCGTTGCGGTCGGTGCTCGTCCTAGAGCAATTCCAGGAAAAGCGGGAGCTGGTTTTCAGTTCGGATCTGCCAAAAACAACAAATCGGAGCGCTTAAGCCGCTTTGGGGAAACCGCGATTTTGGGGCGTTGACCTGTTCACCGTCCCGGATGCGGAGCACGCCCGGGACGGTGTTGTTCATTTCAGTCGGCGGGGCCTCAGGCGGCCTTCTTCTCCGCCGCCTTTTCGGGCGCGAAGCGCTGGTAGAAAGTCTCGCCGCTCTCGGCCATGTCCAGAAGGAGTTTCGGGGCCTTGAACTGCTTGCCGTACTTCTTCTGCAGGCGCTTGGTCATGGCGACGAAGGCTTCTGCTCCCATCCCGTCGATATAGGAGAGGGCGCCGCCCGTGTAGGGCGCGAAGCCGAAGGCGAGTATGGAGCCGACATCCGCCTCGCGCGGATCGACGACAATGCCTTCTTCCATGATCCGGGCCGCTTCCAGCGCGATCGTGGCGAGGAAGCGCTCCTGCAATTCCTCGACGTCGATCTTGTCCGGGTTCTTCTGCGGATAGAGATCCTTCAGGCCGGCCCACAGATGCTTCTTCGCGGGCTTTGCCGGATAGTCATAGAAGCCCTTGCCATTCTTGCGGCCAAGGCGGCCATGCTTGTCGACCAGCGTGTCGATCAGCTCCATGTGACGCGGATCGACGGCCTTGGGGCCGAGATCGCGCACGGTCTGCTTCATGATCTTCTGGGCGAGATCGACAGCCGTCTCATCGGTGAGCGCAAGCGGGCCGACCGGCATGCCGGCCATCTTCGCCGCATTCTCAACCATCGGGGCGGGCACGCCTTCGATGACCATGGAGAAGGCCTCCTGCATGTATCGCAGGACGCAGCGATTGACGTAGAAGCCGCGCGTGTCGTTCACCACGATGGGCGTCTTCTTGATGGCGCGCACATAGTCCATCGCCATGGCAAGCGCCTTGTCGCCGGTCTTCTTGCCCATGATGATCTCGACCAGCATCATCTTGTCGACGGGCGAGAAGAAGTGGATGCCGATGAAGTTCTTCGGGCGTTTGGAGTTTTTCGCCAGGCCGGAGATCGGAATGGTCGAGGTGTTGGAGGCGAACACGGCCGACGGCTTCAGAACGGCCTCGGCCTTCTCCGTCGCCGCCTTCTTGATCTCCGAATCCTCGAACACGGCCTCGATCACCAGATCGCAGCCTTCAAGCTCCGCATAATCCTCGCTCGGCGTGATGAGCGAGAGGAGCTTTTCCTTGTCCTCGGCGGTGGCGCGGCCGCGCTTGATGCTCTTGTCCATCAGCTCGGCGGAATGCGCCTTGCCCTTTTCGGCGGACGCCGTGTCGCGGTCGATCAGAACAACCGGAATGCCGGCTTTGGCCGTGACGAAGGCGATGCCCGCGCCCATGAAGCCTGCGCCCAGAACGCCGATCTTTTTGAACTTCCTGACCGGCACGTCGTCGGGGCGGCGCGCGCCCTTGTTGAGTTCCTGCAGCGAGACGAAGAGCGAGCGGATCATCATCTTCGCTTCGGTCGTCTGCATGATCTCGGTGAAATAGCGCTGCTCGATGGTCAGCGCCGTCTCGAAGGGCACCAGCATGCCCTCATAGACGCATTTCAGGATCGCGGCTGCTGCCGGGTAGTTGTTGTAGGTCTCGCGGCGCAGAATGGCGATTGCCGGCGGCCAGAGATTCGCGCCCGCCGCCGAGTAGACAGGGCCGCCGGGCAGTTTGAAGCCCTTCTCGTCCCATGGCTGAACCGGGCTGAGGCCGTCGAGGATCATCTTCTTCGCGGTCTCGACCAGTTTCTTCGGCGCGGCGATCTCGTGGATCAGCCCCATGGCCTTCGCCTTCTGCGGCGTCAGCGTCTGGCCGGTGGTGAGCATCTGCAGGGCTTCCTGCGGCTTGGCCAGGCGCGGCACGCGCTGGGTGCCGCCCGCGCCGGGGAAGATGCCCACTTTCACTTCCGGAAGCGCCATCTTCACTGCCGGGCTGTCGGCTGCGACACGGCCATGGCAGGCGAGCGACAGCTCGAACGCACCGCCCATGCAGGTACCGTTGATGGCCGAGACCCAGGGCTTGCCGGAGGTTTCAAGCTTGCGCCAGAGCCAGCCCATGCGGCCGGCATTGTCGAACAGCAGCTTGACCGCCTTCTTGCGGTCGTTTGCCTTTTCCTTCTCGAACAGGCCGAGCATCTTCTGCAGCATGGTCAGGTCCGCGCCGCCGGAGAAGGTCTCCTTGCCGGAGGTGATGACAGCGCCCTTGATCGCATCGCTGCCGGCAACGTGATCGATGATCGCATCCAGCTCGTTCATCACCTCTTCGGTGAAGACGTTCATGGAGCGGTCCGGCATGTCCCAGGTGACGAGCGCGACGCCGTCTGCGTCCACGTCAACGGTAAAGTTCTTGTAGTCGGTCATGGTCTGATCTCTCCCCGACAGCTCAAACGCGTTCGATGATGGTTGCGGTGCCCATGCCCGCGCCGATGCACAGCGTGACAAGCGCCGTGTTCAGGTTGCGGCGCTCCAGCTCGTCGAGAACCGTGCCGAAGATCATCGCGCCGGTTGCGCCGAGCGGGTGGCCCATGGCGATTGCGCCGCCATTCACATTGATCCGCTCGTGGTCGATCTCGAAAGCCTGCATGTAGCGCAGCACCACCGAGGCGAAGGCCTCGTTCAGCTCGAACAGGTCGATGTCCGAAAGCTTCATCCGGGCTTTCTTCAGAAGCTTCTCCGTGACGTCGACCGGGCCGGTCAGCATGATCGCTGGCTCGGAGCCGATATTGGTGAAGGCGCGAATTTTGGCGCGCGGCTCCAGCCCCATGGACTTGCCGGCCTTGCGCGAACCGAGCAGCACTGCGGCCGCGCCATCGACGATGCCCGACGAATTGCCGGCGTGGTGGACGTGGTTGATGCTCTCAAGCTCCGGATAACGCTGCACGGCGACGGCGTCGAAACCGCCCATTTCACCCGGCATCACGAAGGAGGGGTTGAGCTGGCCAAGCGCCTGCATGTCGGTGCCGGGGCGCATGTGCTCGTCATGATCGAGAATGGTCAGGCCGTTCTGGTCTTCCACCGGGATCACGGATTTCTTGAAATAACCCTTGTCCCAGGAATGCTTGGCGCGCTTCTGGCTTTCCACCGCATAGGCGTCCACGTCGTCGCGGGAAAAGCCGTATTTCGTGGCGATCAGGTCGGCAGACACGCCCTGCGGCATGAAATAGGAGGGAATGCCGACGGACGGGTCCATGAACCATGCGCCACCGGACATGCCCATGCCGACGCGCGACATGCTTTCCACGCCGCCGGCAATGACGATCTCGTCGGAGCCGCCGGCAATCTTGGCCGCGCCCAGATTGATTGCGTCGAGGCCCGACGCGCAGAAGCGCGAGATCTGGATGCCCGGAGCCGCGTTCGCGTAGCGCGCCTCGAAGGCAGCCGAGCGCGGGATCACGGAACCGGCTTCGCCGACCGGATCGACGCAGCCGAAAATGATGTCGTCCACCTTTGCGGTGTCGAGGCCGTTGCGGTCGCGCACGGCTTCAAGAATTTTCGCGCCAAGGCGCACGGCGGGCACCTCGTGCAGCGAACCGTCCTTCTTGCCGCGTCCGCGCGGCGTGCGCACGGCGTCATATACATAAGCGTCAGCCATATCGGTCTCCCTGCTTTATGGACCCAACGCGGGGTCGTGCAATTGGTTCAAAGAGGGCTGGCAATCGCCAGCCCCGGAATCTGTTCGGCGCTTCAGGTGCGCTGCGGGCCGGCGGGCCGGAGATGGTCAAAATCGGGCTGCGGGTCTGACACGTCGCGCTTCCTCAGGGACCGGCTTGCACGCTGGCACGTGCAAGCTAGAACGGGTGTGGCCGTTACGCCAGTCAAAACGCCTCTTCCGGAAGCGCCATCATGCTGTCCGCACCGCTCGACAGGCGCGCAAGATGCGCGGCGGTCTCGGGCATGACGCGCTCCATGAAGTAGCGTCCGGTGGTGATCTTGGCTTCGAGGAAGGCGGCATCGCCATTTGCCCCGGCGGCAAGCTGCTCCTGCGCCGTCCTGACCATGCGGCCCCACATGTAGCCGAGCGCCACGAGGCCCATCAGGTGCATGTAGTCATGGGAGGCAGCGCCCGCATTGTCGGGCTTCTGAACGGCGTTCTGCATCAGCCAGAGTGATGCGGCCTGCAGATCGTTGAGGCCCTTCTTGAGCGCCTTGGTAAAGGGGGCCATGGTCTCGTCTTCGCGGTGCGCTTCGCAGAAATCGCCCACTTCCTTGAAGAAGGCCTGCACGGCGCGACCGCCATTGGCGGGCAGCTTGCGTCCCACGAGGTCGAGCGCCTGAATGCCGTTCGCGCCCTCATAGATCATGGCGATGCGGGCATCGCGCACGAACTGGCTCATGCCATGCTCTTCGATGTAGCCGTGGCCGCCAAACATCTGCTGCGCCATCACCGCATGCTCGAAACCCTTGTCGGTGAGCACGCCTTTCACCACCGGCGTCATCAGCGCCATGTGGTCGGACGCCGTCTCGCGTTCCTTGTCGTCTTCGGAGAGATGGGCGACATCGGATTTCAGCGCGGTCCAGAGGATCAGCGCGCGACCGGCCTCGTTGAAGGCGCGGATGGTCATCAGGTTGCGGCGCACATCCGGGTGAACGATGATCGGATCGGCCTTCTTCTCCGGCGCTTTCGGTCCGGTCAGCGCGCGGCCCTGCAGGCGCTCGCGGGCATATTCGACCGCGCCCTGATAAGCGGCTTCGCCGATGGCATGGCCTTGCAGGCCGACGCCAAGGCGCGCCTCGTTCATCATCGTGAACATGGCTTTCAGGCCGCCATTCTCCTCCCCCAGAAGATAGCCGGTGGCTTCGTCATAATTCATGACGCAGGTGGCGTTGCCGTGGATGCCCATCTTCTCTTCGATTGCCCCGCAGGAAACGGCATTGCCATCGCCCAGCGCGCCTTCGTCATCGACCATCACCTTCGGCACGATGAAGAGCGAGATGCCCTTCACGCCCGCCGGCGCGCCCTCAATGCGTGCAAGCACCAGATGGATGATGTTCTCGGCCATGTCGTGCTCGCCGGCCGAGATGAAGATCTTCTGGCCGGAAATCCGGTAGCTGCCGTCGCCGTTCGGCACGGCCTTGGAGTTCAGAAGGCCGAGATCGGTGCCGCAATGGGGCTCCGTCAGGTTCATGGTGCCGGTCCAGGTGCCTTCCACCATTTTCGGCAGCCATTTCTGCTTCTGCTCATCGGTGCCATGCGCGAGGATCGCGGCGATGGCGCCCTGTGTGAGGCCCGGATACATCATCAGCGCCATATTGGCCGAGACGAGGTACTCGCTCACCGCCGTGTGCACCGTGTAGGGCAGGCCCTGACCGCCATATTCCGCCGGCACGGAAAGGCCAAGCCAGCCGCCTTCGCAATACTGACGATAGGCGCCGTCGAAGCCCTTGGGCGTCGTCACCGAACCATCGGCATGACGGGTGCAGCCTTCCATGTCGCCGATGCGGTTGAGCGGCTGTATGACGTTCTCAGCCAGTTTCGCGCCTTCGCTGAGAATCGCCTCGACAATGTCGGGCGAGGCGTCGGCGAAGCCCGGCAGATTGTCGTGATTGCCATAGCCCAGAACATCGTTCAGCACGAACAGCGTGTCGCGCACGGGCGCCTGATAGGTTGGCATGAGAATCCTCCAGCTCTCGTAACAAAGGCGCGAAGAGGCCATTCGCGCAGCGTTACAGTCGCTCTAACAAATTTTGACGTTTGCGTAAACGTCAAAAACGACGCAGCGCACGACAAGACCCCGCGCGGTGCGTGTCCGCGCGGGGTCTTGTGATGAACCGGAAGGAAAGAGGGGTAGCTGGCGGAGGTGGTCAGCCTGCGTCGCGCAGGGGCGATGCACCGTCCAGGCGGGTCGAGACCTCGCCGATCAGGGTCTTCAGCTCATTGATCGCGTCATCAATGGAAGTGCGCTGCTTTTCAAGCTGCACCATCTGGCGTTCCGACTTCTTCAGAACAAGCTGAAGCTGCTTCACGTTTCCGCCATCCGGCTCGTGCAGGTCGAGCACTTCCTTGATGTCGTTCAGCGAGAAGCCGATTTTCCGGCCGAGCAGGATATGCTGCAGACGCAGCTTGTCCGTGCGGGAATAAAGGCGGGTTGTGCCGGCGCGCTCCGGCCTCAAAAGGCCCTTGTCTTCATAAAAGCGCAGGGCGCGCAGGGTTACGCCAAACTCCCGAGCCATCTCGCCGATGCGGGTGTATTCTCCGGCGTGTTCTCCGGCGTGTTCCGGGGCATGCTCTGGGGACTGTTCAGGAAAATCATTTCCCTCGGCCGTCTTTTCGACTGCCACTGCAATGTTCGTCATGATCACTGTTCCGTACTGATGTGCGCTCCGGCGGGGGGACCGGGATGGGCATGTCTGACGTTAGGTTTTCGCCAGTGGCAAAATTGTGCCGCCCAGACACGCTCTAAAGGGCGCGCTTATGCGGTGCAGAATGCGGCATTACAAGGGCCGCAGCGCAAAATGTGATCGGCTTGCCAACAATCTTTTTACGGGATTCCTCACCGAAGACTTAACCTTCGGTAAGGATTGTTAACTCCGTGTTTACCACGATCAGTGAAATGTGAACCGTCAGCACACGGTGCTTGTTTGCATTCGCTTCGAGGTCCGCTGCTGACCGTGGGTGTCTTAACAGTGTTTGTTTTCTGCCTTCCGGCATTTCAAGGCTGAAAGTCCCGCGTGGCAAGAAATCTCGACGGCCAACCGGTACACGGTGGAGAGGCGGGCGTTCCGATGAACAATAAGCGTTCCTATCTGGAAAATATCAATGCCGGTCGCCGGCGGCGACCCGGGACAGATGCGTCGCTTGACGAGATCAGTCGGACGCTGGACCACCTGGAAAACCGCCTTGGAAAAGCGACCGGACGTTTCGACCAGCAGGTGGACGAAAATGACGTCGCCCGGCGAATTCAGGAGCTGTCGGAAACGGTCTCGCATTCCTATGTGCGACCGGCTGGCCGCATGCCCGCGCCCCGGCAGGAGCCGGCTTCGCGCGCCTCGCTCGAACACGCGGCGCATGAGCTTGAGCGCTCCCGCCGTCAGGAACGCGAGTTCAATTCGATCGGCAACATTGCCGAAGAACTCAAGACACTGCGCAGGGATCTGCGCGACGTGATGCGTTCGGGCATCAGCGACGAGTTCGGCGCGCTGCGCAAGGAGCTGGCAGGTATCATGGCCTCCGTTCCCAACAGCGCGCTCAGCAGCGAGCTGGTTGTCGAATTCGAACGCCTGTCCAACGCCATTGCCCATCTCGCCGAGCGCGGTGACGACAGAAACGTCAAGATGCTGCGGCTCGAGATGGAAGAGCTGAAGTCTTCCATTTCCAGTCTCGCGCGTGAAGAAACGCTGCGCGCCGTGGATCAGCGCTGGGATGCTTTCGACGACAGGTGGAGCGCATTCGAAGACCGCGTTTCCAGCGATCTGAGCCGCAGCGGCCCCGCCATCGACATGCTGCACCAGCGGATCGAGCAGATCGCGCATGCGGTGAACAGCCTGCCGGAATCGCTGTCGCTTCAGTCTCTGGAGGATCGTGTCCGCACGCTCGCAGGCGCGCTGGATCAGCTTCTTGAGCGCAAGCAGCAGGACAATCCCGAACTCTATGCCGCCATCGATGAGCGGCTTGACGAGATCAGCCGCGCGATTGCTGCGACCATGCCGAAGACACAGGCTGCTTCGTTCGACCCGCAGCCCTTCGAGCGCATTGAGGCGCGCATCTCTTCGCTGGCAAATCAGGTGGGCGAGCTTCTGAACGAGCGCCCGGGTGGCGAGGCTGTCGGGCATCTCAGCGAGCAGATGTATTCGCTGTCGCAGCGCGTGGACGAAATCGCTGCGCGTATCGACATGCCGGAGCAGACGGTTGAGCGGTTGGCCAGCCAGATTGCCGGTATCGCGCACAAGCTGGACAACGCACCGGAGCCGCAGATCCCCGAGCACATGCTGCGCGGCATTGAAGACCGGTTCGCGCATCTCTCGCAGATGATCGAACAGCGCCATGGCGACGCCGCAGAGCAGGGACGCTCGCTGGTTCACGATCTCGAGCATCGGCTGCAGGACATTGCCGCCCGCATCGACGAGCGCAGCAGCAGCGAGCCCGTGCGCAACGAGGCCGATCTTATGGCGACCATCGACGCCCGGTTCAACGAACTGGCGGCGCGGCTCGACACGAGCACACGTGAAGCGCCGGGCAACGAGGCTCTGCGCGCCCTCGAGATGCGGCTTGATGACATTTCCGATCGCCTGCAGACATCTTCGTCGCAGGCATCGTCCATCGATCCGGAGGTGATCCACAATCTCGAGGCGCAGGTGCGCAGCCTCTCCGAACATTTCTCCCGCCCGACGGCGGACCTGCCGGAGTTCGAGGATCTTGGGCCCCGCCTGGAGAACATCGAACGCTCCATTCAGGAAAACCGCGCTTCGGTGGTCGAAGCCGCACGGCAGGCAGCCGAGCAGGCAATCGGCGCGCTGGGCGACACGCAGAATTTCGACAGCAATTTCGACCGTGAACTGCGCGAAGAACTGAAGGCGCTTGAAGCGCTGACCCGCAAGTCCGACGAGCGCAACACCAAGACGTTCGGCGCGATCCATGACACGCTGCTCAAGATCGTGGACCGGCTTGGCGCTGTCGAAGGAACTGCTGGCGAGGGCGTGGCTGTGCAGGCCGAGCCGGCAAAAATTCCGGTCGCTGCCGCTCCTTCCATCGATCCCGGCAATGACGTGTCTCCGGTTTCTGCACGCGCTGCGGAAGAGGCGATGCCGAAGCGCTCGCCCGCCGAAGCGGCAGCCGCCGCCGCGCGCGCTGCGCTGGACGAGGATGCGCAGGAAACGGAAAAGGCCCCCGGCAAATCATCGCTTCTGGGCGGGCTGACGCGCGCTCTTGGAAGCCGTCGCGACCGTCAGCAGCGCGACGAGCCCCGGAATGAGGTCGAGAACGAGGCGCCCGCCGAACTGGACGCCAGCCTTGAAGCCATCGATCTGGATGACGACCGTATCAATGAGCCGCTGGAACCGGGTTCCGGCGCGCCGGACCTGAATGCGATCCTGCGTCGTGTTCGTGACGAAAAGAAAGCGACCGTCCGTCCGGAAACGGATGATGCGGCCAAGTCGGATTTCATCGCGGCGGCGCGCCGTGCGGCGCAGGCGGCTGCGGCCGAGGCCGAGATCCTGAAAAAGCGTCAGGGCGATGCTGCGGAAGACACCGGCGGCTTCGGGATCAAACGTTTTCTGAAGCGGAGCAAGAAGCCTCTGGTGGTGATGCTCGGCGCGGGCATCGTCGCGGCGGGCGGCTATCAGGTCGGAAAGACCTATCTTTCGAACTCCACCGCCATTCCGGCGCAGATGACCAATGAGACCACCAGCGCAGAGCCTGCGCCGGTGATGGCGCAGGCCGAGCCTGCCCCGGTAGAGCGCAAGGTGCGCGTGCTGGATGAAGAACCGGCCAGGGTTGCTGCTGCCGAAGAGCAGGCTACGGATGGTGTCGTCGACACGCTGGCCTCCATGCCCGAAATGGACGCGCCGCTGGAAGAGCCGGTTGGCAAGTTTGAGGAAACCCTGACGGGCAACGAGACCGTCAGCATTCCGGAAGATGTTGCCCCTGAAGCACCCAAGCCCATTTCGCTGGACACGGTTCCGGTGGATGCCGGTCCGGTACCGCTTCGCGAGGCCGCAGCCGAGGGGGACCCCAAGGCGCTGTTCGAGATCGGCAGCCGCTACGCGGAAGGTCGTGGCACGCAGGCCGATCTGGCGAAAGCCGCCGAATGGTACACCAAGGCAGCCGAAGCAGGTTTTGCGCCGGCTCAGTATCGGCTGGGCGACCTCTACCAGAAGGGCAATGGCGTGGACCGTGACGCTGCCAAGGCGAAGATGTGGTTCCAGCTTGCAGCCCAGCAGGGCAATGCCAGCGCCATGCACAATCTCGGTGTGCTGTTCGCCATGGGTGCGGATGGCCCGGCCGACAACAAGTCCGCCGCCCGCTGGTTCATAGAAGCTGCCGAGCATGGCGTGAAGGACAGCCAGTTCAATCTGGGCATCCTTTCGGCCAAGGGCATGGGCATGCAGCAGGACCTGACGGAAGCCTACAAATGGTTCGCCATCGTCGCCCAGGGCGGTGACAGGGATGCAGCCGCCAAGCGCGACGAAATCGCCGCTGCGCTGTCGCCCGGGCAGCTGAAACAGGCAGAAAACAAGACGGCGCTCTGGAAGGTCAAGAAGATCGATCCGGCGGTAAATCTGGTCGATATTCCGGAATCCTGGCGTGAAAGCCGCGAGCTCACGGCGAGCGTCGACATGACCAAGGCGATCACCAACATCCAGCTTATCCTGAACAAGGAAGGCTTTGATGCGGGCACGCCTGACGGCATCATGGGCGCCAAGACAAAGGCCGCGATCACGCAGTTCCAGAAGGCCAATGGCCTGAACCCGACGGGGCAGGTCGATGAGGCGCTGGTGCGTGCCCTTCTGGAGAAGAATGAAGCGGCTGTAAGCGCTCAGTAAGCTGTCACGGCATCGTTTGCCGGCAGGTTGATGTGTGTCCCGGAAGACGCACGTCATCTTTGTGTGGCAAGCCGTTCAAACTTTTCCGGTTTCTGCCACCTCCCGGTTTGACTTCGCGGGCGGTAGGGCGCAGAACGGAAGCACGCATTAATGCTTCCACACCTCGTCCGGCGCCGCTGCCGGGCAAACAATTATTCGGGTGCCGCGGGTGGGTATTTATCTCCCAATCGCCGAAATGTCCGTCAACGTTTTCGTGCTGCTTGCCATGGGCGGCGCGGTGGGCTTTCTGTCCGGCATGTTCGGGGTTGGCGGCGGGTTTCTTATCACGCCGCTCTTGATCTTCTACAACATCCCGCCTGCGATCGCTGTCGCCACCGGCGCCAATCAGGTGATTGCGTCGTCCTTCTCGGGCGCGCTGGCGCATTTCAAGCGCAAGTCTCTTGATGTCAAACTGGGCACGGTCCTGCTCGCCGGCGGCATTGTCGGCGCGTCCATCGGCGCGTTCGTGTTCGCCTATCTGCGCCGGCTGGGCCAGCTCGATCTCATCGTTTCGCTGCTCTATGTGGTGTTTCTGGGCGTCGTTGGCGGCCTGATGCTGATGGAGAGCGTGCGCGCCATCCGGCGTTCGCGCGGTGGCCAGACGGCCACGCTCAGAAAGCCCGGCCAGCACAACTGGATTCACCGTCTGCCGCTCAAGATGCGTTTTCGCGCGTCGAAGCTGTTCGTCAGCGTCATCCCGGTGGTGGTGCTTGGTGCGTTCATTGGCTTCCTGGCGTCGATCATGGGTGTCGGCGGCGGGTTCATCATGGTGCCGGCGCTGATCTATCTGCTCAAAGTGCCGACCAATGTCGTGATCGGCACATCCCTGTTCCAGATCATCTTCGTGGCGGCCTTCACCACCATCATTCACTCCACGGCGAACCAGAGCGTCGATGTCGTGCTTGCCTTCCTGCTGATGGTCGGCGGCGTGGCCGGTGCACAATATGGCGCGCGGGTGGGGCAGCGTCTGCGCGGCGAGCAGCTGCGTGCGCTTCTGGCGCTTCTGGTTCTGGCGGTGGCGCTGCGTCTCGGCTTCGACCTGTTCGTGCAGCCGGAGAGTGTCTACAGCCTGTCCACGGGAGCGATGTGAGCCATGCGCGCGCGTTTCCTGGCAGCCGCCACCTCGCTTCTTCTGCTCCTGCCGGCCCTGCCGGTGCGGGCGCAGGACGAAATCCCCGAGAACATCCAGATCGGCCTTTCCACCGATCAGGTGTCGATCACGTCCGATTTCAGCGGCGCGGAGCTGACCATTTTCGGCGCGCTCGACAATGCCGATCCGCTGGTGGCGCGGCAGGGGCGTTACGATGTCGTGGTGGTTCTGGAAGGGCCGCCGCGCGCCGTCACGGTGCGCAAGAAGACACGCGTGCTGGGCATGTGGATCAACACGGAATCGGTCATCTTCCGCGATGTGCCGGAATCCTATTCCATGGCGCTCACCCGCGCGCCGCAGGACATCAGCACGCCCGACGGATACAAGAGGCTCGCGCTGGGTGCGGACAATCTGCACTTCCAGCCGCTCAAGGCCGATGGCGATCCGAAAACCATCGAGGAGTTCACCGAGGCGCTGCTTCAGCGCAAGGAGGCGCTCGGGCTCTACTCGACGCAGACCGGCGGCGTGCGCTTCCTCTCGCAAAGCCTGTTCCGCGCGTCCCTCAAGCTGGCCCCCAATGTGGCGGTCGGCACGCACAGGGCGCGCGCCTATCTGTTCCGCAACAGCGTGTTCCTGCGCGAGACATCGGCCCAGCTCACCATCCGCAAAGCGGGTCTTGAGCAGCGGCTTTACGAATTCGCCCATCAGAACAGCCTGATCTACGGCATCGCCGCCGTGCTGATCGCCATCATCACCGGCTGGCTGGGACGGATCATCTTCCGCAAGGACTGAGCGCGCGCGCTCCGGCGCTGTGCTTCAGCGCAGCATGCTGCCTGCAATGGCGTAAATGCCCTGCCGGCCCAGCATGTAGGCGGCCAGCCGCTCGCGCGCGAACAGGCCGTCGAAAGGACGGTTGAGCACGTTCAGCGAACCGGTCAGGCTGCCGAATGCGGGCATAATAAGCCGGCTACCGTCCGAGGCGAAGCATGCGCGCCGCACCGAGCGGCCGCGGCGCACGATGCGCGCGCCGGGATGCAGATGCCCGGCGATCTCGCCACGGGCACTTCCCTTTGCCGGCTCATGACGGAAGATCAGCCCGTCAATGGCGATCTCCTGCGCGCAATGACCGGGAAGGTCCGGCGGCGGGGCTGGGTCGTGGTTGCCGGCGATCCAGTGCCAGTCGCGCGCGCCGGGAT
>MRWG01000991.1_pt1 | contig 21638 bp, 11 predicted proteins | sample 1013341 | NCBI WGS metagenome assembly MRWG01 (sample SAMN06117577, study PRJNA244670) | biofilm metagenome | biome: Water; feature: Cathode Biofilm; material: Biofilm; isolation source: microbial consortium enriched at the cathode of a solar microbial fuel cell | place: USA: District of Columbia ... | reverse complement strand
GTGCGGTACTCCGGCGCCCCCGGGCCCGCCGGCTGGGTGGAGAGCACGCCCGTCCGCGCCACGCGCGTCTCCGCACGCGACGACCCGAGCACACCCATCCCGACCGCCTCCACCCCCCCGTCCGCCTCCGGCGCCGCCGGGCCGACCGGCGAAGCGTCATCCCCCGGAAGACCCTCCGGCGTTTCGATCAGCCGCCCCCAGTCCGTCTCCGGGTCCTCACCCACCACGAGCAGCGCGTGCCCCTCCTCGAACGCCGCCGAGAGCGCCAGCTCGCGCAGGACCGGGCCGTCCTCCCCAAGCTGCTTCACCTGCCCGCGCAGCCGCGCCTCGATGCGCTCGATCGTCTCGTTCCCGCGGGGCTGGACGATCTGGGGCATCAGCTCGAGGCGCATCGCCGACGCGCTCGGACGATCGGGCACGACTCGGGGCGCCGCCCACCCGCGCACGAGCATGCGGGGCCAGCCGTCCTCGCTCGGCGCCGGTCCGTCCGCCGTGACCACCCGCTCGCCCCCCAGGCGCGGCCCGCGGGCGACCGGGCGCCAGCGCACCGCGTCGATCAGGGACTCCTCCCGGATGGGGGCGACGAACTTGAGCCGGCTCCGGAGGAAGGCCAGGTCCTCGGTCGGCGCCGCGACCAGACGCAGCCCGCTGGCCCGCCACCGCTCCACAACCGAGGGCTCGATCTCCGGCGGGGGCCCGTACCCGTGAAGGACCGAGGCCAGCTCGCCCCCGCGGTCCTCGATCGCCCAGACCTCCACCCCGAGCCCGCGCCCCACGCTCGGCGCCTCGACCGAACTGCTCAGGGGCACAGCCTTCTCCACCCCCGACGAACGATCCCGACGGCACCCCATCGGCATGAGCGCGCACACCAGCACCGCCACGCCACACGCCACCCGCCCGGTCTGATTCGCGATCCTGCCCACGCGACCTCCCGCAAGCTATTCGTCGGCGCCCAGCTCGTTGATCCGATCGATCAGGCGCCGGACCAGGCCGAACTTGTGCCGCGTGTGCGTAAAGGCGATGCGGGGGAGGGAAAGGTGGTCGGACTCGCTCGGGTACGGGCCCCGCTGGGTGATCGCTCCGCTGGCGACGAGGATCTTGAACTCCTCGTTGAGGGTCGCGATCGCCGATTCGGAGAGGGGCTTCTTGATGCGGATAACCAGATCGTCACGCACGTAGCGCGAGGAGTGATAGACGCGGTAGAAGTTGAGCACGTGTCTCGCCGCGTCGTGCGGGTCACGGGCGATGTAGAACAGGTGCTCGTCCTCGGCGCTGATCCAGCCGCGGTTGAGCAGCTGGTGCTCGATGAACATCTTCCACCCGCCCCAGTAGTTGGCGATCGCCTTGTCCGGGTCGCCCCCGGAGGTCGTCTCGCCGGGCGTGGGCTCCCCCTCGACAAAGACGATCGGGATCATGCTCGCCTTGCCGGTCTGGACGAGGGTGAGCGTCTCAAAGGTCTCGTCGAGGGTGCCGAAGCCACCCGGGAAACAGACAACCGCCTCGGCCTGGGAGAGGAACATGAGCTTGCGCGTGAAGAAGTAGCGGAAGTGGATGAGCTTCTCATCGCCCGCGATCACTTCGTTCGCTGTCGTCTCGAAGGGAAGGCGGATCGCGACGCCGAAGCTCGCCTCACGCCCGGGGCCCTCGTGCCCCGCCTTCATGATCCCGTCCCCGGCGCCGGTGATGCTCATCCACCCCGCCTCGGCCATCAGCTTCGAGAACTCCACCGCCGCCCGGTAGTCGGGGTGGTCCTCCGGGGTGCGGGCGCTGCCGAAGATCGTGACCTTGTGCGGATCGGCGAACTGCCCGAAGACGCGGTACGCGTAGCGCATCTCCTTCATCGCCGCCGCCATCAGCTTGAGTTCCCCCGTGTCGCGCCCGTCGGGGATCAGCTTGAGCGCCGCGGTCATCAGCTCTCGCACGAGCTTCGCGTCGTACTCCGGGACCGCCTGGCCGGCCACGTCCTGGATGAGGTTGGCCAGCTGCTCCTGGACCACCCCGTCGTTGGCGCGAAGCTGGTCCCCGCTCTCCGGGGGCGCCGCCGCCTCCGTCTTCGGCTGGGTCGTTGCGGGGGGATCGAGTTCGACGCGGTTGGGTTCTCGCTCAGTCAATTCAGGCCTCCCGCCCCGCTCCGGGGCGAGAGGAACCATAGGGGCCCCGGGGCGCCCGCCCGAACGGGATCATCAGGGGCAGCCGGCGTCGAATGCGGCCAGAAACGCCGCGACATCGCTGAAGTCGAGCACCCCCGGGGGTTCGGCGACGTCGGCGATCGGCTCGCCCTCCCCCAACGCCTCGAGGAACCGCGAGACGTCGGCGAAATCGAGGGCCTCGAACGGCTCGGCCAGGTCCGCCGCACAGTCCGGGGGCGCCCCCTGCGTGCTGAAGAAGGTCAGCCGCGCCGCCTCGCTGCGCGACTCCCCCCCCACGCCCGAGGGGTCCCCGACGATCCACTGGACATACAGGCTCCGCCCGTCAAGCAGCGCATTGAACGGGATCGGATAGTGCAGCGTCGCGTGCCCCGCCGGCTCGGTCGTCACCGTTCCGAGCACCATGTCTTCGCGCACTTCCCCCCCAACCGGTGGGGACTCCGACGCGACCAGCCGCGCACCCGCCCCGCCGACGGGCGCGTCGAGCCCGACCTTGAAGCCGAGGTTGCCGATGTTGGGGGGCGCGTTCGCGATGATCCGCGGGATCATGCCCCCCTGCCCGGGCGTCCCCCCGCCGAGCGGCTCCGGGTTCGGCGCGTTCTCCGTGTGCAGCGTGGGTCGATCAAAGGGGAACGTCTCCGAGGCGACACGCGGGTCCACGAGCCCGTGCTCGAAGAAGTTCACCACCGGGTCGCGATCGGCGCCGAATCCGATCGGGAGGAGCGGGTCGCGGTTGGGGTTCCCCTCCGCCCCCGGCCCCACATAGAAGTTGAAAACCGTGTTGAAGAGCTGGAACTCGCCGGTGTGCATGAACGACCGCTTGAGCGCAACATTGCGCAGCGTGGGCACCTTGAACTTGCCCCGGTCCGCCGGATCCCCCGTCACCTCCTCGCGCCCGATGTCCTCGATCCCCGGACGCACCCCGATGTTGCGGAAGCTGAAGTCCGTGAAGGTGGGCGGCGTGTGGCACTGCGCACACTCCGACTCACGGAACAGGTTCCACCCCTCGATCTGGAGCGGGGTCAACGCCTCGGTATCGCCCGCGATGTAGGCGTCCCAGGGGGTCTGGTCGGGGACGAGCGTCCGCTCGTACGTGGCGATCGCCATCGCGATCCGCGCGCCCGTCACCCCTCCATCCCCGAACGCCTCCTCGAAGAGTTCCGCGTAGGTGGGGTGAGCGTCCACCGCCGCCTGCATGTCGGGGGGCAGGTCGGTCGCGAGGGCCATGGGGCGGGCGCGCCGGAGCTTGCGGGAGATCTGCTCCCAGTCGCGCGCCTCGTGCGCCATCTCAACGTCCGAGAGCGGGGGCTGCAGGATCTGCGCCTCCATCGTTCCCCCGCTGGCGATGATCGTCTCCCCCGTCTGCGGATCGACGAACTCCCCTCCGGCTCGCCCCTCCCAGAACAGCTCCGGGGCGTACGCCGCCATGAAGACGGGCGGCGCGGTGCGCGGCGTGGACTGGGGCTCAAGGCCGAAGAGCGGGTCGGGCGCGTAGTCGTCGTTGGCGTCGGCCCGGATCATGCCGAAGCTCGTGCGCAGGTCATCCCCCGTGTCGAACTGCCCGTCCGGCCCCGGGTGACGCCCAAGCACCGGGTCCGCCCCCCCGACCGCGGGGATGTGGCAGGTCCCGCACGACATCGTGTTGTCGCTTGAGAGCTGCTCATCCCAGAACAGGAGCTTGCCGAGCACACGCTTGGCCTCGGTGATGGGGTTCTCCGGCGGGACGGGGACGGGGGGAAGGCCCGCCGGCCCCCCGCGGGCGCCCGCGCCGAAGAGGGCGCCCCCCGCGAGCATGCTCGTCAGGGCCGCACCGGTCATGGTCCATCCGCGCCGCGTTGCCGGACTGGGCATGGATCTCTGCTCCTGGGTCAGCGAGGGGTCATGGGCACCCGGCGGCGAAGGAGGCGAGGAAGGCCGCCACGTCGCTGAAATCGTACTGCCCGAGGGGGGGCGCCAGGTCCGCAATCAGCTCTCCGCGGGCAAACCCGTCAAGAAAGCGGGTGATATCGGAGAAATCCATGCTCTCGAACGGGGGCGCCAGGTCGGCGGGGCAGCTCTGCGGAGCACCGTTCCGGCTGAAGAAGGTCAGGCGCACCGCGCGCGATCGGGCCTCGCCCCCGGCGCCGGAGGGGTCATCGACCACCCACTGCACGTAAAGCTCGCGCCCATCAAGGAGATCGTTGAACGGGACCGGGTAGTGCAGCGTCGCGTGTCCCTCCGGCTCGGTCACGACCTCGCCGAGCACCAGGTCCGCCGAAACCACGCCCGCCACCGGGGGGATCTCCGAGGCGATGAGCCGGGCGGTCGTGCCCCCGAGCGCCTCGTCGAGCCCGATCTTGAAGCCCAGGTTCCCGATGTTCGGGGGCGTGTTGGCGATGATCCGCGGGGCCACGCCCCCCTGCCCGGGCGTCGCGCCGCCGAGCAGTTGCGGGTTGGACGGGGTCTCAGTGTGCAGCGTCGGGCGGTCAAAGGGGAAGGTCTCCGACGCGACACGCGGGTCGGTGAGCGCCAGCTCGAGGAAGTTGATCATCGCGTCACGCTGCGGCGGCGAGACGAAAATCGGGAGCAAGGGGTCCCGGTTCCCGTTCCCCGCGGCGCCCGGCCCCTGATAGAAGTTGAAGACCGACGCGAGCAACTGGAAATCGCCCGAGTGCATGAATGTCCGCTTGAGCCCGATGTTGCGCAGCGTCGGGACCTTGAACTTCCCCCGGTCCGCGAACAGACCGGTCGTCTGCTCCCGCCCCGTATCTTCCGCGGTCGGTCGCACGCCCACGTTGCGGAAGCTCAGGTCGGTGAAGAGGGGGGGCGCGTGGCACGCGACGCACGCGGAGGCCTGGAACGCGTTCCAGCCCTGGATCTGCAGGGGCGTCATCGCCTCGGTATCCCCGAGCATGAACGCGTCCCAGGGCGTCTGGTCCGGGATCAGGGTGCGCTCGTAGGTGGCGATCGCCATCGCGATGCGCGCCGCCGTGACCTCGCCGTCCCCGAACGCCGCTTCAAAGAGTTCCGGGTAGGTGGCGTGGGCGTCCACCGCCGCCTGCATATCCGCGGGCAGGTCGCTGGCCAGAGCCATCGGGCGCGCTCGCGTGAGCTTCCGGGTGATCTGGTCCCAGTCGCGGGCCTCGTGCGCCATCTCGACGTCGGAGAGAGGGGGCTGAACCACCTGCGACTCGAGCGCCCCGCCGAAGGGAATCACCGTCTCCCCCGTCTGCGGGTCCACGAACACATCGCTCGCCCGCCCGTCCCAGAACAGCTCCGGCGCGTACGCGGCCAGGAAGACGGTCGGCGCCGAACGATCGGTCGCCTGCACATCCAGTCCGTACACCGGATCGGGCGTGTAGTCGTCGTTCGCGTCCGAGCGCACCACGCCGAAGCTCGTGCGCAGATCATCGGGCGTTCCCAGCGCCCCGTCCGGCCCCGGATTCGCGCCGATCACCGGGTCGGTCCCCGCGGCGGAGGGGATGTGACACGTCCCGCACGCCATGGTGTTGTCGCTCGAGAGCTGCTCATCCCAGAAAAGGAGCTTGCCGAGGACGCGTTTCTCCTCGGACATCGGGTTCTCGGGGGGAACGAAGACCTCGTGGAGAAGCGAGTCTCCGCGCGGACCGGAGGCGAAAAGCCCACCTCCCGCGAGGACCGCCGCGAGCGCCGCCCCGGAAACCAGCCAGCCCTGTCGATTCACGTCCATCCGCATGCTCTCGTACTCCTCGACACCAGCTCGCACACCCTATCAGGCCCGGCCACACGCGGGCGCTCTCGGATCAGTCCGGGCACCCGGCGGCGAACGCGACCAGGAACTCGAAGACATCAGAGAAATCGAACGTGCCCAGGGGCGGAGCGAGATCCGCCTCGACCGTGCCGTCCGCGAACGCCGTCAGGAAGGCGGCGATATCCGAGAAGTCCAGCACGCCCTCCGGGGGCGCCAGATCCACCAGGCAGTTGACCACCAGGTACTGACGCATCATCTCCTGGTCCTCGTGCTCCAGGATGTGGCAGTGGTACGCGAACAGGCCCGTGTAGTCCTCGAACTTCGCGATCACCCGCACCATCTCCCCCGGGAAGACCTTGACCGTGTCCTTCCAGAACTGGTCCTCCGGCCCGGGGGGCGTGGCGGGCCCGGTCGGGACGGGCACGCCGTCCACCAGCTCCATCGGCTGGCGATCGAGCACCTGGAACGAGACGAGGTGGATATGCATGGGATGCGTCATGCCGCTGGGGTTGACGAACCGCCAGATCTCGGTCGATCCCTTCTCGACCCGCTCGGTGATGTGCGACCAGTGCAGCCCGTTGATGAGCCACTTGAGCCCCGTGCAGTCGTCGAAGTGCTGCTGGAGGACGAAGTCGCGGCTGATGCGCGCCTCCGTCTCCGCGATCGCGTCGAAGGGGCGGAGCAGCGCCGGCGTGGGCGGCGTGGGCCCCGTCTCCTCGGTGACAATGAACTTCATCACCTCGGGGAGCACGTCCGTGCCCGGCGGGGCGTCAAACGGCGCCGACGCGGAGTTGGTCAGCAGGATCTCGGTCCCCGGCGCCTTGTCGGAGAAGTCAATGAGAATGTCCACCCGCTCCGCGGGAGCGAGCGTGATCTCGGAGAGCGTCACGGGCGTCTCGCGCAGCCCGCCGTCCATCCCGATCACGTCGAAGGTTGTCCCGTCCGAGAGCGAGAGGGTGTAGGTGCGTGAGTTGGCGCCGTTGAGCCAGCGGAACCGGTACTTGGCGCGCTTGACCTCGAAGTAGGGCCAGACCATCCCGTTGACCAGGTTGTAGTCCCCGTGGAACATGCCCTCCCAGACGCCCGGGTACTGCAGCGACCCGTCCTGGTTGAAGGACCGATCCTGGAAGAGCATCGGGACCTCGAACTCACCCGAGGGCAGGCCGAGGCTGTTCTCGAACTCGTCCCGGATGATGAAGAACCCCGCCTCGCCGAGGTAGACGTTCAGGCGGGTCTGCCCGAGCGAGTGATCGTGGTACCAGAGCGTCGCGGGGAGCTGCTCGTTGAGGTAGAGGTAGGTGTCCTGCTCTCCCGGGAGGAAGGTGTCCTCCGGGTACCCGTCGAACTCCGGGGGGGTGTGGGCGCCGTGCACGTGCGTCACGTGCTTGGCGTCGTCGGAGGCGCCGTGCGGGCAGAGGTCCACCGGCAGCTCGTGCCTGGTCAGGAACTCCCCTTCGTCGTCGCGGAGGTCGTTGATCCAGTTGACGACGGCAAGCTCGCCCGCGCCCGCCTCGATCGTCGGGCCGGGGTACGTCCCCTCGTACCCCCACAGCACCGTGGGCGGGAGCTGCGAGTGCAACTGCTGGCGGAAGCGCTGCACGCGGATGTTGTACGTCGCGAACCCACCGGGCGTGCCGAGGATCGGCTGGGCCACCGGGGGGATGGGCATGGGATCAAGGTACGGCGTGAGCACCGCCGAGCAGGTCACCTCGGAGCAGTCGGTGAAGTGTCCCTGGTAGATGCCCCCGTCGGCGACGCAGTCGCCCTCCTCGCTCGTGACGCAGGAGCCGTCGGGCATGCAGCAGGCGCCGGTGGGCACCGGGCACGGATTGGGCGAGCAGCTCGTCCCCACGCCGTTGAACGTCCCCCCCGCGCCCGTGCACGATCCCTCGGTGGTGATGATGCACGAACCATCCACGAAGCAGCAGGACCCGGCCCCGGGGGGCGGGGTGAACTCGATGATGAGCTGCGGACGGGTCGCCGGGTCGGGGTTGGTGCGCGAGTTGAACCGGGTGGACGTGCTGCTCGACGACTCGTTGCCCACGAGGATCCACCCGAAGTCGCTCCCCGGCGACTCCAGCCAGCTCTCGACATCGAGGGCCATCTCCACGCTCGACCAGGAGTAGAACTGGTTGATCCCGAGCACGTTCACGCTGGCGCTCGCCGGGGTCAGGAAATCCCCACCCGGCACGCTCCACTCGGGAGACTCATCCGGGTCCTGCTCGTCATAGAAGGTGAACGCCCACGTCGCGTCCCCGTCCTGCGCAAACGTGCCGGCGCCCTCATTGCCCGCCGCGTTCGAGGGCCCCTCCCCCCAGTCCGCGAGCAGGGGAAAGAGGTTCACCGGCCCCGAGCCGCCCCGGGACGCGTACAGGCGAAGCTCCACGCTGTGGATCTCCGAGCCGACGGGGATCGAGCCGAGGACGTTGAACCGCACCAGCGTTCGCCTGGACTCCCCCCCGTTGTTGTTCCCCGCGAAGAGAAACTCACCCGACCCGTTGGCGCGGGTGTCGTCATCGGAGTAGATGGTCGCGTCGGCGAACGCGTCCAGGACAATCGTGTCGCCGGTCGCGACGCCGCCGGCGCCCGCGAGCGCCAGGGTGACGAGGAACTTCCGCATCATGTCGAAGCGTCTCCAGAGGGTGGCCCTGAGTCTACGAGGCGGACGCGGGTGCTCCTACAGCAAATCAGGGGCAGCCCGAGCCAAACGCGCCGAGGAAGGCCACAACATCCGAGAAGTCGAAGACTCCGAGCGGGGAGGAGAGATCCGCACTCGAATCCATCGCGGCAAACGCGCCCAGGAAGGCCACAACATCCGAGAAATCAAGGACGTCGTAGGGCTCGCTCATGTCCGCGATGTTGCACCCGCTCGGCTCCGGGCACCCCACCTCCTGCATATGCACCGCGTCAACGCCCGCCTCCACGACCGAACCGCTGCCCAGATCCGACGCGCTGAAACGCACACGCACCTGGGCGCCCGGCGTCACATAGTCCGCGACGCGCACCGTGCGCTCGATCCACCCGCCCCCGGCTTCGGGGCCCGTCGGGCCGACCGTCTCGATCTCGACCCAGCTCCCCCCGTTGTTCCCCGAGATCTCCACCACCATCACGTCCTCGTTCGGCGACCCCCCCGCGGTGTTGCTGAACCAACGCGCGTAGTGAATCCGCGCCTCCGGCGCCCCGCTGGCGTCCATCGGCGGCGAGGTCAGGATCGTCGTCCCGTCATCCACGTCCGTGTTGCCGTCCGCAGCGCCCGTCAGGAAGCACTGCCCCGAGCCGTCGAAGTCCGACGCCGGGTCGCCCCGGTCCCCTCCCCCGGTCGGCACGGCGCGCTCCCACGCGCCCGAGCTTGTCCCGCTGATGTTCCCCGAGACACTCCACCCCTGATCGGTCTCGAAGTCATCCTCAAACACCACGCTGATCTGCGCCGCCTCGACACTGAAGGGCGCGGCCTCCCCCGTGCTGGGGAAGGCGAGGGTCTGCCCGGCAAGGGTCTGGGCCGTGAGGAAGAACTCGATGGTCTCCCCGCACGCCGCCGCGGGAAGGCTCACGCGGAACGCGTCCCCGCCGACGGGCGTCGCGCCGCTGGTCGCAAAGGCGCCCGAAGCGCCAACGCGGGCGTGCAGGGTCACCGATGAATCATCGAGCGTCCCCACGCCCTCAACGACGTAGACGTCCAGCTCGTTGGCCTGCTCCGCCTGCACGTATTCGCCCAGGGGCGCCGCGAGCGAGAAGGCGAGCAGTTGCGTGGTGCGCTCGGCGAAGTGCAGCATCCCCTCGAAGTTCTCCTCGGCGGTGGGGATGATCTGCTCGGGGGGAAGCTCAAAGCCGAAGAAGCCGGTGTCGCGCAGCTCGATGGTGAAGCTCGTCGCCCCCATCTCGCCGTAGAACCAGTCGGTCGAAGCGCCCGAGGCGGGGTAGAGATCCACCGACTGGATCGGGTCGTAGAACGCGCCGTGCACGTCCTGCATCACGCCCGACATCTCGGTCGAGAGCGTGTCGAACGCGGTCCGGTCCGGCTCGGGCGTCTGCACGCCCTCGGCGTACCCGAAGGGCCAGAGGATCAGCTGCGAGAAGCTGTGGTAATCAATGTGGGCGACCAGATCCGACCCGAAGCTCAGCGCCAGATCGCGCAGCGCCGTGGTCTCCGGCTCGCTGAAGGGCGCCGAGCCACGGTAGATGTCGTCCCCCGTGAACCCGCTCGACCCCTGACCACCCCACTCGTACCCCCAGTTGCGGTTGAGATCGACGCCGTACCCCCCGCGCCGGTTCTTGCGCCAGAGCCGCTGGCTGTTCCAGGTGTAGACGTACCCGTCCGGGTTGACGACCGGCGCGATGACAACCCGCGCCCCGTCGAGCAGCGCCCTGACACGCGGGTTCGTGTCGTACTGCCCGATCAGCTCCTCGGCGAGGTAGGTCACCGTCATCGGGCTGATCCACTCCCGCGCGTGCTGGCACCCGTTGAAGAGCACCACCGGGCGGGCCTCCGCCATGTTCCCCGGCTGGTCCGGGCCCGTGATCGTGATCCGGACCAGGTCGCGCCCCTCGATCGAACTCCCGAAGACCCCCGTGCTCGCCAGGTCCGGACGCGAGGAGGCCAGAGCCTCCACGTGCGAGACGATCTCGCTGTACGTCCGGAAGCTGTCATACCACCCCGCCCCCCGCTGGGCCCGGCGTTCGTGCACCTCCGCCAGGTGCGCGTCCACCACGTCCTGCACGTTCTCGATCAGCGTCACCGGGGAAAGCCCCAGCTCGCTCAGACGCGCCAGCCCCGCCTCATCCACGACCAGCTGCAGCTCCCGCCCCACGCCCGGGCGGTGCGTCCAGACCGTCTGCGCCGCGTCCATCGCCGCCTCGATCCGGGCCTCGTCCGGCATCACCTGCACCAGACGCATGCCCTCGTACGGGCGTTCGACCACCGGCGCCGAGGCCAGATCCTGCGCACTGGCGGGCATCCCGCAGGCGAGGGTGAGCAGACACACGCACGCCGCGAGGGGCGCCCGACCACGGATCGCTGACTTCATTCGGTCTCTCCGGAAGAACTGCAACTGCCGCGAACGGCGGTGGACCCAGGGGCATCTGAACGCGCCGACACCCCTCGATCAAGCCAGAGCTTGACCGCACCCCCTATCCGTCCGAAATCGGATCGAGTTCCCCCCGCACAGAGGGGTTTCCGGACTCAGGCCACCCGCCCGTGCGGGTGCGGGTCCCGCCCCCGCCCCGACTCGCTCCCCGGATCGGACTCCGGATCAGGCGACGCGGGCTCCTCGGTCTGCAGACGCACCAGCTCGGCGTACCGCCCGTCGCCGGCCATCAGCTCGTCGTGGCTGCCCACCTCCCGGATCCGCCCGTCCTCGATGACCACAATCCGGCTCGCGTGCCGGATCGTGCTCAGGCGGTGGGCGATCACGAAGCTCGTCCGCCCCTTCATCAGGTCGTTGAGCGCCCGCTGGATCAGACGCTCCGACTCGGAGTCCAGGCTGCTCGTCGCCTCGTCGAGGATTAGGATCTTCGGGTCCGCCAGCACCGCCCGCGCGATCGCGATGCGCTGCTTCTGCCCCCCGGACAGACGCACCCCCCGCTCACCGATGAGCGTGTCGTACCCCTCCTCCATCTCGCTGATGAAGTCATGGGCGTTGGCGATCTTCGCGGCGTTGACGATGTCCTCGTGCGACGCGTTGCGCCGGGCGTAGGCGATGTTCTCCGCCACCGTGCCATCAAAGAGAAACACGTCCTGCTCGACGATCCCCAGCAGGCGCCGATAGCTCTCGACCTTGATCTCGCGCAGGTCACGCCCATCGAGCGTCACGCGCCCCATCGTCGGGTCGTAGAAGCGGGCGACGAGATTGCACAGGGTCGTCTTGCCGGCGCCGCTCGGGCCAACCAGCGCGATCGTCTCCCCCGGCGCCACGTCCAGGCTGATATCCGTGAGCACCGGGGGCAGCGGCTCGGCGATCCGCTTCTGCCCCGGCTTCTGCACGCGCGGGTACGAGAAGGTCACGCCCTCGAGCGCCACCCGCCCCTGCACCTGCGCCGGGTCCAGCTCCACGCTCCCGCGCGCTCCCTCGAACTCCTCGTCCTCATCGAACAGGTCCAGGATGCGATCGAGCGCCGCGAGATTGGTCTGGATGCCCGTGGCGCTCGAGACGAGCGCCTCGAGCGGGCCGAGCAGCATGAGCAGGTACGCGCTGAACATCATCAGGTCGCCCAGCGTCAGCGTCCCGTCGAGCACCTGCGACCCGCCGTAGATCAGTACCGCGGCGCTCGCCGTGGGGATGAGCACCTGCCAGGCGATCTCGAGCCCGCGGCTCCACCACCAGATCAGGATCTCCTGGCGGGCCATGAAGTGCCCCTCGCGCGTGAACCGCGCCGCCTCGGCCTGCCTCCGGTTGAACCCGCGCACCACCCGCATCCCCGCGAACGCCTCGGTCGCCTGCGCGTCGATCCCCTGACGCGTCGCGCGGACATCGCGGAACATCGGACGGATGCGAGCGATGTACGTCTTGTGCGTCATGAAGATCATGGGCACCACCGCGATCGCGCCGATCAGCAGCCGCCAGTCGATCACCGCCAGGATCACCAGCGTCCCCGTCAGCTGCGTGATCGCGCGCCACGGGTTGTAGACCATCCCGAAGATCAGCTCCCCCACGCCCCCCGCGTCCTCGCGCAGCACGCTGGCGACGCCGCCCGACTTGATCTCGTGGATGCGCGACAGGGGCAGACGCGACGCGTGCTCGAACACCCGCTTGCGCAGCCCCACCTGCACCCGCTTGGTGATCCGCGTGCACTGCCAACGCCCCCAGATCGCAAACAGGACCTGGACGGTGGTGATGAGCATCATCGCCCCGCCGACGAACCACAGCAGCCGCTTGGGCGTGGGCAGCGCGTCCGGCTCGATCCCCAGCGCCTCGGCGATACCGCTCGGCCCCGGGTTGTCCGTCAGCACGTAATCCAGCGCCACCTTCGTCGAGACCGGCAACAACAGCCCCATCGCCACCGAGATGCTCAGCGTCAGCAGGCTCAGCAGCACCGTCAGCCGGTGACCGACCAGCAGCCCCCAGAACTGCCGGAACAGACCCACAAAGCTCCGACGCGCCCGCGCCGACTTCTTCTTCTCCGCCTTCTCGTTGACGTGGTCCGAAACCCGTTCCCGGTTACCCGCCTGCTTGCGCTTGCGCAGGTACTCGCGGAAACGAATGCGGCTCGATCGCTTTTGTCGGGGCATCGGGGGATCCTAGGTCGCCGCCCGCTTGTGATCGGCCGCCCCCCCGCGTAGCTTGTCGCTCATGCCCAAGCTCGCCCTCCACTGGCAGATCATCATCGGCCTCCTGCTCGGCGTCGTCGTCGGGCTCGCGATCAACCTCGCCTGGGATCAGGGGACCTGGCGCTCCCTTGGCGTTGACGACCCCGCCCTCTGGCTCTCCGGCGCCGACCCCGCCACGCCCCCCGAGGGCCTCGACCTCGACCAGATCCCCGCCTCCGAACGCCTCGCCAGCTTCCCCAACGCCGAGGCGGACCTCGGCGCCCGCGCCGCCCGCTTCGTCCGAAACCTCAACGACTTCGTCGGCGAACTCTTCCTCCGCGGCCTGCGCTTCATCGCCGTCCCCATCGTCCTCTTCAGCCTCATCGTCGGCGCCTCGAGCCTCAACGACCTCTCCAAGCTCAGCCGCATCGGCGGCAAGACCATCGCCATCTACATCGCCACCACCGGCGTCGCCATCACCGTCGGCCTCCTCCTGGCCAACCTCATCCAACCCGGACGCTTCGTCAGCGAGGAAACGCGCGACGGGCTCGTCTCCACCTACGGCCTCGAGGCGGAGGGCAAGATCCAGGCCGCCCAGGCCCCCGACATCTGGGACACCGTCCTCAACATCGTCCCCAAGAACCCCTTCGAGGCCGTCGCCGCCGGCAACATGCTCCAGGTCGTCTTCGCCGCCCTGCTCGTGGGCGTCTGCCTCACGCTCATCAAGAAGGAGAAGGCCACGCCCGTGATCGCGTTCTTCGACGCCATGACGGACGTCGTGATCAAGATCGTCAACCTCGTGCTGATGCTCGCGCCCTACGCCGTCTTCGCCCTCATCGCCGACAAGATCGCCGACCTCGGGCTCGACGTCCTCAAGGCCCTGGCCGTCTACTCCCTCGTCGTCGTCCTCGGCCTGGGGGTCATGGTCTTCGCCATCTACCCCATCGGCTTCCGCCTGCTCGCCCGCGTCCGCTACGGACGCTTCTACAAGGCCATCAGCCCCGCGCAGCTCCTCGCCTTCAGCTCCGCCAGCTCCTCGGCCACCCTCCCGGTCACCATGGAATGCTGCGAGGAACGCCTCGGCATCAAGGAAGAGGTCAGCGCCTTCGTCCTGCCCATCGGCGCCACCATCAACATGGACGGCACCGCCCTCTACCAGGGCGTCGCCGCCGTCTTCATCGCCCAGCTCTACGGCCTGGACCTGGGCGTCGCCGACCAGCTCACCATCGTCCTCACCGCCACCCTCGCCTCCATCGGCACCGCGGGCGTCCCCGGCGTCGGCATGATCATGCTCGTCATCGTCCTCCAGAGCGTCGGCCTCCCCCTCGAGGGCATCGCCGTCATCCTCGGCGTGGACCGCATCCTCGACATGTGCCGCACCGTCTGCAACATCACCGGCGACGCGATGGTCTGCACCCTCGTCGCCAGCAGCGAGAACGCCATCGAGAGCGAGGAACAGGTCGAGGCCCGACTCCGCGCCGCCGCCGAGTCCGGGCTCGACGAGCACCCGCTCGAAGAGGATCAACGCGAAGAGGCCGCGGGCTAGCTCACGCCAGCGCCAGCGATTCCAGATCCTTGTGCAGCGCGATGATCCGCTCGAACATCGAGCGCGCCCCCGCGAAGACCGAGTCCTTCTCCGGCTCGGTCAGCGGGTAGTCCGCCAGGCGGACCTTCCAGGCGTCCCAGAGCGGACGCTGCTCCTTGCCGTACGGGTCGAGGTACCGGAAGCCGTCCTCCCCCTCCACGCCCCACGCCTTCTTCAGCTTCATCGCGACGAACCGGTTCCCGTTGTTGGCGCCCTCGCGCACGTAGTGCAGCCCGAAGAGCGCGTGCGGATCCGTGCGGGCCAGCGTCTCGACGTGCTCGATCATCCTCTGCGCCGCGTCGGTCGCCTCGATCGCGTCCACGTCCACGCCGAAGTGCTCCAGATCCGCCCGCAGGTACTGCTCCTGCAACTGGCGGTCCGAAACCAGGTCGTTGATGATCGGCGTCGTCGCCCGAGCCTCAACCAACGCCGCGTCCAGGGCCCGGTTCACCACCCACATCTGCTTGAGCAGCTCGACGTACCCCTCCCGGCTCATCTCCCCCTTCACCATCGCCTGCGGCACCTTGTCGTGCTCCGCCTGCTCGTGCAGATCCCAGTTGTCCTCTTTCAGACGCTGGGTGATCGGGCGGGTGTCCACCGCCGGGACGTTCGCCGCCCCTCGCATGAACGGGCAGGCCGAGACGGACGCGTTCGGATCAGTTGAGGACATCGTCGGGCTCCGCAGGGTCCGGCCTCGCTCGCCGGACGCCGTATTGAGACTGGTTCTCAATCATTGCGTCGCGATTCACCCCGTCAAGCCCGACGCTCCTTCCCCCCGAATCTCCCCTCCCCACCACCACGCGTGCGCAGTCGCCGACATCCCAAAGGGTTGCGTCAATCGCCCCCAGACCCGACAATCCCGCCAGGGCCGTGCGGTTCGGCCGCTCCGGGGATTCCGAGTCGGCATGGGCACGCAGGACGTCAAACAAGGTTCGGGGGAGGAGCGCCGACTCTTCATGCAGCGGCTCCTGGCGGACCTGCGCGCCCTCGAACGCATGCTCGACGAGGGGCTCTTCGAGTCCGGCGCCCGACGCATGGGCGTCGAGCAGGAACTCGCCCTCATCGACGACGCCGACCAGCCCGCCCCCGTCGCCACCCGTGTCATGCCCCTCATCGACGACCCCCACGTCACCCACGAGCTGGGCCAGTTCAACCTCGAATACAACTGCGACCCCATCACCCTCCGCGCCGGCGCCCTGGTCGAACTCCGGCGCCAGCTCGAGCACGCGCTCCACGTCGTCCGGGAAGGGTGCGCCAAGGTCCACGCCCGCCCCCTCCTCACCGGCATCCTCCCCACCCTCCAGCTCGCCCACCTCTCACACGAGAACATCGTCCCCAAGCCCCGCTACCACGAGCTGGACCGGAAGATCCGCGAGCTGCGCGGCGGGCACTACGAGCTGCGCATCAAGGGCATCGACGAGCTGACCGTCCAGCACGACTCGATCATGCTCGAAGCGCTCAACACCAGCTACCAGCTCCACTACCAGGTCGACCCGGACGAGTTCGCCCTCGCCTTCAACGCCGCGCAGGCCGTCGCCGGGCCCGTGCTCGCCGCCTGCTGCAACTCCCCCGTCCTCTTCGGCAAACGCCTCTGGCGCGAGACGCGCATCGCCATCTTCCAGCAGGCCGTGGACACCCGCTCGGAATCCAGCCCGCACGAACGCGAACTCCTCGCCCGGGTCCGCTTCGGCGAGAAATGGTGCAAGACCTCCGTCCTCGAACTCTTCAAGGATGACGTCGCCCGGTTCCGCATCATGTTCGGCGCCGAGCGCGACGAACGCCCCGGCGACATGCTCGACCGGGGCGAGATCCCCAAGCTCATCGCCCTCCAGACCCACAACTCCACCGTCTACCGCTGGAACCGGCCCTGCTACGGCATCACCGACGGAAAGCCCCACCTGCGCATCGAGAACCGGTACATCCCCTCCGGCCCCACCATCGCCGACGAGGTCGCCAACACCGCCCTCTGGATCGGGCTCATGTCCGCCATCCCCCGCGCCTTCCCCGACCTCACCGAGCACCTGGCCTTCGAGGACGCCGCGACCAACTTCGTCGCCGCCGCTCGACTCGGCCTCGACTCCCAGATGGTCTGGCTCGACGAACGCTCCATCCCCGCCCACACCCTCGTGCGCGACATCCTCCTCCCCCTCGCGCGGGAGGGGCTCGGCGCCCTCGGCCTGCAATCCGACGAGATCGACCAGTCCCTCTCCATCATCGATCAGCGCGTCGATTCCCGACAGACCGGGGCGCACTGGATGCTCGCCTCCGTCGCGGCGATGCGCGGCGAGGGCACCCGCGCCGAGCGCCTCGGCGCCCTGACCGCCGCCACCGCCAGCCGCCAGCTCGACGGACGCCCCGTCCACACCTGGCCCCTCGCCACCCTCTCCGACTCCGGCTCCTGGGAGCGCAACTACCAGACCGTCGGGCAGTACATGGTCACCGACCTCTTCACCGTGCAGGAGGACGAGCTGATCGATCTGGCCGCCTCCATCATGGACTGGGAGAAGGTCCGGCACGTCCCCGTCGAGGACACCGAGCACCGCCTCGTCGGCGTCGTCTCCTACCGCGAACTCCTCCGCCTCCTCGCCGACCCCAAGAAGGACACCGAGACCGTCGCCGTCGGCAAGGTCATGCGCCGCGACCCCGTCTGCGTCTCCCCCGACACCACCACCCTCGAGGCGATCGAGATCATGCGCAAGCACTCGATCTCCTGTCTCCCGGTCACCACGCCCGATCGCAAGCTCGTCGGCATCGTCACCGAGCACGACTTCATGCGCATCGCCGGGCAACTCCTCGAGGGCTCCCTGCGCCAGCACTCGACCAACGGCGCCGCGCCCCCCGAGGACGCCCCGTGACGCCCGGGGCACACCCGATCCGCGAAACCCTGGTCCGTGACCGCCTCATCGGGCGCTTCTCCGGACGCCACGACGGTCCCCGCCTGATCGTCGTCGGGGCGTTGCACGGCAACGAGCCCGCCGGCGCCATCGCCGCCCGGCGCGTCCTCTCCGCCCTGGAGCACGCCGACCCGGACGCCATCGCCGGCTCTCTCGTCGCCCTCGTGGGCAACCTGCGCGCCTGCAACGACCCCAACCCCGACACCCGCTACATCGAGACCGACCTCAACCGCGCCTTCACCCCCCACCACCTCCAACGCGCCGCCACCCTGCCCGACGACGACCTCGGCCCGGAGGAACTCGAACTCCGCGACCTGACCCGCCTGCTCGACCGGGAGATCACCGACCGGCGCACCGTCCTCGTGGACCTGCACACCACCAGCGCCCCCTCCCCTCCCTTCATCGCCATGGAGGACACCCTCGCGGCTCGGCGCGTCGCCCGGTCCCTCCCTCTCCCCATCATCCTCGGCCTGGAAGAGGAACTCCCCGGCCTGCTCTTCGACTACGTGACCAACCACCACCGGATCGTCTCCTTCGTCGTCGAGTCCGGTCAGCACGACGACCCCGAGAGCGTCACCGGGCACGAGGCGGTCATCTGGACCCTGCTCGACGCGCTCGGTGTCCTCCCCATCGAGGGCGGACCCGTCGCCCACCAGACCGACCCGCGCCAGGTGCTCCGCGCCGCCGCGGGTGAGCTTGGCGCCCGCGTCTTCGACGTCCGCCACCGCGAGGCGATCATCGACGAGGGCTACCAGACCCTCGAACAGCGGGGCGCGTTCGAACGCGTCACCCGCCACCGCACGCCCATTGCGCACCAGGGCGGACGCACCCTCACGCCCCCCATCTCCGGGCAGCTCTTCATGCCCAACCGCCAGCCCATCAAGCAGCTCGGCGACGACGCCTACTTCATCGTCCGCGAGCTGAGCCCCGGATGGCTCGGCCTCTCGGCCCGCCTGCGGCGCAGCCGGCGCCTCGAACGCTGGATCCCGCGCCTCCTCCCGGGGGTCCGCCGACGCCCCGGGCGCCCGGACGAACTCCTGGTCGCCCCCGACATCGCCGTCGTCCTCAAGCGCCAGCTCCTCCACCTCCTCGGCTACCGCCTGATCCGACGCTCGCACGTCCTGCACCTCTCCCGACCCGCCCGCGTCTGGGGCGCCCTCCGCGCCCTCGTGCACGCCGCCTTCACGCTCGCCGGAGGCGCCTTCCGAGGAGGAGAACGCGCGGCGTTGGGAGCCGAACGCGACGACGACTGGGTCATCACCCGACGCACCCTCGACCGCGACCCCCCGCCAGACAACCCCGGTACGCTCGGGGCATGCAACCGACGCTCCGACTGACCCTGCTCATCGCCCTCGCCTGCCTTCTGCCCGCGTGCGCGCGCCACGCCCCGCGCCTGGACACGTCGGGCGCGTCGCACGCGACGTTCGAGCGAGAGGCCGTCGCCGCGGACCACCCGCTCGCCTCGCAGGCCGGGGCGGAGATCCTGGCCGGGGGGGGCAACGCGGTGGACGCGGCGGTCGCCACGAGCTTCGCCCTCTCGGTGGTCCGCCCGTACTCCTGCGGGATCGGGGGGGGCGGGTTCATGGTGATCCATCTCGCCGCGCGCGACGGGCGGCCCGCCACCCAGGTGGCGCTCAACTACCGCGAGACTTCGCCCGCCGGCGTCACCCCCACGCACTTCGAGTCGCTCGACGATCTGCTGGCCAGCCGGTTCGGGGGACACAGCGTGGCGACGCCGGGCACGATCGTCGGCCTGCTGGGCGCGCTCGACCGCTACGGGAGTCTCGACCGGGAGACCGTCCTCGCCCCCGCGATCCGCCTGGCCCGAGCCGGGTTCCGGGCCGACGCGCACTACGTCTCCAGCGTGACCCCCCTGATCGAGCGCTTCCGCGCGACCCCCGGCTGGACGAGCCGTTTCGCGTTCGTCTGGGAGCGGTACCTGCTGGAAGGGCGCGTGCGCGTGGGCGACCGCATCCACGTCCCCGAGCAGGCCCGGGCGTTCGAGCTGCTGGCCCGCGAGGGCGTGCGGGCGTACACGCACGGGGAGATCGGGCGGGCGATCGTCGAGAGCGTGCGCGCCGACGGGGGCCTGCTGAGCCGGGCGGACCTGCGGGCGTTCCACATGGAACAGGTTCCGCCTGCGCGCGCGCAGATCGCGGGACTCGAGTTTGTCGGCATGCCGCCCCCCTCCTCGGGGGGCGTGACCATGTTCGAGGCGCTGCGTCTGCTGGAGGAGGTGGGGTACGACTTCTCACAGCCCCTGGAGACCCCGCAGCAGGCGCACCTGGTCGCCGAGGCGCTCAAGCACGCCTTCGCCGACCGGGCCGAGTGGTTCGCGGACCCGGCGTTCACCGATGTGCCGGTCGAGCGTCTGCTCTCGGACGCGTACATCGCCTCGCTCGCCGCCCGGATCGACCCGGAGCGGACCGGGCCGCCGAGCCGGTACGGGTCGCACGCCCCGATCGTGGAGGACGGGGGGACGAGTCACCTGAGCGTTGTGGACCGGTGGGGGAACGCGGTGGCGTGCACGGAGACGATCAACCTGATCTTCGGGTCGCTCGTCGCGGTCCCGGAGTTCGGGTTTGTGCTCAACGACCAGATGGACGACTTCCTGACGCGTCGGGGTCAGGTCAACGCGTTCGGGCTGGCTCAGTCGGTGCGCAATCTTCCCGAGGCGGGCAAGCGTCCGCTCTCGAGCATGTCGCCAACGGTGGTGCTCGATGGGGACGAAGTCCGCCTGGTTGCCGGGGCGTCGGGCGGGCCGCGCATCATCACGGGGACGATGCAGGCGATCATGCGCGCGTTGGCGGGGCGTGACGCGATCACGAGCGTCTCGGCGCCCCGCCTGCACCACCAGTGGGTCCCGGACCGACTGGACCTGGAGCCGGGGGCGCTGGGGGGGGCGGCGCGTGGAGCGCTGCGCGCGATGGGGCACGAGCTGGGCGAGCGAGGGGAGATCGGGAACGTGCAGCTCATCCGGAGATCGGGAGCGGCCTGGGACGCGGCCTGCGACCCTCGCAAGGGGGGGCGTCCGAGCGGGCGCTGATCGGGGCGAACGCCCCGGATCGATCCGGGGGAGCGGGCGACCTAGCTTTCCCCTCGTGAGCGCGATCCGAGGCGAATCCGTCCCCCCCACCACCCTGCCCGGGGCCGGAGCGATCGGGCGCGAGCGCACGCGGGCGGGAACCGCCATCGGCGTCCACAGCGTCTGCGATTTCTTCTCGTTCATGGCCGTCTCGCTCCTTCCCCTGCTGGCGACCCGGCTGGAGCTGGCCAACGAACAGATCGCGCTGCTGCTGGGGCTCGGCTCGGTCACGAGCGGCGTGGTTCAGCCGGCGGTGGCCTGGGTGAGCGATCGGTTGGACACACGCTGGTTCGGCACCATCGGGCTGACGGTCGCGGTGCTGTGCGTCTCGCTGATCGGACGGGCGGAGAGCTTCGGGCAGTTGCTGTTCCTGCACGGGCTGGGGGCGGCGGGGATCGGGGCCTTTCACCCGCCCGCGGCGGCGTGCGTCGGTCAGCTCGCGGGGGTGAAGCGGTCCTTCGGCGTGGCGCTCTTCTTCCTCGCGGGGATGCTCGGTGGCGTCGGGGGGAACGTGCTCACGCCGCGGATCGTGGACGCGTTCGCCGGGTCGAGGCCGATCGCGCACGACGTGGGCGTCCCGGCGTTTGCGTGGGCGCGTCTGGTCTGGCTGGAGCCGGACGTGGCGTACGGCCTGCGTTCGCTGACGTGGATGATCGTCCCGGGGATGATCGCGGTGGTGGCGTTGGGGTGGGCGATCCATCGCGTCCCGCACCGGCATCACGCGGCGCACGAGGCGCACAACAACCTCAGCCGGAAGGAGAAGCGGGCGAGGTGGCACGCGGTCTGGATCCTGTATGCCGCCAACGTGCTGCGCTTCAGCGTGAACATGGCGCTGGTGTACCTGCTGGCGCAGTGGGCAAAGCTGCACGTGCTGGACCGGAACAGCGTGGGGGAGATGACCGACGCGCTGGGGCTGGAGGCCTCGGCGCTCAACGGGCCGCTGCAGGGGATGATGCAGGTGGGGATGGGGGGCGG
>MRWG01000990.1_pt1 | contig 21657 bp, 18 predicted proteins | sample 1013341 | NCBI WGS metagenome assembly MRWG01 (sample SAMN06117577, study PRJNA244670) | biofilm metagenome | biome: Water; feature: Cathode Biofilm; material: Biofilm; isolation source: microbial consortium enriched at the cathode of a solar microbial fuel cell | place: USA: District of Columbia ... | reverse complement strand
GACAGCGTCATCAGGCCGTTGATCATGCCGCCCCAGGAGGGCATCCACAGCATGATCGAGAAGGTCATGCCCAGGGTCTGCGCCCAGTCGGGCAGGGCGGTGTAGTGCAGGTGGTGGGGCCCTGCCCAGATGTAGAGGAAGATCAGCGACCAGAAGTGCACGATCGACAGCCGGTAGGAATAGACCGGCCGGTTGGCCTGCTTCGGCACGAAGTAGTACATGATGCCCAGGAAGCCGGCGGTGAGGAAGAAGCCCACCGCGTTGTGGCCGTACCACCACTGGGTCAGCGCGTCCTGGACGCCGGCGAACAGCACGTAGCTCTTGCTGCCGGCCAGCGAGACGGGCAGCGCCAGGTTGTTCACGATGTGCAGCATCGCGATGGTGACGATGAAGGCCAGGTAGAACCAGTTGGCCACGTAGATGTGCGGCTCGCGGCGCTTCATCAGGGTGCCGAGGAAGACCAGCAGGTAGACCACCCAGACGATGGTCAGCCACAGGTCGACGTACCACTCGGGCTCGGCGTATTCCTTGGACTGGGTAACGCCCAGCACGTAGCCGCTGGCCGCCAGCACGATGAACAGCTGATAGCCCCAGAACACGAACCAGGGCGCGTACTCGCCGGCCAGCCTTGCCCGGCAGGTGCGCTGCACCACGTAGAACGAGGTGGCGATCAGCACGTTGCCGCCGAAGGCGAAGATCACCGCCGAGGTGTGTACCGGGCGCAGGCGGCCGAAGTTGGTCCACGGCAGGTCGAAGTTCAGCACCGGAAAGGCGAGCTGGGAGGCGATGGCGACACCGGCGAGCAGGCCCACAACGGCCCAGAACAGCGAGGCGATGGTGCCGGCGCGGATGATCGCGTTGTTGTAGCGGGTGCCGTCCTCGACCTCGGCGCTGCCCGCGGCGTCGTCATAGTGGCGCCTGATCATCCAGAAGATGCCGAGCCCGCAGAAGGCGACGAAGAGATAGCCGTGGAACGCGATGGCGCCGTCCTGTGCCTTGGCGACCAGGAACAGCCCCAGGATGCCGGCCAGCGCCAGCGCCAGGCCTGCCACGAGGGTCAGAGGTGCCGGGCCGGATGCCTCGGTTGAATTGCTCATCAGATGCCCCAATCAGAGTCTAAACCGGAGTCCATAGTACCGGCAGCCGCAATTGCCCCTGCCGGCTCCTTAGCCACGGCAGGCCTCTTGGGAGGCGTTGGGAATCACGGCTTCCTGGCGTGGCCCTCTCATGGCAGGCCCCCCGGCCTTTGCCATTGATCCAGGTCAAACCCGGCCGGCGCGCTTCCCCTGCCGTTTCGGCCCCGCCCCGCAAACCCGCGGGTGCTGCGCGAATCGGAGATATTTTGCCGGGGCCGGGCCTAGAATGCTAAATCCTGAGCCCAACTGCGACAGAAAGCCGCTGAAAACCCTGGTATCCCACGGGAATTAGCGCACGAATAGAAAGTGAGTGCCAAAACTGTGCCCTCAGATAGAGCCGCCGAGCCCGTGAAACCCGCCGCCGCGCCGGTGGCGCCGCGCAAGCCCCACCGGGTGACCCTGCACGGGCAGACCCGCGAGGACCCCTATGCCTGGCTGCGCGCCGACAACTGGCGCGAGGTGATGCGCGATCCCAGTCTGCTCGACCCGGATATCCGCGCCTACCTGGAGGCCGAGAACGCCCATACCGATGCGGCCATGGCGCCGACCGAGGCCTTGCAGGCGCAGCTCTTCAAGGAGATGAAGGCGCGCATCAAGGAGGACGACAGCTCGGTGCCGAGTCCCGATGGGCCCTATGCCTATTACCAGCGCTTCGAGACCGGCGGGCAGCACCCGGTGTTCTGCCGCTGTCCCGCCGGGGCCGACCACGGAACCGATCAGGCGCCCTTTCCCGGTGAAGAGATCCTGCTCGACGGCAACCGCGAGGCCGAGGGCGAAAGCTTCTTCCGGGTCGGCGCCTGCGAGCACAGCCCGGATCACTCTCTGCTGGCCTACTCGGTCGACCGCAACGGTTCGGAACTTTTCCGCATCAACGTGAAGGAACTGGCCGGCGGCACGCTGTTGGACGATGTGCTGGAGGAGGCGCAGGGCAGCCTGGTCTGGGCCAACGACGGCAGGACCCTGTTCTATGCGACCCTCGATGCGGAGCATCGCCCCTCGAAGGTCTGGCGCCACCGCCTCGGCGACGACCAGAGCAAGGACGTGCTGGTCTACGAGGAGGCCGATCCCGGCTTCTTCGTCAGCCTGGCCAAGACCGAGAGCGAGCGTTTCATCGTCATCGCGGCGCACGACCACACCACCTCGGAAGTGCGCGTCGTCGATGCCGACCATCCCGACAGCCCGCCACGGCTCATCGCGCCGCGCGAGCGCGACATCGAGTACGAGGTCAGTGACCACGGCGACCGTTTCCTCATCCTGACCAACGCCGACGGCGCCATCGACTTCAAGATCGCCGAAACGCCCCTCGACAGCCCGGGGCGCGAGTCCTGGCGCGACCTGGTGCCGCATGTCGAGGGCCGCCTGATCCTGGGCCTCGAGATCTTCAAGGACTATCTGGTCCGCCTGGAGCGCGAGGCGGGCCTGCCGCGTCTCGTGGTCACCGCGGCCGCCGGCGGCGCGGAACATGCGATCGAATTCGACGAGGAGGCCTACTCCCTCGGTCTCGTACCGGGCTATCTCTACGACACCGCGAGCCTGCGCTTTGCCTATTCCTCGCTGACCACGCCGCAGCAGGTCTACGACTACGACATGGCGACGCGCGCCCGCGTGCTGCGCAAGGAGCAGGAGGTGCCCAGCGGCCACAACCCGGCCGACTACGAATCCCGCCGCATCCTGGCGCGCGGCCATGACGGTGCGGAGGTGCCGGTCTCGCTGGTATACCGCAAGGACACGCCGCTCGACGGTTCGGCGCCGGTCCTGCTCTACGGCTACGGCTCCTACGGCATGTCGACCCCGGCGGCCTTCGTGACCAACCGCTTCAGCCTCATCGACCGCGGCTTCGTCTATGCCATCGCCCATATCCGCGGCGGCACCGACAAGGGTTACGGCTGGTACCTCGAGGGCAAGCTGGAAAAGAAGACCAATACCTTCAAGGATTTCATCGCGGCGGCCGAGGGACTGATCGATCTCGGCTACACCCGGGCCGGGCAGATCGTCGGCCACGGCGGTTCGGCCGGCGGTCTCCTCATGGGCGCGGTGGCGAACATGCGCCCGGACCTGTTCCGCGGCATTGTCGCCGAGGTGCCCTTCGTCGATGTGCTGACCACGATGTGCGACAAGGACCTGCCGCTGACCCCGCCGGAATGGCCGGAGTGGGGCAATCCGCTGGAAAGCGCCGAGGCTTTTCGCACCATCGCCGCCTACTCGCCGGTCGACAACGTCGAGGCCAAGGCCTATCCGGCGATCCTCGCGACGGCGGGGCTCACCGACCCCCGCGTCACCTACTGGGAGCCGGCCAAGTGGGTCGCCAAACTGCGGGCGACCAAGACCGACGATAACCTGCTGCTGCTGCACACCGTGATGACGGCAGGCCACGGCGGCGCTTCCGGGCGCTTCGACAAGCTGCACGAGGTGGCGCTGGCCTACGCTTTCGCCCTGCTGGTCTGCGGCAAGGCATAGAGGCAGGAGTCATTCCGACAGGGGCGGGAGATGGTCTTGAAGATGTATGATCTCGCGGCGGCGGATCCGCGGCTGCGCTTCAGTCCCTATTGCTGGCGCAGCAGAATGGCGCTGGCCCACAAGGGCCTCGGGGTGGAAACGATTCCCTGGCGCTTCACCGACAAGGACGCCATCGCCTTTTCCGGGCAGGGGCGCGTGCCGGTGCTGGTCGACGGCGACACCGTGGTCGCCGATTCTTGGGAGATCGCCGCCTACCTGGATAAGGCCTATCCGGACCGGCCGGCGCTTTTCGGCAGCGACGACGCCCGCGGTGCCGCGCTCTTCGTGAAGCGCTGGACCGAAGGCCAGCTGCACCCGGCCCTGGTGCGCCTCATCGTCGCCGACATCGTGAAGATCCTCGACCCGAAGGACGCCGGCTATTTCCGCGAGAGCCGCGAGAAGGCGCTCGGCGCCCGGCTGGAGGACTATGTCGCGGCCAGAGCGGACAACCTGAAGCGCCTGCACGAGGTGCTGGCGCCGCTGCGCTTCACCGTGAAGGACATCCCCTTCCTGGGCGGCGAGCGGCCGGCCTATGCCGACTACATCGTCTTCGGCGCCCTGCAGTGGGCGCGCTGTTCCTCGCCGCAAGACCTCTTGGAAGACGACGACCCGGTGGCCGCCTGGTTCCGGCGCCTGCTCGATCTCTACGACGGTCTCGGCGCCAAGGCACCGCGCCCCGCGGGAGCCTGATCAAGGAGTCCGCGCGGCCGGTTTGCCGGAAAGGGGACGGACGGAGTGACTGAGACAACCCGGCGGGACATTCTGGTCCGGCGCATCATTCTGCTGGAAGGCCTTGCCAACCTCATTGTGTTGCTGGCGAAGCTGACTGTCGGCCTCACGACCGGGTCGCTCGCGGTACTGGGCGATGCCGTTCACTCGCTGACCGACGTTACCAACAACGCGGTCGCCTGGGTGGTCATCAAGCTGTCGAGCCAGCCGCCGGACCGCGAACACCCCTACGGTCACCGCAAGTTCGAAACCCTGGCGGTCTTCGGGCTGGCGACGTTGCTCACGGTGCTGGCTGTCGAATTGGCGTTGCACGCCATCAGGCGTGGTGCGGAGGCGCCGCTGCATGATCCCTGGATGCTGGGGGTCATGCTGGGGGTTCTTGCGGTCAACGTCACAGTTGCGAGTTGGCAGCGCTATTGGGCGCGGCGACTCGACTCGGACATTCTGCTGGCCGACGCCAATCATACCTTTGCCGATGTGCTGACCACCGTCGTGGTCATCGGCGGCTGGCAGCTTTCGGCCCTTGGCTATCCCTGGCTCGACAGCGCCTGTGCGCTGGCGGTTGCCGGGCTGGTGCTCTACCTGGCCTATGGGCTGTTCCGGCGGGCCTTTCCGGTGCTGGTCGACCGCTTCGTCGTGGCGCCGGAGGAACTCGCCGAGACGGCGATGCGGGTGCCCGGCGTGCGCGGGGTGCGGCGCGTCCGCTCACGCTCCCTGGGCAAAACGTTGACCGTGGACATGGTGATCACGGTCGATCCGCAGCTCGCGACCAGCGAGGCGCACGGCATAGCCGATGCCGTCGAGCGGCTGCTGGAGGAGCGTCACCAGGTGCGGGATACCTCGATCCATATCGAGCCCGACGGCTAGGGCGGAAGCTCCGCCCGGCAGCGTCAGAAGCGCCAGCCGATGGCGGCGCGAAACAGGCCTTCGCTATTCTCGAAGCCTTCCGGGCCGGTGCCCGTTGCCAGGCTGCTGTCCTCGTATTCCGTGTAGCTGTATTCCAGGCGGGCGAACAGGTCCTCAGAAATGGGCAGTTCCAGGCCCATGCCGAGACGCAGGCCCAGCAGGAACTCGTCCTCTTCGAAGTGGTTGCCCGTCGTCGTGACCTGGGTGTTGAACTTGCTGTACATCACGCCCGCTCGGCCATAGGCCAGGGCGCCGCCGGGCAGCACGTAGCCGGCGCGTAGCGCGGCGCCGAAGCCCCCCTCCTTGTCGACCTCGAAGACTCGCCCGGTCGGCTCACGCTCTCGCTCCCAGGTGACGTCGCTCAACTCCGCTTCCGCTTCCGCACCAAGGTAGATGTTGTGCCACACGGCGCCATAGCCTGCGAACAGGCCGCCGGACGCGCCGCCTTCGCCGGCGTCGACCTGCAGCAGGCTGCCGGCCTCCCGGTCGCCGGTGTTCTTGCTGTTGAGCCGGTCATGACCGCCGCCCAGGCCGATGTAGAAACCCGCGGGGTCGGGCGCCGGCTGCTCCTCCGCATCATCGGTCTCCGCCGCGCCGCCGGGCAGGCGGTAACCGACGCCCAACCGCACCAGGCTTTCATTGTTGGCGAAGTTGTCGCGGCCGTCGCTGAAGGTGATGTCGTAGTCCTCGTAGTCGGTATAGCTGTAGTCGAGACGCAGGAAGAAGTTGCCGGTCAACGTAGTTTCGCCGCCGAGCCCGAAACGCAGGCCGGTCAGTGTTCGGGACTCGTCGTAGCTGTCGCCGCTCTCGACGTAGTTCGTGTCGAAGCTCGTCTCCACGACGCCGAAGCGCCCATAAATCATGGAGTCGTCGTTCAGCCAGTAGCCGACAATCGGACCGGCGGCGATCGACCAGTCCTTGCTTACCGAATAGACGCGCCCGCCCATGTCGCGCGCATGGGCCCAGTCGACATCGCTGATCTCTGCATCTACTTCCAGGCCGAACTGCCAGTCGCCGGCCCGCACGCCGTAACCTGTAAAGGCGCCGCCGCCGAATCCGAAATCCGCGAGTTCGCTGGTCAGGCTGCCGGCCCCGCGCGGGCCCGCAAGCTCGGTGCCCAGGTTCGAGAGACTGCCCTGCAGGCCGCCGTAGAGGCCGCCGAGATCGGCGATGATTTCCGGACTGCGGCTCAATTCGCCCTCGTCATAGGCGGGCGACAACTCGGCGCCGAGCGAGAAGAAGACCTGGTGCTCGTCGTAGTCTTCGCTGGCCACGGTGGAGTCACGCAGCAGGAAGGAATAGTTCGTTGCCAGGAAAAAGTTCGGCACGAAATAGTAGCGCGCGCCCAAGCCCAGGTCGAAGGTACTGTCCTCTCGTTTCAGCCCTTTGTAGTCGCTCTGGTAGTAGCCCATCGACGTCTCGAAGCTCAGATCGGGCCGCACCTGCTGGATGAGCGAGAGGCCGTAGCCGGTGCTGATGTAACCTGACGCGCCGCTGAGCGTGGTTTCCTGCAGGGAGCGGTCGACGAAGGCGCTGAGGCGAGTGGTCGCCTGCGGACGCCAAAGGGCCCGCAGCGCGAAGTCTAAGGCGGTCGTGGTGTCGAAAGTCGGGTCGTCGTAGGACTGCTGCAGCAGGCCGACGGCGCCCTCGATGTCGAGACTGCGGTCGGGCCGGTAGTGCAGGCCTGCGGCGGTGCTGAAGCCTTCGGAATCGCGTTCAAATCCGTTGTCGTCCCGGGCCTCATTGTAGTCACGCAGGTCGAAGAGTCCCTGTCCGAAGACCTCGTAGCCCGGGCTGAAGACGTAACCTACGCGCGCGCCGGCAGTGTAGAGGTCGCGATCGCGGTCGTCGTTGTTGATGCTGCCGCCCACGGCGCCGACGTCATCGAAATCCAGGCGCTCGAAAGTGGCGCCGGCGCGCAGCGTGACGTCGTCGAAACGGTTGGCGGTGCCGAGATAGGCCTGGCTGTCGTAGTACAGCGTCGGTTCGGTGCCGTTCACGTCGTCGGGGGACTGCCGCTCCTCGTGGTCGCGGCCGAAGCTGGCGCCGCCGAAGACGGACGACTGCGGGGTGATGCGGTAGGTCGTGTCCAGCCCGAAGTTGAAATCCTCGTAGTCTTCGCTGGTCTCGTCCCAGTAGCGCCCGATCTCGGCCGAGCCGAAGAGTTCCAGTTCGACCGGCAGGCCCTCGCTCGTCAGCGAGAGGCTGGGCGTCGCGATCGCCAGCCCGTCGCCAACCTTGTCGTTGCGGGTCGCGTAGACGTTGTCCGTGTAGCCTTGGGAGACGGTGACGTCTGCATCCAGGACGAAGGGGCCGAACCTGGTTCGACCGTCGTCCGGTATGATCACTGTGCCGGCAGGCGTCTCCGGCGCCTCGTCCGGGCCCTGCTGGGCCAGCTTCTCTTCATCAAGAACTGCCGGGGTGGGCGGTTCCTGCGCGTTGCCCGACGCGCTCCACCACAGGCATTGTGCCAGCAGGCAACCCGTTACCAACCAACGGTGCTTCGAAAACATAGGTTCCCCGTACTCTTTTATCTTTCCGGGCAATTACTGACCTACCCGGAGGCTTGCCTGGTCCCTAGCCGCCGGTCCCGCCGGTCCCGCCCTCGTGATCGTCTCCGCCCTCGTGATCGGTGTGGCCGTGTTCGGCGACGTCGCTGTTCGGTCGGCGGAAGACTCGGTCTTCGACCGAGTGGCCGGGGCTGGGCCCACCGCGTTCCAGATGACCGGGCCCGCGGTTGCCGCCGTGGCCATGTGGCCCGGGGCCGCGATGGCCGCGGCCTTCGGCGTGGTCTCCATCATCGTGGCCGCCGTCCTCGTGACCCCCATCGTCGTGACCCCCATCATCGTGGCCGCCGTCCACGTGGCCGCCACCACCGCCGCCGCCACCGCCACCGGCGTGACCTCCTCCGCCACCGCCACCGCCGTGACTCTGTGCCACGATAGCAGCGGCAGAAGGTGTCGGCGTTTCATCGGCAGACGCCGGCGCGACGAGGATGGGAGAAAAGAAAAGGGAAGCGAGCCACAGGCTCCGCCGCTGCGAATGTCGCGACATCTTCTGGTCCTCCGACTGTCCGCGGGCCTGCCCGGCGACCCTCAAGGAGCCGCTGGGCAGAACCGGGTTTATGGCGATGCGTTCGGTCAGTTGATGACCATCGGCACCGGAACGTTGTGGAGGAACTCAATCACCGCGCGGGCGTCATCGGCCGACTGCACGAAGTCGTCGATGCCGCCGGCGGTGCCGTCGGTCCAGTCCTGGCCGTCGAAGACCGCGTCCATGAGCACTTCGGTCACGGTTTCATAGACGCCGTCGCCGTCGGGGTCAGACAGATAGGTCACCGTCACGCCGGCATAGGCGTCGGTGCGGCTGTAGTCGTAGCTGGAGAAGTCGTAGTAGTCGATCGTTCCCGTTGCCACGTTGATCTCGTTCACACCGAGGATGTTATTGAGATAGACGACTTCATCGATGGAGAGCGCGCCGGTCTTGTCGGTGGCTGCGCCGAGCATAGAGGCGACGTCGAAGCCGTCGGGCAGACCGTCGATGGTACCGCCAGTCAGGAGATAGGTGTAGACGGCGAGGTTCTCCAGCGGCGAGTCGATGGTCGCGCCATCGACCACCAGCCGGCCGGCCTCGTCCAGCGTGACCACGGTGGCGCCATCCAGCTTGGTGATGACTTCGTCGAGCGCATGGACAAGCACCTGACTCGGTGCACGGCTTACGCTCGTGCGGCCCAGTTCAACCTCGACCACCAAGTCCTCGTATTCCGCCGGCAGTTCGCCGTCCTCGGTGAGCTGGATGACCGTGCCATCGGCCAGAACCGGCTGCACATGGCCGTTGGCATCCAGGATCGGCTCGCCGTTCTCGTCGCGCAGGATGATCCAGAGGTCGCCGTAGAGGTCGCCCTTCTTTGTACCCGCACCGGTCGGCCGGCCGCCGCCCTTGGAGTGGGGGTTCAGCTCACGGTTGCCCTGAGCCCAGGCCGGACGATCCGAATCGTCGTCACCGTCGTCTTCCAGGATGATGATGACGCGGCGGCCCTTGCCGCGGAATACCCGGTCCTCGAGGATCGACATGATGTCGTCGCCGCTGCTCTGGCCGCGCATCTCGCCGCTGCCGGCGCCACCGGCACCGCCCTGGCCACCGCCTTGCCCCTGGTTCTTGGCTCCGGCCGCCGCGGCAGAGGGCTGGTCGAGTTGCAGCCCGCCGTCATCGGAGGGGGCGAGCGCGAAGGGCGCGGCGACCAGTCCGAGGGCGAGGGCGGTGGTGGTGAAGAGGCGCGAATGCAAGGAAGAGGTTCTGATGTTCATAGCGCGTCCTTTCGTCTCGCTTGTTGCTTTCCCCAACTCTTGGCGCCTACCGGGGCAACGCCGGCCTGCCGCATTTTTTTGCTCTCGGCGGTGTGGGGGATTAGTCGTGTTGATTATTAAGGGAGGGCGTCGAGGAATCGAATGACATGGATCAATCGTTTGCACGCGCGAACCATTCTGTCGGAGATTCTTCCAGCCGGGCTGATAAACAGCCCGATTTCGGCCCATCTATGACGCAGACGATTGGCATCGCCACCAAGCGGCTTGGGACTCGCCAGCCAACCGTCTTGACTAGGCATACAGTCTGATTCAGTAGGTCACGGCCCGCCCCGGGCCAGGAAATTGTTCTGCGTTGCCTTCAGGTTTCCTCAGGGCGGTCCCATGTGTCGGCAGCGGTGCTCGGGTTCGAGGCGGCCGTCGTTGCTCGCCGGGCCGGCGTTCTCCCGCGGCGGCCTCGGTGTTGCTGCTCTGCTGACAGGAGGGCGGCAGGAGAGGTCTGCTAGGTTCCCGGCTTTCCCTTGCCGGAGTTTTGCAATGTCCGATCAGCAGACCGACTGCGGTGCCGCGTTCCGCGCACTGCACGAAGGTCCAGACCCCTTCGTCATTCCCAATCCCTGGGATGCCGGCAGCGCGCGCCTGCTCGCTTCGCTGGGCTTCAAGGCGCTGGCGACGACCAGCGCCGGTTTCGCCTTTTCCCTGGGTCGTCCCGAGGGCCTGCTGACGCGCGACGAGGTGCTGGCCCATTGCCGCGACATCGTCGGCGCGACCGCGCTGCCGGTCTCGGCCGATCTCGAAAAGGGATTCGGCGATGCGCCCGAAAGCGCGGCGGAAACCGTCCGCGCGGCCGCCGAGACCGGCCTGGCGGGCTGTTCCCTGGAAGATCACACCAACCGGCGCGACGATCCAATCTTCGACTTCTCCCTGGCGGTCGAGCGCATCGCCGCCGCCGCCGAGGCGGCGCGCGCCCTGCCGCAAGACTTCGTGCTCACCGCGCGCTGCGAGAACTTCCTCTGGGGGTGTCCCGACCTGGACGACACCCTGCGCCGCCTGCAGGCCTTCGAGCAGGCCGGCGCCGACGTGCTCTATGCGCCGGGCCTGCGCAGTCTCGAAGACATCCGCACGGTCTGCGCCGCCGTCGGCAGGCCGGTGAACGTGGTGATGGGGATGCCCGGGGCCGTCTTTACGGTCCGCGAGCTGGCCGGGGCCGGGGTGAAGCGCATCAGTGTCGGCTCGGCCCTCGCGCGCCTCGCCTACGGCGCCTGCCTTGCCGCGGCGCAGGAGATCGCGGCCGAGGGCAGCTTCGGCGCGCTCGCTTCGGCCGCCGGCTTTGCCGAATTCGAAGACCGCTTCAGGCCCTTCGTGAAATCCTGAAGTCTGCGCACTGACGGGCTTCAGGTTTCCTTCGGCAGATTCTCCGCACCGCTTGCCGGGACCGGGATCAGCGGAATGTTGTCCAGATCTGGCGCCGGTTCCGCCGCTGCGGGGGCCGCGGGCGCCGGTGCCGCTGCGGGGGCCTCAACGGCCTGCGGCGCGGCTTCCGTGCTGTCCGGCTGCGGCGGCTCGTTTGCGGCGTCACGCAGGCTGGCGCTGACCGCTTCGGCGATCTGCAGCAGCTTTTCCTGCGCCATGGTGCCGGTCAGGCTGTAGGCCATGTGGGCGTCCTGCCAGAAGAAGCGCGCGGCTGCGCCGTCGCGCGCGAAGGTGAAGCTGGTCTGGCCCGCCTTGCCCCCGCTGCGCATGGTGAGGGTCACACGCTGGCCGGTCTCGTCGCTGTACAGCAGCTGCGCGGCGGGGCGGCCGTCGGCGGTGGTCATCAGCCGCTCGCCGCTCAGGCGGAAGCCCAGCGCCGCCAGGTCCGGCATCGTCGTCGGGACGTCGCCGGGCTGCGAGGCGAGCCAGGCGGCGACCTGTTGCTCGCCGGCCTGGGTCGCGCCGGCCTGGGTCGCGCCGGCCTGGGTCGCGCCGGCCTGGGTCGCGACGAACTGGGCCGCGCCGGCCGGCTGCAGCGGCGCCTCGGCCGCCTGACGCGTCAGGCTGACCAGCGCGTCGTCGCGACCCGTGAAATGATCGAGGGCGAGCCAGCCGGCGGTGCCGGCGCTCAGCAGGATGGCGATGGAAGCGGCGAGGCAGCGCAAAATCATCGGGCGCCGCGTCTCGGGCGAGGGCCCGGCGCGCAGCTGTGCATCGAGCCGCGCGGCGAGTGTTTCCAGCTGCGGCGGCATTGCGTCGTCGTCGCGGTGCTTCGCGGGCGGCGAGTCGAAAAGTGCATGCAGGGCGATGTTCTGCTTGCGGTAGGCGGCCAGCCGGGCGGCCTCGAGCGGCCGTTCGGCCAGGTAGGCCTCGATGGCGGCCCGGCGGCGGCCGTCCAGCTGGCCGTCGACGTAGGCCTGCAGTTCGGCTTCGGGAACCGCGTTGTCGTTGCCGGGTCTGGCGTCGCTGGGCCGGATCGCTGTCATTGCACCTTCCGCAGGTTTGCCATCGGCGCGCCGTTCATCATGCGGCGCAGCGCCTCGCGCCCGCGCGACAGGCGCGACATGACGGTGCCGATGGGCACGTCCAGCGCTTCGGCGGCATCCTTGTAGGCGAGGCCTTCATAGCCCACCAGCAGGACCGCCTGGCGTTGTTCTTCGGGCAGCCGTTCCAGGGCGTCGGCGAGATCGTAGAGCTCGAGCTGGCCGTGCTGCGGTGCCGGCCGCGCCAGCAGGTTCTCCAGGACTTCTTCGGGCACCGTATAGCTCCAGCGCCGGCGCTCGGAGAGGCGGTCGATGTGGGCGTTGTGCAGGATGGTGAAGAGGTAGGCGCGCAGGTCGCGGATCTCCACCGCCGTTTCGCGCCGCGCCAGCGCGCGGCTCAGGCACTCCTGCACCAGGTCGTCGGCTTCCGCCGTGTTGCCCGCCAGCGCCCGGGCATAGCGCCTCAGGCCCGGGATGTGTTGCAGAACCGTCGTGTCCGTTGTCGCCACGTGCTGTGCCTCCGGCTGTTCGACCTGCGGCGGCGCGACTCCTTCGCTGCGGCCGGTAGGTTGAACGTAGGCAGGCTCCAGAGCGCTGTCGTGGAACCTTAAGGGGACCGATTTGTGGCGAATTCTGGGAGACTGCGGCCTACTGGCCGTTCTCCGCGGGCGGCACGGTCGGATCGGCGGGCGCCGGCTCGGGCGCCATCGCCGGCGGTTCGGCGCTTTGCGGCGTCATCGGCGCGGCACCCTGCTGCTGTTGCTGCATGGGCACCGGCGAGCTTTCCGAGGCCTGCTGCTCGTCGCAGGCGGCGAGGCCGAGCGCCAGAGCGGCGGCGGCGGCGCTGAGGAGAAGTGATTTCGACATCGTTTGCTTCCTCCAACAGAGAAACAGGACGGCAGTCGCAGGGTCCTGGCGGGCCTCGGGGGCGGGGCGGCGGCCGGTGCTAGGGGAGAGAGCTGCACCGGCCGCCTCTACGGGCCGTGAGGGAAGGGCACGCCCGCATTTGCATTGACCCGAGCGCGAAGCCGGCTGGGAGGGCCGGCTGCGGCCTGCGGCGTCCGGCACGCAATGCGAAGGGCGTCGCCGGACGCTTCACCCCCATAGACCGCGCGGGCCAAGCTTTATTCCCGCGGGTTTTTTGGCTGGGGCCGTGTCGCTGCAATGCTGCATAACTCTTTAACCTTCGGGTAAGTTTCACGGCCGAATGTAGAACACTGGCCCCGGCGCGAAATCTGGGGTTTCTTTTTGCGGCGGGTGGCGCCGAAGCAGCCGGGACAGGGATAAATGCGGTGGTTTGACGGGCTTGCAGCGGTGGTGCTGGCCGGGCTGGCGAGCTGGCTCGCGACCCTGCCCCTGTCGCGCGAGTTCGAGGGACCCGCCTACGATCTGCTGCTGCGCGCGCGCCATGAAATTTACGGCCAGAATTTCACGCCGCGCGGCGGCCGCCCGCCGGCCTCGCCGGTGGTGGTGGTGGCGCTGGACGAGGACACCGCGCTGCGCCCGCCTTTCGACCGCCTGCCGCAGGAGATGTGGACGCCGCAGATCGCCGAGGTGATGCGCGCCGCCCTGGAGGCCGGCGCCCACTTCATCGCGCAGCAGCAGGCCTTTGTCGCCAGCGCCGAAACCGCCGTCGAAGGATATGACGCCAACTATCTCGCGGTGCTGCGCGATGCCGCGCGCCAGAACCGCATCGTGCTGGGCCGCCGCGCGCCGGCGCCGGACCGCCTCGGCCCCGCGCCGCAGCATGCCGAAGCCGTCGGCGGCGACCGCAACGTACGCCACATCGCGCTCTATCCCGATGCCGACGGCGTGCTGCGCCACGCCGCGCTCTACGAGGCCCTGCGCGACCGCACCGGCGTGAACAGCCTCTATCCCTCCCTGGCGCTGGAGCTGGCGGCGCGGGTCATCGGCGAGCGCCCGCACCTGCGCGACGGCAGCGACCTGCTGCTCGGCCGCTATGTCGTGCCGGGCTCGCAGGACAACACCCTGCTGCTGAATTTCCAGGGCGGGAACGGCGGCATCCCGGTCTACTCGCTCGGCGATCTCTACGCCTGCGCGCAGGACGGCGACGCCGCTTTCTTCCGCAAGCACTTCGACAACAAGGTGGTGATCTTCGGGCGCACCAACGCGCCGCGCTGGCGCCGCGTGACGGCGGCCCGCTTTCTGGGCGTCGACCTGACCGACCGCTACGCCGAGCGCTGCCGCCTGCCGCTGATGCGGAGCCTTGCCGGCCGCGTGCCCGACGGCGATGGCGCCGGCACCCTGCCCGAGGTGCTGATCAGCGCGACCGCGGTGCGCAATCTGCTGATGCGGGAAGCGGTGAAGAGCCTGCCGCCGCTCGCCGTGATCGCCATCTGCGCGCTGCTGGCGCTGGCGGTGGCCTGGGCGGTGCTGCGCATTGCCCCCTACAGGGTCGGCGCCTGCGCCGTCCTGGTGCTGGGCGGCTGGGGCTATCTCGCCGTGGTCATGCTGGCGCGGGAGACCTGGCTCATGCCGCTGGTGCAGCCGGCCCTGGCGGTGGGCGTGGCTTTCGCCGCCGCCTGGGTCTATCGTTGGCTGCGGCGCCTGTAGCGCATCCGGTCCTGTTTGAGGCAGGTCAATGCCGCCGGCGCGCCAGAGGGCGATGCTGAGCGCCTGCCGTCGCGAAAAAGGAGCCGCCGGTCATGCCAGGAAAACCCCTCATGCTTCTCGCCGTGGTGGCGCTCGCGGCCGCGCTGGCGGTGCCGGTTGCGCCGCTGCACGCGCAGGATTCAGGCTGGGAGAGGGAACTGACCGAGCAGGTGCTGCGGGAATACGACTGTCAGGTCGCCTTCTTCAGCCAGGTGGCCGAGCGCCTCGTGAACGGCGAGCAGGTGGTGCTGGCGAAGGTGCACTGCCAGGACAAGCGGACCTTCGACGCCTACCGCGACAGCGCCTTCGAGCCCTTCGAGATCCACCCCTGCGAGAACCCTGAAAACCGGGTCTGCTGAGGCGATAGCCGTACCTAGTTGAAGACGCCCGGCAGGTCGCGCTCGGCGACCTGCGGCCGCAGCGCGGGCATCAAGAGGCGGAACGGCAGCAGCATGATGCCGGCCATCACCATCTTGGCCGCGAAGTCGCCCAGCGCCCAGGTGACCCAGGGCAGGCCGGTGGCGGCGAAGGCGATGGAAAAGAACAGCGCCGTGTCGACGATCGAGCCCAGCGTCGAGGAGACCAGCGGCGCGCGCCACCAGACGCCGCCGCGCAGGCGGTTGAAGACGGCGACGTCGAGCAGCTGGGCGACCAGGAAGGCGCTGCCCGAGGCGATGGCGATGCGCGGCGTCGCCAGCCAGATCGACAGCACCACGGCGAGCGCGAAGCCGACGCAGATGACCATGCGGGCGGCCTTGGGGCCGAGCGTGCGGTTGGTCAGGTCGGTGACCAGGAAGGCAACCGGATAGGTCAGCGCGCCCCAGGTCAGCCAGTCGTTGATCGGGAACTGCACCGCGTAGTTGGACAGCGCCACGATGCCGACCATGGCGACGATGCCGGCGGCGATGCCCTTGGGCGAGGAGACGAAATGCGGTGCGGTCATAGATCCTGGCTTTCGCGGCTGTGGTGCGGCGGTTTCCTACCAGACGGGGGCGGCCGAGGCCAGAACTTCACTCAGGCGATGAGGGGCAGGCGGGCATGGCGCCCCAGGGCCGCCGGGGCCGGCGGCAGGCCGAGCCAGTCGCCCGCGACTGTCGCATAGAGCCGGCGGAAATCCAGGGTCGGCCGCAGGTCGCCGCCTTCCAGGTCGTCGAGGCGGGGCTGGGCGCCGTAGAGCCCGCCGCGCAGGCGGCCGCCGAGCAGGAAATGCGGCGCGGCGGTGCCGTGGTCGGTGCCGCCGCTGGCGTTCTCGGCGACGCGGCGGCCGAACTCGCCATAGGTCATCACCAGGCAGCGCCGCCAGCAGCCAGCCTGGATCATGGCTTGGCGGAAGGCGGCCAGGCCGTCGGCCAGCTCGGCCAGCAGTGCGCCGTGGCGGTCCTTCTGCCGGGCGTGGGTGTCGTAGCCGCCGTGCTGCAGCTTCATCACCGAGGCCGGGGTGCCGGCGGCGATCAGGCCGGCGGCGAGGCGCAGCTGCGCGCCCAGGGCGCTCTTCGGGAACTCGCCCGCGAGGGCGGGGGCGGTCTCGAGGTGGCGGGCGATCTTCTCGGCGGCGCCCCGCATGCGCGCCCGGGTCGCCAGGATGTGAGCCAGCGCGGGATTGGCCGCGGCGGTCGCGCCGCTGCCCAGCAGCCCGCTTGCCTCTGCCAGCCGGCGAGGGTCGCGCAGCACCACCGGTGCCAGCGCGTCGCCGGCCAGCGGGCCTTCCGGCCCGCCCAGCACGATACCCTGGGGCGCGAAGCCGGGCGGCGGCGCCTTGGCCGCACCGCTTTCGGCCAGAACCCGGTGCAGCCAGCCGTCCCGCAGCGTCTCCTCGGCGGCCGAGGCGCTGTTCCAGATCTCGATGGAGCGGAAGTGCGAGCGGTTGGGTCGGGCATAGCCGACGCCCAGCGCCACCGCCAGTTCGCCGCCCTGCCAGGACGGCATCAACGGTTCGAGGGCGGGATGGAGTCCGAGGTTCTCGTCGAGCTGCAGGACCTTTTCGCGCGGCAGCGCGAGTGTCGGACGGTGCCGCACATAGACGGGATCGGCATAGGGCACCACGGTGTTGAGCCCGTCGTTGCCGCCGTTCAGTTCGACCAGGACCAGGACTGGCGGCGCCTCCGCCGCCCGCGCCAGCGGGACGCCGAGGGTGCCGGCCAGGGGCAACGCGGCGGCGGTCTTGAGAAGGTGGCGTCGGGTCAGGTTCGGCACGCCGTCCTCCCTACTTCAGCTGATAGGCGGGGTCGGCGAGCAGGCTGCGCACCAGGGCGCCGCTGGCCTGGCGGTCGAGCACCGCGCTGTCTACCGGCGGGATCGCCAGCAGCAACAGGCGCGCACCTTCAGCTTCTTGCCAGGGCGCCGGCAGGGCGGCGACCCAGCGGTCGAAGAAGGCGGCGCGATCCATACGTCCGCCGCCGCTCTTGCCGCCGGTTCTGGTGGCCACCTCCCGGGCGCTGCGCCCGGTGATCCGTGCCATCAGGGTCTGGCGGTCGAGCAGGCTGGCGCCGGTGATCCAGGCGGTGCCGCCCGGCCAGCCCTTCACATCCGGCGGGTTGAAGAGATCCTGGCCGAGCCGCCGGGTGAGCCAGGCGAGGTCGCGGGTGTCGTCGACCGGCAGGTCGAAGAGCCGCAGCGTGCCGATCACGAGATCAACAGGCGATTTCACCAGGCGGCCGCGGTTCTCAGCGGCCCAGAAGGCTTCACTGGTGAACAGCGCCGTCAGCAGCGGAGAGATCTCGTAGCCGGCGTTGCGGAAGAGGGCGGCGAGGCGCTCCGTTTCGGCCGGGTCCTGGGACTCGGAGACGAACTGCCGCCACAGCTTTTCGACGACGGTGCGCGCGGTTTCCGGCCGCGCCAGCAGCAGATCGATGACGTCGTCGCCGCCGAGGCTGCCTTCCCTGCCGAGGACGGACTTCACGCCGCTGTCGTGCCAGGCGGCGCGATAGGCGAAGGCGCCGGTCGCCGGGTTCACGCTCCAGCCGGTGAAGGCGCGCGCGGCGTCCTTCAGGTCGGCTTCGCTGTAGTGTCCCTCGCCCAGGGTGAAGAGTTCCATGAGTTCGCGCGCGAAGTTCTCGTTGGGGGCTTCGCGGCGGCTGCGCGCGTTGTCGAGATAGACCAGCATCGCCGGATCGCGCGCGATCTCGCGCAGCAGGGTGGCGAAGTTGCCGAGCGCGTGGCGGCGCAGCAGCAGGTTCTGGCGGTAAAGCAGCACCGGCACCTTCACCTTGGCGAGGCTGGAGGTGAAGTGGTTGTGCCAGAACAGCGTCATCACCTCGGTGAGCGGCGAGGCAGTGGTCAGCATCTCGTTGAGCCACCAGGCCTGGAGGTCGCGCGCCTGCTCGCGGCGGGTGTCGCGCAGCGCGAGGCGCTCGGCCTCGCCGAGGCCGGCCTCCTGCGGCGGCGCCCAATCCAGGGTCCAGGGCGGCGCGGCGGTGACGGCGGCAGTGCCGCCGGCGGCGAGGAGGGAGTCGACGGCCGCCGTCCGGTCGAGCGGCGCCAGCGCCTCGATGGCGCGCGGGGTGGCGGCGAAACCGCTGCGCGCCAGCAGATGGCGGGCCTCCGCCGGGTCGAGGGCGCCGGCCGCGCCGGGCAGCAGGACGCCCAGGGCAAGCACAACACCGCAAGACAGCGGACGGAAAGCGGGCAAGGTCATCTTCCTCAGCAACTTCCTCTGGCTTCGTCTGGGTTCCTCGCGGGGGGCCTCCCGGAGATCTACGTGCCTTGCGAGGCTTTCATCTTCAGCGCCCGATAAGTTAGTCTCCAGCCGCCTGCAGCCACAGCCATGGAATTTACCGCCGCGGGCCGCTTTTTCGGGGGATTGCCTTGTTCTCATCGCGGCTTCCGGGCCTTCGGGGCCTTCCGGCGCTTCGCCGCCTGTCGCTGCTGGCGCTGCTGGCGGCCGGTGCCGCCTTGCTGCCGCCGGCCGCCGGGCCGGCCCCGGCCCAGACCCCGCCTCCCGATCTCCAGCCGGCGCCCTTCAAGGCCCTGCCGGAGGGCACCTTCATGGTGTGGGAGAACCTGGATACGGGCAAGCGGGTGCAGGGCATCGTCGGCCGGACCCAGGGGCTGATCGTCTCGTGGATCTGGGAGGGCCGCAATTTCTCCAGTTTCGCCCACATCTGCATGGATTGCGTGGCCGCGGGCGTGCCGCCGGACGGCGGCGTGCTGGGCCAGATCTTCCCGCTGCAGGTCGGCAAGGCCGTCACTTTCACGCGACGCTGGGCGGGCGAGGCCTGGCGCGACCGCATCGAAGTGCGATCGACCGAGCGGGTCAGCGTGCCGGCCGGGACCTTCGATACCTTCGTCCTGCTGCGCATCTCGGAGCAGGTCGGCGGCGAGTGGCGCGCCGAGCAGCGCACCTGGTATGCCCCCGAGCTGGGCTGGGTGGTGAAGTTCGAGGGTTACAACAACCAGGGCGCCGGCGAGCGCTGGCAGGCCGTCAGCTTCGACTGATCCCGTCACCGCTACTGACACACTACTGTCGCACGGCGGTCATCAGCGGGGTCCGTAAGCTCTTGGGACCAAACGCAGCTTGGGTCCGACCCACAGAAAACCGCAGTTTTCCACAGATTTCCGCCTGGACAAGATTGTCAGCTACGCTATATTGTGCTCTTCATCGTCGATCAGACGATATATAGTATGTGCCGCAACATATAGCCAAAAGCATAGAGGCAATCGCATGACTTGGACAGAAGAACGAGTTGCGGAACTCATGCGGCTCTGGGAAGCAGGTCGAAGCGCCTCCGAGATCGGGCGCCTGCTGGGGGTTTCCAAGAATTCGGTCGTCGGCAAGGCTCACCGCATGAAGCTGAAGGCCCGGCCATCACCCATCAAGCGTGGCAGCACACCCGCGGTACGCCGGACTCCGGTCGCGCCGATCGCCAAGCCTGCGGTGCAGGTGCAGCCGGCGCCCAAGCCGGCGCAGCAGCGTCCCGCCCCCTCGGCGCCGGTGCGCCGTCCGGCGGCGCGCGTGAATGGCAAGGGGCCCAACTGCCTCTGGCCGATCGGCGATCCGGGCGACCAGGATTTCCATTTCTGCGGAGAGCCGGCGGTGGCCGGCAAGCCGTACTGCGACGAGCACTGCGCACGCGCCTACATCGTCCGCAACCGTTCGGATTCCGAAGCGGCCTGACGGACAGCCCCGTGATCTCCGGCGCCCCGGCTCTGCCGGTGGCGCCGGCACGGCGCGCCTAGCTTTCAGCCGCTGACCAGCGCGGCGCCTCCCCGGCGGGGATCCCCCGCCGCCGACAGCTGTCCGCCGGCGTCCAGGGCGACACCGTGGACTCCCCCGAAGAAGAGGTTGTGCATCGGCCAGGCGATGGTCCGGTAGCCCTGCTGCGCGAGCAGGGCCTGGCTTTCCGCCGGCCAGTGGCAGGCCTGCGCCTGTGCGCTGTCCTCGTGGACCGTCCCTTCTGCCGCGCCTTCGATGTTCGCCACATCGCCCTCGACGTGCAGGCGCGCCGCCTGGGTGGCCGCTTCGATGTCCATGCCGTGGTCGACGAGGTTCACCAGCACCTGCAGCACGGCGGTGCGGATGCGGTTGGACCCGCCGGAACCGATGGCGAAGCGCGCACCCGCCGCGCTGGTCGCCAGCGTCGGCGCCATCATCGACGAGAGGCGGCGGTCCTCCGGCCAGTTGTGGAATCCGCCGTGGCTGAGGTCTTCCTCGCCCAGCATGTTGTTGAGCATGATGCCGCTGCCGGGCAGGTGGCTGCCGCAGCCCTCACCGTTCGAAAGACTCAAGGCCGCGAGGTTGCCACTGCCGTCGACCACGCTGATGTGGGTGGTGCCCCGCCCGAAGCCGGGCTGGCCGCGCACCTCCGCGTTGTAGCGCTCGACCAGCGCCGGTGCGAAGAGGCGCCCGGCCGCCGCCTCGGCGCCGTCCTCCAGGCGCGCTTCGAGGCGCGCCTTGTTGGTCAGGTCCATGACGCGCGCCATCTGCAGCAGGCCCTCGACGCTGCCCGGGCCGAAGCGAGACGGCGGCTCTTCTTCCAGCAGCGCCAGGGCGAAGGCGATCAGCATGCCGCCGCAGGAAGGCGGCGGATTGGTCACCACGCGGTGGCCGCGGTATCCGCAGGCGAAGGGCACACGCCGGATCACCTCGTAGCCGGCGAGGTCGGCTTCGCTGAGCAGGCCGCCGGACTCGCGGCACAGCCGCACCAGGCGTGCCGCCAGCTCGCCTTCGTAGAACAGCCTGTCGCCTTCCGCCGCCAGCGCCTCCAGGGTGTCGCCCAGTTCCGGCTGCCGCAGCGTCGCACCGGGACCGATCAGCTGTTCGGCGCTGTCCAGAAAGAGCTGCCGCGAGGCGCTGCCCGCGGTCAGGATCGGTGCCACGACCTGGAAGAGGTAGCCGTCGATGGGACGGATCTCGACACCCTCGCGGGCGAGACGGACAGCCGGCTCGACAAGGCGGGTCATCGGCAGGGCGGCCAGTTCGCCGTGGACGGCGAAAAGGCCCTTCACAGCGCCGGGCACGGCCATGGCGCCGATACCGATGTGGAATTCCTGCGTTGCCGTGCCGAAGTCGGCGAGGATGGGATAGAAATCGAGGCGGTCCGGCGCCAGGCGCCGTTTCGGCGTCTGCACGAAGAAGTCGTAGAGCCGCGCCTCCTCGCCGGCCGGCTGCGCCAGCAGGAAGCCGCCGCCGCCCAGCGAGGCGAGCACTGGCTCGGCGACGCAGGCGGCGCAGAGGGCGGCCAGCACCGCATCGAAGGCATTGCCGCCTTCGGCCAGCATCTCCTCCGCCGCCGCGGCCGTCGCCGGATGGCCGCAAGCCACGGCGCCGCGCCGCTGCGTTTTCCCCGCTCCGCCCATGTGTCAAAAATGCTCCGGCGATGGCTTTCGCCGGCGGCGTCCTGCCGCGACAGCGAATCTGGCCCAAAGGTTGGCCATTTTCCGCCGCCGGCGCAACTTTCCAGCCCCTGGCCTGCCGGCTGGTTGCAGGCCGGCGTTAACCAAGAAGCTAAGAGAAGCCTTAAGTACCCGGGCGCAGGATGATCGCAGCGGCGCGCTCGCGAGAGCCGGCGCCACACCGTC